>Ga0207646_10008500_pt1 | contig 10271 bp, 9 predicted proteins | sample KBSK5502metaG_FD_184343 | JGI IMG/M metagenome (GOLD analysis project Ga0207646, IMG submission 184343) | Corn, switchgrass and miscanthus rhizosphere microbial communities from Kellogg Biological Station, Michigan, USA - KBS K5-50-2 metaG... | ecosystem: Host-associated > Plants > Roots >...
CCCCATCTGATCAGGCTGGGCGAGCGCGGGTACCGGATGTCCGGGCTCGATCTCTCCCGCGAGAACATCGAGTTCCTGAGCGAGCGGGCCGCCCGCAAGGGCCTCGACGTCAGCCTTCACGTGGCCGACATGACCCGCTTCCGCCTGCCGGAGCCCGTGGATGCCGCCATCTGCATGCAGGACTCGCAGGGCCACCTCCTCACCAACGAGGCGATCCTCGCCCACCTCCGCTGCGTGCGACGCGCGCTCAAGGCCGGTGGGCTCTACGTCTTCGACCGCTACATGTGCTCCTCCTGGACCGAGCCGGCGCGGCGCTGGTCGTGGACCCGGCGCCGCGGCAAGGCCACCGTCAGGGCCACCTTCGAGGCGCTCCGGGACGTGAACCCCGTCACTCAGGTCTTCTCCGAGCACATGGAGCTCGAGGTCCACGAGAACGGCGCCCGCCGCGTCTACCGTCAGCGCCACCGCTCGCGCATGGTCTTCCCGCAGGAGCTCCGGAGCCTGGTCGACCTGGCCGGCGGGTTCGAGCTGGTGGACTGGTTCTACGGCTTCAAGCCCCACCTACGCCTGGAAGAAGCCCACCACCCGCTCCTGATGATCGTCGTCCTGCGAAAGAAATAGCTCCGCCCTCTTGGCCACACTGGTCCTCAAGAGGGGGATGGAGCGGCGCCTCAGGGCCGGCCATCCCTGGATCTACCGGGGCGAGATCGCCGATCTCAGAGGCCGGTGGGCGGCGGGCGACGCCGTGGAGGTGCTGGACGCCGGCGGACGATTCCTGGGCCGCGGCTTCTACAACCCGCGGCCCGCCCTGGCCTGCCGCCTCCTCACGCGGCTCGACGAGCCCATCGACCAGGCATTCTTCCTCCGCCGGCTCGGCGCGGCCCTCGACTACCGCCGTTCGGCGGGGCTCCTGGGCGAGGCGTTCCGCCTCTGCTGGAGCGAGGCGGATGGGCTTCCCGGCCTGGTGGTGGACCGCTACGGGCCGGTGAGCGTGGTCCAGTGCCAGATCCTCGGCATGACGCGCGCGGAACCGTGGGTGACGGCCTCGCTGCAGACGCTGTTCCCGGGGGGAAGCGTCTATCGACTCGATGAGCCGACGGCGGCGCGGATCGAGGGCTTCGAGGCCGAACGCGGCTGGCGCGGCGAGCCCGGGCCGTCCGAGCTGGTGGTGGCCGAGGGCGAGTGCCGGCTCACCGTCCTGGTGGGCGCCGGCCAGAAGACCGGTCTCTACCTCGACCAGCGCGAGAATCAGGCGCTGGTGGCCACGCACGCCGGGGGGTGCCGGATGCTCGACGCGTTCTCGTATGCCGGCGCCTTCGCCTGCCATGCGCTCCGGGCCGGCGCGTCGAGCGCGCTCCTGCTCGACTCATCACCGGAAGCCCTGGCGCTCGCCCGGCGCAATCTCGAGCTGAACGGCGCCGCCCACCGGGCCGAGCTCCGGGAGGCCAATGCCTTCGACGCGCTCCGCGATCTGCAGGCCGGCGGCCAGCGCTTCGGGCTGATCGTGCTGGACCCACCGCCGTTCACGCGCCGGAAGGACACGGTGGAGGCAGCAGCCCGCGGCTACAAGGAGATCAACCTGCGCGGACTCCGGCTCCTCGAGCCGGGCGGGGTGCTCGCGACCTTCTCGTGCTCGCACCACGTCACCCCCGCCCTCTTCGAAGCGATCTGCCGGGAGGCGGCCGGCGATGCCGGCGTTCAGGTGCGCGTGCTGGCGAGTCTCGGCCAGAGCCGCGATCACCCCGTGCTGCTGACGGTGCCGGAGAGCCGCTACCTCACCGGACTCCTCCTGCAAGCGCCTACTTCTTGAGGCGCAGGTCCTCGAACGGGGCCGAGTAGGGGAAGGCGGGGATGAGGGTGAGCGCCGGCTCCTCCGCCCGCGACCCCACGCCCCGGATGAATCCGTTCTCCCAGATCGGGGCGAAGACGACCCGCTCGTGGAGGATGCGCTGGATCTGGTGGAGCAGCTCCTCCCGCTTCTTCCGGTCGAGCTCGCGGGCCTGCCGCTGGAAGAGATCTTCCACCTCGGGCAGCACGCCGTACGCGTACATCCCGCCCCGCGTCGCCATCCCTTCGATCCGCGTGGCCGCGTTGCCACCGGCGCCCTGGGCGCCGAGGACGATGCCCCGCAGCTTCTTCTCGCGCCAGGCCGTGAGGAAGGCGGCGCGCTCCATCGTCCTGACCCGGGTCCGGATCCCGACGGCGCCCAGGTTGGTGGACACCGCTTCCGCCATCGAGAAGTAGGGCGGGTTCGGCGTGAGGTCACCGCCGTCGAAACCGTTCGGATAGCCCGCCTCGGCGAGGAGCTGCTTGGCCCGCTTCGGGTCGTAGGGGTGCGGGTCGATGGGCAGGGCGAACTCCATGTGCCGGGGCACGATGTTGCCGGTCAGGCCCGAGGAGCCGAGGGCTTCGGCCTCGTTGATCGCCTTGCGGTCGATGGCGAGGCTGGCGGCGAGCCGCAGGCGCTGCTCGTGCCACGGCGACTTCGGGTCCCACTGCTCGGCGAAGTCCAGGAAGAAGACCGCGTTCGTCCGCACAGCCGTGAGTCTCAGACCGGGCGTGCGGCGCACGTCCTCGGCGACGGGGCCGTTGAGGAAGTAGGCGATGTCGACCTCGCCGCGCTTGAGGGCGGCGGCGCGCGTCGTCTCGTCCGGGACGCTCTTCAGGATCAAGCGCTTGACGCTCGGCGCCTTGCGCCAGTAGCCCTCGAAGGCTTCGAGCACCAGCTCGATCCCCGGCGAGACGCTGACGAACCGGTAGGGGCCGGCCCCGATGGGGGCCTTCTTGAAGCCCTCCTCGCCGACCTTCTCGACGTATTTCCTGGGGACGACCCAGCCGGCGCCGGTCGCGGTGGTACCGTAAAAGGTCATGAAGTCGGGCCACGCCTCCTTGAGCTGGAACCGGACGCGGCGGGCGTCGACGACCTGCACCTCCTTGACGCGGTCCTTGAGAAGCTTCGCGCCTCCACCCTTGTAGCGCTCGAAGGAGAACTTCACGTCGTCCGCCGTGACCGGGTCGCCGTTGTGGAACTTCACGCCGCTCCGCACGACGAACTCGTAGGTGAGACCATCCGGCGACACCGTCCACGACTCGGCGAGGCTCGGGGTGGTGAGGCCCCCGGGCATGGGCTTCACCATCGCGTCGTGGACCGCATAGAGAACCATGAAGGGCGTGATGGCCGACTCGGTCTCGGCCGGATCGAGCCACCGCGGGGCCAGGGTCACGTGGACGGCCCAGCTCATCTGCCCTTCCGGAGCGGCGCCCGCGCGTGTCAGAAGCCCGGACAGGACCAGGATCAGGAGTGACGGGACGATGACACCGAACGATCGGGCCGCGTGCGCCATGGGAAGAAGTCCTCTTCGTGGTCAATCGCTCGGGCGCTCGGCTCGCACGAACTCCGGATAGATGGTCGCGAGCCGCTCGCGAATCGTGGTGCGCAGGAGGTCGAGCTCGCGGGCCGTCGGCGGCGGCGTGATCGGCGCGGGCACCAGGGCATGCAGTGGGAACCCCGTGCGCTCCTGGACCTCGTCCAGGGAGACCCCGGGATGCACGCTCTCGAGCTCGAGTCGCGCTCGCTCGGGGTGGAACGCCAGCACGGCGAGGTCGCTCACGACGCAGTTCACGCCCCCCAGGCGATAGACGCCGCCGGGGCCGGAGCCCGGCGCCGTCACGAAGTCCACCCGCGGCACGAAGACGCGCCGGCTGTGGTCGGTGCGGAACAGGATCGTCCGCTTCACCACGAACGGCAGGACACCCTGGGCCCGCCCGCCGGGCAGCCGGACCCTGGGGTGGTCGTGCTCGCCGATGACATTGAGGTTGAAGCTACCGGACTGGTCGATCTGGGCCCCGCTGCCGAAGAAGACGTCGATCCTGCCCCGCATCGCGAAGTTGTAGAACTCCTGCATGCCGCCGTTGAAGGGGAAGTGCTCGCGGCTGCCGAGCAGGATGAGCCGCGCCCGTGGCGCGTGGGTCTCCTTGGCGAGGAGGCAGGCGCTGGCGGGAATGGGCGAGACCGCGCCCACCGCGATGGTCTCGCCGTCCCGGAGCCGCCCGGCGATGGCCACCGCCATCATCTCGGCGGGGGTGTAACCGGCCGTCACGCTCAGCCTCTAGTGCGGACTATTCACTATTCGAGGGCATCGAAATGGCTCCCTCTCCCTCTCCGAGGGAGAGGGTCGGGGTGAGGGTGCGCGTGTGTTCCGCGCGCTCGAGGTATTCGCCGTGGTCCCGGGTGCCGAGGATGAAGCGCTCGAGATAGGCCCGGAAGCTCTCGTCGCTCCCGGCGGCCCGCATGTAGGCGCGGATATGCTCGCCGTCGTCGCCGTAGTGACCCGCACACGACGTCGGATGCGCGCCGCGCGGCGCGCGCACCACGGCGCTCACGTGGACGCCGGAGACGAGCACGCCGGTGTGCGGCTCCTCGGCGAGGTTGCCGGCCGCCACCTCCTCGACGGTCGCGATCACCCGTCGCGCGGCCTGGGCGATCAGCTTGGCGTCGGCGGTGTCGGTGGTGACGACGTTGCCGAAGCGGTCGCCGCGGAAGCCGTGAAACACTGCCACGTCGGGAGTGAGGGCGGGGACCAGCGCGATCTCCTCCTCGGGATCGTACGGGTTCGCCATCCGGAGGAAGTCAGGGCGGATCTTCATGTAGTCTGTCCCGAGCAGCCCGCGGACCGGCGCGAAGGGGACGTTCATGACTCCAGCCTGGAGCCCGTTCATCAGGGCCGGTCAGGTGTGCTCCCGGCAAACGAGGGTGCCCGCCTCAGCCTGCCGCCGGAAATTGGGGGCGAAGCCGTACTCCATGAAGGACAGGCTCGAGAACTCGATGCAGGCGAGGGCTCTCGCGCCGATCATCAGGTCGGCGACGAAGCCCGCGCTGGGCGCCAGCAGCAGCCGCAGATCGCGCCGCCTCTGGCGCAGCAGCTCGTGGAAGAAGGCCACCGGCTCCATCGTCATGTAGCCGACGTAGGCGACCTGGTCGCCGTCGCGCACCAGACCGGCCGCCTCGCTCATGCTCGTGATCAGCGTGTCCACCAGCGCCTCCTCGTCGCGTCGCTCCCCCGCATGGTAACACCCGGAGCCAGCGATTCGCTCCGCCCGGCGCGAGGCCGATGTGGGCTTGACAGGAACGCGGAGGACTCCTAGAGTCCCTCCTACCTGGACACTGCCCCACCGGAGCCTCGACGTTCCAAACGACCCGCAACCAGGAGGTGGACTCCCATGGCCAAGAAGAAGGCGACCAAGATGGCCAAGAAGGCCCCGAAGAAGGCGGCGAAGCCGCCCGCGCCCAAGCTGGCGAGCCCCGCCGACGCGATCCATCAGCTTGATGCGGAGTTCATGAAGGCGGCCGGCGCCAAGAGTGCGGCGAGCCTGGTCAAGGCCTTCTACGCGCCGGACGCCGTGCTGATGCCGCCCAATCACCCGATCGTCGAGGGCCGCGCAAACATCCAGGGCTTCCTCCAGGGCCTGATCGATTCGGGCCTCACCAGCATCAAGCTCGACACCACGACCATCGCGGGTGCCGGCAATCTGGCCTACGGCCGGGGCCGTTACTCGCTCACCATTTCTCCGCCCAGCGGGACGCCGGTCCAGGACGCGGGGAAGTACGTCGTGGTGTACCGGCGTCAGGCCAACGGGGCGTGGCGCGCGGTGACCGACATCTTCAACAGCGACCAGCCGGCGCAGCAGTAAAAACGGGCCGGGAGCCGGGCGCCTCCAGTCGGCGGAACGCCCGGCTCCCCCCGACTCTTCCCCGCGGGAGACCCGTCGCGGCAACCCAGGCGTTCCGCGCGGCCTCGAAGACGGCAGCAGAGGCGCTTCGGGGGCGACCACTCCCTCACTCCATGCTCCGGCTTGACCTCCTTTCACCTGCGCGGCTAGCCTGCTCGTGTCTCTCGCGGTCGTCGGTGCCGGAAGCCCCGGCGGAGGCGGCGATGGAGGTCAAGGCCAACCCCGCGCTCCGGGCGGTCCCCGTGATCGCCGTGACCTCCTACGCCCTGAGTGGCGACGAGACGAAGGCCCTCGCCGCCGGCGCCGACGCCTACGTCTCGAAGCCCTTCAGCCCGCGGGCGCTCCTGGCCAAGGTCAGGGAATTCCTCGGGTGACCGGCCCGATCCCGACGGCCAGGCTACCGCGAGATGGCTGTCTCCGGTTTCAACCTGAAGGGGCGAGCGCCGGGCAAGCACGCGAGGTCGCGGGCGGTCAGCCGCCTTGCTCTGTCAGCCTCCGGACGTTGAACGTCGGCACTGGCTTCAGCAGCCCCCTGAGGACGAGGGAGCCCATCTCCTCGGCCTCGATCAGGCCCTCGACGGCCGTCGCGACCCGGGACGAGACGAGGATCTGCCCCCCTTTGGCCTCCCCGCACAGGCGCGCGGCGAGGTTGGTGACGGTGCCGATGGCACCGTAGTCCCAGCGGCCCTCGAAGCCGATGGCGCCGATCGTCGCGTAACCCTGGGCGATCCCGACGCCCAGCGCGAGGTCCCAGCCATGCTTGCGCCAGCCGGCGGCCAGCTTCTCGACGCGCTCGCGCATCGCGACCGCCATCCTGATGGCGCGCTCGGCGGCGTTCGGGACGGGCACGGGGTCATTGAAGAAGATCATCATGCCGTCGCCCGTGAAGCGCTCGAGCGTCCCCTCGTGCTCCAGGATCAGCCGGCCCATCGCGGCGTGATAGTCCCGGAGCACGCCCATCACCTCTTCCGGCTCGGAGGTCTCCGCGAAGGTCGTGAAGCCGCGCAGGTCGAGGAACACGACGGTGACCTCGCGGCGATGCGTCTGCAGCGGGTCGTCCGCGCCACCGGCCACGATCAGCTCGGCGAGCTGGGGAGAGAAGAAGCGCTTGAGGCGGCCCAGCCGTTCGACCTGCGCCACTTGCTCCTTCACCCGCTCCTCGAGCCGCATGTTCCACTCCGCCAGCTCGCGAAGGTGCCGGACCTCCTGGTCCCGCAGCCGCTTCTTTTCCAGGCAGGCGCCGATCCTGGCCCGCAGCAGCACCGGGTCGAAGGGCTTGGCGAGATAATCCTCGGCGCCCAGCTCGATGCAGCGGACCACACTCTCGATCTCGTCGAGGGCCGAGATCATGAGCACGGGGATGTCGCGCGACCCGTCATCCGCCTTGAGCTGCTGGAGCACCTCGTAGCCGTCGAGATCGGGCATCAGGACGTCGAGCAGAACGAGGTCGGCCGGCGCCGCCCGGAGCGCCTCCAGCGCCTCACGGCCGCCGGCCGCCATGGTCACCTCGTACCCCTGGCGCGCGAGCCGGCGCGCGAGCATCTCGCGGTTCTCGCCGTTGTCGTCCACGACGAGGATGCGGCCACCTCCGGCTCGCGCCCTCGACGGCTCGGCCGGCGGGCGCGGCGCGACATCGGCCCGCGCGCCGGCCGGAACCCCGGCGGGCGCGGACGACATCCCTTCTCTGACCAGCGTGATCAGACGCTCCGCCGCAGAGCGGATGCGCTCCAGGTCGGGCAGGAGGTCCTGCCCGCCGACGTGGGTGGCCCGCGTCCTGAGCGCGTCGACAGCAGCCAGGATGGAATCGAGCGGCGTCAGCAGCTCGGGCGGCAGCCGCTCGAGGTCCACCGCCTCGCCCCTCGATGGGTCGAGGAAGCGGTCGATCTGACCCAGCAGCCGCCGGCCCTCCTCGCGGACGTGATGCAGGTCGTGGGTGAGGTCGACCCACCCGCGCTCCCCCGCCTCCTCGAGCAGCATCTCGCTGTAGCCGATGATGTGGTTCAGCGGGGTGTGCAGCTCGTGGCGCAGGCGGCCGAGGGCGGCCCGGTCGGTGGTCACGGGGGGCTCGTCCTCGCCAGCAGAGCCTCGATCTTCGCGAGGAGCCGCTCGAGCTCGATGGGCTTGGTGTCGAAGTCGTCGCAGCCCGCCGCGAGCGCCTTCTCGCGGTCGCCGGCCATCGCATGCGCGGTGAGCGCGATGACGGGGATGGCGCGAGTCCCCGCCGCGGCCTTGAGCCGCCGGGTCGCCTCCCATCCGTCCAGGCCCGGCAAGCTCATGTCCATCAGGACGAGGGCCGGGGCCTGGGTCTCCGCCATGGCCACGCCCTGCTCCCCGTCCACGGCCATCACGACCTCGTAGCCCTTCTTCTGAAGGCGCCGCGACAGCATGTCGCGGTTCATCTCGTTGTCTTCCACCAGGAGGATCTTCGCCATCAGCGGTCCTCGCTACGCGGGGCGAGGCACGCCGCGACCAGCTCGCGCACCTCGACGAGGAGGGACTCGCGGCTGGAGGCGCCCTTCTGGAGGATCCTCGCCACCCCGCCGTTGAGCCGCTCGTGATCCTCCGCGGTCAGCTCCTTCGCCGTGACGACCACGATGGGGATGGCGCGCCAGGCCTCGTGCCGGCGAAACTCGTCGAGGAACTCGAAGCCGTCCATCTCCGGCATCATCAGGTCGAGCAGGATCACCCCCGGCAGGTGTTCCCGGAGCTGGTCCAGCCCCGCCCGCCCGTTGCCGGCCTCGGTCACCGTGTAGCCTTCCCGCTCCAGGACCCGCCGCATCAGCTCGCGGAATCCGGCGTCATCGTCCACCACGAGGACGGGAAGGTCCCGGCGGTACCGCCTGAGGACGGCGATCAGCCGCTCCCGATCCACCGGCTTGGTGAGGTAGTCCGAGGCGCCGAGCGCGTAGCCCAGGTTCCGGTCGTCCACCATGGTGAGCATGATGACGGGGATGTCCGCGAGCTTGGGATCGGCCTTGAGCGCCGAGAGGACCGCCCAGCCGTCCATCCCGGGCATCATGACGTCGAGCGTGATGGCGTGGGGCCGCAGCTCCCGCGCCAGCCGCAGCCCCTCCTCGCCGCCGGCAGCGCCGACGACGCGAAAGCCCTCCCGGGTGAGGAAGCGCTCCATCAGCTCGCGCGCCGCCGGCTCGTCGTCGATGACGAGCACCGCCGGGCCCCCGGGGGCGCCGGCCTCGTGCGGCGCCATCGCGACGGGCTCGGCCCGGGCGCCGGTCACGGTAGCCGGCAGCCGGATCGTGAAGGTGCTGCCCCGCCCCGCCTCGCTCGTCACCGCGATGTCCCCGCCCATCATCCGGCAGAGTCGCCGGGAGAGGGCGAGCCCCAGTCCCGTCCCGCCGTAGCGGCGCGTCGTGGCGGCGTCGGCCTGGGAGAACTCCTCGAAGAGCCGCGTCATCTGCTCCGGCGTCATCCCGATGCCCGTGTCGCTCACGCCGAAGACCATCCACTCGCCCGTCCCGTCGCGTTCCCGGGCCCCCGTCAGCGTCACGGCGCCACGCTCGGTGAACTTGCAGGCGTTGCTCAGGAGGTTGAGCAGGGCCTGGCGCACCTTGGTGAGATCGGCGTGCATCTCTCCCGCGTCGATCGCGGAGGACACCTCCAGGCGGTTCCCGTTCTTCTCGGCCAGCGGCCGGATCACGGCCGCGATGTCCCGGATCAGGCCCGAGACGCTGAAGCTCTCGAGGTAGAGGTCCATCTTGCCCGCCTCGATCTTCGACAGGTCGAGGACGGCGTTGATCAGCTCGAGCAGGTGCTTGCCCGCCGCGTTGATCTTCTGGAGATCCGGCACCAGCCGGCCGCCGTCCAGGTCCGCGGCGTCCTCCTCCAGCATCTCGCTGTAGCCGATGATGGCGTTGAGCGGCGTGCGCAGCTCGTGCGACATGTTGGCGAGGAACTCCGACTTGTGCCGGCCCGCCACCTCGAGCTCCCGGCTCTTGGCCTCGATCTCCTTGAACAACCGCGCGTTCTGGATGGCCAGCGCGGACTGGGTCGCGAAGGTCTGGAGCAGCTCGACGACCTCCGGCGGGAACTCGCCAGGGGTGCTGCGGTTCACCACGAGGCCGCCCACCAGGTGGTTCTCGCGGAGCAGAGGCACGGCCAGCACGGCCCGTACTCCCGAGCGGAGCAGCACGTCGGAGAGCCGACTGTCGTAGGCACCCGGGGCGGTGATGTCGGGCACCTGAACGGGCCCGCGCGCGAGCGCCATGCGGCCGGTGACACCTTCGCCCCTTCGGAGCCGGATCCCGCGCCGCAGCTCGACGTACTCGTCGTCGAGGTTGTGCGTGGCGCGGAGGGCGAACTCCTCGGCCGCCTCGTCGTACTCATAGATGGAGCCGCCGTCGGTGCCCGAGAGCTGGACCGCCCGGGACACGATGGTCGTCAGCACGGTTTCCAGGTCCAGCGTCGAGCTCACGGCCTGCCCGACCTCCCCCAGCGCACGCAGCTCTCCGACGGATCGAGTCAGCTCCTCGGTCCGCGCCTGGAGCTCCTTGAAGAGCCGCACGTTCTCGATGGCGATCACC
>Ga0207646_10008501_pt1 | contig 10271 bp, 10 predicted proteins | sample KBSK5502metaG_FD_184343 | JGI IMG/M metagenome (GOLD analysis project Ga0207646, IMG submission 184343) | Corn, switchgrass and miscanthus rhizosphere microbial communities from Kellogg Biological Station, Michigan, USA - KBS K5-50-2 metaG... | ecosystem: Host-associated > Plants > Roots >...
CGTGACCGACGGCGTCGATTATCTCGTCAAGGAGGGAATCGCCGATCCCAAGCGGGTGTGCATTTACGGCGGAAGCTACGGCGGCTACGCCACGCTCGCGGGAGTGACGTACGCGCCTGATCTTTACGCTTGTGCCGTCGACTACGTGGGCGTTTCCAACCTGTTTACGTTCATGAACACGATCCCGCCGTACTGGAAACCGTACCTTGACATGACCCACGAGATGGTCGGCGACCCGGTGAAGGACAAGGAGCTGCTCACGGCCACTTCGCCGGCGCTCAACGCGGACCGGATCAAGACGCCGCTGTTCATCGCGCAGGGTGCGCGCGATCCGCGCGTGAACATCGACGAGTCGAATCAGATGGTCAAGGCGCTCAAGGCGCGCGGTGTCGACGTGCCGTACATGGTTAAGGAAAACGAGGGCCACGGGTTCCGCAACGAGGAGAACCAGTTCGATTTTTACGAAGCCATGGAACGGTTCCTCGCGAAGTATCTGAGCAAGGGCTGACGACGGCGATGGCCGCGCCGCGCCGCTTTGCGCTGATTCCCGCTGCGGGGACGGGGATGCGCTTTGGCGGCGGCGTGCCGAAGCAATATGTGTCGCTTGCCGGGTCGTCGCTCCTCAGGCGGTCGATCGATGCGCTCAACGACGCGGTCGTGCTCGAAGCGGTCTTCGTGATACTCGCACCCGGCGACAAGCTCTACGCGGAACGCGTCGGCAACGTTCGCGGCGTCGAGGCGTTGTATTGCGGCGGGGCGACGCGCGCCGAGTCGGTGAAAAACGGACTCACTGCGATCGGTCGCCGCGCCGAGGCCGAAGACTGGGTGCTCGTGCACGACGCGGTCCGGCCTTGCGTCGATGTGACGACGCTCAACCGGTTGTTGCACGAGCTCGAGAACGAGCCGGTCGGCGGGCTCCTCGCCGTGCCTCTTCTGGACACATTGAAGCGCGCCGAGACCGGCGCGGGCTTACGCGCGATGTCGACCGAGTCCCGCGAGGGGTTGTGGTGCGCGCAGACGCCGCAGATGTTCCGCTTCGCCATTCTCCAGCATGCGTTTCGCAACGCGGATATCGCCAAGATTACGGACGAAGCGCAAGCGGTCGAGGCGCTCGGTGTAAGGCCGCGGCTGGTCCAGGGAAGCCCGTCGAATATCAAGGTGACTTATCCGGAGGACGTCGCGCTCGCGGAAGCGATCCTGGAGCAACGGCGAGCGAGGGAATGACGGCGCCGCAGATCCGCATCGGCAGCGGGTTCGACGTCCACGCGCTCGTCGCGGGCCGCCGCCTCGTGCTGGGCGGCGTGACCATTCCCCATGAGCGCGGCCTCGCCGGCCATTCGGATGCCGATGTGCTGCTGCACGCGATCTGCGACGCAATACTCGGCGCGCTCGGCGCAGGCGACATCGGCGCGCATTTTCCCGACACGGATGCGGCTTACAAGGACGCGGACAGCCGCGCACTACTGCGCCGGGTCTGGGAGCATGCGAGCGCAGCCGGCTACGCCCTGGGGAATCTCGATGCGACGGTGATCGCGCAGGCGCCGAGACTGTCGGTGCACGTCGCGCAAATGGTCGCGAACATCGCCGCCGACTGCGGTGCGCGAGTGGAGCAGATCAGCGTCAAGGCGACCACGACTGACCATCTCGGTTTTGCGGGCCGCGGCGAGGGCATCGCCGCGCTCGCCAGCGTCCTACTCGTGAGGACCGCGGCGACAGACTAGCCGATTTTTGCATCGTCGCCCTAGCCGGCGGGATTCGAGCCGGCGCGGAATGGTAAAATCGCACTCTTTCGCCATCGTCTGCCGGCCATTATCGAATGCAAACCTCGGTAACAAGGCATGCCTGATCAAGCAACCAGCTCGCTCGATCGTCCAGCGATAACGCGCCATCGGACGCGGGTTGCGCTGGTCGGCGGCGTCCCGATAGGAGGCGGTTATCCGATCGTTGTCCAGTCGATGACCAATACCGACACGGCCGATATCGCTGCCACGGTCGCACAAACCAAGGCGCTGGCCGACGCCGGGTCGGAATTGGTGCGCATTACGGTGAACACGGCCGAGGCCGCCGCGGCTGTGCCGGCGATTCGCGAGCGGCTCGACGCGCTCGACTGCAAGGTACCGTTGATCGGCGACTTCCACTTCAACGGGCACAAGCTGCTCAGCAATTTTCCGGATTGCGCTCGGGCATTGGCGAAATACCGCATCAACCCGGGCAACGTCGGAAAGGGAAGCAAGCACGATCCGCAATTCGCGGTGATGATCGAAAAGGCGATCGACTACGGCAAGCCGGTGCGCATCGGCGTCAACTGGGGCAGCCTCGATCAGGACCTTCTCACGAGCCTGATGGACGAAAATGCGAAGTCGGCGAATCCGCTCGACGCCGCGCAGGTGACGCGGGAGGCGCTGGTCACGTCGGCGTTGCGCAGCGCCCAGTTTGCTGAGGCGCTCGGGCTGCCGGGCGACCGAATCGTCCTTTCATGCAAGGTTTCCAATGTTCAGGATTTGATCGCCGTCTATACGGAGCTGGCGCGGCGCTGCGACTATCCGCTGCACCTGGGCCTGACCGAAGCCGGCATGGGTTCCAAAGGGATCGTCGCCTCCACCGCAGCGCTGGCCGTTCTGCTACAGCAGGGATTCGGAGACACGATCCGCGTCTCGCTCACTCCCGAGCCGAACGGCGATCGGACGCGGGAAGTCATCGTGGCGCAGGAGATCCTGCAAACGATGGGGCTGCGCGCATTCTCGCCGCTCGTCAGCGCGTGCCCGGGCTGCGGGCGCACGACCAGCACGGTCTTCCAGGTATTGGCGGACAAAATTCAGACGAGCTTACGCGCGCAGATGCCGGCGTGGCGCCAACGCTATCCGGGCGTGGAGAACATGACCGTCGCCGTGATGGGCTGCGTCGTCAACGGGCCCGGAGAGTCGAAAATGGCGAACATCGGCATCAGCCTTCCCGGCACCGGCGAGGTCCCGGTCGCGCCGGTGTACGTCGACGGTCAGAAGACCGTCACGCTGAAAGGCGAGGCAATCGCCGAGGAATTCGAGCAGATCGTCGCCGATTACGTGCGCGCAACTTATGGCGGCGAGCCGCCAGGGCCTCATCTGAAGCCCGAGAGGAAGTCGGTCGGGATCCGGCAGGTGCAGGAGATCCCGGATCGATCGAGCTCGGAGCGCGGCGGCGAGTGAGGGCAAGCGGCGGATTGGCCGCGCGGGCCAATGCGGAGGCGGCGGGTTTACGCCTCGCCTGAGCCCACCGGAAGCCTCACCCGCGCGATCGTGCCGCCGCCTTCGCGCGGCAGCAAATCCAGCGCGCCGCCATGGAGCCGGGCGATACGGTCGACGATCGCGAGCCCGAGCCCTGCGCCCGCTGCGCCGCTTCGTGCCGGCTCCCCGCGCGTAAAAGGCCGCTTCAGACGTTCGACTTGTTCGGTTGGAATCCCCGGCCCGCGATCAGCGACTTCGAGCACCGCCGATCCGTTCGCGTATCGGGTCGTGATTTCGACGGGCGGCGCGCCGTGGCGCAGCGCGTTGTCGACGAGGTTGGTCACGAGGCGCATGAACGCGATCGCGCGCAGCGGCAATTGCACGGGTTCGCCGCGTGCGAAGCGCACATCATGTCCGGCACGCTGGCGGCGCTCGACCACCGTCGCGACGATGTCGCCGGGATCGTGCGTTTCCAGCGGTGCCTCGCGTCCGTCGCGAGCAAAGTCCAGGAACTGGCTGATGATCCGGTCCATGGCCTCGATATCGTCGACCATGCCTTGCCGCGCCTTCTCGTCGTGCGTTTCGACCTCGATGCCGAGGCGCAGCCGCGCGAGCGGTGTGCGCAGGTCGTGCGAAACGCCGGCGAGGAGCAACGCGCGATCCTCCTCGATTTGCCGCAGGTTGGACAGCATTTCGTTGAACCCGCGATTAAGGTTCACGATTTCGGACGGGCCGTTTTCGGGCAGGGGCGGCGGCGACACGCCACGGCCGACGCTTGCGACCGCGTCGTTGAGCTCGCGCAACGGCCGTGCGAGGTAACGGGCAAAGGCATAGGCGCTGACAAGGAGCACTGCGCCGATGACCACACTCCATTCGAGCGCCCTGGAGGGCGCGTCCTCCGAGGGCCGCGGCAACTGGAAACCAGCCCAGTAGGCGCGGTCGCCCGCCACCAGCTTGATCCAGAACATCTGCAGCCGCGGCTGAATGCGCAGCTCGGTCTCGGGACCGAGCTCGGCTTGCAAGCGCCGCTCGAGGTCGACCAGCAACGGATTCTGCGGCGGGATGCCGACGAAGCGCCGCTCCTGATCGGGCACGATGCGCGCGTGATATTCCTCGCCGAACCGAGCCAGCGTCGCGTCGGCGGTGCGTGGATCGGTCGCCGCGAGCGCAGCGCGCAACGAGTGCAGTTGCACCAGCTTGGTATCGCTGAATTGACGCGCGAGCAGCGTGGCGCGGTCCTGACGGAACAAGTAGATCGCCGTCGCCTGACTCACAAGAATGACCAGCAACAGCAGTAGCGCGAGGCGCCCGAACAGCGAGCGCGGCCACAATCGCAGTTTCAATCGCCGGTCCTGTCGGTTACTGGTGTCGCGTCGGGGACGAACACGTAGCCGAAGCCCCACACCGTCTGGATAAACCGTGGCGTCGACGGGTCGGGCTCGACCAGCTTGCGCAGGCGCGAAATCTGCACGTCGATTGCGCGATCGAATACGTCGTGATCGCGGCCGCGCGCGAGCAGCATCAGCTTCTCGCGCGCGAGAGGCTGTCGCGGATGCGTTGCGAGCACTTTGAGCAGACTGAACTCGCCGGTGGTAAGCGCGACCGGCGTTTCGCCGCGCAAGAGCATTCGCGTCGACAGGTCGAGCACGTACGGCCCGAACACGATCTTGCCGTCGGCCGCGGGGCCGCCGGGGGCGAGGAGCTCGGTTCGCCGCCGCAGCACGGCGTGGATGCGGGCCACCAGCTCACGCGGGTTGAACGGCTTGGGAAGGTAATCGTCCGCGCCCATTTCAAGGCCGACGATGCGATCGATGTCTTCGCCCTTGGCCGTAAGCATGATGATCGGGACCGTCTCGCCGGATGCGCGCAGGCGACGGCAGACGGCAAGACCGTCTTCGCCGGGCAGCATGAGGTCGAGGACGACGAGGTGCGGCGGGTCACGCTGCAGCTTCTTGTCGAGCTCGCGCGCATCGGGCAACGCCTGGACCTGCAAGCCCTGTTCCGTCAGGTAACGAACGAGAAGATCGCGCAGGCGCGGATCGTCGTCGATGACAAGGATTTTGGGGCTGAGTTGTTTCATCGCATCGCATCGTAAGCGCGCCGCGCTTGAGACGCGGCATCGGCTTGTCACCAATTGTAACCTCCGGCGGAGCGAGCAATGATTCGTTACATAAGCGCTGACCGGGCGCCGCGCCGCGCGGCATAATGCAAGCGTAGGTCGACTCCGCGCGCCTGTAATAGAGCGTTACTCACTCGCGAGCGCCGGAAACGATTGCGTAACCCGATCTGGCTACAGTGACACGACGGCACAGGACGGAGTTGCCGACCCGCTAACTGAATTCGATGAAAGGCACGATGTATGAAACAAGGTTTCTTCGTTGCATTACTCGTCATCGCATTAGGCGGCATCGGCACCTACGCGGTTGCGCAACCATTGCTCGACGGCAATCCTCTGGCGATGCTGGGCAAAGTCAAGAGCGACCTCAAACTGAATACGTCGCAGCAGTTGCAATGGGACGCCGTCGTTGCACAAACCAAGGCGGCGCACGATGCGGGGCGCGCGAATTTCGAGCAATTGAAGACCGCGCTTCAAGCCGAGCTCGCCAAGCCTGAACCGGATTTTGCTGCAGTCGCCACGATCGCCGATGGCGTCCGCGGTCAGCACGCGGCTCTGCATAAGCAGACGCGCGATGCATGGCTCGCGCTCTACGCGACGTTTACTCCCGAGCAGAAAGCCGTTGCCCGCGACGCGATCAAGGCCGGGATCGAGCGCATGCAAGCGCGACGGGCGATGGATCACGGCGCTCCGAGTCACTGAAGGCGGCAAGCTTCGCCCGCTCTCTTTCGTTATCCACAGTCGGCTCTCCGGCCGGCGGTCCAGCCCGGCCCTTGAAACGGCCGGGCATTTTTTTGGTGCCAAGATAAGATCTTTAAAACAAAGGCTTAAGTAACTAGCGTCGACATGAGCTGACCGACTGGCTCCGCCCTTGCCATAGTTTGGCGCACCCGGTGCAACTCTACGCCTTTTCGCGAGTCGAACGAGGGCTATGACAACGGCATAGGCGATGCTATCATTGTTGGCAGATGCAAGCGCCGATATGGGAAACCACTATCGTGCGTCGGCTGGGGCGAGGCGAATGACGAGCAAGACGGAGAGCGACACGCGTTACTGGCTCATGACGCCGGTCGCCCGCGTGCTCGCGCCGCAGTCTACGCGCAGCTCGGTACGGCAGTGGTTTCGCGTCTGGCGCTGGCCCGCGGGGCTTGTCGCCGGGCTCGTGCTCTGGCTCGCGCTCGTCGCGGTAGTCGGCGCCGCGACGCGCGTCCGCGTTGTATCCGTTGCCGATGCTTATGTCATGAAAGAGATTCGGGCGATACCTTTTGAATTGCGGTACTGACTGCAGATCGGGTTTACCCCCCCGACCTTAACCGGTCATCCCGAACCCGGTCTGTTCTTCAAGCGCCCCCTCCCGGGGCGCTTTTTTTTCCCACAGAGTCGACCAAGTAGCGTCGGTTCTACAACGTCGGTGCCGCGACGCGCTTTCTCCGCGATCTCGCCGCTCGGGCGCGATCATTTGATCGCAGCCTATCCGCAGTACCTATGAAAGTCGCCAGGTTGGTGCACCGCAGCGCGTCCCGCGGCGACCAGCCGGCTCGACACCGTCTTGAGCTCCTCCGGCAGTACGGGCTTCAGCAGAAATTCGAGGCCCGACGCGCGCAGCACGTCGAGTGTCGCGGTCGAGGAATCGCCGCTGATGAGCAGCGCCGGTACCGCCCACCCGAGCTCGTGTCGCAGGCGGGCAACGACATCGGTTCCGAGTTCGTCACCCGCTAGGCGATAATCGGCGATCACAAGGTCCGGGTATTCCCCGGATTCGCCCAGCGCCGCGAGCATCGCCTCGCCGGATGCCGCCCCGACGACCGCGGATTCCCACGCGGCGAAGAGTGCCTGCATACCCTCGACGACGATAGCTTCGTCGTCGATCACGGCAATCCGTGCGCCCGCGAGAGTCGTCGCGCGCTGGCTCAGCTCCAGAGGCGCAGCGGGTCGTGGTGGCGCGGCGGCCACGCAGGGTACCGCGACGCTGAAACGCGAGCCGCGCCCGGGTTTCGTATCGATGCGCACAGGGTGATCGAGCAGCGTGGCGAGTCTGCGCACGATCGCGAGTCCCAGGCCCATGCCCTTGCTGCTGTGACGACCCGAATTTCCGACCTGATAGAACTCTTCGAAAATGTGCTCGCGCTCCGCGGCGGGGATGCCGATGCCGGAATCCCAGACTTCAATCACCACGGATCGATCGCGTCGGCGTGCGCCGACGACCACGCCGCCGCTCGCGGTGTAGCGAACGGCGTTAGAGACAAAGTTGGCGAGGATGCGCTCGAACAACACCGGATCGCTGTCGACCCAAGTCCGCGTCGGAACGAAGGCAAGGCGCAGGCCTTTGGCAGCGGCGAGCGGGCCGAACTCGTTTTCCACTCGCTCGAACAACGGCGTGAGCGGGAATGTTGTCCGCTTCGGCGCTACCGCGCCGGCATCGAGCTTCGAGACATCCATCAACGCGCTGAACAGCCGTTCCAGCGCCTCGACCGACGCATTGATGCTGTTGACGAGGTTGCGCACGCGGCCATCGTGCACCCGCGCGGAGAGCGCCGCCGCGAACAGACCCACCGCGTGCAGTGGCTGGCGCAGATCGTGGCTCGCCGCCGCCAGAAACTGCGTTTTGCCGCGATTGGCCGCTTCGGCCATACCCCGCGCGCGATCCGCGGCGGCCGTCTGCGCCTGGAGGAGGTCGATGAGGTCGATGTTCTCGTAACGGATCGCCAACGATTGCGTCATCAGATTGTTGAGGTTGTGGCCGAAGCGCAGGATGAAGGCGAGCACGACCAGCAACACGGTGGCGATGAAGGCGTGAAGCTGATCGCCCTCGAGAGCGACGCGCAAAATCAGTGGCGCCAGCGTGGGCAGGACGAAACCATACAGCGTCGGCTTGTAAACCGAGGTGAGGTTGATCCCGCCCATGATCACGCCGAAAAGGCAGACGATCAGCAGCGCCTGATGACCGATGTCGCCATGCGCAAACCAGAGCACGCCGGCGGCGCCCCAAAGCGCGCCGGCAATCGTTGAGCCGACCGCCCACCGGCGTCCCCAGCGCTCGCGCTCGGTCGGCCCGGGTGCAGCGGCGCGATAGCGTCGCGTTAGCTCGTAACGCCAGGCCTGATTGACGAGAATCGCGGCGAGCCACAGCGCGAGCTCGTCGTGAGGCGCGACGTTCCACATGACCGCGCACAGGATCAATCCGCCCAGCACCATCGACGACGTCGTGCGTCCCCACTGCGTGAACAGCGTCGCGATCTGGTCGGCGCGGGCGCGTCGGATGAGCCGCGGGTCGAGCGCGGTCGGCGAGGACATGATGCCGCGACCGGTCGCTCGCGTCAGCGAACGCGTAACACGGGCGGGTCGAGGCGCACGCCGCGACGCGCGAGCTCGATGACGACCTGCGTGCGATTGCGCACGTTGAGCGCGCGCAAGATCGCGCTGACGTGCACTTTCACGGTCCCCTCGGAGAGCCGCAGGTCGCGACAGATCAGCTTGTTCGGCTTGCCTTGAACGAGGAGCTTGAGCACGTCCGCCTGCCGTAGCGTGAGCCCGAGTTGCTCGGGCCGGGTTACAGACCGGGGGCGTAACGCGCCGTTGGCCTGCGCCGATTCCGCGGGCACGTAGACGCCTCCCGACAGCACCAGCCGTAGGGCATCGAGCAACACGCGGGTGTTGGCGGTCTTGGGGATGAAACCCATGGCGCCGAGATCGAGCGCATGCTCGACGGTTTCGCGATCGTGCGTGGCCGACAGAACGAGAACCGGCATCCCGGGCCATTCCCGGCGCAAGTCCGCGAGCAGCTCGAACCCATCGCAACCGGGCAGTGTGAGGTCGAGCAGGATGAGATCGGTATCGGACTCGCGCGACAGCGCTGCGTGCGCATCGGACGCGTCCTGCGCCTGGATCAGCTCGAGCGTCGGATCGAGCGCGGCGAGGACGTGCTTCAGGGCTTCCTGGATCAGCGGATGGTCGTCAATGATAAGGATCTTCATCGTTCCTCCCCCAAGGCGTGGGATGAAGACGCGCCCGGTTCGGGCGTCTAAGCTGACTGTATGCTTACACACGCGCCTGTCAACTGTAGAAAGTTACAGGTGCGGTCTTCGTGTCCGGCGGTTGCCGGCGCGGCGGGCAGCGGGCAGAATGACGCAAAATCAGCGGTTTGACGTCCTAAAATCTGCCGCAACTGTAAGGCGTGCGCTGCCGGCGCGACTCTGGAGCGAGCAGGGTGAATTTCCTCGGCTCGACCCCGTCCAAGAAAGAGAGGAGGACACGATGCAACGACGCAGTTTCCTGATGGCGCTACCGGCCGTGCCGCTGGCTTGGGCGCTGCCACGACAGAGTCTTGCTGCCGCCGGAGGCGGATCCGTCGCCGAAATCCAGCAGAATTGGAAGAAACTGCTCGCCCCTGGGGCCGATGTCGCGGCGACGACGACACCGATCAGCAAGACCGAAACGGAATGGCAGCAGCTGCTCACCCCGGCTCAGTTCAACATCTTGCGACAGGAAGGCACCGAATACCCCAATTCGAGCCCCCTCAACGGGGAGAAACGAGCGGGCATATTCGTCTGCGCCGGTTGTGCGTTGCCGCTTTTTACATCGCAGATGAAATACGACAGCGGCACCGGCTGGCCGAGCTTTTTCACGTTGATTCCGGGAAGCCTCGCCACGAAACAAGACTTCAAGCTGATCGCACCGCGGACCGAATATCATTGTGTCCGCTGTGGCGGCCATCACGGTCACATCTTCGACGATGGCCCGCCGCCGACCGGTCTGCGTTATTGCAACAACGGCGTCGCGCTCAGGTTCATTCCACAAAAGGGAGCGTAGCCGTCGGGCGGCTCGCGCCCGCGACGGGCAGAGCGCGAGTGATCATCCGGTGCGGCGGGGGCCGGAGCCGCTCTTTTCCTGATCCGCCAGTTCCTGCCGGACTGCGCGCAGCCGGCTTTCCGCGACGGAGATCTGGTAGAAGT
>Ga0207646_10008502_pt1 | contig 10271 bp, 8 predicted proteins | sample KBSK5502metaG_FD_184343 | JGI IMG/M metagenome (GOLD analysis project Ga0207646, IMG submission 184343) | Corn, switchgrass and miscanthus rhizosphere microbial communities from Kellogg Biological Station, Michigan, USA - KBS K5-50-2 metaG... | ecosystem: Host-associated > Plants > Roots >...
ATGGTCTCCGGCCCCGATAACAAGAGCTACTTGATTCACGTCGGCGACAAGGCGCTTGATGGTGAAGTCATCCGTATCACGCCGACGACCGTGGTGTTTCGCCAGGAAGTCAACGATCCGACTCGCATCGAACGTTTCCGTGAGGTGGTCAAGGACCTTTCCCCCGAGAGTCAGAAGAAATCGTAGCCAGCGTGCTGGGTGTGCAGGCCATAGGTGCGTGGAGGGTTGCGGAGATGGTGAAGGTGGGAAGTATGAGAAGAGCCAAGCGAATCCTGCTGATCGCAAGCATGCTCCTGCTCAGTGCGGGCGCGATGAACGCCACGCTGTGGAAGCATTCGAAAGGGGATCAGTCTGCCGAAGCGGCTGTCCCCGCGCTGACGTCGCTCAACGCGATCGAGCTCGAGTCTGTCCCCTCCTCGCGTCTGGTCCTCCGCACCAGCGCAACGCCTGCGTACACGTCCTACAGCCCGACGCCCGACACCTTCGTCGTCGATCTCGCCGGCACGTCGAAAGCTTCGACTCTGGCGATGCCTTCGCCGCTTCCGCCGTCGGTCAGCTCCGTTTCGGCCGAGGAAGTGACGGAGATGGGGCATCGCCTGACGCGGGTCACGCTGCATCTGCTTCAGCCGCTGACGTTGGAGGCTGCTGCAGACGGTAACGCGGTTGCGATCGCGCTTCCCGCGCCGCCGGCGCCCGTCGCCGCGATGGAGACGCCGCTGCCGTCGGTGACACCGGCGGCCGAGCCGGTTGCGCAAACGCCGGTGGAGACGGCGAAAGTCGAAACCCCGAAGAGCGAGCCGCTTCCCGAGCCGGCGAAGCCGGTCGCGGAACCGAACGTGACGAGCGAGCCGATCTCGACGGCCGCCGCCGCAAAGACGCTAAAGAACGTGACGACCTCCGGCCGCGGTGCGTCGCTCGAGGTACAGCTCAAGGGCGACGGTGAGATCGCCTACAACGCCTTCAAGCTGGAGAACCCGTCGCGCATCGTCCTCGACCTGCAGGGTGTGAAGGACGCGATGCCGAAGTCGGCGATCACGGTCGGCGATCCGTACGTGAAAAAGATCCGCGTCTCGCAGTACAAAGGGGCGCCCGATCCGGTGACGCGCGTGGTGCTCGACCTCGACGAAAAGGTCGATTTCAAGGTGACGAAGGCGGCGGACCGCCTCGTGGTCTCGTTCGACGAGCACCCGATCGTCGTGCCGCAGTCGGCGCCCGCCGTGGCCGTTGCCGAGGTCAAGCCGGAACCGGCGAAACCGGAGCCACCGAAAGCGGAAATGAAGAAGGCGGAGACGCCGGAGCCGGTGAAGGTCGCGGAAGCGAAGCCGGTACCGGTGAAGAGCGACGTCACCGAGCGAGTGCCGGTGATCGCGGAGTCGGTCCCCGAGTGGAAGATGCCCGAGAAGAAGGCGACGGCGGTGATCAACGCGCCCGCCGAGCAGCAGCCGCCGAGCACCTCCAAAAAGAAGAAGAAGAGCACGAAGGCGTCGACGACTCCCGCAGAGGGAACGTCGGAGGACGTCTTCACCGAAGATCAACAACAACAGCCACAGCCGCAACCGGCGATTCCGAATGCGGCGCAGACGATCGGCGGCGGTCGCACGCTCAGCGCGGCTCCGACGGTCTACACCGGTGAGCCGATCACGCTGAAGCTGAAGGACGCCGACGTCAAGGACGTCCTCCGTACGTTCGCCGAGCTCACCGGACTAAACGTCGCCGTCGACCCCGACGTGCACGGCTCCGCGACAGTCGATTTCAACGACGTGCCGTGGGATCAGGCGCTCGACATCATCCTTCGCCAGAACGGCCTCGGCTACTCGCTCGAAGGAAACGTGATGCGCGTCGGTACCCTCGGCCGTTTGGCGTCCGAAGCGGCGGCGGCGCGCATTCTCGAAGAAGAGAAGCGGCTGTCCGTGGCGCTGAAGACGGTCAGCTACAAGCTCTCGTACGCGCGTGCGGGAGAGGTGGCCGGTCTGCTGCGGGAACTGGCCTCACCGCGGGCGCGGATCATCGTCGACACCCGCACCAACCAGCTCATCATCACCGACATCCCGGCGTACATCGACGTGATGCGGGCGCTGATCGATGCCGTCGATGTGGCCACGAAGCAGGTGGTCATCGAAGCGCGGATCGTCGAGACCTCGAAGAACTTTCTCCAGCAGTACGGCTTCGCATGGGGCTTCCGCGGCAGTCTCGATCCCTCCCTCGGCACGGGGACGGGGCTGGTCTTTCCGAATCGCGTCGATTTCGTCGGCGGCCCGTTCAGTTTCGGCCCCGGCAATCCGATCATCACCATGCACATGGCCAACGTCCTGAACACCTTCTCGCTCGACGTGGCGCTCAACGCGGCGGAGGCCGAGGGCCTCGTGCGCGTCGTTTCTGCGCCGCGCGTGCAAACGCAGGACAACGTCCCGGCCGAGATCCAGAGCGGCTTTCAGATCCCGTATCAGACGCGTGTGAACTTCACCACGACCGTCACCTACCTCGACGCCACGCTGCGTCTGTCGGTGACGCCGCAGGTGACCGACTCCGGCACGGTAATCATGGACATCGCGGTGCAGAAGAACGAGCCGGAAACCGGTCTGGCGATTGAAGGGGCGGCGGGAACGCCGATCTCCACGCGCCAGGCCAGAACGCGCCTCATGGTGCGGGACGGCGGGACGACCGTCATCGCCGGCATCTATCAGACCAAGGAAAACAATAGCCAGACACGCCTGCCGTTCGTCTGGCAAATCCCGATCATCGGAAATCTGTTCAAAACGCACAACATCAGCACAACGCACGACGAGCTGTTGATTTTCATCACACCGCGAATCGTGCGCGTGTCGTAGTGGGAGGGTGAGATGACGAAGTCGATGAGAGTCGCGCGAATCGCACTTGTCGCTTTGCTGGGCGTGTTGGTGTTCTCGTGCAAAGAGATCAACCGCCAGAGCGCGCCAGTGCAGTTGATCCTGACGACGGATCAGACATTGTTCACGCTCGATCTGCTCGGCGGAACGGGATGTAATCAGGCCATCGGCACGGTCAACATCCGGGCCATCATCCTGCAGACGGGCAACGAGAATCTGCCGCTCGATACGCGCTTCGACGACGTCCGCCTCGATCGCTACGAGGTGACGTACATTCGGACCGACGGCGGCACGCTCATTCCGCAGCCGTTCGTCAAGTCGATGTCCGATTTGATCACCACCGGCGGCACCGGCACCTCGACGCCGTTCATCGCCTTCCCGCCGGGAGCATTCACGCAGGCTCCTTTCGTCGCGCTGCAGCCGAACAACGGCGGCCGTGACCCGGAGACCGGCAAGAATGTCGTGCAGATGGACCTCGTGCTGACGGTGTTCGGACAGACGCTTGCCGGCGAGCGCGTCTCCGGCAGCACGCGAATCCCTCTGACCTTCTGCTTCAACTGCGGCGGCTGCCGGTAACACGGGGGATGGGATGAAGAACATGAAACTGAGAATCCTGATCACCATCCTCATCGTAGCGATGGCCCTGCTGTTCGCCGGCTGCAAAGGCGAGAGCTCGCCGACTGCGCCGAGCACGAGCACGAATCCTCCGACGCAGACCGTGCCGCCGACCACTCCGCCATCGAACGCAACGATCACGCTCACGGCATCGAACACATCGCCAACGGCCCCTGCGGACGTCATCATCACGGCGACCGTGCAGGTGAACGGCGCGCCGGCTCCTGACGGAACGGCGGTGCAGTTCGTCACGACGATCGGCACGTTCAAAGACTCCGCGACGGCATCGACGATCCGCATCACCGCTGCCGGCGTTGCCACGGCGACGGTGACCTCGGCTTCGGCCGGTACCGGAACCGTGACGGCGACCGTCAATAACGTACAGAAATCGATCAACCTGACCTTCAACGCCCAGCCGCCCGCTCCTGCGCCAGGTCCGTCGACGACGCCGACGATCACGACGGTGTCGCCGACGACCGGCATCCCGCAAGGCGGCACGATTCTGACGATCAACGGGACGAACTTCCGCGCGCCGGTGCGCGTGCTGGTCACCCCGAACGGCGGCGGTACGTCGAAAGATGCCTTCGTGCAGTCGGTCACCGCGACGCAGATCGTCGCCGTCATGCCGGCCTTCGAGATCACCACCGGCCAGACGCTGGCCGTGGACATCACCGTGATCGACGAAGCCGGTACGGGCGCCGAGACCCCGGTGACGAAGGCGAATGCATTCACGTATCAGAACGCGGTCCTCACGCCGGTGATCCGGACGATCTCGCCGACGAGCGGTCCGATCGACGGCGGGACGCGGGTTGCGATCATCGGCGATGCCTTCCAGGCGCCGGTGCAGGTGTTCTTCGGCTCCGCGGAAGCGCAGGTGTTGAGCGTTTCGTTCAGCCGGATCGACGTCGTCGCTCCGACGGCGCGCGAGACCGCGCCGAACGCGTCAGGCGTTGTCACCGGTCCGGTCGACGTGCTGGTGAGGAACGTCGCCTCGAACAAGTCGACCACCTCTCCGCAGCAATTCCGCTACATCGCCGCCATGCAGATCACCACCGTCGGACCGACGGAAGGTCCGTTCACCGGCGGGACGCGCGTGAAGATCGACGGCACCGGCTTCAATGCGCCGCTGGCCGTCGGCATCGGAGGCTTCGCCGCGACGGTCATCAGCGTCTCGGCGACGGAAGTCGTTGCCATCACGCCCACCATCGCCGTGCAGGCTTGCGCCGATGTCACTGGCCCGATCGTCATCACGAATACGGACAACGGTGACAGCGCATCCGGCCCGAACTTCATCTATCGCGTTCTCAAACCGGCCATCCTCAGCGCCTCCCCGGCGACGAGCGGCGGCAACTCCACGGTCGTCGTGGCAAACGCCGTCGGCCTCGCGCTGATCAGCGTCAAAGGCATCCCGGTTCAGATCACGGCCACCACGGTGAATGCTAACGGTACGACGTCGTTCACGATCGTCGTGCCGTCGCAACAGCTGCTTCCTCTGACGCTGGTCGCATGTCCTGCCATTCCGGGTGTCAACGGAACGGCAAGCGCGCCGCAGCCGACGCCGTTCGACATTACGTACAAGAGCGCTACCACGACCTGTACCGACACTCTGGCGAACGGACTGCTCGTTTCGCCGCCGACTGGTCCCGCCATCGGCGTGGCCGGCGCCTTCGCACCGTTCGTCGGCGTGATCACTCCGGCGCAGGTTGGTCCTCCCGCTGTTCCGGCGTCGGTTGCGGTATCGCCGGCGAGCGAGAGCGTAGCGATCGTGAACATCGGCAACGGCGCGCCGCCGTTGACGATCAACAGCATCACCACGAGCAACGTCGGCGGAGTGAACGGCTGCTCGGCGTTCTCGATCAGTTCCACGCCGCCGCCGGTGGTGAGCCTCAACCAGTGCGATGCATTCGTGGTATCGGCGTCGTACAACGGACAAACGACCCCGACACCATCACCCGATCAGTGTCAGATCACGGTGAGTACCAACGCCGGCACGAAGTCGTTCGTGATCAGCGGGTCGTCACATTAGCGGGTAACCCATTCGCATCTCAGCAGACGAGCCGCCCCTTCGTGGGGCGGTTCGTTTCTGAGGCAGCAAAGTTGCCACCCCGTTTTCGTTGAGCAAGAATGCAGGTTTCGCGCGTATGCCTCCCTCGACCACCAGCCCGAAGATCGAAGAGCTCCGCTTCCGGGTGAAGACGGACCCGAAGAGCCGCCTCTTCTACCCGCTCGCCGAGGAGCTGCGCAAAGTCGGGGCGTGCACCGAGGCCGAACAGGTCCTGCGCACCGGCCTCGCCGTCCATGCGACGTATCTCTCGGCGTGGGTCAGCCTCGGCCGCACGTTGCGCGACCTGGGGAAGAACGAGGATGCCATCGAGGCATTGTCGAAAGCGCTGCAGCTCGATCCCGGCAACGTCGTCGCCGCCCGCCTTCTCGCCGATGCCCACCTCGCCCTCGGGCAGAAGGTCGAGGCGATCAAGAAGTACAAGCTCGTGCACGCCCTTCTCCCCTCCGACCAGGAGCTCGAAGCGCTCATCGAGCGGCTCGATCAGGAGATCAATCCGATCGTCCTGATCCAGCCGGCGGAAGCGGAGCCCGAACCGGAGCCGGAGCCCGAGCCGGTCGAAGAGTCGCCGATGGAGCAGACGCTCGACCAATTGCCGCCGGTGATGGAAGCGCCGTTCGTTCATCAGCCGACGCTGGAGACTCCATTTGCTGACGAGGTCGAGCCGGTCGTCGAAATGTTCGCGCAGGAAGAACAGGCGGCGATGGCCACCGGCGATGACCAGCCGATGTCGGCGGCGCATTCGGAGAGCCCGTTCGAAGAGCCGGCGCCTGATTTCACGGAAGCCGCGGTAGAGATCGAGCAGCCGGCCGGAATTCACATCGAGCCGGCGCCGCTCGGCGCGGAGGTGCCGACGCCGTGGTCCGCATCGGAAGAGGCAGACGTCTTCGCCCCTGCCGAGGAGCCGCCGGCCTCCGCGACCGTCGAAGAACCGACGGAGACGATCACCATGGCCGACCTCTACGCGAAGCAGGGGCTGGTCGACGAAGCGCGGCGCATCTACGAGAGCATGCTGCAGCGCGATCCGGAGAACGAAGTCGTCATCGAACGGCTCGAAGGACTGCGGAGCGGCGCCGCCGCGGCGACCCAATCACCTGCGGCGCAACGCAGCACGAAAGTGGCGAGACTGGAAGGATGGCTGGCGAAAGTGGGGCGGCGTGAGGTGAGCCATGTTTAAGACGGTTCTCAAGGGCATCCGCGATCGCGTCGAAGGAACGATCGCCGTCAGCCTTATCGGGCTCGACGGCATCGCCATCGAGTCGATCCGCGACAAATCGGTTCCGCTCGAGATCATGGGGGCGGAGTTCGGCGGTTTCATCAAGGCGGTGCGGCTCTCGAACACCGATCTCGACACCGGCGACGTCCTGCAGTTTTCTCTCGTGACCGAGAAGTACATCACGTTCCTCTCCGCGGTCACGACGGAGTACTACGTGCTGCTCGTCATGCGGCCCGACGGCAATTACGGCCGTGCTCGATTTGAGCTGGCCAAAGCCAAGCATCTGCTGCGCGACGAGTTGTCCTGAAGGAAGGTAATTTGAATTTCAAAGAGATTCTCGAGCTGATCGACAAAGTCGCCGACCGCGGCATCGCTGGGGTCGAGATCGAGCAGGCCGGGACGAAGCTGCGCATCGAAGGAAAAGCGCCCCAGGCGCCGCAGGTGATTCACTCCTACGTCAGCACCGGTGAGATGCCGTCGCAGCAGTCCCTCCCGCCCATTCCCCTGACGGCGCTTCCAGCCGCTCCTCCGCAGCAGTCGGCGGAGGCGGCGGCCGCGGCGGCGGAAGCGGAGAGCGAGGCCGGGCTGCATGTCATCACCTCGCCGATCGTCGGCACGTTCTACCGTTCCCCCAATCCCGAATCCGATGCGTTCGTGAACGCCGGCGATCACGTCTCGAAGGGGAAGGTGCTCTGCATCATCGAGGCGATGAAGCTGATGAACGAGATCGAGTCGGACATCGACGGCACGATCGCAAAGATCTACCCGCAGAACGGACAGCCGGTCGAGTACGGCGAGAAGCTGTTCGCGGTGAAGCTGTAGGCGCACACCGATGATCTCGAAAGTCCTCATCGCCAACCGCGGCGAGATCGCCCTGCGCGTCATCCTCGCCTGCAAGGAGATGGGGCTGAAGACGGTCGCCGTCCACTCCGAGGCCGACCGCGACGCGCTGCACGTGCGCTATGCCGACGATGACGTTTGCATCGGACCGGCCGCCTCGAAGCAGAGCTATCTCTCGATCTCCTCGATCATCGCCGCGGCGGAGATTACCGGCGCCGACGCCATCCATCCCGGCTACGGTTTCCTCGCGGAGAATGCGAACTTCGCCGAGATCGCCAACGAGTGCCAGTTGACGTTCATCGGACCGACCCCCGAGGCCATCCGCCTCATGGGCGACAAAGCGAAGGCGCGCGAGACGGCGAAGAACGCCGGCGTGCCGATCCTTCCCGGCAGCGACGGTCCGGTGCGTACGTTGGAAGAAGCGCACGACGTGGCCCGGAGCATTGGCTTCCCGGTGATTCTCAAGGCTGCGGCCGGCGGCGGCGGACGCGGCATGCGCATCTGCGGCAACGAGTCCGACCTGCAGTCGGCTTTCGAGACGGCGCGCAGCGAGGCGGAGCGCGCGTTCGGATCGGCCGACGTCTACATCGAGAAGTATCTGGAGCGGCCGCGCCACATCGAGATTCAGGTCTTTGGCGACACGCACGGCCGCGTGGTGGCCCTTGGCGAGCGGGATTGTTCGATTCAGCGAAGGCACCAGAAGCTGATCGAGGAGTCGCCGTCGCCCGCGATCACCTCGGACATCCGCCAGCGCATGAGTGATGCGGCCGTGAAGCTTTGCAAGGCGGTGAGCTACGTCAACGCCGGCACGATCGAGTTCCTCTTTCAGGATGGCGACTTCTACTTCATGGAGATGAACACGCGCATCCAGGTCGAGCACCCGGTGACCGAGGAGGTGACGGGGATCGACCTAGTGAAGGAACAGCTCCGCGTCGCGTCCGGGATGCCGCTTTCCGTCCCGATGGGGGACTTCCGCCTGCGCGGTCACGCCATCGAGTTCCGCGTGAACGCCGAGGACCCGCGCACCTTCGCTCCGAATCCGGGAAAGATCCGCGAGTTCCACGTGCCGGGCGGGCCGGGCGTGCGCGTCGATACCGCTGCGTATCGCGACTATGTCGTGCCGCCGCACTACGACTCGCTGATCGCTAAGCTCATCGTCCGCGGCAAAGACCGCGCCGAGGCGCTCGCCCGCGGCCGCCGCGCCCTCGACCTCTTCATCGTCGAAGGAGTGAAAACGTCCATTCCCCTGCACCGCGCCATCCTCGACGACGATCGCTTCATCGCCGGAGAGTTCTCGACGCGCTTCATGGAAGGGTTCGAGTGGTAGGGGATGGCGAAGTCGCGGCCGAGACGCTCGCCGAGCACTAGCCCTATGGAGTGATCCACCGGAGAGCGGATCTCCGGATCCGCAGTTGCCGGACGTCCACGTCCGGCAACTGTTGCCGCTCATCAACGGGACAGTCGTCGGACGTGGACGTCCGCCGACGGCGGATCTGGAGATCCGCTCTCCTAGAGCATCGCCGCGTCGAGTTGGGCCTCCGTCAGGTGGTACAGTAGTTATTGCAGCAATCGTGAAAATCTATCTGGTTGGCTTCATGGGGGCCGGCAAGACGACCGTCGGGCGTGAGCTGGCGGTGCGGCTGGAGGTTCCGTTCTTCGACCTCGACGAGCTCGTCGAGTCGGCGGAGAAGATGTCGATCAAGGACATCTTTGCCCAGCACGGCGAGTCCTACTTTCGGAAGCGGGAGCGCGACATCCTCCGCTCCACCCGCTACCTCGAGGCGGGCGTCATCGCCGCCGGCGGCGGGACATTCACGTTCGACGAGAACATCCAGTTCATCCAGTCGGAAGGGCTGTCGGTCTATCTCTCCGCCCCGTACTCGCTCCTCCGCGGCCGCCTCACCGACAAAGCAGGAGAACGGCCACTGTTCCGCGACGACATTGCCGCGCACGAGCTCTATGCGAACCGCATCCGCTACTACCGGACGGCCGACGTGACAATCGAAGTGCGCGAGGAAGAGACGCCATCGGAGATCGCCGAGCGCCTGCTGTTCGAGCTGCCGAAGAACGTTCTCGAAGCGACGCGCCGCGTGACGGCGAGGGCGCAGTCGTGAGAGCACTCGTCGTCAGCGACCTCCATGCGAACGCCGAGGCGTTGAAGGCGGTAATGAACCGCATCCGCCGCAAGAAGTTCGACAAGGTGGTCTGCCTCGGCGATTTCGTCGGTTACGGCGCGCAGCCGAACCAGGTCCTCGACACCATGCGGACGATGAAGGCGCCGAAGCTCTACATCCGCGGCAATCACGATCGCGTGGCCGCCGGCGTCGAGGACGGCGAAGGCTTCAACCACGCCGCGAAGTTCGCCGCGCTCTGGACCCGCGATCATCTCTCCGCGCCGAACCGCCACTTTCTGCAACGCCTCCCGCTCGGTCCGATCCGCTTCGACTCGCTCCTCCTCTGCCACGGCTCGCCGTACGACGAGGACGAGTACGTGTTCAACGAGGCCCACGCCCGCAACGTCTTCGACATGACCGACGCGCGGGTCATCCTCTACGGACACACCCACCTCCCGGTCATTTTCGCCATGGACTCCCACGGCCGCCTCCGCGGCGCCTCGGTACGCGGTGAGACGATCGTACGGCTCGACAAGGACCACCGCTACCTCATCAACCCCGGCTCCGTCGGCCAGCCC
>Ga0207646_10008503_pt1 | contig 10271 bp, 7 predicted proteins | sample KBSK5502metaG_FD_184343 | JGI IMG/M metagenome (GOLD analysis project Ga0207646, IMG submission 184343) | Corn, switchgrass and miscanthus rhizosphere microbial communities from Kellogg Biological Station, Michigan, USA - KBS K5-50-2 metaG... | ecosystem: Host-associated > Plants > Roots >...
ATATGGATAGAAATGGTAAGGGAAGAAAGACCAAGTGGCAAGCAGCAGCTTCAGCGCTAGTAATACTTGCCGCAGTACTGGCACTTTTTGTCGTAGCACCAAGCTTCATCGCGAAGACCCATGCAGCCGCAGCACCAGCGGCTAACTGGAAGACATATGCATTTAACCCGGAGCGTACCGGCTATAATGCGAAAGAGACTATCATAAACCCGAGTTCGGCCGGTTCTATAAAGCTGCTGTGGAGTGTCAGCACGGGAAGTATAATCTCTGTTCAGCCGGTAGTATTTAATAACCTGATCTATTGGGGTTCATGGGACGGCAACCTGCACGCGACGAGAACCGATGGCACGCAGGCCTGGTCGGCCAACCTGGGTCAAACGCCAACACCTCCCGGTTGTTCAGGCAGGACTCATGGCATTTTGGGTGCGGCCACAGTTGCCAAAGTGACCATCAATGGGATAGTTACTCCGGTGGTTTTCGAAGGCGGTGGGAAAGATATCTTCTACGCCTTGAATGCCACCACAGGTGTCATCATCTGGCAACAACAGCTAGCTTCACCGCCTACCGAGATCTGGGCATCATCTCTTTTCTACAAAGGCAGCGTCTATATCTCCACCGCGTCCTGGGGAGACTGCCCGCTGGTGCAAGCGCAGATCTTCCGCCTGAACGCTACCACGGGCGCTATCCAAAATGTCTACAACGTCGTTCCTAATGGCTGCACAGGCGCAAGCGTCTGGGGTTCAGTTTCCATTGACACGACGAATAGCACACTCTACTTTGCAACAGGCAATGGAGGCTCGTGTACACAGAAGGAAACGAATGCCGTTGCTATTGTTAAACTGAATGCCACTAACCTGTCATTTATAGCTTCCTGGCAAGTACCGCCATCTCAATTAGGACCCGATAGCGATTTTGGCTCGACGCCAACGATTTTTCCTGCCACTATTGGAGGTACAACGCACCGTTTAGTGGGTGTCGCTAATAAGAATGGTGTATATTATGCCCTTGACGAGGCTAATTTCAGCAGTGGGCCTGTCTGGACGGCTACCATAGCTGTAGGTGGGCAGGGGCCAGAGGGTGGTCAAGGCAGTATTTCGCCCAGCGCGTGGGATGGTACCAACCTTTACGTGGCTGGAGGGAACACCACAATTAAAGGCCAATTTTGCCAGGGAGGCGTACGGGCGCTCAATCCTGCGACAGGAACCTTTACCTGGGAAAGTTGTATGACCGATGGCCCCGTGCTCGGTCCCGTAACTGCTATCCCGGGAGTGGTGGCAGTCGGAGAGGGAAACGCACTTGTATTAATGGCGGCCTCCGATGGGCATATCTTCGTCAAAAAGTTTGACACAGTGTCGAATTCCAATCAATATTACGGTGGCCCTAGCATCGACAATGGTGTAGTGTACATAGGCAACGCAGATGGAAACCTCTTCGCCTATGGAACGGGGGCTATTTCCACGCCCACACCTTCACCAAGCCCAACACCGGGTACGACTATAGCGCAGGATACTTTCCAACGCGCCAACCAGACATTCTGGGGAACAGCTTCAGATGGCCAAAGCTGGGGTGCGGACGCCAATAGTCAGAATGTTTTTTCTATCAGCAACAACACAGGGCTGATATCAAACGGGAATGGTATCTATAATGCCGTGCTTGGTCCTACTACCGCAGATGCGGAGGTTCTGTTCAGTGGCACGATCAGCAGTTTCAATAGCAGTAATCTGGGTGCAGTACTTCGTTTGAGCGATGCCAATGACCTGTACAAGGGGTATATTGATGGCGCTAATCTGGTCATTCAGAAGAGAGTCAACGGTATAGCCACGACTCTTGGCACTACTCCCTTTACAGCCACAGCCGGAACTTCATATACATTGCGTTTCCGCATCGTGGGTACAACGCTCTACGCCAAAGTCTGGCAAACAGGCAGTTCCGAACCAGCCAACTGGATGGTGACAGCCACGGATAGCTCGTTATCATCAGGATACTGCGGCTTGCGCATGCAGGTGCAGAGCAGTACGACCCTTAACATAAGCTCCTTCCAGGCAACGGCACAATAGGTCAGGAGCAGGTGGCCTATCGGTTAACACATAGCATAGAGCCATGACTATGTGAAAAGATGAACTTTAACGACCAACATCGGTCATTTCGTAGGTGCCGATTTATCGCGCACACCGCCGATTTATCGGCCAATGGCCCGTCGATGCGCTCCCCAGGCCGATAAATCGGCGGTGCGCCAATAAATTGTGCGCCTACGGCGTATTACCGATGTGGCTTGGTAAAATTCATAATCAACGCTCTACGGACGGACGGCGGCCCTTCCAATAACCCTACCCGTGCAAGTCATAAGCTTATCATTATGGTTGTGTGATGGCTCCGTCAGAGGCTGAAGAAACCAAGGCCCGGTACTTGGCGAAGACGCCACCGGTATAGCGCGGAGCAGGCTCCTTCCAATTGGCAAGGCGGGCAGCGATCTCAGCGTCAGAAAGCTCCACGTCGAGGCGGCGTGCCTGAATGTCGATGACGATACTGTCTCCCTCTTGCAAAGCAGCAATTGGACCGCCATTTGCCGCTTCGGGCGAGACATGCCCGGCCATCAAACCTCGCGTTGCCCCACTGAACCGGCCATCGGTCAGTAGTGCTACCGACTCACCCAGTCCGGCACCGACGATGGCGCCGGTCACTTCCAACATCTCGCGCATTCCTGGTCCGCCACGCGGACCCTCGTAACGAATGACCACAACATCGCCAGCCTTGATCTTACCCTGCGTTACAGCGCTCATTGCATCTTCCTCGCGGTCGAAGACACGTGCCGGTCCCCGGTGGTATAGCCGCTCATGACCGGCAATCTTGATCACACAGCCTTCTGGCGCGATATTGCCTTTGAGAATAACCAGGCCTCCGCTCGGCTTGAGGGGATCGGAGAGTGGGCGCACCACGTCCTGGCCTGCCGTCTCCACGGCCATACTGGCTTCTTCGCCCAGCGTGCGTCCACTCGGAGTCAACTGCTTCCCATCGACTAAGCCGGCGGCAACAAGCCTTTGGACCAGCAGGGGCACCCCTCCGGCGCGATCCAGGTCAACAGCCATATATCTTCCGCCCGGCTTCAGATCGGCAAGCAGGGGCGTGCGCCTGCTGATCGCATCAAAATCGTCGATTGTGAGAGGCACACCGATCTCGCGGGCCATCGCCAGCAGGTGCAGCACAGCATTGGTAGAACCACCCGAGGCTGCTACGCCAGCGATGGCATTCTCAAAAGCCTGGCGTGTCAAAATATCACGCGGCGTCACGCCGCGCCGTAGAATATCCATAACAAGCCGACCACAACGCACACCCACTTCATCCTTGCGCGGGTCAACAGCTGGAACACTCGCCGTGCCCGTGGGCGAGAGGCCAATAAACTCCATGGCCATCGCCATCGTATTGGCTGTAAATTGCCCGCCGCAGGCGCCCGCCCCGGGACAGGCTACGTTCTCGAGTTCGCGCAGGTCAGCGTCGCTCATCTTGCCCGCTGCATTTGCGCCAATCGCTTCATAGACATCACCGACCGACACATCCTTCCCTCTGAAACGCCCAGGAGCAATGGAGCCGCCGTACAGGAGAAAACCCGGTACATTCAGCCTTATGAGCGCCATTGCGCCTCCTGGTATAGTTTTGTCGCACCCCACCAGGGCAATAACGGCATCAAACATGTGACCTCGCCCGACCAGTTCGATTGAATCGGCGATGACCTCGCGGCTCACCAGGGAGGCCTTCATCCCCTCTGTGCCCATCGTCACTCCATCGCTAATGGCGATGGTATTGAACTCCATTGGGGTTCCGCCAGCCGCCCGTATGCCCTCTTTCACCTTGACGGCCAGGTGGCGCAGGCGATAGTTACAGGGCATGGTTTCGATCCAGGTATTAGCTACGCCAATAATCGGGCGAGCCAGGTCATCGTCGGTAAAACCAATAGCTTTGAGCATGGCCCGCGCACCCGCGCGTTCACGCCCATCTGTGATAATATGACTGCGATGCTTGGGATCCAACGTCATGATAGCCTCCAAACTATTTAGTTCCTAACTCAGGATGATACTATTCTAGCAGATTCTTCCCAGGTTGTACTGGTCAAACGCTCGCGTATAGGAATGATGTAAAATATGCGAGGGGAATGTTCTTTGTTCCCTACCCGGGACCGGCAATACAGGAGATTCGCTAAAGTGTAACGTCTGCTTGCAGATGTATACACTATACCGTGTAAAAACGTAAAACATAGGACAGATCAGAAAGGAACACACTATGGAACTCGGATTAATTGGACTTGGCCGTATGGGCGCTAACATGGCCCACCGGCTGCTGCGAGCAGGACATACCGTCGTCGGCTACGCACGCCATGCCAGCACGGTGCAGGCGCATTTACAAGAGGGATCGATCTCAGCCGGGGCTTCGTCGCTGGCAGACATCGTCAACCAGCTTGCTAAGCCACGCGCTATCTGGCTAATGGTACCTGCAGCCTCGGTGGATGCGACGTTAGCCGAACTTGTTCCCCTCCTCGCTCCCGGTGATGTCGTCATTGATGGCGGCAATTCCTACTACCACGATGACATCCGGCGCGCAGCCGAACTCGCAAAGCATAGTATTCATTATGTCGACGTTGGGACGAGTGGGGGTGTCTGGGGACTCGAGCGGGGCTACTGCCTGATGATCGGCGGTGAGGACGATGTAGTACAGCGACTCGACCCGATTTTTGATGCCCTGGCACCCGGTATCAACGCAGCTTCACGTACTCCCGGGCGCGAGGAGATTGGAGGCACTGCTGAGAAGGGCTATCTCCACTGCGGCCCGAACGGTGCCGGGCATTTCGTCAAGATGGTCCACAATGGCATTGAGTACGGCATCATGGCAGCCTATGCCGAGGGTCTAAACATCCTCCACCATGCAAACATCGGAAAGCAGCAGCAAGCCATCGATGCTGAGACGGCGCCACTGCAGAATCCAGAATACTACCAGTATGACTTTAACCTTCCCGACGTGGCCGAAGTCTGGCGTCGCGGCAGCGTGATTGCCTCGTGGCTCCTGGATCTCACCGCCAGCGCGCTCCTCAAGAGTCCTCAACTTGCTGAGTTCGGCGGCCGGGTATCGGATTCAGGGGAAGGACGCTGGACTATAACCGCTGCCATCGACGAATCCGTCCCGGTACATGTGCTGAGCTCAGCGCTCTTCGAACGGTTCAGTTCGCGCGGCGAGGCTGACTTCGCCGATAAGTTGTTGTCTGCAATGCGTTTCGAGTTCGGCGGCCACCTGGAAAAGGCCGGGGAGGGGGCATCATGACGGATAGCCATTCTGATGCACTTGTCATCTTTGGCATCACCGGCGATCTCGCGTATAAGCAGATATTCCCGGCCCTGCAGTCGATGATCAAGCACGGTCACCTCAACGTCCCAGTGATTGGAGTTGCAGGCAGACCCTGGAGTATTGACCAGCTGAGGGCCCATGTACATGACAGCCTTGTGGAGAACGGTGTCCTGGACAGCTCAGCGTTCGAGAAGCTAAGCTCGCTGCTCCAGTATGTCTCCGGTGACTATAGCGACGAGGCGACGTACACAAAGTTGCGCAATGTGCTCGGTTCCGCCAAGCAGCCCCTGTTCTACCTGGCGATCCCGCCGAACATGTTTGACCCTGTCATCGAAGGGTTGGGGAAATCAGGCAGCGCCAATAATGCTCGCGTGGTCGTCGAGAAGCCCTTCGGACGCGACCTCGCCTCGGCTCAGGCCCTAAACCAGATCCTGCATTCGGTCTTTCCCGAAGCGGCCATCTTCCGCATCGACCATTACCTCGGCAAAGAACCGGTCCAGAACCTGGTCTACTTTCGCTTCGCCAACTCGTTTCTCGAGCCGATCTGGAACCGGAACTATATCGAGAGTGTGCAGATCACGATGGCCGAGAACTTCGGCGTGGCAGGTCGAGGAAAATTCTACGAAGAGGCAGGTGCAATCCGCGACGTTGTGCAGAACCACATGCTACAGGTGGTAGTGCTCCTTGCAATGGAACCACCGTCCGGCAATTACCACGAGGAAGCACGCGACGAGAAGGCGAGAATATTCAAAGCGATGCGGCCACTTGATCCAGCAGACGTCGTGTTCGGCCAATACCGGGGCTACCTCCAGGAGGACGGTGTATCCCCCAAGTCGCGGGTAGAGACGTTTGCCGCGGTTAAACTCTACCTCGATACCTGGCGCTGGGCAGGTGTGCCTTTCTACATCCGGGCTGGCAAGTGCTTACCCGAGACAGCCACCGAGATACTGGTTGAACTTAAAACCCCGCCTCAAGCCGTGTTTGGGGAGATTGAGCCGCCCCAGTCGAACTACTATCGCTTCCGCCTCAGCCCTGACGTATTAATCTCGCTCGGTGCCCGCGCCAAGGTCCCTGGAGAGGCCATGTGGGGCGAGGGAGTGGAACTGATCGTGCGCACCCACCCTGCTGATGAGATGCCGCCCTATGAGCGCCTCCTTTGGGATGCTATGCGAGGCGACCCAGGGCTCTTCGTGCGCGAGGACTCGGTCGAGGCGGCATGGAGTGTTGTAGACCCGGTCCTGGGAAACGTGACTCCCGTCTATGAGTACGCGCCGAACACCTGGGGCCCACCAGAGGCCGATCGCATCATAGAACGAGAGGGTGGCTGGCATAACCCGGTGCTCACGCAGGCCGCAGGTACTTAAACGTCACAGGCTGGTTAAGAAGAATCAGGGAGGAAACATCAAACATGCCAATAAACCCAACACCGCTGACGCAGCGCTCTAGCTGGAAGGCGCTCGAGGAACATTACCAGAAGGTGCGGGACCTTCACCTCCGAACGCTCTTCGCCGAGGAACCTGGACGCGGCGAGCGCTTTGCGCTCGAAGCCGCTGGCATCTACCTGGACTACTCGAAGAACCGCATCACGGGTGAGACGCTGCGGCTGCTCCTGGCATTGGCCGAGGATTCTGGCCTGCACGAACGTATCGAAGCTATGTTCCGGGGAGATAAGATTAACGTTACGGAGAATCGCGCGGTCCTCCATGTGGCTCTGCGCGCCCCAAAGGAGGAAGCAATCTTCGTCGATGGTGAGAACGTGGTACCCGAGGTACACGCAGTGCTGGATAAGATGACGGACTTCTCTAACCGCGTGCGGAGCGGCGCCTGGAGAGGGTATACAGGCAAGCGCATGCGCAATATCATTAACATCGGTATTGGCGGCTCCGACCTGGGTCCATCCATGGCTTACGATGCATTGAGGTATTTCAGTGATCGTAGTTTGACCGTGCGCTTCGTTTCCAACATCGATGGCAACGAGTTTGTGGAAGCTACCCGAGATCTGGACCCGGCGGAGACGCTCTTCATCGTCTCCTCCAAGACTTTCACGACACTGGAGACTTTGACGAATGCTCGCTCGGCGCGCGAGTGGTGCGTCCAGGCCCTGGGGAGCGAACAGGCGGTGGCCAAACATTTCGTTGCCGTCTCGACAAACACCGAGGAGGTGGAGAAGTTTGGGATCGACACGGCCAACATGTTCGAGTTCTGGGACTGGGTTGGAGGACGCTACTCGTATGACTCGGCAATCGGACTTTCCCTTATGATTGCAATTGGTCCCGAACGGTTTCGCGAAATGCTCGCCGGCTTCCACGCGATGGACGTACATTTCCGCACGGCTCCCTTTGAGCGCAGCCTGCCGGTGCTCCTGGGACTAATCGGCATCTGGTACAACAACTTCTTCGGTGCAGAGACTGTGGCGGTCCTGCCCTATGACCACTATCTCGGGCGCCTGCCTGCCTACTTGCAGCAACTCGATATGGAGAGCGATGGCAAGCACGTAGACCTGGAGGGCAGGCCGGTGAACTATCAGACCGGGCCTATCATCTGGGGGCAGCCGGGGACCAACGGGCAGCACGCATTCTACCAGCTCATACACCAGGGAACCAAGCTGATCCCGTGCGACTTCATCGGCTTCTGCCAGGCCTTGAACCCACTGGGCCTGCATCACGATCTCTTGATGGCGAACTTCTTCGCCCAGACCGAGGCCCTGGCGTTCGGCAAGACTGCGGAAGAAGTCGCGGCAGAGGGGGTCCCAGCATTTCAGGTGCCGCACCGCACTTTCGAGGGCAACCGCCCCACAAACACTATCCTCGCGGATCGCCTGACACCGGAGACCCTGGGCAAGCTGATCGCACTTTACGAGCACAAGGTCTTTGTTCAAGGCACCATCTGGGATATCGATTCGTTCGATCAGTGGGGTGTTGAACTGGGGAAGGTACTGGCTAATCGCATTATTCCTGAGCTTGAGAGTACCGGTGAACCCAGGCTCGCTCACGATAGCTCGACTAACACACTCATTCGCCGCTACCGCAGGCTTAGGTAAAGATCGCTTATGTCTTTTCCTCTCCTCCGTCGAAGGGGAGGGGAGGAAAAGACATAAGCTTATCCCCTTCTTCGTTTGCCGAGAGAAGCTCTATCTATTTGTGTCATTTGTGTCGCTTGTGTCGCTTGTGTCATATGTGTCCGTAAGGAGGATCATGACGGGCAGTTCGTTTTAGCGCCTGGAATATTGAGGTACGTATGGATCAACAGATCGATTATGAGAATATCTTTACTCCGCAGGGCATGCTGGGTCACGTTTCGAAACACCCGAACCTGGATTTCCTTATGAATATTTTCAATATTCCCAGGGTGTACAGCGTCTCCGGTTTTGGCACCTGGAATGTCGGGCAGCATACCGTGGCGGTCGCGTTCTTAGGGCTCTACTGGTCTGCATTTAACCACTATCCACAAGAAAAGCGGGACCGGCTCGTCACACTGGCCCTGGTGCATGATGCGCACGAGGCGGTGATTGGCGATATTCTGCCTTTTTTCAAAACCCCTGCTGTGAAAGAAGCCATCGAGGCTATTCAAAAGGATATTCTGAATGCTTTTTCGATTGAGGAAGATGAGACGCTTCGAGAGGAGCTCAAGCTCCTCGATATGATAAGCTTTCTCTATGAGATTAGCCAATCCTCGCCCAGGGGTTTGGATCCGACCAAGCGTAAACTGCTCAAGCAGATGTATGCCCGGCAGAAAGAGGATGTTCTGGCCTACACGGAGAAGGCGCAGATCGATAGCGATAAGGTAAAAGATTTTCTCAAATTCATGAAGCTCTAATATCAAATCCTTTGAAATGGTGTATGTTCGGGGGACACCCCGCGCCCCGCCAGGGGGCCTGCGGCCCCCTGGACCCCCGCTATTTTTATCATTTGATCGAGACGATTTGCCCACCCGTCATGGCTTTCAACTCAGCCGGGGTAAGCTCAAATACTGCATGGGGAGTTCCGGCGGCAGCCCAGAGCTTTTCATACTGCAACAGGTCCTCGTCAATGAAGGTATCTATATGTTCGGCGTGACCAATCGGCGGCACGCCACCGACGACAAACCCGGTCCGCTGTCGCACAAAATCGGCATCCGCTTTTTCAACGGGCTCACCGGCCAGCTCACTCAGGCGGCGCTCATTCACGCGGTTTGTGCCACTGGCAACCACGAGAATGGGTTTATTGGAATGCTGGCCTTTGAATACCAGTGATTTCACTATTTGTTCTACGCGGCAGCCAATTGCCTGCGCTGCTTCCCTGGCGGTACGTGTCGAGTCAGGTAGCTCGACGACGTGACTTGAAAATCCGCGCATTTTCAGGATATCCTGTACTTTGCGCGCGCTTGCGCTCAACTCTTTCGACATGCTTGTGTCCTTCTGGTCAATTCAGCATTGCGTCGTCGTCGCGAACGCTCACAAGCCGCATGAGAGGCTATTTATTATCCTCTTCAGGTACAGATGATACTAACTCACTTACACTAACACCTAAAACATCAGCCAACCGTTGCAATGTTGACAGCGTGACATCTGTATACGGTTCTCTCCAAATACGACGAACGGTATTGTATGCAACTTCTGACCGTTGCGACAATTTAGTCATAGAGACGCCCTTGCTCATCGCAACTTCTCTAACCTGTAGCCTTGTTCTCATGTGGCGTATTGTACTTACTTTACTACCTTGACAGAAGAGTCTATATGATGCTACCCTATAATTGACGGCAGTTTGTTGACTGCAATATAATGATATAATTCTGTTTGTTGAGCGCAAGAGAGGGTCACACATATGAGTAAGGAAAATGGTATTTACAAGACGTATGGCTTACCACCAAATGTTGACCGGCCACTACCACTGGGGACACGGATAAGTTATCTGTCAGCCAGTAGGGAAGTAAGGAGTGCTACAGTCGTACAGGCGGGGTAT
>Ga0207646_10008504_pt1 | contig 10270 bp, 13 predicted proteins | sample KBSK5502metaG_FD_184343 | JGI IMG/M metagenome (GOLD analysis project Ga0207646, IMG submission 184343) | Corn, switchgrass and miscanthus rhizosphere microbial communities from Kellogg Biological Station, Michigan, USA - KBS K5-50-2 metaG... | ecosystem: Host-associated > Plants > Roots >...
ATTCGTGACGGCGGCATAGTTACTGTCAATGGAAACGAAGTCGGGACGTTGAAGGTGGTCAACTTCAGCGATCCCACAAAACTTCAGAAGGAAGGATTGTCGCGGTTCGTTTGGAATGGGTCGGAAAGCGGAATCCAGGAGGTTTCGGACCCGCCGGTGAAAGGCGGATACCTGGAGCGTTCAAATGTGAACGCAATCGACGAGATGGTTCACCTCATGTCCGCGTATCGCGAGTTTGAAGCTGTTCAGCGAACGTTGAAAACGCTCATGACGGACATGAACAGCAAGCTGATTCAGGAATTAGGAAAGTTAAGTTAAGGGTTCGGGAACATGGCCACAAAAAGGCACAAAATTCACAAAAGGGAATTTATTTTGAGCCTCTTGTGCCTTTTTGTGGCCATACGTTCCGGACTTCCCAAGGAGAACTAATGCTACGAGCTTTGTACACGGCCGCGACTGGAATGCAGGCGCAGCAGATCAACATCGACACGATTGCGAACAACATCGCGAACGTGAACACGACGGGCTTTAAACAGGGCAGAGCGGAGTTCCAGGACTTGCTCTATCAAAACATCCGCCCTGCAGGCACGGCCTCGTCGTCGTCGACGGAATATCCGGTTGGATTGCAACTTGGGTTGGGTACACGGCCCGTCGCCACGGACCGCATCTACCGGCAGGGTGACTTCCGGCAGACCGATAACCCGCTGGATCTTGTCATCGAAGGAAAGGGCTTCTTCCAGGTTCGCACCCCGAATGGAGAACTCGCCTACACGCGCGACGGCTCGTTTCATTTGAGCCAGACCGGTGCGGTTGTAACTGCGGATGGAAGTCCGCTCGAACCACAGATCACGATTCCAGCTGATGCCCAGGAAATCGTCATCGGCGGCGATGGAACAGTTTCCGTGACGCAGCCGGGCCAGGCTCAAGCGCAGCAGGTTGGAACCATTCAGATTGCGAATTTCCAGAATCCATCGGGGCTGAACGGAATCGGCCGAAATCTGTTTCTTCCTACATCTTCATCGGGAACGGCTGCAACGGGAGCGCCCGGTGAAAACGGCCTCGGACGGCTGAACCAGGGATTCCTCGAACAGTCGAATGTGAACGTTGTCGAAGAGATGGTGAACATGATCGTCGCGCAGCGCGCGTATGAAGTGAATTCGCGTGCGATTAAGGTGGCCGACGACATGTTGTCCCAAGTCAATAATCTTGTGAGGTAGTGTGCTGACCGCTGTTCTATTGTTTGCGTGCTGTCTGTCGGCTCCGGCCGATGTGACCATCGATTCCGATACGATTTCGCTCGGCGCTCTCATTCCTCTTTCTTCGTCCGATCCGCGCGCGTCGATTTCGATGGGATACGCGCCAAACGCAGGTTTGGCCCGCCGGATTCAAAAGTACGAGATCGTCAGCAAGCTTACAGCTGCCCATTTATCGACTGATGATCTGCAGCTTCCCGATTCAATACTCGTTCACCGCAGCGCAGCGGATGTGAATCGTGACCAGGTCACGCGGGCAATCCTGGATGCGCTCACTCGACAATTTCCTGGAGCGAATGTCGAAATCACGAGCGTGGAGATTCCTCCGGTTCAAGTAGGCACAGGATCGGTGGCGATCAACGCCATTCTTCCCGCTCGTTTTGATCCGGCGGTTCCGGTCTTCGTTCGCGTCGACCTTCGCGGAACATCGTTCGTAAAAACGGTCTTCGTGCGCACAGGCGTCAGGATCGAGGCCGAACAGCCCATCCTGAAGAATAAGGTCGCAGCGAACGCTGCGATTCAGACCAGCGATATCGAATGGAAGATGGCTCCGCTTCGCGGAGAACCCGCGTCAGCCGACCAGGTCATTGGCATGCTTGCCAAACGGGATCTCGAACCCGGACAGGTGCTGACAACGGAACTGTTCTATCTGCCCGTGTACGTTCATAAAGGCGAATCCGTGACCGTTAAGGCGACTGCCGGCAGCGTCACGATTGCCGCAACTATGCGCGCGAAGGCGTCAGGCAAGCTTGGCGACACGATTACCGTTGAGCACCTCACCGGGGAAGGCTCGACGACGGCGCGGATCACCGGTCCCCGAACTCTTGAAGCACTAATTTTTAACGTGGGGCCCACCGCCCAGCCCTTAGTTGGTACCCCGCCTTCGGCGGCCTCAATACAGGGCAATTGGGCGGTACCCCCACGTCAGGTGACAAAATGATGTACGCAACTGTTCTGTGTCTGATGATGGCGATGCAGGTCCCGAGCGGATCGCTCTACTCGGACGCTTCGCCGAATACATTTCTGTTCCGCGATTTCAAAGCGCGGAACGTGAACGACATTCTCACGATTCAAATCAACGAGAGTTCGACGGCTTCGAATTCGGCGAATACGGCGACGAAGAAGGCAGGCGATGTCAGCGTCAAAGCGCCAGCCCTCTTCGGCCTGGAAAAGAGCGCGGCTCGTGGTCTGAGCCTCGCCGATATTCTTTCCGGCTCGTCGGCATTGAACTTTGCGGGTCAGGGTTCCACATCGCGAACCGGCCAATTGCAGGCGTTCGTGTCGGCGCGCGTTGTGCAGGTTTTTCCCAACGGCGATCTCGGGATCGAGGGAGTGAAAGAAGTCACGATCAACCGTGAGCACCAGGTGCTGCGAATCCGCGGCCTTGTCCGAACGCGCGACATCACGCCGAACAACGTTGTTCTGTCGACATCGCTCGCCGACATGCAGGTCGTATTCGACGGCAAGGGCGTCGTTTCCGACGCCAACAAACCAGGATTTCTTTTCAGGCTAATTCAATGGATAACACCCTTTTAGCCACAAAAAGGCACAAGAGGCTCAAAAACATTTTGTGCATCTTGTGCCTTTTTGTGGCCGCTTCTCCAGCTTTCGCTGCTTCGCGGATCAAAGACATCGGACACTTTTCGGGTGTGCGGAGCAATCCGCTGATCGGTTATGGTCTCGTGATCGGTCTCAACAAAACCGGAGATAAGCAGCAGACCTTCTTCACGCAGCAGACGCTCCTGAACATGCTCGAGCGTTTCGGGCTGAGCGTGAACAACCCCGGAATCCGGGTTCAAAATATTGCGGCAGTGATGGTGACGACCGATCTTGGGGCCTTCGAGAAGCCGGGATCTCGGATCGATGTCACAGTTTCGTCAATCGGCGATGCTACGAGCCTGCAGGGCGGCATTCTGCTTCAGACCCCCCTAATCGGCCCGGACGGCAACGTTTACGCCGTCGCCCAGGGGGCTCTCGTTCTTGGCGGCTTCTCAGCCGGCAATGCGAGCACTGGCGTGACTGTCAATCATCCGACAGTCGGCCGGGTTCCAAATGGGGCAAATGTCGAGCGCACCGTCGTTGGCGGCTTCCCACAAACCGTTGATACGCTGGAGCTAGTCCTCGATCACGCGGACTTTACGACCGTTAAGCGTGCCACCGACGCCCTCAACACCAGCTTTGGCCGACCGATTGCAATTCCTGTCGACGGCCGATCGATCCGACTGGCAGTACCGGCGGATTATCAACAGCGTCCGATCGAATTCATGTCGGCCATTGAGGCAGTCGCTGTTGACGTCGATTCGAAGGCAAAGGTAGTTGTGAACGAAAGAACCGGAACAGTCATTATCGGAAGCGATGTCACGATCTCACCGGTTTCCATTTCACACGGCAATCTGAGCATCTCGATTGAAACGCAGTTTAACGTTTCGCAGGCGCAACCGCTGGCCCAGGGTGGGCAGACGGTGGTTGTGCCGGAGCAGAAAGTCACTGCTCAGGAGCAGAAAAGTAATTTCGTAACGCTCGGCCGAGGCGCCACAGTAGATGAACTGATTCGAGCGTTGAATGCGTTGGGAGTCACGCCTCGCGACACCATCGCGATTTTGGAAGCGCTGAAAACAGCCGGAGCATTGCAGGCAGAGCTCGAGATCATATGATTCCAGACGTCACAAGCATCACCAGCCTTGGGGGAAAGGCGAACCCGAAAGATGTTGCCGCGAAAGTCCAGGGCATGTTCACGGAAGTCATGCTGAAGGCGATGGAAGACAGCGTGGATGCGGAAGACGGTTTGTTCAGCAACAGCGCAACGTCGGATATTTATCGCGGCATGCTGCGGGAACAGCTTGCCGGCGGCATTTCAAAGCAGATGCAAAGTCCGCTGGAGACCCAGTTGGGTGAAGCACTGACATCACTTGAGGCTTCGCCCTATCGGGCTCGCGCTTCGCGGCAGGCGCAACCAGGGCAGACGAGTCAACCGGCACAGCCGGTACAGCCGGCGGCTCCGTCTCACGAAGACAGCGGCTTGCCGGTGAATGGAATTATCAGCTCGCCGGAGGGCTGGCGCCATGATCCAATCAATGGTGAGACGCGCTACCATGCCGGCACAGATATCGCGGCTGCCTTAGGCACGCCGATTCATGCAGTTGCGGAAGGTCGCGTGATCGAGAGCGGACGGAAAAACGGGTACGGCAATACGGTCGTGGTTCAGACAGACGATGGCCGTAAAATGTTGTACGCACACAATAATCAGAATTTCGTTAGAGTGGGTGACTGGGTGTCACGCGGCGACACCATAGCCGAAGTTGGATCCACGGGACGAGCAACAGGGCCGCACGTGCATTTTGAAGTAAAGTTTTAGAAACCCCTGCCGATAAATAAGGATAGGGGGAGAGACTCTAAATGAGCATAGACCGAGTCAACATCAGCAATCAGGGCATTGACCGAGCGCAGGGAGCGCAGCCGAATGAGCTGGTGCGTAATGCCGGTAAGGATCGACAGGTCTCCACGAGTTCCGACTCCATCGCATTGTCTTCAAAGGCGAAGGATCTGGATAGGTTGGCAAACACCATCGATCAGGCCCGGACAGAGCGCTTCAACAAAGTTCGCGAGGCGTTGGAAGCGGGTACTTACAACGTTTCCGCGCGAGATCTCGCCCAGAAGCTGATCGACGCAAACAAGAAATAGTAGTTCCTTTGTGGCTTCGTGCCTTTGTGGCCTGGTGACTTTGTGTTTAAACACGAAGACACAGAGACACAAAGACACTGAGACACAGAGCTGTTCAGGAGAAAAGTCCCATGGACGGGCTGGTAGAAGAATTATTGCGCTTGGAAAGCGCAAAGCATAAAGCACTTGTCGAGATTGACGCCTCCGCCTATGACGCCAGTGTTCGCGCGCAGTTGCGTCTTCTTTCCGCTTCCAAACGATCCGGTCTGCGGGTTTCCAGTGTTGAACGCCTTCTGAATCTTTCGCAACTGATCACGTTGAACACTCGCTTGCTCCAGAACCTTATATCGACAACCCCCTGGTTCGCCTTTAGCAAAAACAGTTACACGGCCGAAGGCCGCGTTGCGGCGCCGGCAACTTCAGGACGCGTTTCAGTCGAGGCGTAACGCATGGCAATTGGCGCCATTATGAGCAGTGCCCTGGGTTCGCTTATCGCGAATCAGCTCGCGCTATCGGTCGCGTCCAACAACATTGCAAACGCGAATGATACCGACTATACGCGGCAAAGGCTTTTGACAACGCCCGCGGGTCCCGATGGCGGCACTCTTGGTATCGGGATGGGCATCAACGTGATTGGAGTAGATGCAATTCGGAACGCGCTGATCGAGACTCGTCTCCGACAGGAAAATTCAGCAAAGTCCGGCGCAGACACGCTTGCGAATGGGTTGCAAGGCATTGAAAACCTTTTCAACGACACCAACAACGACGGCCTGCTCAAAAAGATCACGGATTTCTTTAACAGCTTCCAGACACTGTCGCAGGACCCGGCGTCGCTGAACTCGCGCGAGCAGCTGAAGATCACTGCCAATGCGATGATCGATGCGCTGCATTCCACCTATCAGGATCTCAAACAGGTCCAGACCACTGCCGGCAAAGCGATCACCGCAGACGTCGGACAGATCAATATCCTGACGAAGCAGATCGCGGACGTGACCCAACAGATCAATTTGGCCGAAGCCAACGGGCCCGCGCCCGACCTGCGTGACCGCCGGTCGGCTCTGGTTAAACAGCTTTCGAGTTACATCGATGTAAACGAACTCGAATCGGGCCATGATTATCAGCTGACGACGAAAAACAATCACCTGTTGGTCCTGAACAACACGTCGAAGGATTTGACGACCTCCGATGTGGATTCCAACATCGGGGACGGTTCCATCAAAGCCGAACTCGATATGCGCGACACGTACGTTCCGAAATACGTCTCTGCTCTCGATCAGCTCGCTTACGAGATTCAGGGTCATGTGAACACGATTCACTCCGCCGGCTACGATCTGGACGGCAACACCAATATCAATTTCTTTGCACCGCTGGCTTCGGCAACCGACGCCTCACGGCTCATTGCCCTGGATCCGGCTGTTGCGGGCGATAGCCGCAAAATTGCGGGAACGGCCGCGATGCAACTAGGAAATCTTCTGCACGACCCCGTCTTCACCGGCGGGTCGCTTACAGACCAATACGGAACGCTGATCTATACGGTTGGATCGGATGTTGCGAGCGCACAGTCGAGCATGAATGAGCATGATCAATTGCTCGCGCAGCTGCAAAACCGCAGGCAGGCCATCAGCGGCGTCTCCATCGATGAAGAAAGCATTCAGATTTTGCAATTCCAGCGTTCTTACCAGGCTTCGGCGCGAATGCTCAAAGCGGTCGACGAACTCCTGCAGGTAACGCTTGGAATCGGGGCTTAATACATGAGCGGAGCGAATGCAAGCCCGACGCGAAGCGCAAGCGCGGTAGCGCGCAGCCTCAAGAAAGGGCGCAGCGAGGAACAAATATGAGAGTTACTGAAGGCATGAGCTATCAAACGCTGCTGCGCGATCTGGCATTCGGCCAGGATCGCCTGCAGAACTCTCAGAATGAGGTATCGACCGGCAAGAAAGTGACGGCGCCGTCGGACAATCCCATTGCGGCTTCCGACATTGTGCGGTTGAACACGGAAGGTAACGAAGCCAATCAGTTTTCGAAAAATCTGACTTTCGCAAAAGCCAAACTGCAGATTGCTGACACCGCGCTGGATAGCGTCGAACAGATGGTCGAACGCGCGCGCACGTTGGGCCAATTGAGTCTCGGAGAGGGGAACCCGGCTTCGGCGTACGTCGCAGAGTTGAATGGTCTGAGAGACCAGATGGTTTCCGCAGCGAACACAACACACGCCGGCCGATTCATTTTCGGCGGCAGCATTACGACGACACCGCCGTACGTGAAGAATCCGGACAGCAGCGTGACCTACCAGGGTGACAACCAAGATATGCCCATCCAGGTCACCCGCAATTCGACGCTGCAGACGCAGATTCCGGGCAGCGAGATATTCAGCGGGTCCGTGGACATCTTCAGTACGATGTCGGATCTCGCCAACGCAATGCAAACGGGCGACAAGTCCGCCATCGACGCGCAGGTGAAAAAACTGGAGCAATTCTCCGATGTCGTTTCCGTTGCGCGCAGCAAGATCGGCGGCTATTTGAATGCCGCCGCGAATATTGACAGCGAGCTCTCATCCACAGGCCTTGTCCGCAAAAGCGAACTTTCGCAGGTGCAGGACGCCGATTTGGCCCAGGCGATTACGCAACTCACCATGAACCAGCAACAGCTACAGGCGACCATGGCGGTGGGTGCTCGACTCTCGCAGCTCACGATTTTGGATTATTTGAAGTAGCTCCCAAGGAGGGGACATGAAAGCAATGCAAGCCTATGATCAAACAACCCAGCTCAAATTAAAGAGCAAGGATGCGATCATTCATTTTGACGAAGGTCTGATTGGATTTTCCGACTTCAAGGATTTCGTCTTAATGGAGAATGACAGCCTGGCGCCCTTCCGGCTCCTGCAGGCGCTCGAGTCGCCGCAGGTCGGCTTCCTCGTGCTCGAGCCGACGGCTTTGGCTAATAACTATTACGACGTCGTGCCCGCCAGAGAATGGGAATCCCTGGGAGTTACCGGAAAAACGAAACCACTGGCTTTTGTGATTGTTGTGATCGGCAATACGCCGCAGGGCAGCACGGGAAATTTCCAGGCCCCTCTTCTGGTCAACTACGAAAAGATGGTCGGAAAGCAGATCATTCTAACGGATTCGGACTTCTCGGTTCGCCAGCCGCTGGTGTAAAAAACTCGTCTCCCGGCTTTCAGATGCAGTAGTCCTTGCTTGCCCGGCCTACGGCTTTCCGTTATGCTTCGTTGAAAGGAAATCTATGCTAGTAGTGACGCGGAAAAAGGACGAGAAGCTGATCATCGGGAACGAGATTGAAATCCAAGTGCTTCGTATCGGTCGGGATAACGTACGCCTCGGAATAAAAGCGCCCGCACATATTTCGATTTATCGATATGAAATCTACGAGGCGATCAAGAACGAGAATGTCTCCGCAGTCACTTCTCAAATTCCTGACAAAGAAACCCTGGACAAAATTTCCAAGGGCATGAAAGCCGAGTAACCACAAAGACACGAAGGCATATGCCAATGGGCCATTGGCCTGTTCCTAAATGCCATATCGAATCCGTTTTCTATATGGCATATGGCAATTGACCAGTGGCCCATTCGCATATATCTTCCTGGTTCAGTTGACGTTCTTTCGTGGTTTTTGCGTATCGGTATATAGATGTAGCGCCTGCCGTCCCCGATCGACGTCGCTGCTCGCTCTCCTGGTCCGTTCTTTGAGCATGTCGAGGCGTGCGTGCGTCTGTTCATCGATTTCGACGATGTGATTCGCCATGCTGACGATCTCATCGTTAACCGCCCGCAGTTCCTTCATCATTTCCGGCGTCACTGACGGATCTGTCCGGATCTGTGAAATCCATGTGCCCAGCGTCGCTTCGATGGCGGTCATTTCCATCATCAGATCGGCGCGCCGCTCGAGCAGTGAGTTGACGGCGTCGATGTTTTCGTCTTCCAGCAACAGCAGTTGCTCTTCAGACAGGCAGATAAAGTCTTCCAGCAGTTGGCGTTCTCTTTCGAGCGCTTTGAGTATTTGTTGAGAATCCATGTCCTTGTCTCCCCACCCTTATGCGTGTAATCGGAAACCGCCATTCGCGGCCTGCTGTGCGAGGAGAGTCGTGGGAACAGCGTTTTCCTGTTCCTTTTTAACGATTTCTTCCCAGCCCGAGAGCAGAACGTTGAGCAGTTTAATTGCCTCTTCTATAGGCGCAGTTTGAAGTTTGGTTGAGCCTTCCAGAACCTTTGAAGTGATGTAAATGTAGATCCTGTCCAGCGCCGCCGCGACGTCTCCACCCCGATCCCGATCCAGCGTGCTTTGCAGGTGCTGGATTACCGCCATAGCGCGGTCAATCGACTGGCGCTTCGTGTCAATGTCTTTCGATTTAATAGCTGTGACCGACTGTCCGAGAAACCGGATGGCGCCTTCGTAGAGCATCACCACAAGTTTCGTCGGACTCGAGGTTTGTACTGCGATTTCCTGATACGTGTTCGAACGCTTATACATTTACTAAGTTCTCCTTACGCGCTGGCGGTGCCGCCGCTCAAATTCGTGAGAGATCCGCCCATTTGTTTCAGTTGCGATATGGCCTGGTCTGCAGCCGTGTACTGTTGGATCAGCGCCTGCCGGCGAATCTCAAGTCGCAGTTGCTGCTCATCGATGCGATTTGTGTAGTTCGTCAGGCTCGTCGCAATGCTGTCCCGGGTCGTTTTGATGATGCCTGCTGTCGCGTCCAGCTTTGAAAGCGTCGAGCTCATGGTGCTGAATACACCGTTGACCCCCGTCGTTCCCTGCAGCAGCTTCTGAAGATCGTCCGGGTACGAATTCAGGGCTGTGGTGAGTTTGGTTTCATCCAGTGAGAGATCGCCGGTGGACGTAAATTCCAGCCCCACTTCGGACATGTAGTGGTATCGGCCCCCGTTGGAATTCGAGGTCAAAAGGACTGTCTTAATGTCGTTTACGACTTCCCGGAGAACCGAATCGCTTCCAAGGGTCCCTTTTGTCTGCTGGGCATAGAACTGCCGCAACTTGTTGTATTGGCTGACGATGGCTTTCAGGTTGTCTTTGATGTTCGAGAAATCCTTGCCGACTGTTACCGACAGATCGCCGGCCTTCACCAACGACAAAGTCACGCCCGGGACGGCATCTGTAACGGTGTTCGAGGCGCTGTCGATGGTGATGCCGTTAACCGTAAGCGATGCATTTTGAGCATTTTGTGCATTTCCGGTGGTGGCACTCTGTCCTGCCGCGAACGCAACGGCCGTGCCGCCGCTGTTCGTTAAGCTGTTGTTGATCGTAAAACCGTTGGTCGTGCCTGTATCTCTGCTCGAAATGACGAGTTTGTAATTTGTTCCATCGTTGACGATCGACGCGAC
>Ga0207646_10008506_pt1 | contig 10269 bp, 10 predicted proteins | sample KBSK5502metaG_FD_184343 | JGI IMG/M metagenome (GOLD analysis project Ga0207646, IMG submission 184343) | Corn, switchgrass and miscanthus rhizosphere microbial communities from Kellogg Biological Station, Michigan, USA - KBS K5-50-2 metaG... | ecosystem: Host-associated > Plants > Roots >...
ATCTCGGGATTTCCAAGAGGGAACCTCTACAGGTTTGTGTCTGCGGATGGGTTGAACTTTCACAACGATGGCTTGGTGCTCAAATACGCTGCCGATTCGTGTGCCCCAGACGGGTCAGGCATCGAGAATGTTGCGGTCGTCCCGCGCAACGATGGCGCGGGATGGCGGATGTTCTATTCCGGCGGGAGCTGGGGATGCTATGGATGGCAGGTGTTCTCAGCAGTGTCAACGGATGAGCGCAATTGGGTTAAGGAGAATGGGGTTCGTCTCAGCAACGGGGGTGAGCTCTTCACTCCGCCCTCTCCGCCTTCAGGTGTCCCCTGGCCGGTGGGCGAGGGAATGACAATCGACCATCTTCCTGACGGTCGTTGGCGCATGATAGCTGCCTCTTTCGAGCACGTCCTCTTCCCCGCCCCTGCTGACCATTGGCAGATAAGCGAGTGGCTCTCTAACGATCAGCTCAACTGGACGTACTCTGGGATCGTCCTGAGCACCTCTCAGCTGCCGCCCGAGGGGCAAGGGTCGGTCTACAGCCCTTCGATCGTGCAAGTAGCTCCCGGTGTGTACCGGATGTTCTTCACCGCGGACAATCGTCACATGTCCACTCCACGGCACAGCACATTGTGGACGGCTGTGAGCACTGACAAACAAACCTGGCAGATTGAAGGACAGCTCTTGGGCGCTGCGGGGATCGACTTGTACTACTCGACAATGGTTGACGACAAGGTGTACTTCCTCAGCAATACGACCAGTGCTGCATGGTCCCCTGTGCCCCGGGTGGCCACCGTGCGCATGCCCTGATTCGGGGCTCAGTTGGACTCCCCTGAGAGGGGAACCCGAGCAGCACCCCGCAAAGGTGGCATGGCCGTGCACGGCCTTTCCCGTAACGGTAGAGATAGCGAAACCCCTAAGGCATTTTTCCAAACGACACTTTCGTGAGAGGGACCATGGCGCTCACGTGAGGTTGGCCCGTCGGGATTGTAGTCCAGTAGCAGCTCTTAGCCGATGCGCGCCGGTTTCGCGGCCGGCCCCGTTTCTTCTCCAGGTCGGAGGTGACCCCTTAGTGAACGCCCCGAGGATTCGGGTCCTGGCAGTAACGAACATGTACCCGACTACCGACGACCCGACATACGGAGTGTTTGTTGAGAGCCAAATGCGTTCGATAGCAGCCGCCGGAGTCGACGTGCGCGTAGAGTTCATCGAAGGGCGCAGAAGGAAATGGAGATACGCTAGGGCGATTCTGCTTGTGCGCCGTCTTGCCACATCTGGGGCTTTTGACCTCGTTCATGCGCATTATGGCCTGAGTGGGTTTGTCGCATTGTTTCAGCCGCTGCCCCTGATCGTGTCGTTCTGCGGAGACGATCTCTTGGGTACGCCAAATGGCAAGCGCGGTCTGACGGCGAAGAGCCGCCTCATCATTACATTGTCGCACGCTGCAGCGCGCAGCTCAGCGGCGTTGATTTGCAAGTCTGAGGAGCTGCGAATGCGACTGCCTCGTAGTCGAGATCGGGCACGTGCGTTTGTGATCCCAAACGGTGTTGACACCGAACGATTCGCTCCTGGCGACAGAGGCGAGGCGAGAGCCCGCCTCGGCCTCGACCCCACCGACCTATTGGTCCTCTTCCCTCACACTCCGACAGAGCGTCGGAAACGTCTCGACTTGGCGCAGGCAGCCGTCGCTCGCTTGGAGGCTGGAGGAGTCGCCGCGACATTGATGGTGGTTCAACGCGTGCCACCTGCGCGGATGCCCGACTTCTACCGAGCCGCCGACTGCCTGATAGTCACTTCCGACTGGGAGGGATCGCCCAATGTTGTCAAGGAGGCGCTGTGCTGTGACCTTCCTGTTGTTTCCGTCGATACAGGCGATGTGCGAAAGTGGCTTAACGTGGTGCCGGGATGCCAGTTGGTCGAGAGGGATCCGGACGCGATCGCACGGGGGCTCGCAGAAGTACTAGTCGGCCATCGACGAATCAACGGTCAGAGCGTGCGGGATGCACTAAACAGCTCGAGTGTCGCCCGCCAGGTAGTGACCGTGTATCAGCAGGTTCTCGCCCGATGAGACGTCGTGAGCCACAACGGAGAACGAGGGGCGAGCATTAAGGGCTACAGTCCGTCTTTGACGTGCTCGACGATCGCTGTCCACGACACGGCATTCAGAGGCCGCACGCGACCAACATGAGAAACGCACAAGAGGCCTGAATGAGACTCAAGCACCTGGATATCCTTGTCTGCCCGCGGTCTAAGCGGCCGCTCACACTGGGCGAGCCGGTTGTCCTAGAAGGATCGCGCGTCAAGGAAGGAGTCTTGCTGGAGCCGGTAACCGGTCAATCGTACGTCATCACAAACTTCGTGCCCCGCTTTGTTCCCGAAGCGAACTATGATGCGCGAAGCTTCGGGATTCAATGGACGATTCACGGTCGAACTCAATACGACGAGTACTCTGGGTTCCCGATCTCAAGACGACGTTTCGAGGAGGAAACGCAGTGGGGGTACAACCTGCAGGGCGAGGTGGTATTGGAAGTGGGTAGCGGCTCGGGTCGATTCACGACTCACGCGTTGGAAACGGGCGCTACCGTTGTGTCGTTTGACTATTCGAGGGCCGTTGAAGCCAACCTCCGATCCAACGGGCAGTCTGAGAACTTGCTATTAGTCCAAGCCAGCGTTTATGAGATGCCGTTTCGGCTTGACTTTTTTGATAAGGCCTTCTGTTTCGGGGTCCTTCAGTACACGCCCGATCCTCGTGGTGCCTTCTTATCAATAGTGCAACATCTCAAACCAAGGGGGATGATAGCGGCCGACATCTACGCCAAGACGATTCGGAGCTGGCTACTTAACACGAAATACTGGGTTCGTCCCTTTATCAATCGTAAGGACCCTCGAGCGTTGTACGAGGCCTTGAGAAAATATGTTGACTTCATGTGGCCCCTTGCGCGCATACTCAGGAAAGTCCCTCGCGTAGGGCACACGATCAATTGGAGGCTTCTCGTCGCAGACTATTCCACCATGCTTCCGGGAGCGAGTGATGCCACGCTCAAGGAGTGGGCATACCTTGATACCTTTGACATACTCTCGCCGATGTATGACAACCCTGCAACGCTAAAGCGCTTTCGAGAGTGGTATCAGCAAGCTGGGCTGGAAGAAATCGATGTGCGCTACGGGCACAATGGTGTGGAGGGCCGAGGGCGTAAGCGTGTTACTGGCGGGGTCACGTAGAAGGGCGCGCGCACGCTCCAAGGGTCGTCATGCCTCGTTCAGACTTGCCGAACCTAGGTCAAGTGCGGACAATGGAGCTAGAAGGCTCCTTCATACAATTGAATAAGATCCCTGTCCGTTAGTGGGGAGTCCTCCTTCTTGCCGAGGAAATAGTACCCGGAAGCAGCATCCAACGCCCCGGGCTTGTCGGCTAGGTAGTAGTCGAAGTACTTCAGGGGAAACGACGTAACCATCGCGAATGCCTTGAGCAGCCGCCTGATTGTTCTTGAGCGGGCGAAGCTCAACAGGAAGTACATGTAGGACCAGGCCAAGGCCATGCCGGGTCCACAAGCGACACCACTCCTAAATTCTGCAAACCCCCGGAACAGGGTTCGATGCCCCACGTGCGTAAATCGTGAAAAATCGAACCGACCTAAGTGCACCTGTTGCATGAACGGCGTTTCGGCGTAGACGATGCCCTCCGGCTTGAGCACTCGGTGAATCTCGTCGACGCACCGTTTGGGATCCACGACGTGTTCAAGGACGGCTTGGGCAATAACGCCATCGAACGATTGATCGTCAAATGGAAGGTCGTGCGCATCGCATAGGACGCAGACTCGGGGACCAAAGATGACATCGGTCTCAACGAGCTCGATGGCCGAGTCTGACAGGAGAGCGCCGAACCCTTCCCCCAGCGTCCCGGCTCCGACTACCAACACGCGAGGTTTGGCGGTCCGACGATGCAAAAGGCTTGACATCAGGGCAAAGTTGCGCCGCGCGGCAACGTTCACGCTAATAGCAGGTAGAAGCCGCTGTACCCACGCAGTGAGGGTGCGCCGGTCAGCGCTCTCCGTCTGCTCGCTAACCACCTCGTTGATTCGAAACAGACTTCGCGCCTCGTTCAGCAGGACCGGCACCCCTCGAACCATCGGGAAGACTGCCGCGCAATTGCGGGCGGTGCACCGAAAGGTCTCAGGCTGACGCTCGAGGCTGGCTCTGCAGATCGGACAGCGTAGCAGTCCTTCCACGACGGGTGAGAGAGAACGCTCGGTGGTCACATTAGGCCTACTCACACTTGTACGGGAACGCCATCTGACAGTAGATCCGCTCGTCCGTCTCCTAGCGATCTCAGGCTCACCGCAAGGATGCCAAAGAGTGCCACCCTGTAGGAAAAGAGAACAAGTGTATGATCGACCAAGCTGTGAACCGCTAACGCTGTGACGATTGCTACGCCGGCGATGAGATATGGTTGGGTGCGACGTGCGTCCGGGGCGATTCGTAACGCACGAAAGGCCACGGCGCCGAACCCATAGAGCGCCACTACGACACCGGCTATTCCGAAGTCTGCTGCAAGGTAAAGAAAGTTATTGTGCGCTGCGTACAGATCACCGAAGGGCGACAGGAACGATGCCGCTACGAAGCCGTTGCCCGGCCCTAAGCCAAACAGCGGGCTGGTCAACCAAGCTTGCTCGTAGGCGAGCCAGATCAAGGCACGTGCGCTGAGACTGACGGTGGTTGCGTAGTCTGACAGCGCCAGAAGTCGCCCGACGATCAGGCTGCCTATCGCGATCGCCGCGGTGCCAACAGTCAGCGCAAGTCGCAGGTGGCTCTTAGCTATCAGGTATGCAGCGGCGGCCATTCCAGCCAACGTGGCGATCGCTGCTCCGCGAGAATAAGTCAAATAGAGCGCCACGATTGCGAATACAAGGGCGGTGCGGACGGCAAGAGACGCGCGGCTACTGAGGGATAGTCCGAATAACACCCCGATAACCAGCGTGAGGTAGGCACCCGCAGAGTTGAAGTGCTCAAAGGTAAGGTTCGCAAGGCGCACTGGCGCTTGGTCTCCAAACAGAAACAGACGCAACAAGTCGCGAGGCTCTTCGAAACCCCGAAAAGCCGCAAAACCGAAGAAGTGCTGCGAGAGGCCCAGAACGCAAAGCGAGACTGCCGAGAACACGAACGCTCGCGGGAGATTCAGCTGAAAGTCCTGGTCTGGCACCTTGGTATAACAGGCGAGTCCAAAGAGCAGCGCACTGGCCCACCTGCGAGCCTCGAGAGGCGCTTCCGCGCCCCACAAGAGAAGACTCGCAATCAAGAGATAACCGCCTACAGTCAGCAGTGGGGCGAGAGCGCGGAGGTGCGTAGCTCCGAGTGACTGCCTATTCTCGAGCGCTGAGGCGAGAGCAATCAAGCAAGCCGGCCAGACCAACAATTCGAACGGTTGGATATGAATTCCGGCAACCTGAAGCTCGGGAAGGGCCAACGGCAGGGCGGCAAACGACCACGCGAGTCCGGCACCGGGGCGGACCAAGCAAAAGCCGAAGTACGCCAGTGCCACCGGCGGCAGGATGCCCAACGGACCAAGTGCTCCAACCAGCGTTCCTAGTGCCAATAAGAGCGCTCCCACGACCCAGAGTGGTAAGGATGGTCTAGGCTGTGAGGGCGTGCTCAAGTATTGTCCCAACGTTGGCGATACCGAAATGCTTCGCGATGTGGGTACGCGCGGCGGCTCCCAGCCTCTCCCTCAGATCCGGACTGCTGCAAAGCACAGTTACGCACTCGCGAAAGCGCTCATCGTCAGAGACCAGATAGCCAGTGACACCGTCAATGACGACCTCCCGCAACCCGCCTGGAACATTCAGGCACACGGCTGGCATTCCGGTCGCCGCTGCCTCGGCTACGGAGATTCCAAACCCCTCAACGTACGCTGCGCTAACGTACAAATGTGACTCGTGAAGCAGGGGAACCACGTCTTGTCTTGCTCCCAAGAGCTGTACGGCATCCCGGACTCCCAACTCCGACATCACATCTTCGACCTTTCCGCGCTCAGGGCCCTCTCCCACGATGGTCAGCATGGCGCGGTCTTTCCGCAACACCGGGGCTAAGATTCGCACCAGGCGGTCGACCCCCTTCTCGGGACGAAGGCTTGCGACGCACACGAGTTGGCTGCGTTCGCGTTCAGGTCGCCCAGTTGGGGGGTGAAAACGCGCTAAATCGATTCCATTGGGAACAATTCGTACTCGATGCGTCGAATATCCATCGGCCCTGATGGCCTGCGCCGTAGCCGCAGAATTGCAGATGATTCGGTCTGCGAATCGTTCCAACCATCGAAAGACGCGAGTCCCAGGGTGCCTCCACATGTAGGCCATCGAGTACCCCTCCGGGACGGAATCAATCCCGGCTGCGTGACGGATTTGGGATCCGGGAATGCAAGTCGCAATCCGAGTCATCGCATTCGCAAGAGGTAAGCGGGAGTACGCAATGTCGGGGCGTTGCTGCCGGATCAACCTTGCAATCTGGAAGGGCAGGCGAGGCAGCGAAAGTCGAGACTCCTTGTTGAGATACACCCGTCTCACCCGATTACTAAAGTGGGGTTCATAGCGCTGAACAGGAAGAAGAGAGCATGCCACGCACTCGTGTCCCCGGTGCTCGGTCAAGAAACTGAGCATGTCGGCAAGCTGGGTCTCCGCCCCGCCGAGGCCGAACGAATCGATTACGGCAAGGATCCTCATCCAGGGAGGTACCGGCGGCTTGCAACCGCGGTCCCGAAAGCGATGACTGCTGTCAGAGCGCTGTACGCTGCGGCAGCACCGAGAGCGCCAGCGTGCCGCGACGCAACAAACAGCACGGGAACGGCGAGAAGTAAAGTCACCAGATTCAATAGGACCCGGAGCTGCTGCCTTCCTACGCCACCCAACCAATCACCGGTGGCGAAGGCCAACGCTTGAAACGGGAGACTAATCGACAGGACGCGGAGTACCGGCACCGAAGGCCGATACTTCTCACCCAGCAATACCGGAAGGAGCGGGGCGAATCCGCTGATGAGGATAGCGAGGGCCCCCCCAACCAGGGTTGTTAACGCCGCTGCCTTAATCAGCGGATGAGTCCTCAGGGGAGTCTTGGTCGGCGCCTCCCCGGCAAATGCGAAGAGTCGAGGAGTCATCACTAACATCAGTGACTGCAGGGGCACGTAGGCTGCCGTCAAGAAGCGCACGCCGGCTGCATATTGTCCAACGGCGGACACACCCGCCGCTGGTGCCAAAAGAATCTTTGGCAGTTCCGCAAAACTGTTCCACGTCAACGAGCTCAGAGCAAAAGGGGCTCCTTCCCTGATCAGGATCATTACATCCATTCGCCCGACGCTCGCGGGGGCGGTGGAAGGATAGACAAGCCAGCGACTCATGACGAGCAATGTCAGAAACCCTGAGACTGCCAATCCCGCTGCGTACGACAGCAGTGATACTCCTCCTACCAGCCATACGACGGCTACCGCCGCAGCTCGCAGAAAAGCAATAGCGACGTCAATCATTGTCGCCCGGCCAAATTGAAGCGCTCCCAGCCAGAACCCCCGCTCCACGCCAATCCTGGCTGCCGTGTGGGTATATGTGCTGCCGATCAGAAGACAAGCCGCCACAGTAGTGATCGCTCCTCCGACAAGGGCAAGGCTTATAATGCAGGAGAGCCCAACTACCACGGAGGAAGCGATGTAGAGATGAGGTATGGCTGTGCGAATTGCCGACGCCTCGTCCATTCTCCTCTGAGCAACGGCGCGCAAGGCCAGTTGTCCTAGACCAAGATCGGCGATCGCGAAGCAGGCAGCTTGGACGGCGACGATTGTGCTGAATACTCCAAATTGCGCGGGCCCTAACGCTCGTGCCAGGATGACGACAGTTACGACACTGAAGACTACCTGAAGGGCGCGCCCGCCTTGCGTCACAACGGCATCGGCAGCCACGCGGCGCTTTGAGAGAAGCGATGTCATGAGCGGGCGCGACGGCTAACCGACTGCTTGCGCTCGCTGCATCACTAGGCCGGCGGCCGCTATCAAGGCGCCTAGAAACGCGGCCAGGACAGTGATGACCCGCCGTTGTGGCTTGTCGTGGCGAGCGGGCGGGACGGGTGGGTCGATGATATTTAGGATCGGTGTGTCACGGACCTCGTCGAGCCGCGCCTGTTCAAGCTCCCGGTTCAGCGTCACGTAGATCTCTTGCTGCAAGTCAATGCGGCGGCGTAGGCGAGCCTCTTCGAACTGGAGGCGAGGGGAGTCTGCAATCCGACGGTTCCTCTCGTAGAACTGACGCAGACTGTCTTCCGCTTGATCGAGACTTGCGTGCGCTCGCACCACCTGCTCTTCTGCGAACTGACGCCGGGCTCCGGCGCGGCTTCGCAGGTTGGTCACAGCGAACTGATTGGTCAGCGATAGAAGGGAATCCAGTGCCTCGGCGGCTTGCACTGGAGAGGGACCTCCGAGAGCCACGCGGATCGCGCCCGTTCTAGCGTCGACGGTTGTCTGAAGCCGGTTGTCCAGTTGCTTGACTATTGCCTCAGTCTTGCGACGCGTCAGAGAGTCGATCCGCCCTCCACTGTAGACGCGATAGATGGGCTCAAGTGCGGATGACTTGGAATCGTGAATCTTCGTATTTGCCAACGCGGTGAGGACTCGTTGACTGCGCATGAGATCCTTGTAAAACGCCGGGGCTCTATTGTTGTCGAGACCGAGCATCCCTAGTTGACCAGCAAACTGCGCAAGCCCGCTGGGTAGACTGGTTCTCGCGGGAGCGTCCGCAATTAGACTCGCTCGTGCGACGTAAACGTTGGGAAAGAGTAGAGACACGCCGAATGCTCCGCTCCCGGCTAGGAGGGCAAACCCCAGAACCGTTCTCCATCTGTCGATGACGGCCCTCAGATAGGGAGCAGCCCAAGAGTGATGCACCGCGCCCCAAAGCGCGTCGACGGGAGCTGTGAAGGCGAACTCGCTCGCTCGAGTCGCAGGCCGTGGTGAATGCCCAGTCGTGCTCACGGCCTAGTTACTACCACGGCTATCGCAACCGTGCTAGGATCTGTGCGATCGCCTCCGAGGTGCCCCGGCCCGTTCATCGCGCCGATGACCTTGACGCTTGGGACGCGCTCGGGGATGAGCGCCGCGCGTCCCGGGCCTCAACCCTCGCCTGTACCCAGGGGTACGTCCGAGCGATGCCGTCGGTGAGCGAGTACCGCGAGCGCCACCCGACGGAGTAGATCCGCTCGTTGCTGAAGTTGCGAGACTGTACACCCACCGGACCCTCGACATACCGGATCTGAATCGCCTTGCGCACCTCTATCCCGTGCTTCCGGCCGAACGCCACCACACGCTCTGCGTGGAGCTTTTCCCAGCCGTACTCGTTGTCCGGGAGCGCCGGGTACGCCTCCTCCTCCTTCAGCTCCGGCTCGCCGGGCTGCATGTCACGGTAGATGCACACCGACGACGAGAAGAAATACCGCTTGATACCCTTTCGGGCGGCGGCATAGATCATGTTGAGGTTGATCAGTGCGTTGTTCCGCATGATCTCGCACTCGGCCGAGTGGATGAACCCCATGCCGCCCCGCAGTCGTCCGGCTGCCGCAGATCGAGCACGCGAAAATCGTCCGCCGCAATCGGTCCAAACTCGGGGAGCTTGATATCCGCTCCGCTGACCCAGTGACCTTCCTGCTTGAGCCGCCGGACCAGGTGACTCGCAATGAAGCCGTCCGCCCCACAGACCAACGCTCGCTTCATTGAGCCCTTCTGATCAGAGCTTGGTCGCCACCACGATGATCGCCACGGTACTCGCCAATATCTGCGCGATTGCCCCGAACAGCGCTGTGTAGTTCGTCGGATTCGACGTGTCCTTGAGCGGCACCGTGACTTCCGACCCCGGTCCCGGCGTGGGGTCGCTGCGAAAAAACAAGAACTTGTGCCGCGCATGCACCTCGCCATCGGCATAGCGCACGCTCGTCCGCCCTTTGTCTGCGGTGTAGGCGAACCCACCCGCCGCGTCGATGTAGTAGCCGAGACCGGCCCCTCTTCGGTAGAGCACACTCCCTGGCGCATTGACTGCCCCGACAACCTTTATGCTAGGTATGTACTCGGGTATGTGCACGGAGTCGCCGGGTTGGAGAATCACGTTGTCCCGCGACGCCGCGTCGCGCAGCGCATTCGGCAGATCGATGTTGATCCGGCCCGCTCCCCCCACTTGCCGGTAGAACCGGATGCCGTAGGCGTAGGCGCGGGGCGTGAGACCACCCGCCCGCTGCACCAGCTCCGCTAACCGGTCCCCC
>Ga0207646_10008507_pt1 | contig 10269 bp, 10 predicted proteins | sample KBSK5502metaG_FD_184343 | JGI IMG/M metagenome (GOLD analysis project Ga0207646, IMG submission 184343) | Corn, switchgrass and miscanthus rhizosphere microbial communities from Kellogg Biological Station, Michigan, USA - KBS K5-50-2 metaG... | ecosystem: Host-associated > Plants > Roots >...
GGGTGTGCTGGCTGGCATGCTCCTCTTGTCTGTCAGGAGTATCCTCACCGGGGACGAGTGGAGAGAGGTGCTGCTCATAGGCGCGGATGCTGCGCCAGAGGTAGCAGGTGGGACGGAGCCGGTAGCGCACCAGGACGACACCCCAGATCTCCAGGTAGCGACCGGCATACTGATAACAGGCGATCAAGAGGGCGAGCAGGAAGGGCAGCAGCGCCAGCAGCAGCCGGAGGGCTTGACCAAAGACGCCCTGATGGCCGAGTACGGCCAGGTGCTGCCAGAGCGTGCCGCCGATGCCGGCGCCGACCAGCAACAGCAAGAGCTGGCGGGCGGTCAGACTGACCGCCCACAGTGTCAGCACCTGATCTGGCAGGTTCAGGTGCGTGGGCACGATATGCCTCCTGGGGATGTGCAGGGGAGATAGAGACGACGACATAGGACACGCTCACTTTCTTGCTCGGTACGTCATGGTCGCCAACCTGCGCGGACTGACCAGCACAGGTGGATCAGCATCCAGGCGTTATTGCCCCTGCGCGGCGCCATTGACCAGGCTCGCGACCGACTGGGCGAGAATGGCTAGGGCCAGGCCACCCAGGGCTATATACAACGCGCTTCTGGCCTGGACACGGTGGTTCTCGTTCTGGTTGGCCGTCATGTACAAGAGCGCCGCCCAGGCAAAGAAGAAGGTGGCCATCGCCAGAGCAAAGGCCGTCAAGTCGTTATACAGGTTGGTGAAGAAGCCGGTGATGCTGCCCAGGATGACCAGCGTATTCCAGGTGGCTTTGACCAGTGTGGTGAACTGCGCCGGGTGCAGCAGCGCCATGGCATACAGGATTTTCGTGGTCATACGAGGTATCTCTCCTTTCCGCGCACGAGCGCGTATGGCTGGTGCTATCCAATGGGCGGGAGGGTGTGCTCCTGCGTTTTGGCTCCTCCAGCAGGGCGGATATAGCCCCAGACGGTATAGCCTGGCCAGCTGGTGGTATCGACCGTGAAATCGGGGAACACTGGCATGGTGGTATACGGGCTCACGCTATTGGCGTTGCTGAAGGTGATCGCGCCTTTCGTCGTGGCGGTCGGCAGCGCGACGCTCATCACAATCGCCACGTGGCCAATGCTCGCATCCTTGAAGACCATCACATCACCCGGCAGTGGGATGCCGCGTTGACCCGCAGGAGCGGCTGCCTCCGGAATCTCCATCCATCCCGGCTGCCTCGCATAGAGCGCCCACAGGTCGAAGGCATTGGCCGTAAGCCGCATGGGATAGACCTGGGAGTAGGCCCCACGCACGAAACTCACGCACTGGTAGGTGCCGTTGGCCCAGGCCGAGCAGCCCGGACATACCTGCTGCCCGTACTCGATCACCGCCTGCGGGAAGGTGGGCGCTGCGGGTGGGTAACCGGTAGCGGTTGCTTTGTACCAGGTATAGTAGCAGTCCGGGGAGCTGATGCGTCCGCCACAGGCCGGGTTGATGTAGAGCGCGTCGGCCATCGCTCGCGCCCAGGCCACGACCTGCGCGCCGATGCCGCTCGGCGCTATGCAGGTAGGTGCAGTTCCACCTGGGGTGGGTGTCGCCCCAAAGGTACTGGGTTGAGCGGAACCTGCTCCAGGTGTGGCAGTCTGGCAGATGCTGGGGCCGTTGCCGTACCCACCGCTTTGCGTCCAGGCCAAGGATGCTGACATGCCGCTGAGCGCCACAAACGCCAGCAGGCTCATGACGACGACACCGCTGGCCATCGCTGTCAGGACGTTGCGTAAACTGTGCATGCGCTTCCCTCCAAAGGCTAGAGCAGCGCCAGCAGGCGCGGCGCGACATCGGCTACCAAACCCGCTGCTCCCCCAACGGCTCCAGCGGTGGCTCGCGAGGCATCCATCATGGGACGCAGGGCGAAGCGATGCGCGATGCCGGGGATGCGCAAGACGAGATAGAGCAGGGCCACACACACCAGCAGCGTCGCCAGGGTGCCACTTACCCCAAAGATGTTGGACGCGCCAAGCGAGGTGAGCAGCGTCCCACCCAGGGCCAGCGCCACCACCTGGAAGAACTGCACCATGACCGTGCTGGCGGTGAGCGAGAGCCACATGCGACCAAAACCCATCGTCTGCGGAAGCGCGAAGCAGGCTAGTCCAGGCCCGGCCAGCACCAGCAAGATCCACAACAGCGCCAGGCGCACCGCCATCTGCGCGCCGAGCAGGATCGCCATCACCCCCAGCACCAAGGCCAGGAGCCACACCAGCAGTCCCTCTCCCAGCAGGTTGCCCTGGAACAGCGCAGTAATGATGGTGGTGAGCATCGACGTGCCTGCCAGGTTCAGGGCGACACCACAGAGGGCATTTTCCAGGTCGATGAACAGGCCCAGGAAGTACAGGCTGAAGTGCGCCGCGCCAAAGGCCAGGAGCAGACGTGGCAGGAACTCCGCGAGCCCCGAGTGAGGCAGGCCGAGTTCGCGTCCCACGATGACGTTGTAGCCGCCGATGACGATGAGGCTGGCCAGAGCGAGATCGACCACGGTGAGGAAGGCAGAGCACCAGGTGCTCACCGTGGGGTTCCGATAGGTGTCGGCAGGCGGTGTCTGGGTAATGATGTTGAGTGGGCTCTGCAGGATGGCGTTCATCACCGGCTGCAGGGCGCTCGTGATCTGCTGCGCCACCCATTGGGCGGCGTTCTGCAACCAGCAGGTGACATCGAGCGGGTTGAGACACAGCGCCGCCTGGGCAGTTGCACCTGTTCTCTCGCCGGCGGAGGCTCCAGCTCCCATCCCACCTGCCAAAGGAGTTCTGGGTTTGGTAGCCTGAGCCGTCTGGATTGACGCATGATGGGGTGCAGCCTGCTGTGCTGTCAAGGGATCGCCTTTGCCCGCACCTGACCCGGCTGCGAGCAGATGCAGGCCGAAGAGCGTCAACACTAGTAGGGCACAGACCCGATACCTTCGAAGGTGATGGTATGGAGCTATGCGTCGGTCGCGCCTGAGAGCAAGATTCTCATCGGCAACAGCACTCTCGCGAACGATATGATCTGGAACCATGGCTGGCTACCCTCCTTCTTTATTGCTCGGTGCATGACCCATCTGAGTGTAGCGGAATCCAGGGTGAGAAGGAGAGACAGATGTCGTCGGTTTATGGAGAGATATGTTGCGAGCGCAAGGAGACAGGTATGATCTTGATATGTCAGGCAAACCAGGGGCGGATCAAGAGCGGCAGAGAATAGTGACGAATCGGCTCTTGCGTTAGACCCTGTGCAGGATGATCAGCTTGGTTCACATGAGTACCTGCGATACAATGGGTATCGGCCGCCTAGACTTGAGGAACAGGAACACCGTAGCCCCCTCTATTTCAAGCAGGGCTATGGCGGTCCAAATAGGGTATCTGGTCAGCTACTTGAGTCACCACTTGCCCCCGATGAAGCGCAATGCTACCGGAATCAGGAAGTAGCACAAGCATATTTCTGTAAAGCGTGATAGGGAAGCATCCAGGGACAGATAAGTCTGTCCGTCCTTTCCTAAAAGGGCGTGATCCTCGGGTCCTGGCTCAGAGTTGTGGTTTTTGGGGGTCCCACGACGATCTGAACGGCTCGGGTATGGAAGGTGAGTGAGGTCTTACTCGCTAAACGAAACCGACCTGATTGATATCATCTAATGTGTGAGCGTAAACTGTTCGCCAGGTCTCACGCTTTATACGTTGCTCGCGTAACTTCTCAGGAGTAAGCTCGGAAAGAGCATCTATCCTATAAGTATCCCTAATAATGTGCGGATCATTTGTTTTTTCACGTATCCGCTCACCGGCTTCTCGAACATGACGACTACTTCTAGAAGCATTCTCGAACTGATCATCGAGAATTGAGTCAAAGGTCACAATCAGAGAATAAACAAGGAAATTATCGGACATGTGGGTCATTGAAAGCAGTTGTACAAGCCATCGTTTTACATCCTCAACTGTCAATCCCGATGGGTTATAAGAAAGTTCTGGTTCAAGGAATTGAGAGCCTCCAGTAGCAGCCATGATAAAAATACAGACCTCAGTAGCAGATGCCCCTGTTTGCTGACTCCAACGGGAAATTCCCTCGCAAAACTGATCAACAAGCTCAGACATGGTAACCTCCTTTTATCTTGGTAACTGAGTTCTTTCAATCTGGTTATTCCTGAGCATGCGATGCGGCTGCACTTGCCTCTAGCACCTGAGACAGTTCCGTATGCCGCTCCAAAAATGCCTGCACCTCCGGTGCGTACTGCTGGGCCAGATGACGCAGCAGCTCGAGCATGTATTCCATTGCCGCCGGTCGGTGGAGGGCATCAGCCATGGCCTCGGGCGCAAGTACTTCCGCCATAGCTGGAACCTCCTCCCGCAATTGCTGCAGGCCCTGGAACATGGGCAACCATATCTGCTGCCACTGGTGCGCAAGCCCAAGTAGCACATCCATCCCCTCACCGAGCCCCCACGAACGGAACATCGTCCAGAACAGGAGCATCATGGCCTGATCCTGTGGACCCAGGGCACGAATCACGTCAGCAAAGACGGAAAATCCCAGCGCTCCCTGGCCAAGCAAACTATCTAGCGTGGTACTCAGGCTCTCCATGAACACCAGAAAACTGCGGACTTCATCGCGAGCGTTCAGTAAGTCACTATCCTGCACTGTCTCGAGAGCGTTCCCAGGTGGGTGAACGCGCAGCAAGGCACTGCACATCTTGAATGCCTCGCTCATATCCTCGCCAGCCAGCCATGGTTTGGCCCCTGCAACTCGCTCTGTGCGCGCTCGCCTAAGACCAAACGCTTTCTCGACAATGGCTCGTTCGCGTGTGTCCGTTCCTGTCTCGGGATCAATCGTGTAACCCTCGAATGTGCCTGACGCTATACGGATCAGGGCGCCGATAAACGTTGGGAAATCCTTCCTTCCGACACGCTTGCGCGCCTGGGTCAACGGTTTGAAAGGGAACCGTATGATGCGCGAGCGTTCGATCAGCTCTGTCATCATCTCAGGATGCTTCTCGAGGTTCTCAAGCTCCCCGATCGCACGACACCATGTGGCTGCCGCCTCTTCGAGAAACTGCCGAGCATACTGTATGGGGACATCATAGCCAGCCCACCATAAACGCCAAGCGACATAAGGCAGCCGCTTTTCCGACCGATGAAACAGGCACAACGCATGGAGTTGATCCGCGGCTCCAGGAGGATACACAGAGACCATGCCACGTCCTCGCCCGAGCGAATGTCGCTCCGGACGCGGGAGGAGGCCTGCACGGTGCCAGCGTGCCAGTTCAGGCTTTGTCACCGTGAACTCATGCTCCTGCATGTGCGTTATCAATTCGTCGGCAGTCACGCCAGAGATTGTCACCTCATTCATGCTCTCTATAATACATCCTATCGCGAACATATGCAAGAAGTGCCACCATTGACTCGTCATTGAGCATCTATTATGCTTATTTCAGGCATAAATAATGGGTCTGCCAATTTACATCGTTACATATAGGAGGTAATATAATGAAGAAGAAGACAAGTTCAATCAAACAGAAAGGAGATTCTATGAGCAAGCCAGATGCAGCTGTCTTAGCTGGGTTTTTGGCCGTTGCACTCCTGGCCATTCGCGTGCTGGCGGTTGCTGACGACGTGCAGACCATCATCGAGGATCCGAATCAGGCCAATAAACCGCGCGAAATTCTCAAGCTGGTCTTCGATGTCTCCTCGCTCTTTAGATGAATGTGGCATCGTCAAGAAGCAGGTGCATGTTGATGAAGGATGGAGCACCGTGAAAGAACGCTTTGAAGGGGCCGATGGTCGGCGGTTATTGATTGAGGCACTCAAAACCCAGAAGTTGGTCGCGGGCAACGCGGCTCTGGCTGAAGAATTGGCTAGCCTGGTTGAAGTGATGGAGGTCCGGACTGGCGAAACGATCATTCGCCAGGGAGCTTTCGATAACAACCTCTTTTTCATTCTCACGGGGAGCTTCAACATTGTCGTCAATGGCAGAGTGGTCGCGACACGTAGCGCACACGATCATGTGGGGGAGATGGCTGCCATTGAACCATCCCAGGCGCGTACTGCCACGGTGGTAGCAGACCAAGACTCAGTCATTTGCAAACTCTCCGAACCACAACTGGCGGATGTCGGGCAGCGCTACACTGACATTTGGCGCTACTTCGCCAGTGAGCTTGTTCGACGGCTCGCCCAGCGTAATGCTTTTATCAGCCCTGCACGGGAAAAGATTCGCGTGTTTATTCTATCATCCACCGAAGCCCTCGACATCGCTCGCGAGATCCAGAACCACTTCGTGCATGACAACTTCTCAGTCGTGGTCTGGACGGATGGGGTGTTCAAGGCGTCAGCCTATGCGATTGAGAGCCTGGAACAAGCGGTAGAGGATTCGGACTTTGCCATCGCGATTGCTCAACCAGATGATCTCACAACTATCAGGGGTGATTCCAAACCCGTACCCCGGGACAACGTCATTTTCGAGCTGGGTTTTTTCATTGGACACATCGGGCGCAAACGCACGTTTCTCCTCGAACCCCGCGGGGAGGGCGTGAAGCTGCCGACGGATCTCGCTGGCTTGACGACGATCGGCTACCGATACGGCGAGCCGAAGGATCTTCCTGCTCTGCTAGGTCCTGCTTGCCATCACATGAGGAAGATTATCAACGAACTTGGCCCGCGGAATTGAAAGGAATGGTCCATGACATTAAAAACAGACCTGGAAAGCGAAGTAAAAGCCATCTTCGCATCCACATGGGAAGAGAGAGAGGGGAGGATTGTTCCCGACCCCAAAGATTTATCACTTGGGAATGAAGCGGTGAAACTCAAGGCCACCGTTTTGTACGCTGATATGGCCGACTCGACGGACCTCGTGGATAGTCATAGTCACCAGTTCGCAGCCGAACTGTACAAAGCCTATCTCCGCTGCGCAGCCAGAATCATCAAAAATGAACAAGGAACCATCACAGCCTACGATGGGGATCGTGTCATGGCAGTCTTTCTGGGCGATGCAAAAAACGACTTAGCGGTTCGCTCGGCACTGAAGATACACTATGTCGTCCAAAAGATCATCAACCCACTGATGAAAGATCAGTATCCGAAAAAAACCTATCAGCTAAAACACGTTGTGGGGATAGACACGAGTGAGCTACTGGCCGCCCGGATTGGAGTCAGGAATGATAATGATTTGGTGTGGGTTGGTCGAGCCGCCAACTATGCCGCAAAGTTATGCAGCTTGAATGGCAAATATGCTACCTACATTACAGGTACAGTGTTCAATGCAATGAGCAAAGAGGTGAAATACGGCGGAAAAGACAACTCGCTGATGTGGGAAGAGTGTGTGTGGACTGCGCGGAACAATATGAGGATTTACGGATCAACTTGGATATGGGAGATCACTTAAGGACTCATTCCTACTTGGGCCCGCTTGCAGCGCTGATGAAAGGCTTAACATTGTAAATCTCATCGGTGGGCTTAAGATACCTACATGAAGATTGAGCACATTGCTGGGCAAAATCTCTCGAGATAGTTGAAGGCTCCCATCATGTGTGTCTGATCGACACAAACGCTTAACCCATTACTTCACTGCATGTGCTCCACCGCTTGTACTGGCTCGATGTAGCCCCAGTGCAGGAACTTGGCCAGTGTCGAGGCGACATCGAGTTCGCTGCGCTGCGTCAAACGCGCCACAGTGGCGACCGAGCGCCTGCCATCGACAAGCAGGAGGATCCAACGTTCCCGGCGTGGGAGCTGGCTAGCAAGTGCTGCTGCCTGCAAGCCGGGGACAACGCGGAACACGGCAGATGCGCCAAAACCTCTTTCCTGTGTACGAAATTCCATCACCATTCCTCTCCTCGTGCCAGAGGGTTAAACGTCATTAGCATGCGCTCTGCCCAATGAAATAAACGCCGCGAAAGGTCACGGACGTGGTGCCCAGGCCCGCATGAGGAAGGACAACCCACAGAACTCACGGCCAGCCAGTTCCTCTTCGATCTGGCCGCACAGTGCGGCGTGTTCCATTTCCTCGATCACCCCGGTGCGCAGCAGGCACGGCTTCACCTTCTGAGTAAAGCGTCTCGCCTGAACGATGAACCCCTCGTGGGCTGGCTGCCCCGCAGTCACTTCAATCGCATACGCCGTTTCGTGGATCACGCGCTCGTCTATCCCCCAGATGCTGTAGATTGGCCTTTCACGTGGCGCGCCACAGCCCGCATCGCGCAGCCAGCGACCCAGCATGGGCGTGATGCCAAGAGCGTGGCGCTTGTACGAAGAGCGATCAACCCCTGCCTTCCCTGAGCGGGTCGCAAAGAGTTCTGCCCATTCCCACATACGCTCGGAAATGAAGCTCTGGCCAGCCCGTTGTAAGGCCTCGCAGACCAGCGAGGTCAGCCGCTCGAACGCCGGACTATTCGTAATTGGCAGTTCGGCCTCTGTCCAGCACACCATCCCTCCTGGACGACACAGGGCAGCGCACACCTGCGCGAGCGCCGGATAGTTCACCGTCAGGATGTAGCGACCGAGGAAGCTGAGATGGACGAGGTCGAAGCTCGCCTCTGGAAAGAGCGCGGGGGGAAGGTCGCTCATTTCCACGGTGAGAAAGGCGACCTGTGCCAGCCCATCGCGAGAGGCCAGGGCGTTGGCCGCTTTCAGCAGGTGTTCGTCCTGGTCGATGCCGATACACTGCAGATCGGGATACTGCTGCGCCACGGCGCGCAGCCATTCACCGGCCCCGCAGCCGATCTCCAGGATGGACTGGGCATGAGTCAGGTCGCATGCCGCGAGCAGTTCTCCGGGCAGTAACTCGCCCATCTCCGCGAGGAGGATGCGCTGAAAGCGAATGTCGTCGTAAGCGTTGCTGGTCAGTTCTTCATGAGGTATCACTAGCGTTTCCCCCTGTCCCATAGCTTTTATTCCTGGCAAGTATACCAACCCCACAGGGGCAGTTCTGTGGCGGCACTGGACGGGGAGCCGAAGACACCGGACACGAGAGGGACGGGAGCGGGACGCGGCCAGTCGAGGCCGGGACGGGTTGTGTTATAATGCGGAAAAGGCGAGTCCCACGTCAGATTTTCTTCTCTATCTCGGAGGAGTATGCTAAATAGGCCAATCAGCAGCCAAACGAGTAGCATGGTGGATGTGTCGAGGAATGTCGGTACCCAGCCTCCGCTCCTGCGTGTCTACACCTTTGGCGCCTTTCATCTCGACTGGCAGGTTCCTCCCCTGACGATCGAAGACCTGTGGAAAAGCCGAACATCGGCGCGCACGTTGTTCAAGCTGCTCCTGTGCGCACCGGGGCGACAGGCCTCCAGGAGCCAGCTCGCAGGCATTCTGTGGCCCGAGACCGATGAAGAAAAGGCACGCGAGTCCCTGCGCTCGGCCAGCAAAGTGCTGCGCAAGGTCTTATGCGCAGCGAGCGGGGAGGAACTGCTCGAGCAGCGCAACCAGAACACGATCCTCAAGCTGGCCGAGCAGTCCCGCCTGTGGGTTGATGCGGACGCCTTTGAAGACTTGATCTCCCAGGCAGGGCGAGCGACCACTCCTGATGAGGCGCTTGCGCTCTGGCAAGAGGCGAAAGGCTTGCTGCGCGGCGAGTTTCTGGCCGACGACCAGGGAAGCGATTGGATGCAGCACCGCTGGATCAAACTGCGGCAACAGGCGCTGCGGATGGCTCGTAGTCGCATGGTGCGCCACCTGGCCGATCTGTATCTCCAGCGTGGGCAGGTCAGCTTAGCGGAAGAAATCTTAGAACAGCAGATTATCCGTTTTCCCACAGACCAGGACGCACTATATCGCTTACTCCTGCTCCTGGGGCGGCAGGGATACATTGAGGAGGCCTGTGTACTTTATCAACGAGCCAATCACGCGCTGGGAGCCATAGGGAAACAGCCTGCAGCGCGTGTGAGAGCGTATTATGAGCAGTTGCAGCAAGCCGCTTTGGCAGGCAAGCAGACTCTTCACGTCGTGCAGGTCCAATCTTCCGCTTCCTTTCAAAAGGGCTTGCAGCAAACGATGGTTGTGTCCCACACTCAGGCTCAGGACGTGTTTCTTCCTGCGTCCACCGCATCCGCTGCCCTCGCCTCAGGCCAGGAGAACACCCTGGACCTGGTGAAAACACACCGGCAGATGCTGCACGACCTACTCATGCTCGCAAGCACGGTGCTGGTGCTTTCACCCTATGCCAGCTGGCCGATCAGTGATGGAGAGCGAGCATCTCTCCCCCTTGCCAACACGGCGATTGACGAACTGGAGCGCATGACCGAAAGTTTCTGGCGGCTGTGCACTAACACCTCCCTCGATCTGCTGGGGAAC
>Ga0207646_10008510_pt1 | contig 10266 bp, 12 predicted proteins | sample KBSK5502metaG_FD_184343 | JGI IMG/M metagenome (GOLD analysis project Ga0207646, IMG submission 184343) | Corn, switchgrass and miscanthus rhizosphere microbial communities from Kellogg Biological Station, Michigan, USA - KBS K5-50-2 metaG... | ecosystem: Host-associated > Plants > Roots >...
CTCGCGCGCCTCGTAGTAGCGCTTGGCGATCTCGTCGTACATCCACTCGAGCGGCTTCTCTTCCCACTTGTCGGAGCCGGGGGCGCGATAGAGCGCCTTGGTCGGGCGCAGCGGGTTGTTCGACAGCTCGATGGTCGCCGCCCCTTTCGGGCAGAGCCGGCCCTGCGTGTGCGGCGTGTCCGGATTGCCCTCGATGTCGATGATCTTGTTGTCCTTCGCGTAGATCAGCTGACCGCAGCCCACGGCGCAGTACGGACACACGCCGGCGAAGGCCTTGGCCTCCTTGATCTTCAGTGACGTCGCCGCCGCTTCGACCGGGGCGAGATCGATGCCCTGTCCGGTCGCGGCCACGCCAGCGGCCGTCGCGCTCCCGAATTTGATGAAGTCACGCCGCGACAGACTCATGCCGAACCTCCTTGCCACGGATTCCGAAGGTGTGGCGCACACGACGGGTAGTGCCGGCGCGACGCACGTGCCACCGGCTAGAACTCGGGGCTGGTCAGCTCGTCCCAGGCGCGGCGCACGACGACGATGCGCTGGGCGCGACCGGCGCTGTGCTCGACCTTGACGATGTCACCGGCGTTGAGGGTGCGCAGGTCGGTGGCGCCGTCCTCGGCCGTGACGATCGTCTCCTCGCCGCAATTGAGATCAGTGCACATCGCCGACTCTGTCTTCACGCGCACGTGCTCGGCGACGGGATCCACGGAGACCACGATGAGTCGATTCTGCTGGAGCCACTCGGTGATGCCCTGCGTCATCGGAGAGCCTCCGATCTTGTTGAAAACACGAGGTTTATTCGTCCCCGGCAGGCCCGGCTGGCGGCATGGTAATGATGTACACACCCGGTGTCAAGCTTTTACGGGGCACCGGCGCACGATAGTTCCGGCGCGCGGCGCGTGATCAGTCCGGATCGCGCTCGGAGGGTCCCTGGTAGAGCGCGCGGCGCTCGCTCAGGAGACGCCGGGCCTCGTCCGGGTTGCCGGCCTCGAGGGCCTCGAGGATCCGGCGACGGCTGTCGAGATCGACGATGGGGCCGTGGATCAGGGGGTTGTAGTAGCGGCCGAGCTCGAGGAGGATGCGGTTGACCCGCTCGGCGTCACCGAGGTTGGCTTCCGCCTCGTCGAAGCGATCCATCGCGTAATCGTCCCGACGGTCCCCACGCTTGAACCCGCGCCGATAGGCCCGGGTCCCGACGGAGTCCGGATCGCGCGGCGGCGGGGGCTCAGCCATGGCGACTGGCGACAGGGCCGACGAGCACGTGCTCGCCGGCGTAGAGGTTGAATCCATCCGGCCGGACGTAGCCGCACACGGTGATGTTCAGCTGCTCGGCGAGCCCGATCGCCATCTCCGTGGGGGAGGTCCGCGAGGCCACGACCGGAACGCCCATCCGCGCGGCCTTGAGCAGCATCTCGGACGAGATGCGTCCCGTCGACAACAGAATCCTGTCCTCCGTGGGGATCCCGCGGAGCAACGCCTCACCCTTGACCTTGTCGACCGCGTTGTGACGGCCGACGTCCTCGGCCACGATGAGCAGGCGCTCGGTATCGCACAGCGCGGCGCCGTGGATCCCTCGCGAGGCCTTGTAGAGCACCGCCGCGGCGAAGAGCTCGCGGATCCGGGCGGCGAGCTGGGCGGGCGACACGCGCAGACCGCTCGAGAGCCGGGGGAACAGGCGGTGATCGATCCGGAAGGTGATGCCACCCCCGCAGCCGGAGGTGAGGATCCGTTCCGTGGGCAGGCTCACGGGATGGGTCAGGGTTACGTCGACGCGGCCGTCGACGGCGGACACCTCGACCGCGCGGATCTCGCCGAGATCACCGATCACCTTCTCCATCCACAGATAGCCGACGACCAGCGCCTCGAGATTCACGGGGGTGCAGAGCAGCGTGAGAAACCGCTCGCCGTCGACGTAGACCGTCAGCGGCTGCTCGCGCACGACCTCGCCGCTCACCTCCTCCGTCGTGCCTGCGCGCACCCGCAAATACGTCCGCATATCCGGCGATTGTAGCGCACGGCGGGGGACAAGCCCCCGCCCTACGGGCAAACGTCCAGAATCCTCGCTGGCCGCGGTGGGGGGTATCGGGCCGGGGAGTCCGAGGGGGCGTAGCCCCTTCGCTCGGTCGAATCGGCGCTCGCTCCCCCCGATGTCAATACATCACCCGGATCAACGTCAGGCCATGCGCGGGCGCGGTGGGACCGGCGCGGCGACGGTCGCGAGAGGCCAGGACGCCCGCGAGCCAGGCGTGGGGGCGCGCCCCGCGTCCCACCTCGACGGCACTGCCGACGATGTTGCGGACCATGTGGTGCAGGAAGCGGTCGGCGGAGACGAAGAGCGCGATCCGATCCCGACGACGGAACACATGGAGCGCATGGATGACGCAGGTCGGCGGGTGGTCGCGTCCGGACGCGGCACGGAACGCGCTGAAATCGTGGCGCCCCCGCAACGGCGCGAGGCTCCGGCGCATGCTCGCGACGTCGAGGGGGATGGGCACGTGCCAGGCGTAGCGCAACAGGAAGGGCATCGGCACCGCGCCATCCTGCAGGAGATACCCGTAGCGCTTGCCGGTCGCGGCCCGCCGCGCATCGAACGCGGGGTCCGCCGCCTCGCAGGCGAGCACCCGGACGTCACGGGGCAACGCGGCGTTCAGCGCCCGCACGACGACGTCGCCCGGCACGGCCCGGGGTGTGCGGATCGACACCATCTGACGGAGCGCATGGACCCCGGCGTCGGTGCGACTGGCCCCGACGAGTCGCAGGTCATCCCCGAGGAGTGGGCGGGCGGCCGCGACCAAGAGACCTTGCACCGTCGGCCGGGAGGGCTGGATCTGCCACCCCGAGTACGCCGTTCCGTCGTAGGCCACCATCAACCGGAGCGTCCGGGTCACCACGAGCGAACACAGTTGCGGGCGGCGGCGTTTCGCGATCGAAGTCGGGGGACACCGTCCCCCGCCGAGGTTACTGCCGTCGCGCGCCCCCACGGGGCAGAACGGTCATCCAGACGATCACGAGCAGCAGGACGAGCAGGAAGCTGAGGATCAGGTTGACGGGGGCGACCGCCGACGCATGCACGTCCTGCCGGATGATCCAGTCCTGTCGGGTGACGTCCTTGGGATCGTAGGGGAAGCTCGGGTTGTATCCCCGGACGGCGTCGACGAGCCGCGCGATCCAGGGCACGAAGACGTAGGTCACCACGACGATCGTCAGCAGGACGGCGAAGTGAAAACGCCCGTGACGGCCGAAGTGCTTGTGATAGTGGTGCCGGAACCGCGCCATCCGCCGTCACCCCTCCCCGCGAACGAGAGCTCTGATCAGGACGGCAGCAGTAACTCGGCGATCTGCACCGCGTTGGTCGCCGCGCCTTTCCGCAGCTGATCGCCGACTACCCAAAAGTTTAACGCATTCGGATGCGACAGATCCTCACGAATTCGCCCGACGTAGCAGTCGTCCTGTCCCTCGACCGTCACCGGCATCGGGTATCGCTGCTCCGCCGGATCGTCCCACAGCCGGAGCCCCGGGAATCGCTCGAAGAGCTCGCGGGCCCGCGCCGCGCCGATCCGCTCCTCCGTCTCCACGTTGACCGCGACGGAGTGACAGGTGAAGACGGGCACGCGGACGGTGGTGGGCGAGATCGCCAGATCGGGCGCCCCGAGGATCTTGCGCGTCTCGTTGACGAGCTTCAGCTCCTCGCCGGTATAGCCGTCGGCGCCGAACGCGTCGATGTGTGGAATCAGGTTGAAGGCAATCCGGTGGGGAAAGAACCGGGGCACCATCGCCTCTCCCCGGGCCCACGCCAGGGTCTGCTCGCGCAGGTCCTCGATACCCCGGACGCCCGCCCCCGACACCGCCTGATAGCTGGTCGCGATGACCCGCCGCACTCGCCCGGCGTCGTGGAGGGGCTTGAGCGGCATCACGGTCACGATCGTCGTGCAGTTGGGGCAGGCCAGGATCCCCCGGTGCCGCTTCGCCGCCTCGGGGTTGATCTCCGGCACGACGAGGGGGACCTCGGGATCCATCCGGAAGGCGCTCGACTTGTCGACGACGATGGCCCCCGCCTTCACCAGCAACGGCGCGACCTCGCGCGACTGGGCCGACCCGGCCGAGCAGAACGCGATCTCGATCCCTGTGAAGGCCGACGCCTCGACCCGCCGTACCGGCACCGCGTCGCCGCCGAAGGCGACCGTCTTGCCGACCGAGCGCTCCGAGGCAAAGCAGCGGAGCTCGCGGACGGGGAACTTTCGCTCCTCGAGGATACGCAACGTCGTCTGGCCCGCTGCCCCCGTGGCCCCGATCACGGCCACCGTCACCCCGGTCGCCATCAGTCTCGAGCCCCGAGGGCGCCCACGATCAGATCGCCCATCTCGCGCGTGCCCACCGTCTTCTGCCCGCGCTCCGCGATGTCGCGCGTCCGATAGCCTTGCTCGAGGACGCGCGACACCGCGCGCTCGACGCGGTCCGCCTCCGGGCCCTGGTCGAGCGAGTACCGCAACAGCATCCCGGCGGACAGGATCGCCGCGATCGGGTTCGCCACCCCCTGCCCCGCGATGTCGGGCGCGGTGCCGTGCACGGGCTCGTAGAGGCCGATGTTGCCGCCGCCCGCGCCCACGTGCCCCAGCGACGCCGAGGCGAGCATGCCCATCGATCCCGCCAGGATCGCCGCCTCGTCGGACAGGATGTCGCCGAAGGTGTTCTCGGTCACGATGGTGTCGAAGTGCGTGGGGCGCTGGACGAGCGCCATCGCGCAGTTGTCGACGAGCACGTGCTCGAGGGCGACGTCCGGGTAGTCGCGGCCGACACGCGTGACGACGTCTCGCCAGAGCTGCGACACCACCAGGACATTGGCCTTGTCGACCGAGGCGAGCCGTCGCCGCCGCTTGCGCGCCACCTCGAACCCGACCCGGGCCACGCGCTCGATCTCGCGCGAGGTGTACGCCATCGTGTTGATGGCGCGCGCGCCACCGTCGGCGAAGTGCTCGACGCCGCGAGGCTCGCCGTAGTAGAGCCCCCCCGTCAGCTCGCGAATCACCATGATGTCGGTGCCCTCGACGACGGACCGCTTGAGCGGCGAGGCGTCGACGAGCATGGGGAAGCAGCGGGCCGGGCGCAGGTTGGCATAGAGGTCGAGATCCTTACGCAGCGCCAGCAACCCACGCTCGGCCTTCTGCTCTTGCGGCAGGTGGTCCCACTTGGGTCCGCCCACCGCGCCGAACAGGATCGCGTGCGATTGCCGGCACAGGGCCAGCGTTTGCGGGGGCAGCGGCGTCCCCGCGGCGTCGATGGCGGCGCCGCCGATCAGCGCCTGCTCGAACTCGAACTTGATGCCGGCGGCTTTGCCGACGGCCTCGAGGACGCGCACGGCCTCGGCCGTGACCTCCTGGCCGATGCCGTCGCCGGGCAGGACCGCGATGCGGGAGGTCATCTCAGGGCCCGACTTCTTTCATCCGCTGGCCCGCCGGCTGCACCACGCGGTTGAGCGCGCTCAGATAGGCCCGGGCGCTGGCCTCGATGACGTCCGTCGACGAGCCGCGCCCCGACACGATGGTGCCGTCGAAGTCGATCTTCATCGATACTTCCCCGATGGCGTCCTTGCCGGAGGTCGCGGACCGCAGCGAGTAATCCAGCAGGCGCCCCTTGAGCCCGGTGATGGCCTCGATGGCCACGACCACCGCGTCGACGGGACCATCGCCCACGCCGGAGTCCTGGAAGACCTGGTCCTCGCGCCGGAGCTTCACGGTCGCCGACGGCACCACCCCGGTGCCGCTGATGACGTGCAGGTACTCGAGGCCGTAGGTCTCCGGGCCCTGCGTCGCCTCGTCCGTCACGATCGAGATGAGGTCCTCGTCGAAGACCTCTTTCTTGCGATCGGCGAGGTCCTTGAACTTCCGGAAGGCGCGATCGAGATCACCGCCGTCGAGCTCGAACCCGAGGTCCTTGAGCCGCGCCGCGAGCGCGTGACGTCCGGAGTGCTTGCCGAGCACCAGCTTGTTGGCCGGTCGTCCGATGTCCTCGGGGCGCATGATCTCGTAGGTCAGCTTCTCCTTGAGGACGCCGTCCTGATGGATGCCGGCCTCGTGGGCGAAGGCGTTCTCGCCGACGATCGCCTTGTTGGGCTGGACGTGGATCCCCGTGATGTGGGAGAGCAGTCGCGAGGCCTTGAAGATCTCCTCCGTGCGCACCCGCGTGTCGGCGTCGAAGAAATCCTTGCGGGTGTGCAGGGCCATGACGACCTCTTCCAGGGAGGCGTTGCCCGCGCGCTCGCCGATGCCGTTGACCGTGCACTCGACCTGACGCGCGCCGTTCATGATGGCCGTCAACGAGTTGGCCACAGCCTGCCCGAGGTCGTTGTGGCAATGCACCGAGAGCACGACGCTGTCGATCCCCTGCACCTTCTCGCGGATGCGGGCGATGCGCTCGCCCCACTCCCGCGGGATCGCATAGCCCACGGTATCGGGGATGTTGATGGTGCGGGCCCCGGCCTCGATGACCGCGGAGAGCACGTCGCACATGTACTCGAAGTCCGAGCGCGAGGCGTCCTCGGGCGAGAACTCGACGTCCTCGCAATAGCCGCGGGCGTGACGCACCGCCTCCACCGACGCCTTCAGGACCTCGGCGCGCGACTTGCGCAGCTTGTACTTGAGATGGATGTCGGAGGTCGCCACGAAGGTGTGGATGCGGGCCTTCCGGGCGTACTTCACCGCCTCCCAGCATCGGTCGATGTCGCCGAGGCCCACCCGGGAGAGTCCGCAGATCGTGGGGGCGCCTTCCAGCGTTCCCACCTGACGCGCGACCTCGCGCGTGGCCCCGAAATCCTCCTCCGAGGAGATGGGGAAGCCGGCCTCGATGACGTCGACGTTGAGCCGGGCCAGCTGCCGGGCCATCTCGAGCTTTTCCATCGTGTTCATGGAGAAACCGGGCGATTGCTCGCCGTCCCGGAGCGTGGTGTCGAAGATGATGATGCGATCCATACGTCCCCCCTTACCGCGTTACGACGGTTCTTTGGTCGGCAGTTCCGCGTGCGACGCCGTCCGACCCACCAGCAGGCGTCGGGCCGGGCCCGAGACCGCATAGACAACGAAGAGCAGGAACGGAAACAGCTCGTGATTCGTCGCCACGATCATGACGGACAGCACCACCACGAGCAGCGTCTGCACCGGGCGCCGCCGGGCGAAGTCGACCTCCTTGAAGCTCCAGTAACGGAAGGTCGAGACCATCAGGAGCGCCACCAGGTACGTCCCGCTCGCGATGGCGACGAGCTCCCACCGGCTCAGCTCCTCGCGATGCAGGAGCAGCACCGCGGAGGCCGCGACGCCCGCGGCCGCCGGCGTGGGCAGCCCCACGAAGAAGCGGCGGTCCGTGCTGCCCGTGTGAATGTTGAAGCGGGCCAATCGGAGCGCTCCGCAGATCACGAACAGACATGCGCCGAACCACGCGGGCCGGCCGAGCCCGGAGAGCGCGAAGGAGTAGAGGAGGAACGCCGGGGCCACGCAGAACGACACGACGTCGGCCAGCGAGTCGAACTCGACGCCGAACTGACTCGTGGCCTTCATGAGCCGCGCGACCCGGCCGTCGAGCATGTCCATGATCATGGCCACGAAGATCGCCAGCGCCGCCTCCGCGTACCGGTACTCCACGGTCAGGAGCATCGCGAAGAAGCCGCAGAAGAGGTTGCCGGTGGTCAGCAGACTCGGCAGCAGGAAGATGCCGCGGCCGCGCTGCTCGCGCAGCTCGTGCCAGCGCCGGCGCCGCCGCTCCCGTCGCGCCGCCCGGCGCGGAATCACGCCAGCACCCCGAGGACGCTGACGCCGCCGGTGACGTGGTCGCCGACACGGACGCGGAGGTCGGTGCCGCGGGGCATGTAGCAGTCGGTGCGCGAGCCGAAGCGGATCATGCCGATGCGCTCGCCCGCCTCCAGCTTGTCCCCCGCCGACACGCGACACACGATGCGACGCGCCACGGCGCCCGCGATCTGGGTCACCGTCACGCGGGCGCTCTCCCCCTGGATATGGATCGCGCAGCGCTCGTTCTTGTCCCCCGCGTCGGCCTTGTAGGCGGCGATGAAGCGGCCGGAGCTGTACGTGGTGCCGACGACCAGGCCGGCGATGGGCGCCCGGTTGATGTGAACGTCCAGCGGCGAGAGGAAGATCGACACGCGGATCGAGGGGCCCACGAACGGGTCCAGGGCGTCCCCGACGTCCGTCACCCGACCATCGGCCGGGGACAGCACGGCGCGGGTGAGGACCGGCACCTCACGCTCGGGATCACGAAAGAATCCCAGCGAGGCCAGGGAGGCGGCCGCGAACGGCAGCGCGAGCCGCCGGCGGCCGGTGACGAAGAGCGCGGCGGCGGCGAGGGCGGGCCCCAGCACGAAGGGCCAGCCCTCGCGGGCGACGGGAATGGTCATTGTAGCGGGGTCCGCGAGCCCGGCTTCGACCGTGGGTGGCCTGAGAAAGGCACGTGTGGCTCCGTCAACCCATCCGCGGGGGCTTGATCCAGGACATCATCGCGCGCAGCCGCTTGCCGACCTCCTCGATCGGGTGCTCGGCCTCGCGCCGGCGCGTGGCCAGGAACGACGCGCGGTGGGCCTGGTTCTCGAGCACCCACTCGCGGGCAAACTGGCCAGACTGGATCTCGCCGAGGATCTTCTTCATCTCGGCCTTCGTCTGCTCGCTGACTACCCGCGGCCCCCGCGTGTAATCGCCGTACTCCGCCGTGTCGGAGACCGAGTACCGCATGTAGGCGAGGCCGCCCTGATAGAAGAGGTCGACGATCAGCTTCATCTCGTGCATGCACTCGAAGTACGCGACCTCGGGCTGGTAACCCGCCTCCACCAGCGTCTCGAACGACGCCTTGATCAGGTGCGAGATTCCGCCACAGAGGGCCGTCTGCTCGCCGAACAGGTCCGTCTCCGTCTCTTCCTTGAACGTCGTCTCGAGCACACCCGCGCGCGTGCAGCCGACGCCCTTGCCGTAGGCGAGGGCCAGGTCCTTGGCCTTGCCGCTGACGTCCTGCTGGACGGCCAAGAGCCCCGGCACCCCCGGTCCCTGCGTGAACAGGTCCCGCATCATGTGCCCGGGCGCCTTGGGCGCAATCATCGTCACGTCGATGTCCGGCGGCGGCACCACCTGGTTGAAGTGGATGTTGAAGCCGTGGGCGAACATGAGCATCTTGCCCTTGCCGAGCCCGCCCTTGATCTCCGTCTCGAAGACGTGGCGCTGAGTCTGGTCGGGCAGGAGAATCATGATGACGTCGCCGGCCTGCGCGGCCTCGTTCACCGTGGCCACGCGCAAGCCTTCCTTCTCCGCCTTCGTCCAGCTCTTGGACCCCTTGTACAGGCCGACCACCACGTCCTGGCCGGAGTCCTTCAGGTTCAGGGCATGGGCGTGCCCCTGGCTGCCGTAGCCGATGATCGCGATCTTCTTGCCTCGAAGCAGTCCGAGATCCGCGTCCTGGTCGTAGTAGATCTTTGCCGCCATGGCTCTCTCGTATCCTTTCTTTCGCTCGCCTCGGACGGCGGGGCCCCAGCCCCGCGGCGTCCTGCGGCTCGCACTGCTCGTGTGTTTAGTCCGCGAACCCCACGACGCGCGGGTCGTCGGAGACGCGCGCGCGCTTGGCCGGCTCGGGTCGGCGGGCGCGGGTTTTCGGCCCCCGCGCGATCGCCACCTTGCCGGTGCGCACGATTTCCTGGATGCCCATCGGCCGCAGCAGCTCGATGAGCGCCTCGAGCTTTCCTTCGTCGCCCGTCGCCTCCAGCGTGAAGCTGGCCGCCGTGACGTCGATCACCTTCGCCCGGAAGATGTCAGCCGTCCTCAGCACCTCGGCCCGGTGCTGGGGCTCGGCATTCACCCGGATCAGCACGAGCTCGCGCTCGACGTGGCTGTCGTCGGTGAGATCGCTCACCTTGATGACGTCGATCAGCTTGTGCAGCTGCTTCATCACCTGCTCGATGACGAACTCGTCGCCCCGGACGACGAGCGTCATGCGCGAGACCGATGGATCCAGCGTCTCGCCGACGGACAGGCTCTCGATGTTGTAGCCTCGGGCCGAGAAGAGCCCGGCCACGCGGGAGAGCACCCCGAACTTGTTCTCGACGAGGACGGCGATCGTGTGCTTCCGCGGCTCCGAGCCGTTGGCGGCCATGCCCTCAGAACCCCGTCTGGGACTTCGCGGCCTTCTCCTTCACCTCGCGGGTGGGAGGGGCCAGGATCATGTCGGTGTTGGCGCCGCCCGCCGGCACCATCGGGAACACGCACTCGTCCTTGTCCACGCACA
>Ga0207646_10008513_pt1 | contig 10264 bp, 6 predicted proteins | sample KBSK5502metaG_FD_184343 | JGI IMG/M metagenome (GOLD analysis project Ga0207646, IMG submission 184343) | Corn, switchgrass and miscanthus rhizosphere microbial communities from Kellogg Biological Station, Michigan, USA - KBS K5-50-2 metaG... | ecosystem: Host-associated > Plants > Roots >...
TCCGCACGAAGACGAGCACGGCCGGCCGCGCGCCGGGACGAGGCAGGGGGTCGACGGGGTGTCCCGCCAGGTCCAGCGCTGACACCAGAGCCAGGGCTGCCGCCCACGAGGAATGCATGATCTCCGGCAGGCTACGCCCCGGAATGGCGCCGGTCAAACACGCTCCGCCGCCGCGCGCGCCGCGCGCCACTTGACCGTGCCCGAGCTCGCGGCCTAATCTCGCGCGCGATGCCCCGCCCGCGCACGGAAGGCTCCTGGCTGGCCGGGTGCGTCCTCCTCCTGCTCGCGTCGCCCGGGCCCGCGGCCGAGCCGCCCGCGGCCGCGCTCCTGGCCCGTTTCCCCATGCCGAAGAGCGGGCTCGAGCTCGAGCGTCCGGTGCGGCCCGGCGCCTTCTTCGACGTCGTGGGGCGGCGCTCGGCCCTGTTCGGCTACGAGACGCGCGGGCTCGAGGCCTGGGTCTATCCGCTGAAGCTGGTCGACGACTTCCGGCTCTCGTTCCGTCTCCAGGGCTATCCGCTCGACATCGAAGGCACGGACATCGTGGCCTGGATCCAGGTGCGGCCCGAGGCCACCGTGCTCACCTACTCGCACCCCGCCTTCACGGTGCGCCAGGTGCTCTTCGCGCCGCTCGACGAGCCCGCGGCCGTGATGCTCCTCGACGTGGACAGCACGCTGCCCATGACCATCACCGGCTCGTTCCGGCCGCGGCTGAAGCTGATGTGGCCGGCCGGGCTCATGACGGGGAACGTGGGTTGGGACGAGAAGGCCCATCTGTACGCGATCACGGAGGAGACCAAGCGATTCGTGGCGCTCGTCGGCTCCCCGGGCGCGCACGACACGTCGGTCATGCCTTATCAGGAGGAGCCGAAGGACGTCCCCCTGCGCTTCGTGATCGACGTCCCCCGCGAGCGCATGGCCTCGCACCTGGTTCCCATCCTGTTCGTAGGAGGCGTGGACGGGAAGGAAAGGGCCCAGGCCGATTACGAGCGCCTCCTCGGCTCGGTGCCCGCCCTCTACGGGAAGAACGTGGCCTACTACCACGCGCTGCAGGAGCGGACGACGCAGGTGTCGACGCCGGACGACCGGCTCGACACGGCCTTCGCCTGGGCCAAGGTCGGGATCGACAAGGGACTGGCCACGAACCCGGTGCTCGGCACCGGTCTCCTCGCCGGCTTCCGCACCTCCGGCGAGAGCGAGCGGCCCGGCTTCGCGTGGCTGTTCGGCCGCGATGCGCTCTGGACCGCGCTCGCCCTCGACGCCGAGGGCGATTTCGCGACGAGCCGGACCGCCCTCGACTTCCTGCGGAAGTTCCAGCGCGCCGACGGAAAGATCCCGCACGAGATCTCCCAGAGCGCCGGCCTCATCCCGTGGTTCACGGACTACCCGTACCCGTGGAACAGCGCCGACGCCACCCCTCTGTACGTCGTCGCCCACGCCGACCGCTTCCGCGCCACGGGCGACCTCGCCTACGTGCGCGAGGCGTGGGAGTCGATCGTCAGGGCGTGGCGCTTCACGGCCGCCACCGACACGGACGGCAACGGCCTCGTGGAGAACACGAAGTTCGGGCACGGCTGGGTGGAGGGCGGCGCCCTCTACCCGCCTCACGAAGAGATCTACATGCAGGGAGCCTGGATCGAGGCGTGCCGCGGCCTGGTCGAGATGGCCGACGCGACGGGCGACACGGCCCTCGCCGCCGAGGCCCGGGCGTGGGCGGAGCGCACGCGCTCCGCGATGGAAGCGACCTACTGGATCGCGGGGCGCGGGTTCTACGGCTTCGCCACCAAGCGCCCCGACGAGAAGCGGCGAGAAGCGGAGCCGGGACCGGACCGCGAGCGTCGGCAGGCGCGCATGGACGAGCTGAAGGACGCGCGCTTCATCGACGAGGACACGGTGCTGCCGGCGGTGCCGCTCTGGTGGGGCACGCTCGCCGACGACCGCGCGCAGTCGGAGATCGACCACCTGGGCGCCGCGGAGATGGCCGCGGACTGGGGAGAGCGGCTGCTCTCGGAGCGCAGCCGCCTGTACGACCCGCTCTCGTATCACTACGGCTCCGTGTGGCCGCTCTTCACGGGATGGACGGCGGTGGGCGCGTACCGATACGGCCGGCCGCACGTCGGCTACCAGGCGACGATGGCCAACGCGCTGCTCACCTTCGACAACGCCCTCGGCTACGTCACGGAGCTGCTCTCGGGTGCCTTCGACGCGCCGTTCGGGCGCTCGTCCCATCATCAGGTCTGGTCCGAGGCGATGGTCGTCTCTCCCGTCCTGCGCGGCCTGCTCGGCCTGGAGGCGAGCGCCGCCGGCCGCGTGCTGACCTTCGCCCCCCAGCTCCCGGCCGACTGGGACCGCGTCACGGTCCGCAACGTGGCCGCCGGGGACACGCGCGCCGACCTGGCCTTCGAGCGCGGCCGGGGAGAGGTAACGGTGACGGTCACGCGTCGCGCGGGGACGACGGGCCCACTGCGCGCGAGGGTCGCGCCGGCGTTTCCCCTCGATGCGGCGGTGCGGTCGGCCAGCGTCGACGGCCGGGCGGTGCCGACGAAGGTCGCCCGCCCGGGAGACGTGCAGCGCGTGGAGGTGGAGCTGGACGTCACGGGCTCGCACCGCGTCGTCTTCCGCCTCGAAGAAGGCACCGGCGTCTACGCGCCGGTGGAGGCGCCGCAACGGGGAGCCGCGAGCCAGGGGCTGCGCATCCTCCGCGCGCGCCCGGAAGGAGGCCGATTGAAGCTCGTCCTCGACGGCCGCGCGGGCCGGACCTACGCCCTCGGCGTGCGCGGTTCCCGGCGGCCCCGGGCCGTCCCCGGTGTCACCGTTTCTGCGGCGGCGAACGGCGATGCCCGCCTGCTCGTTTCCTTCGAGGGACCGGAGGGCGCCTACGTCCGCCGCGAGCTCGATCTGCCGCTGAGATAGCCCGCTAGTCGCGGGCGCCGAAAGCCTGCTTCACCCAATCCTCCAGGGACGAGGGCTGCACGCCCAGCGTCGCCGTCCAGTCCGGCGGGATCACGTCACCGTGGGCGAGCGCGTCGAACAGGCCGAGGAAGGTCGCCTGCATGGGGTCGCCGGCGGCCGTGCGCGCGGCCTTGATCTGGTCGCCGGTCATGTGCTCGCGCTCGAGCTTCTTGCCGGTGGCCTTCTCCACCAGCGCCACCGCTTCGAGCTGGGAATAGGCCTTGGCCCCGCCGACGGGAATCGCCTTGCGGCTGGCCTTCGGGTTGTCCACACAGGCCACGACCGCCCTCGCCACGTCTTCGACGTTGACGTAGCTGCTCCGGGCCTTCCCGTCGCCGTAGATCCGGACCTTGCCTCCGGCCACGTCGAAGCCCACCGCCGGCGTGAGCCAGACGTCGGCGAAGTACGAGGGGAGCAGGATCGTGTAGTCGAGCTTCGAGGACTCGAGCCGCTTCTCCGCCGCGCGCTTGAACCGGGCGAGCGGGAAGTCATCGGAGATGTTGCGGCTGAAGGAGACGTAGATGAACCGGCGCGCGCCCTTCCGCTCCGCGACGTCGATCAGGGTCTGGACGCCCTTGTTGTCGACGGTGTCGAGCGAGTCGCCCTCGCGCCGGGACAGGGTGGAGCTGGCGGTACAGATGACGGTGTCGACGCCTTCCAGTGCCTTCTCCAGGCTCACCCGGTCCTTGAGATCGCCGCGGGCGAGCTTCGCGCCGACGGCCTGCAGCGCGTGCGACTTTTCCGAAGAGGAGTCGCGCACGAGCGCCGTCACCGGCTTGCCCGCGGCCGCCAGCTTCTTCGTGACCGCGCTGCCCACGTATCCCGTGCTTCCGACGACGAGGATCATGGCTTCCCCTCCCGGACCGTCACCACGCGGCGACCCTCGACGTTCTTGAGCACGTCCACCGCGCCGCTCGGCCAGCGCACCTCGATGCGGTCGGCGCGCGACGCCGCGCCCAGGCCGAAGTGGGCGCGCAGATCGTCGTGGGAATAGTAGCTCGACTGGCTCACGACCGCGCGGGCCTGCCGCCGGCCTCCGGCCTCCACCACCACCGTCGACCCGATGCCGGCGCGGTTGGAGCGGGTGCCCTCGAGCTTCACCTCGATCCACCCGTTGGGACCGGAGTAGTCGTTGCGGAGCAGCGTGGGCGGCTCGTTCATGTTCATGATCAGCACGTCGACGTCGCCGTCGTTGTCGAAGTCGCCGAACGCGGCCCCGCGGCTGGAGTGGACCGCGAGCGGCCCCGGACCGCTGCGCGCGGTGACGTCCTCGAAGTAGGTGGGGGGCGCTAGCGGCGCGCCCCCCACACCCCCCGCTCTGGCGGCGCCGTCGGCGTTGCGGAACACCACCCGCGGGCCTCGATGTGGGTAGAGCGGGAGCTGGCGCTCGATCTCCGGGTACACGTTGCCGGTGACGTAGAGCAGGTCGGGCCGGCCGTCGTTGTCGAGGTCGGGCATCCCGGTGCCCCACTCCACGTAGCGGTTGATGACGCCGAGGCCGGCCGCCACCGCGACGTCCTCGAAGAGGCCGCGCCCGAGGTTGTGATAGAGGGCGGGAACGTCGTCGGCGAAGTGGGTCTTGAGCAGGTCGAGCCGGCCGTCGCCGTCGTAGTCCCCCACCGCCAGGCCCATGCCCGCCTGCGCGCTCCCGAACTCGCCGTAGGCCACGCCGCTCGACACCGCCGCGTCGGTGAACGTCCCGTCGTGGTTGTTGCGGTACAGGATCGCGGCGGTGGAGTCACAGGCCACGTAGATGTCGGGCCAGCCGTCTCCGTCGAAGTCGGCGGCGGTGGCCGTCATCGAGTAGCGGCCGGTGACCTTCGAGACGCCCGAGCGATCTGACACGTCCTCGAAGGTGCCGTCACCGCGATTCCGGTAGAGCAGGTTCGTGTCGAAGGGCAGGCCCTTGGGCCCGCAGTTGACGGGGATGCCTTTCCACAGGCAGCTCGCGCCCTGGCCGGGCTCGGGGGCGGTGGCGAGGTCGAAGGACAGATAGTTGGCCACGAACAGGTCGAGCCGGCCGTCGCGGTCGTAGTCGACGAAGGCGCAGCCGGAGCCCCAGCGCGTGCCTTTCGTCGCCAGCCCCGCCTTCTCCGTGACGTCCTCGAAGGAGCCGTCGCCGCGGTTGTGGTAGAGGACGTTGCGGCCGAAGTAGGTGATGAACAGGTCGAGCCACCCGTCGTTGTCGTAGTCGCCCGCGCAGACCGAGGAGGCGAAGCCGGTCCGGCGCAGGCCGGCCCGGTCGGTGACGTCGGCGAACGTCCCGTCGTGATTGTTCCGGTAGAGGCGGTTCGTCGGCGCCTCGCTCGCCGGCCAGGCCTTCTCCTGCCGCGCGCCTTCCTCCAGCCGCGTCCCGCTCAGCACGAGGGCGTCCAGCCAGCCGTCGTTGTCGTAGTCGAGGAAGGCGACCCCCGCGCCGTTGGTCTCGATGATGAAGCGCTTGCGGTCGATCCCACCGTACACCGACACGCCGTTCAGCCCCGCCCGCTCCGCCACGTCGACGAGCGACACGGGCCAAACGGACGGCGCTTGGGCCTGGACCGGCCTCTTAACGCAGAGGACGCAGAGGGGAACGGAGAGGGCGCAGAGGAGGAAGAGAAAAGGACGGCGCTCACCCATTTTCGTTCTCTGCGTCCTCTCTGTTCGTTCTCCGCGTCCTCTCCGTTAAAAAGTCGATAGGCCTAGCGGTCGGTGGCGCCTTGGAGGCGTTCGGCGATTTCCAGCTCGCGGCGCGCTTCCTCGGCTCGCCCGGCCTGCTGCAGGAGCTGCCCCAGGAGGTAATGGGCCGCCTTGTTGTTGGGGTCGTAGCCGATGGCCTGGCGCAGCATGCCCTCCGCGGCGGCCGGGTCGCCCTTCCTCATGTATGTCTTGCCGAGCAGGACGTACGGCCCGCTGAAGTAAGGGTTGATCCACACCGACTTCTGCAGCGCGGCGAGGGCATCGTCCCACTTGAGCTGGCGGGTGCAGGCGTCGCCCAGGAGGTAGAAGGCCATCGCGTCGCCGGGATTGATCTCCAGCTCGCGCTTGAAGAGCGTGACCGCCTCGTCGAGGCGTCCGCGGAAGAGAGCGGTCTGGCCGAGGAGGAAGTTCGCGCGCGGCAGGCGCGGGTCCAGGGCCAGGGCCCGCTTCAGCTCCGCGTCGGCCAGCTCGTCGAGCTCCGCCCGCACCATCATCTGCGCCGCGAGCAGGTGCGCCGCGGCCGAGGCGGGGGGCACCCCGAAGCTGCGGGCCCACGTGTCGCGCGCCTTGTCGGCCTGCCGCGTCTGCACGTACGCCATGCCGAGGACGTAGCTCAGCTCCGCGTTGCCTTCCGCCCACCGGCGCGTCTGCTCCAGATAGGGAATGGCCTCGGCGATGCGTCCCGCGAGATAGCTGGCCAGGCCCAGCACCTGCACCGCTTCGCGCCGCTCCAGCGATCCCTCGGGCAGCTTCGGAACCGCGGGCGTGAGGGCGTCGATCGCCTGCACCGGGTGGTTCGCGTGGTAATGGGCGACGCCGCGGAGCAGCGCGGCCTGGGGGTCGCCGGCGGGGAGCGCGCGCAGCGCCTCGAGAGCCGCGTCCGGCTTGCCGGCGTTGACGAGCCGGCGCGCCTCGTTCAGGGCCGCCACCCGCGCTTCGGCCCCGCTCGCGGCGAGCTGCAGCGCCGCCGCTAGAAGTAGACCGTGCATCCGTCCTGCACCCGGCGCTGCAGCCAGTCGGGCAGCGGCCGGACCTCGTTCCATCTCAGGTCGAGCTTCTCGAGGCTCGACAGGTCGCGGATCGGCTCCGGCACCGAAGTCAGCTCGTTCGAGCGAAGGTCGAGATGCCGGAGGTTCTTCAGCGAGCCCAGCGAGGCCGGAAGCGAGCTCAGCCGATTGTTGCGCAGGTCGAGCAGCATCAGCCGCTCGAGGCCGCCGATCGTCTCGGGAAGCGACGCCAGCCGGTTGTTGCTGAGATGCAGCTCCTTCAACGCGGCGAGCCGGCCGATCGAGTCCGGAAGCTCCGTGAGCTGGTTTCCGTACAGCCGCAGCTCCGACAGCCGCGCCATGCTGCCGATGCTGTCCGGGAGCGCGGACAGCCGGTTGTCGGTCACGTTGAGATAGCCCAGCTCGCGCAGGTCGCCGATCGATTCGGGAATCGACGTGAGGCGATTGTGGCTCATGTAGAGGAAGGTGCGCAGCCGCCCCAGGCTGCCGATGGAGTCCGGGAGCCGCATCAGCTCGTTGTGAGCGATGTCGAGCATCTCCAGCCCGCCCAGTTGTCCGAGCCTCTCCGACAGGGACGACAGCCGATTCTCGGCCACGTTCAGGACGCGAAGGCTCTTCATCTCCCAGAGGAAGTCCGGGAGAGACGTGAGCTGGTTCCGCCACAGACTCAGCTCCTCCAGACCGGTCATGCCGCCGATCGACTCGGGGACCGAGGCCAGTTGCTTCCCGTTCAGGTCCAGCCGGCGAAGCTCGCCGCCGCTCACAGCGCCTTCCCGGTGCCTTCGGTCACGGTGAGGATGCGGTCGGCCGCGATGCCCGTCCACTCCTCCTCACGTCCGTTGGGCCACCGGACCTGGAGCCGGTCCACCGCCGCCGCCCCGTCCAGGCCGAAGTGGACGCGCAGGTCGTTCTGCGAAAGGTAGCTGCCACCGCCCCGCACCTCCTGGACCTGCGTCACGCCTCCCGCGACGCACCGCACGCGCGCGCCGATGGCGCTGCGGTTCGACGTCGTTCCGATCAGCTTCACGAGCAGCCAGTGGCGCGACGGGTCGCTCTCGGTCCGGTAGAGGTCGGGCCGGTCGTTGACGTTGTTGATCACGACGTCCACGTCGCCGTCGTTGTCGTAGTCGCCGAAGGCCGAGCCGCGGGCGGCCTTGGCGTCGGTCACCGGCGGCCCCAGCCGCTCGCTCACGTCCTCGAAGCGGCCGCCGACGTTGCGGTACACGACCTTGCGCTGCCGGTACCCGGCCTCCGTCTTGAGCTGTACGACCTCCGGGTAGACGTGCCCGTTGCTGAGGAAGAGGTCGAGCCAGCCGTCCTTGTCGAAGTCCACGAAGGCGGTGCCCCAGCCCAGCCAGCGCGTGTTGAGCCCGATGCCGGCGGCGAACGTGCGGTCCTCGCAGAATCCCTGGCCCGTGTTCGCGTAGAGGGTCGAGGTGTCGCCGGCGAAGTTGGTCTTGAACACGTCCATGGTGCCGTTGCGGTCGTAGTCGCCGACCGCCACTCCCATCCCCGCCTGGGGCTTGCCGTCCTGGCTGTACGCGCACCCGGCGGGCACCGCGACGTCGGTGAACGTGCCGTCGTGGTTGTTCCGGTAGAGGGCGCTCGGGTTGGAGTCGTTGGCGACGTAGGCGTCCACCCAACCGTCGTCGTCGAAGTCGAAGGTGCTGACGCCGAGGCCGTAAGTCCCGCTGTTGCGGACGATGCCCGCCTTCTCGGACACGTCCTCGAACGTGCCGTCTCCCTTGTTGTGGTAGAGCGCGTTCTTTCCGCCCGGCAATCCCGGGGGGCCGCACGCCACCTTCACGCCCTTGTAGCGGCACAAGCCGGAGTCGGGGGTGGGCGCGGTGGCGAGGTCGAGGTCGATGTAGTTCGCAACGAGCAGGTCGAGCTTGCCGTCGCGGTCGTAGTCGAGGAAGGCGCAGCCCGTGTTCCAGCGCCGGCGCTTGCTCAGGAGGCCCGCCCGGGCGGTCACGTCCTCGAAGGTGCCGTCGCCACGGTTGCGGTAGAGATGGCTCTGGCCGTAGTAGGTCACGAACAGGTCGACGTGCCCGTCGTTGTCGTAGTCCCCGGCGCAGACGCCTTGTCCCCATCCGCTCTGGGCGAGCCCGGCCTTGCGGGTGACATCCTCGAAGGTGCCGTCGCCGCGGTTCCGGTAGAGGTGGTTGGTCGGCTCCTGGCCCTTGGGAAAGCCCTCGAGGGTGGTCCCGTTCACCAGGAAGACGTCGAGCCAGCCGTCGTCGTCGTAATCGACGAAGGCCGCGCCGCACCCCGTCGTCTCCAGCAGGTACCGGTTCACGTCCTTCCCGCCGAAGACCGTGACCGCGTCGAGGCCCGCCTCCCGTGCCACCTCGCGGAAGGAGAAGCCGAGCGCGCCGGGCGCCTCGGGGGGCGCCGCGAGGGCGCGGCCCAGCATCGCGGTGCCGGCCGCGATCAGGACCGCCGAAGCCGCGCGGCGAGCGCGCGCGAAAGGCATGCTCCCGATACTGGCATGGACAAGCAAAAAGCCACAACTGCGAGCGTAGCGGGATTGCTGCGCACCTCCACTACGTGGAGCCGCGCCAGCGGGTCGTCAAGGGGGTGCGACGCAGCACCCCCTTGCTTAATCGAGGGGCAGGTCGGGGGCGACGAGCGCGAGGATCGTCGCCGGCACGAGCAGCGCGGCCGCGTACAGCAGCGCGAAGCGGAAGCTGCCGACCTGGGCGAACAGGCCGAAGAACACCGTGCCGGCCGCGGCGGCGATGCGGCCGATGTTGTAACAGAAGCCGGCGCCGGTGGTGCGGAGGAGCGTGGGGAAGAGCGGCGGCATGTACATCGTGAAGAGGCCGAACACGCCGCCGAAGAGGCCCGCGAGGGGGAACCAGAGGTACACGAGCGACTCGTGGCTGCGCGGTACGCCGAAGCTGCCGAGGATGGACAGGGCCAGGCCGAAGCACATCGCGGCGATCGCGCGGCGGTAACCCATGAGCCGCGCGAGGCCGCCCGCCACGAAGTTCCCCACCAGCGACGCGAAGATGAAGATGAAGAATGCCTTGCTCACGAGCCGCTCCCGGTCGGCCCGATCCCAGCCGGCGAGCTCGGGCAGGTTCCGCAGGTGCTGCGGGTGCCAGAACATGAACGCCCACCAGGCCGTGAGCGAGAAGGCGCACACCCCGACCGTCTTCAGCGTGATCGGAAGGACGTCGCCGCGGAAGAGGTCGGCGATGCCGGGGCCGCCCGCGTGGGCGCGGGCGCGCGCGCTGCTCCACTCCTCGGGCTCGGGCACGTTGCGCCGGATCCAGAAGACGAGAAGCGCGGGGACGATGCCGACGAGGAAGACCGTACGCGTGGGCAGGCTCGCCAACAGATAGACGGCCAGGCAGGCCCCCAGGATGCCGATGTTCACGCCGGCCTGGAGCACGGCCGAGATCCAGGGCCGCCACCGGCGCGGCCAGGTCTCCGAGAGCAGCGACGAGCCGACCGCCCACTCGCCCCCGATCCCGAGCGCGGCCACGAAGCGGAAGATCAGGAGCTGCCACCAGGCCTGGGCGACGAACGACAGGCCGGTGAAGACGGCGTAGGTCAGGATCGTGAGGCTCAGCGCGCGGGCGCGGCCGAGCCGGTCGCCGAGCCGGCCGAAGAACGCGCCG
>Ga0207646_10008514_pt1 | contig 10264 bp, 8 predicted proteins | sample KBSK5502metaG_FD_184343 | JGI IMG/M metagenome (GOLD analysis project Ga0207646, IMG submission 184343) | Corn, switchgrass and miscanthus rhizosphere microbial communities from Kellogg Biological Station, Michigan, USA - KBS K5-50-2 metaG... | ecosystem: Host-associated > Plants > Roots >...
GCTACGTCGGCTTTGCTCCGGCCATCAACGCCTCGGCGGACAAGTACCACCTCGGCAAGATCACCAAGCAGGGCCACGCGCTGCTGCGCTGGATCCTGGGGCAGGCGGCCCCGCTCGCCGCGCGGGCTCATGGCGAGCTCAAGCGGGCCTACTTCGCCGTGCTGCATCGGCGGGGCCGCCCCAAGGCGAAGGTCGCCCTGGCGCGCAAACTGCTCGTACCACTCTACATCATGCTCCGCGATCAGATCGACTACGAGGAGTTCCGGCGGCGCGGCCGCACACGACGCTCCCAAACCGAACCCAATCCCGTCGCCGCGCCCCCCATGTAGCCGGCGCGCTGACGGACGGCGAGTCCCCAGGGCAGACGTTCCAGTGCGGGCGTTCTCGGGGTGATTGATGGTCCACCATGACCGACTCACTGATTGGGACGCCCACCCTCGACGATCGGAAGGAGTGATCGTCGACGATCGAATACCGACGTCATGCGCCGTAGTCCGTGTGCGAATGGATGGCTGGTGGACGCTGGCTGCGGGGACGGTAGTGCTCAACGATCGGGTCCCACAGAAGAGGAGACGATCGATCGGCGAAGGACCGTCTTGACACGAAGGACCGTTCTCATGGATCGATCACCTGGTCCGCGCGCTGCAGGAGCGACAGCGGGATCGTCAGGCCGAGGGCCTTGGCGGTCCTCAGGTTGATGACCACTTCGAACTTCGTCGGTTGCTCGACCGGCAGATCCGCGGGTTTCGCGCCTTTGAGGATCTTGTCGACGAAGACGGCGGCCCGTCGCCAGGCTGCCGGGAAGTCCACGGAGTAGGCGATCAGTCCACCCGCGTCCACGATCTCCCTGAAGCCGATGGTCGGAAGCCGCGTCTTCACGGCGAGATCCGCGATCTGTCGTGCGTTCGCGATCAGCATCGGGTCGTCGAGCACCGAGATCGCCTCGACACGGGTCTTAACCATCGCCGAGAAGATGTCAGAAAAATCTTGAGGCCCTCGAACCTCCACCACCTCCAGCTCCACTTTCAATACCTTGGCCACCGATTCCATCGCCTTAAGCGCGAGTGTGTGCGCGGGATTGTCCGGATTCACGAGCGCGGCCATCCGCCTAGCGGCCGGCCGGGCCTCCGTGAGCAACTCGAGCCGCTTCGCGTTGAGCTCAGGGAAGAAAAAGTTGGACCCCGTGATGTTCCCCCCCGGCCGCGCGATGCTAGCGACCAACCCGGTGGCCACGGCGTCGCCGCTGATTGCCATGACGATGGGGATCGTCGTTGTCGCGTGCTTGGCCGCGAGGGTCCCGGGTGTGGCGTGCGTGAAGATAAGGTCTACCTTCATGCGTACCAGTTCCGCCGCGAGATCAGGAAGCCGGTCGTACCTGTCTTCGGCCCACCGGTACTCGATGGCGAGGTTCTTGCCCTCGACGTAGCCGAGGTCGCGAAGCCCTAGCCGCAATGCTTCGACGTACCGTGCGTGAGCGGAAGCGGTGGTCACTCCCAGGTAACCGATCCGGTGGACCTTTCCCGGCTGCTGCGCCTGGGTAGCGAGCGGTGTGGCGAGGAGGCTGCCAGCCACAGTGCCGATGAACCCGCGCCGCGTGATCATTGACGTCATGAGATGGCCCGCCCGCAAGGGACGCCACGTACCCTCAAAGTCCTTCGCCAAGCTAATCGCGTAGGTCAGCGAGTTGAACAAGCTCACCTGCCCTACAATGTGCTTGTTGTCCGCCGTCCACGAGGCCGTCACCAGATGGCCGTTCGTCTGCCTCGTGCTCGTCTTGTCGTCCGTTAGAATCGGCTTAAGGCTCGCCTCGACCAGCGGATGCGCAGCGCGAGTGCCGTGTCGGATGAACGCGCGAATCGCGTTGAACGTCGGAAGGCGCACGAAGTCTACGCCCGCGCCCTGCCTCCATGCGAGATAATTGAAGGCGATCTTGCTCATACATCGGAGGCTCGTGTCGTCAACACGCCCCTGAATGTTAAGCGGCGCATAGCTGTCGTCCGAGGCAGCGACCCCGCCACCTTCCTGGGTCTTGACGAACCGTATCTCCCATCGAGCCAAGACAGCGACCAGGTGCTCGTCCATCTCCCTGGAACGAGAGACGAGGCGTATCCCCTTACTGAGGTCTGCCTCGGCGGGAAGTGGCTTCGTCGGGTCCTCTAGGTCTCGCTCAGTGACGAACACCCACCCTTCGCTCCCGTCTCGACGGCGGAAGCCCACTTGAGGCACGAAATCCGCAACAACCTGTCCGTCCTCTTCCACCCACTGAATGTGACACCCCTTCCAATCCGGATCGTCAAAGTCGAGCGTAGTGCTCACACGCTGTCTACCAAGCTCCTTAACCTCCCGCGCCGGCTTCGTCCTGTAGAGCAGTCGCATGAGCGCTTCGAGGCTGTCACGCCCCATCGATAACTCGATGGTCCGTCCGAAGTACCCGTTACAGTCGTCGCAGACGCAATTCAAGGTCGGGCTGTTGGTGAATCGTCCGAAAGCGCGGGGCATCACATGGTCAACGGACGCGAAGCCAGTGAGGGGCTTCTGGCTCAGGCAGCAGATGCAGACACGGGTCATTTCCATTTCATTTCCATCTTGGGGGGTGCTTGTGGGCTTTTCCCGGATTTTCCGGGGTCTCACACTCCGCTGTCGAGATGAGTGAGAAAGACCAGAAAATCCTTCTTTCTTAGGCTGGTGGCCCCATATCTGAAAGCGCTGCGCCGGTCCATCGAGAGTCGTGTACCGTCTCTATCGGGTCCCTTCTCGTGTCACTTTGCCGCCTGTAGGGGACACGACCCCAAGGGGGTTTCTTCCCCCTCGGTCTGACATCACCTTTTAGGTTTCCATTCGCCGCCGACTCACGCCCTGATCCTCTCCCGCCTCATCATCCCGTTTCGTCGGAGCCATATCTTCGCCGTCTGAGCGGCATGATGGTTGTCTCGGGGGATGTCGCAATCAACGGTCGAGCTTCCGGGAGCTCAGGGGCCACCCGCGCTTATCCCCCGTGGACGAAACGGCCGATGCCTTCGGTTCCCGATAGGATTCGTGTTTGCTGAGGATCCAAAACGTCGCTTCGGCGAGATGCCGGGCCACGGCCCCGATGGCCTTCGCGTGGCCCTTGCGCCGGGCGATGCGCTCATAGAGGCGACTCACGTGCCGATGCGGCACCCGCCCGCGCGCGATGCAGATCGCGTTCGCGGCTTCGACGAACGCCCATTTGAGATAGCGGTTGACGTCCGGACGGGACGGACCGAAGCGGGTCTTCCCGCCGCTCGCGTGGACGCGCGGCGTGGTACCCGCATAGGCGGCGAGCTTCTCGGCCGTGACGAACCGTGCGATGTCGCCCACCTCGAGGGCGATCACGACGGCGAGCGTGAGCCCCACCCCGGGCAGGGTCAGGAGCAACTGAATCGCCGGCGTCGGCTTGAACGTGGCCTGGATCCGTTGCTCGAACGCGCGCACCTGACGGTCCAGCTCCTCGACCTGCTCGAGGAGTTGTTGGCTGGCGTACGCCGTGTGCGTCGGCAGGAGGTCGAAGCGCTGCCGCAGGAGGGCGCGGCCCCGCACGCCGAAGAAATCGCTCACCTCGAGGTCATGGAGGGCGTACTTGGCTAAGGTGGCGTGGATCCGATTCTTGAGTTGCGTGCGCTGCCGGACGAGCACCATCCTGGTGCGCGGCAGGTCGCGCTGGTCCCGCAATTCGCCGGGCGGAATCCAGACCGTGGGCAGCGTGCCGTTGCGCTGCAGCCGGTTGAGCCCCCGCGCGTCGAGCTTATCGGTCTTGTTGATCTCTCCCATCATCAGCTTCGCCTTGCGGGCGTGCACGAGCTTGGGCACGCAACCCGCAGCCTCGATTTCGTCGACAATCCAATACCAGTTGCCGATCGTCTCGACCGCTACGGGCGACCCACGCTCGCAACGTTCCAGGAATCCACGCAACGAGCCGCGGTCATGCTCGATCCGTTCCTCCCGCACCACCTCGCCGTCGGGCCTGACCACTGAGGCCAGCGTGTAGCGCTTGTGCGCGTCGAACGCGATATATTCCATCTGCTGCGCCTCCTCTCGCGGCTGACCACCGCCCGAGTGTTGTCCAACGCACACGGTAACCTCACCGTGTGCGGAGGCGCAGCGCTTTCATCCCATCAACGGGATTCGAACCCGTGTTTGCCGTCCGCCGCGCGCTTTCTCAATCCGACCGGCTAGTTGCACCATGTTGACTCAACACCGCACTCCCCGGGATTCAAATTCGGGTGGGATTTCAGTCCCCTTCAAGCGGCCTCCAGGAGCGTGCGGGAGATTGAGTCTCATGAACTGAGACTCTGGCGAGACATTCTGCGAGAAACTGGGACTTGGACTCTAGATCGCTCGGTATGAAAAGTAGCGAACCTCCCGAACTGGGTCAGTAGAACCATGCTGTGCGCAGGAGGCCCCTGTGCAAATCGAGGGCCCGCAACCACTTGTTGCCATACGAGCGTTGGCCTCCCTCCGAGTCCGGGAATGGGCTAACGTCCACAGCGCTGATGGCTGGGAGAAGATCCTGCTCCCCGTCATTCACCCGTCTCAAGCCCGGCGACAGACGGTCGTGGTCCGAGCCGACGCGGCCTTTGCTCTCCCGGCCCTCTATGAGGCGGGGCGTGAGGTACGCCATCCCAAGACCTGCGGGCGCCTCATCCGACATGCCCGGTGCTACATGCTGCAACTAGCCGAAAGCCGCTTGACGCGGCGCCTGTTTGGGCAGATCTTCTGGCGCATAGAGTGACTCGCGTGGCACCCCACCTGATCGCAAGCCTCACACCCGGAGCGACGGCGATGGGGAGCAGGGGTCGAAGCGGCGGTGTCTCTGAAAAAGGGTCGACCGGGGCGGGCGAACTCAAAAGCACGGCCTCGCAGACGGGCAAGTCCTCCCCCGAGATCGGCTTCTGTCAACGCCTCGGGAGTGGCGAAAAAGCTGATCGGACTGCCACTTGGTTCAACATCGCGAGAAGCGTGGAAGTGGGTCCATATCGGGAATCCCGGCTCTAATCCATCGAGGGAGGCCTAATATGAGGCGGTCAGCGGTCGTCATCATCGTGGCGGTAGCCACCCTCGGCCTCGCGGCGGCCATGGTCACGGCCGCCGCCGCAGCCGACCCTCGCGGCGGCGGGTTCCATGGCGGCGAGTTCCCCAGCGGTGGGTCCACTGGCGGCCCGGCGCCCGGGTTCCATGGGGCGGCCCCAGGTCCGGGTTTCTCAGCACCCGACTCGCGTTTCCATGGGGCACCCGCAGCTCCGCGTTTCATGGCGGCCCCGGGGTTCGTCGCGTCCCCACCGCCGCGTTCCATGGCGCCGCCGGCCCACGGGTTCATGGCACCCGCGGCGCCGCGTTTCACAACGCCGCCGACCCCGGGTTCTCTGACGGCGGCCCCGGGGTTCCACGGCGAGCCCCGGGTCCACGGGGCGGTGCCCGCCCGAGGTTCTCCGACGGCCCAGGGCTTTCATGGGGCGGCCCCGTCTTCCAGGGCAGTGGCGTCTTCCACAGCGGCCGCGAGTTCCACGGCCACGAGCACTACGAATGTCACGACAGTTACGAACGTCACCACCACCAACTTCTCCGTTCCCCGATTTCGCCACCACGTTTTCTTCAACTTTTTCTTCTTCGGCGGCCCCGTGTTCGTGGGGCCCTCGTTCGGCTTCTGGGACCCCTTCTGGTTCCCGCCCCCGGTGGTGATCCAGGCGCCAGTTCCGGTCTCCGTGCAGCAGCCCACGGCGCCGACGTATTGGTACTACTGTGCCGACGCCCAGGCATACTACCCCTACGTCCAGCAGTGCCCGGGCGGCTGGCTGACGGTGGTGCCAAACGCGTGAAGCCGGGAGGGCAGATGGGGTGCGTCTGAACAACGAGGAACGGCGACGAGCCCCTTCTTCGCAGTGGGTGTCGCCCTCTTGGGGGCCGATCTTCTCTTGTGCGTGTCGGGGGGCCGGTCCCTCTCGGTTCGGGGAAGCGGAGCGGTGAAGATGATCAACGCCCCGGTCGACGCTAGGACGTCCACAGGGAAGACCGGCCTCGCCAACGGGGAGCTGGTGGGGCCACGGAGAAGCGGGTGATGCGAATGCGGGGTCGAAGGGCAGCATGCTGGATCTTCCTTTCACCTGTGTGTGCTGGAATATTGTTCGTCTCAGTCATTCCTGTCCGTGGGGACAGTGGCCAGGCCTCTGTCAACCCATACCGCGAACTGGTGAAGGTGATGTTCACGTCGGGCTTGTTTGACGTCGGCCTGTCCCGAGCGAGCAAGGCCGATACGGGCGCGGTGCGAGCCCAGCTAGAAAAACAGCTCGGCCGACAACTGACAGAAGATGAAGTAGGACGGCTACAGAGGCTGGTGACCCGGGTCCTCCTTGAGGTCTTCCCACAGTCGTTTTGGGAGGACACGTACGTCGACATGCTGTCGAAGCATGTCAGCGTTAAAGACGCCCGCGAACTGCTCGCCTTCTACGGGACACCGCTGGGGCAGAAAACGCTTCGACTCGCTGCTCTTCTCGCCGCTGAGGCCAGCGATGCGAGCCAACGCGTCTTGAAGGCGCGCGAGAACGAGTTCAGCCAGCGGTTCATCGCAGAGTTTCAGAAGGAGTTTCCGAAGCTGAACGCGGGGGTGTTCGCCCAGCAGGGCCAGCCCGTGCCCTCGCCGTCCCCGACCTCGTCCTTCTGGTACTACTGCGCCGACTCGAAGATGTACTATCCGTATGTACGGCAATGCCCCACGGGTTGGCTCAAGGTCGTTCCCAAAGCCGGGCCCCCACGCCAGTAGGGGTGAGAAGCCCGGTTCCAACCTCGGACGGCCGCGAACGTCCAGAACCTTGACGATGCGAGCTAAGATCCCCTCATCCGCCTGCGGAAACACGTCCGCGCGCCCGTACGACGATCCCCCGGGGGAAGGGCATAGAGATAGAAAATCATGAAGTAGAGAAACGAGCCGGACCCGCCCAGAAAAGCTTAGCGGTCTGATGGGATGACATGGTGGCCCAACTGGTCAGCACCGCCTTTGGCATGTGCGAGTACGCGGGATTCTCGTCGCGGCATAGGGGTTTCGGTACCGAAGAGCAACGCGGGAGAGAGTCTGCTCAAACCGAAGATCGAACACGAGGAGTCGGCGGGCACGGTTCGCGCTGCATGCCCGGTTTGGGGTACCCGGGTGAGGCCCCCTGAGCTACCGCGCGGTCGCCCAGCAATGCTATCTCGACGCGTCTGGTCCGCGATTCGGCGCGAGGCGATTTGCGGGCTCGCCGGGCAGCGGACGTGTTGGCGGCCGTGGCGTCTCGGCGCGACGGGCCGGTGGCTGGGGTACGGCCGGCGCCGGTGCAGCTACCTGGGGCGCCTCGGGTCGATGGGCCAGCGGCGGAGGCCCTGCCACACGACTGGGTGACGGCTGTGGTGCAGCCGGCGCCGCGACCTGGGGCGGCTCCCGATGACGGGCTGCAGACGGTGGCGCTGTCACACGACTCGGTGCCGACTGGGGTCCAGCTGGAGCTGGCGCCGTCACCTGCGGCGCCTCAGGACGACGCGCTGGCGACGGGGGCGCTGCTACGCGACTCGGCGACGGCTGGGGTGCAACTGGTGCCGACGCCGTCGCCTGGGGCGGCTCGGGACGCCGCGCTGGCGGTGGAGGCGCTGCCACACGACTCGGTGCCGGCTGGGGTGCAGCTGGTGCCGGCGCTGCCACCTTGGGCGGCTCGGGACGCGGCGTTGGCGGTGGAGGCGCTGCCACACGACTCGGTGCCGGCTGGGACGCGGCCGGCGCCGGTGCTGTCCCGGGGGGTGGCTCGGGATGACGCGCCGGGGGCGAGGGCGTTGCCGCACGACCAGCTGGTGATGGTTGGCGCGTCGCTGGTGTCGGGGCAGTACTCTGCGGCTCCCGCCGCGGCTGCGACAATGATGCACGAGGCGTGGGCGCCACCGGGGGCGATGGCGGCTGGGTGCGATCCGCGGTAGGGCGCTCGATCGTGCTCTGGCCAAAGGCTGGACGCGTGGGAACCGGCACGTTTTCGCGCCGCGGCGGCACCGAGACGAGGCGCGGCGCGGGCCGGGAAACTCCCGCCGGCCCGACGCGCTGCTCTCCCCCGGCGGCCGTATCCGACCCAGAGTGCGGCGCGCGCGTGGCGACCACGGATCGCTGGAGACTTCCCTCGGGAGGCCGCACCCCGCGGCTCGCCGTGGGTACGAAGCTCGCGGGCGTCGCGGCGATTTGAGGCGCGGTGTGCGTCGGCTGGAGGCTCTTGACGTCCACCGTCGTGACCCGGGCCGACGTGATGGGTCCGTGGCCAAAGTGCTGTTCGTGGACCGCCACCACGGCGTTCTGCACGGTGCTGTTGCGGTAGACGGTGATGTTCTGCACGTTCACCACGGTCGTGTTGTTGATGATCGTATTGTTCACGACCCGCGGACCGCCCCAGCCCCGCCATGACGGCTCGTGAATGAACCCCGCCGGCCCCCACCAGGGCACGACCGGCTCCCCCCACCCAAGCGCCACCCACCCCACGACCGGCCCACCGATGCTGAGGCTGACGCCCACACTGGGCCCCCCGAAGAAGGCGACGAGGGCGGGGGCGTAGACCGGCCTCACCACCACCGGCCCAGGCGCCCAGGCCCAGAACCCGTCCACGAAGACCCAGCGGCCATAGTGGTATGGCGCCCAGCCCCACGGCGCAGGGTCCACCCAGGTCCAACCGTAGAACGGATCGAGCGTCCATGAACCCGTGCTGTACGGCACCCACCCACTCGGCTCCGCCGTCGGCACCCAGACGGCGCCGTAGCTAGGCACGACCCGCCAGGCTCCATAGCGATCGAGATCGCTCACACCGTACGCGTCGGGCGACACATAACGGGCGCTCACCGCGTCGAGGAGGTGATCGGTCCTCGCGTAGTTCCAGCGGTCCCATGCATCGAGCGGCCGCGCCGCGTAGGACGCGACGCGCGCGCCCGCCGGGCCCTCGATGATCACCTCCTCGCTCGGCGCGATGCCGACGGCCGCCTCGCTCACGGGCGTCACGGTCGCTCGGCCGCCTCGGCGGGTGATGAACGCCGTGCGCTCGCCGGTCACGTCCACGCGGTAGTAGCCGGCGCGCTCGATGGTGAACGCCGCGTGGGGCGTGTCCACCTCCACCGTGTGCCCAGGCTCGATGGTGCGGAGGTCGAAGGAGGCGGTCCCCGTCGTGACCTTGAACTGGAGAAAATCCGGCTCCTGGTTCGCGAGACCGACCTGGGTGTTCGCCCACGCCCGCACGAAGGCGCGGGCCCCGATCTGCACTTCCAGGTTGCCGGGGGACGCGGTCGCCAGCTCGTCCCCGGGCGCGAGGGGCGTGTTGACCTGCGCCTGCGCCCAGTCCTGGGCGCCCGGCCGCCAGAACGACACCTGCGCGTCCACGAAGCTCAGCCGCGGCGGCGTCCGATCGCTCGGGGTCGCGTCCGGGGTGGGCGCGTCCGCGGCTAGGGCGACCCCGGTGAGCCAGCCGAGCGTCAGCATGAGCGCGATGACTTGCCTGATGCGCATACCCGGATTCTCCTCTTGCCCACTCGACTGGAGGAGCGAATCGTGAGAGGGTCGCGAGCTCACCCGGAGCCATCGCCGGGGCCGCACGGAGAGAGCGTGGACCCTTGAAACAATTATACGCACTGGACTACTCCTCGGCCCAACGCCATACCCCGTGGCGGATCCCTGCTCCAATTCATGGAACCGCTTTCGTCGCTGCCACTGGCGTGACGCCTGCCTCCTTCCGAGATGTGGCCCGCGACCGGCGCGAGGATCGCGACTTCGCAGGGGTGGCCAGCGATATCTCTTCGACGCCAACGAGCACGAAGAACTGCCGGCGCCTGGTTCAAAGGCATCGCGTCCCTCGTCGAAGTACGCCCGCACCCTCGCTGACGAAGGACTCCGGGCAGTCACGAGATCTCGCACCGGCCGCCGCCCCCCAGCATCTCTTCGCGGATGACATGCACGGTGCCGCCCCCCGGGATCTTCACCGGCGGGATGGCGGCGGGAGGTCGTCGAGCCGAGACCGCCGGACACGGGCTTGAATGCCCCGCACACGGTCATGGTCGAGCTCGATCTGCACCTCGTGGTGCTCCACATCCCACCGGCGGACCGTGCCGAACCATCCGAATGACCGCCACCCGTGTGGTACCACCCGCTGCCCTCGGTAGACCAGCGTCCGCGTCTCGCCCGCGGGCAGCCGGGCCTCTTCCTCGGGACTCGCGCCGCAGATCTTTAACACGTCCTCGTACGTGGTCTCGTCGGGCCGAA
>Ga0207646_10008516_pt1 | contig 10263 bp, 9 predicted proteins | sample KBSK5502metaG_FD_184343 | JGI IMG/M metagenome (GOLD analysis project Ga0207646, IMG submission 184343) | Corn, switchgrass and miscanthus rhizosphere microbial communities from Kellogg Biological Station, Michigan, USA - KBS K5-50-2 metaG... | ecosystem: Host-associated > Plants > Roots >...
CCGCTCTTTTTTCATGAGATCTGTGATGCGCGGGCACAGCGTCATGTGGGCTCCGGAGAGGACAGAGAGTCCGACGACATCGGCATCTTCCTGCAGCGCAGCATTCACAATCTGTTCCGGAGTCTGTCGAAGGCCTGTGTAGATCACTTCGAAACCGGCGTCGCGGAATGCTCGTGCGATCACTTTCGCGCCGCGATCGTGTCCATCGAGTCCGGGCTTGGCGACGATGACGCGGATTTTGTCGTCCATCAGAATGCCGGTTCCTCGTAAACGCCATAAACGCCGCGAAGCACGTCGCAGATCTCGCCCAGCGTGGCGTATGCCCGCACACAGTCCAGAATGCCCGCCATCAGATTGACATTATCCGCCGCCGCGGCGAGCTTGAGCGCGTCGAGAGTCTCGCGCACGCGGCCGTTGTCGCGCGTCTCGCGGAGCTTTCGAAGTTGCGCGATCTGGCGCTCGGCCACCGATTCGTCGATCAAGAGGATGTCGATTGGCGGCTCCTCTTCCATCACGAATTCATTCACGCCGACTATAATCTTGTCCTTGCGTTCGACGGCCTTTTGGTATTCATAAGACGCGTCCTGAATTTCGCGCTGCGGGAAACCTTTCTCGATCGCAGCAACCATGCCGCCCATGGCGTCGAGCCGATCAAAATAATCCCAGCAGCCCTTTTCCATATCCAGCGTCAGCCGTTCGAGGAAATAGGAGCCTGCAAAGGGATCGACCGTATTCGTGACACCGGTTTCGTGAGCAATGATCTGTTGTGTACGAAGCGCGATTCGAGCGGCGTGCTCGGTCGGCAACGCCAGCGTTTCGTCCAGCGAGTTGGTGTGCAGCGATTGCGTCCCGCCCAGCACCGCGGCCAACGCCTGGATGGTCACCCGGACGATGTTGTTGTACGGCTGCTGTGCCGTGAGCGAGCATCCCGCGGTCTGTGTGTGGAATCGGAGAATGGCCGAGCGCGGATTCTTGCATTGAAATCGCTCGGTCATCACCTTGTACCAGACCTTGCGCGCGGCCCGATACTTCGCGATCTCTTCGAACAGATCGTTGTGCGCATTGAAGAAGAACGAGAGCCGTGGCGCGAAGTCGTCGACATCGAGACCGGCGCGGCGCGCCCACTCGATGTATTCGATGCCGTCGTACAGCGTGAATGCGAGCTCCTGCAGCGCCGTCGAGCCGGCTTCCCGAATGTGATAGCCGCTGATGGAAATCGTATTCCACTGCGGAACGCGCTGAGTTCCGAACTCGAATGTGTCCAGGATGAGCTTCATCGATGGCTTAGGTGGGAAGATGTACGTCTTCTGCGCGATGTATTCCTTCAGAATGTCGTTCTGAATCGTGCCGCGAAGCTTCGTCCAATCGACGCCTTGTTTCTCGGCGACGACGAGATACATCGACCAGAGAATCGCCGCCGGCGCATTGGTCGTCATCGATGTGCTGATTCGATCGAGCGGAATACCTTTGAACAAGGTCTCCATGTCTGCGAGCGAATCGATCGTAACACCGCACTTGCCGACTTCCCCTTCCGACATCGGATGGTCGGAATCAAAACCCATCAAGGTGGGCAGATGAAACGCGACGGAGAGGCCGGTCTGTCCATGCTTCAGCAAGTAGTGGAAACGTTCGTTCGTGTCCGCCGCAGTGCCGAAGCCGCTGAACTGCCGCATCGTCCACAGGCGGCTGCGATACATCTCCGGGTAGATGCCGCGCGTGTACGGAGGATGGCCGGGATCGCCGAGGTCTCTCTCGTAATTCAGATCCCGGATGTGCTCCTCGGTGTAGAACCGCTCCACCGGAACACCTGAAACCGTAGTGAAGGGACCCCTGCGCTCAACGGGCTTTTTGGTCTGGTCGCTGACGTCTTTAGCCATTAACAGCGCTCCAAAGTCCATTATACGCACAGTGCTATGATTGGAAGATTATGGCCGAAGCAAAGATCACCAAGCGCAGCGAAGACTTTTCCCGATGGTACACCGACGTGATTGCCGCAGCGGAACTGGCGGATTACGCGCCGGTTAAGGGCTGCATGATCATCCGGCCCAACGGTTACGCGATATGGGAAAAGATGCAGCAGGCACTGGACGGCATGTTCAAGGAAACCGGCCATCAAAACGCATATTTCCCACTCTTCATACCTGAAAGCTTTCTTCAAAAGGAAGCGGAGCACGTTGAGGGATTCGCCCCCGAAGTGGCTGTTGTCACGCACGCCGGTGGCTCAAAGCTCGAAGAGCCGCTCGTCATCCGGCCGACGTCCGAGACCATTATCTGGAATTCATATCGGAACTGGATCCAGTCCTATCGCGATTTGCCGCTGCTCATTAATCAATGGTGCAACGTGGTGCGATGGGAGATGCGCACGCGGCTGTTTCTGAGAACTGCTGAGTTCTTGTGGCAGGAAGGTCACACGGCGCACGCAACGTACGAAGACGCCGAGGAAGAGACGCTCCGCATGCTCGGCGTCTATCGCCGGTTCGCGGAAGAATTCATGGCGCTGCCCGTTATCGAAGGCCGGAAGACGGAGAAAGAAAAGTTCGCCGGCGCGGATCATACCTATTCGATTGAAGCCATGATGGGTGACGGCAAGGCGCTTCAAGCGGGAACATCGCATCATCTCGCACAGAACTTTGCGAAAGCATTCGACGTGACGTTTCAAACCGAAACGGGAACGCGCGAATTCGTCTACGCCACGAGCTGGGGTTTGTCGACGCGGATGATCGGCGCGCTCATCATGGCGCACGGCGACGACAACGGGATCGTCATTCCGCCGCGGTTGGCAACGACTCAGGTTGCCGTGGTGCCCATTTTCCGTAAGCCGGAAGAACGCGATCGCGTGATGGAGGCCGTTAATAAGTTCACTGCCGGATTCAAAGCTGCCGGCATCGGATTCAAGATCGATGCGCGCGAGCAGTACAGCCCGGGCTGGAAGTTCAACGACTGGGAAAAGCGCGGCGTGCCGCTTCGGATCGAAGTCGGTCCGAAGGATCTGGACAAAGGCCAGGTGGTTCTCGCGCGGCGCGATAATGGTCAGAAGACTCCGGCCTCTCAGGATGGACTGGATCGCGCCGTCCGCGAGATGCTCGAAACGATCCAGAAATCACTTTTCGACCGTGCATTCGAGTTTCGCGAGAAACATTCTTACCGCATCGACGACTATTCGAAGTTCAACGAGATACTCGACGGTGAGGGCGGTTTCATCTGGTCCCACTGGTGCGGCTCCGGCGAATGCGAAGAGCGTATCAAAGACGAAACCAAGGCCACGATCCGCAATATTCCGAACGAATCCAGGCCCGAGGACGGAAAGTGCATCAAGTGCGGCGCTCCATCCAAGCGCCGCGTGATCATCGCGAGGGCGTATTGACAGTTGAAACTGCAGCAGGGATTGGAAAAGAACTCCCCTCCTCAGCCGAGGAGGGGAAAGCCGACGCGGTTGCGGCGGCTGGGGTGGTGCTGGTCAACAAAATCATTCTTTTGATCAGCACCATTCTTAAGGCTGCGCGCTATCGCGCTTGCGCTCCGCGCCCGTCTGCGCGGGCAAAGGTGGCTTCGCAACTTTTTCTTTGCCGCGCAGCCACCCCTCCTCGGCTGAGGAGGGGAGTTCGCTTGATGTATTTAACTTACCTGCGCTCCCCATGACGGACGAGCGCGAGATCTGGATTCGACATTTCTTTTATCTCGCGCTTTTTGCCGCCGGGTTTCATAGTCTTCAATTCCTGACCTCACTTCTGCTGTGGATGAGAACGGAATCACCGGTTCTCATGGCGTTCGGGCTCGACGCGGCGGTCAGCGCAGTCGCGGCGCTAGTGCTGGCGGCCCGAATTCAGCGAGAATGGCGGAACAAATTCGTGGCCTATGGATACATGGCCGCCGGGGCAATTGCGCTTTACCTGGGGGGATCGGCCTTGTGGACTGGACGGCAGCCGAAGTCCACAGTTCTCGGGATCGTTGTGGCGGCAATTTCGATGCTCGTGATTCCGATTGTCGGATCGTACATGAAGTCACTCGCGGTGGAGCTGCGCAGCCAGGCGCTGAAGTCGGCGGCGATCTTCACGTTCGGTAATTCATATCTCTCAATGGTTCTTCTCATCGCAATGCTGATGAGCTACGCCATGAATCTGCGATGGGGCGATCCGCTCGGCGCTCTGGTCATGTTTCCGTTTGTGGCACAAAAGGGAATTCAAATCCTTCTCGAGGAAGGCAAACATGAATACGTGGAAGATTAGCGCGGTCCTCGCCGGTCTGCTTCTCGCGTCGATTCTCGTTCTCGCGGCGCCGCAACAGAGTGCGATCATCGTTATTCAGGGCGCGACGTTGATCAATGGCACCGGTAATCTCGCAATCCGAAACAGCGCCATTGTGATCGATGGCGGCAAGATTCGCGACATCGGTCCACGTAATGAAGTCCGCGTTCCCGGCAACGCGCAGACCGTCGACGCTCGCGGAAAATGGGTGATCCCGGGGCTCATTGACGCGCACGTGCACTTCTCGCAGTCCGGCGGCATTTACACGCGGCCGGATATCGTCGATCTACGCAAGCGGCGAACCTACCAGAAGGAAATGGAGTGGATCAAAGAACGGTTGCCCTACACGTTTGAGCGGTATCTCATCTCCGGCGTGACCGGCGTCGTTGATTGCGGCGGGCCGATGTGGAATTTCGAAATGCGCGATATCGCGGCGCACAGCAAAAAAGCCCCGCGCGTCGTGGTTGCCGGCCCTCTGATCTCCACGTTTCTGCCGCCCACGACAGCGACTGACGATCCGGACATCGTGAAGCCGGACTCGCCCGCGCAGGCGCGCGATCTGGTTCGCCGGCAGCTCGACCGCAAACCAGATCTCATCAAGCTCTGGTGGGTGCGCCGGCAGGGCGACAACCTCGATCAGCAGGTCGCCATCATGTCCGCGGCCATCGACGAAAGTAAGTCTGGTGGAGTGCGCGTCGCCGTTCATGCGACAGAGCTGGAAACTGCGAAAGCCGCGCTGAGGGCAGGCGCCGATATCCTTGTACACAGCGTTACGGACCGGCTGGTCGATACGGAATTTATCAGTCTCGTCACGAAGCGGGACATCCCGTACATCACGACGCTCGGCGTCGAGGACGGCTACCGCATGGTCCTGAATCAACAAGTCGCGCTGACCGACATCGAGCAAAAGCTCGGCGATCCTGAAGTGATTGCAACCTGGTCCGAGCTTGCCAAAATTCCTGAGGCCGAAATTCCCGGTGGCGTTCCTCGCGTTCCGCCGGCGCCGAAGCGGCCTGCGGCCTATGACAACCTCATGCTGCTGGAATCCGCGGGAGCGCGCATCGTCGCCGGTACAGACGCAGGCAATATTGGTACGCTGCACGGACCCGCGCTGCATCACGAACTCGAATTGATGGCCGCCGCTGGACTGCGGCCCATGGACATTATCGTATCCGCGACGAGGAATGGCGCCGCCGTCATGGGACAACAGAACGACCTCGGCACACTGCAGAAAGGGAAATACGCAGACCTGGTGATTCTGGACGCGGATCCGCTCGCCGACATCAAGAACACGAGAAAGATCTTTAGAGTGATGAAGACTGGAGAGTTCGTCCAGTAGCATACGGGAACGAACCACAAAGACACGAAGACACAAAGAAAGCCTGCAAACAAGGGCGTTTGATGCCGGCTTTCTTTGTGTCTTCGTGTCTTTGTGGTTCGTAAACCTTGCGTCGATGATCGTCTACAATTAAGCTGGCTTTTCTTTCAGGAGGTCCTTACTTATGATCCAGCTTGATCGAAGGGGTTTCATCGCCAGCCTCGGCGGAGCCGCTGCTGTGAAGCTGATGAGTCCGGAGGCGAAGGCTGAAGCGCTCGAGGCGTACATGATGGCGCAGCTCACCCCGAAGAAATTTCCGAAAGCGGCCGAAATCGAAGCGCAGATCGAAACGCGAAGCTACCGTAGAGGCGCCGGCAATCTGTTCCTCACAACGCAGCCGAACGGTAAGGTCAAAAAGCTCGAGCCCATGCCCGCAAAGCCGACGTTCCTGGATTTTTTCAACCTGCGGATGCAGCAAACCTCGAATCACGTTCTTCAAAGCGCGAACCGCGCGATGAAGACCGGCATGACGGAGGAAATCATCCTCGCGTGTTTGCTTCACGACACGGTCCACGCCCTCATCAAAGTCGATCATGGATACTGGGGCGCTCAGCTCTACGGTCCCTACGTGCCGGAAAAAGTCGCGTTCGCGATTCGATATCATCAGGCGCTGCGCTTCTATGAGGACAAGGAAGCGGGTTACGAGTATCCGGATCTTTATCGAAACATGTTCGGCGAAGATTACGTTCCGTCCCCGCACATTCAGGCCGACTACAAGATGCTCAAGAACCACAAGTGGTATATGGAGCCGCGCCTGGTCACGGTGAACGATCTCTATGCCTTCGAGCCCGGTGTTGTCGTGAAGATCGATCCCTTCATCGACATCATCGGACGGCATTTCAAGAATCCAAAAGAAGGCCTGGGCAACGACGGAAGTCCCGTCGCCCATATGTGGCGTGCCATGGTCATGCCGGATAATCCGCTATAACAGGAGCAATTCCACGTCAGAGGCCTAAATACCCTAATTAGCGTCAAGCTTCTTAGTTTCCTAATTAGGGTATTTAGGCCTCTGACGTGGAATTGCTCCTGGTGGTGAAGAAATCAGTTGCTTTTCGGTCGCTCCTTCACTGAAAATGAGAATCGTTTTCAACTGGCAAGGAGCTACTTCCCATGTTGCAGGCATTCATCGTCGTTTTCCGCGAAGGTTTCGAATCATTCCTCATCGTCGGCATCATTCTCGCGTATCTGCGCCGCATTGGTGAGCATCGGCTGGTTCCCGCCATGTACTGGGGCATTGCCGCCTCCGTTCTGGCGAGCGCCGGTCTCGGCTACATGCTGAACCGCGGCGTGAACGAGTCTTTGTGGGAAGGCCTGTTCGGGGTTGCGACGATCGTCCTCGTGGGCTCGCTGGTCATTCACATGTGGAAAGCGGGCGCAAAGATGAAACGGCAAATGGAGACCAAGCTCAGCCGCATCTCTTCGCGATCCTCCAAGCGTCTGGCACTCCTCGGCGTGTTTCTGTTCACGCTGGTCATGATCACCAAAGAGGGAATGGAAACAGTGCTCATGCTGTTTCAGATCCACGATCCGAGAATCATGACCGGCGTCGTCCTGGGCGTGATTGGTGCCACTGCAATTTCCTGGGCCTGGGTGAATTTCGGGCACCTGATCAATGTCCGGCGATTTTTCCAGGTCACGTCGATATTTCTGCTGCTGTTCATGGTTCAGATCGGCATCTATTCTTTCCATGAATTCTCCGAAGCCGGTATCTTTCCCAACAGCGAAGTGCTGCACGACGCAACCGAGCCCTTTTCGCCCACGGGTCTCTATGGACGGTGGTTTTCACTCATTGCGATCGGAGCATGCGCGGTCTGGCTCGGTGCCGCATGGATCAGCGATGCCATCAAGAAAAATAGCCGATCTAATGTAGCCGCGGGCTTCAGCCCGCGTTCCCGTCCAAACGCGGGCTGAAGCCCGCGACTACATACTTATCTTCGGTTTCTTCACTCAGCGGGCGGTCCCGGTGCATCGCAAACGACAAAGCCGAAGGATTAATTCGCTCGGTTTAAAGTTATCAAGGCAACGCGCGTTATGAGTGTCGCGCCTCAAGCGAAGATGCGTTTGCTGGCATCGATCTTAAGATACAGCACCGCAGCGATCAGGCATAGCGCGCCGGTGACAAAAAACGGAGCGTTCCATCCGTAGCCTTTCACTGCGTAGGTAACCACGGTGGCTGAGAGCGCGCCTCCAATGTTGCCCAGAGTGTTCATGACGGCCGACACCGAGCCTGCGAAATCACCGCCGATATCAAGCGGCACCGCCCAGGAGATCCCGACCGTCCACTCCAAGGCAAAAAACGCAACAGAGTAGAGCGCCACCGACATCCGTGGGTCGGCAACCAGAGTTGCGGGTATAGTCGCCGCTGCTGAAACCAAGAAACCAGCGATCGCCACCCATCGTCGCGCCAGGTGCACATTCCCGGTCTTGCGGAGCACATGGTCGGAGAACCAGCCACCCGCCAAATCGCCCAGCGTGCCGGCCAGCAGGGGGAGGCTGGCGTAGAGACCCATGGTCGTGAGTGTCATGCCACGGGAGTCGTGCAGGTAGGTGGGAAACCAATCATTGTAGACGTTGAGGTTGAAGTTATAGCAGAAGTACATCAGCGCCAGCACCCACAGGTTCGTATGCGCAAAGATCTTGCCCCACGGAACCGATCCGGGGCGCTTGCGGCCGGAGCCGATCAATTCTCGCTCCGCCGCGTTCACGCTACGGTGCTCTTCCGGCGTGTCGCGATAGTAGGTGAACCAGCCGGCGGACCACGCCAGTCCCAAGATCCCGAAGATAACAAAAGCGGGGCGCCAGCCGTAATGCGCGATGATCAGCACCACGATGGGCGGCGTAAGCGCAGCGCCCAGACGCGAACCGGCGTGCGTGACGCCCTGCGCGAAACCTCGCTCGGTGGGACGCATCCAGCGGGAAAGCGATCGTGTGGCGATGGGAAACGCGCCCGCTTCGCCCAGGCCAAAAAAAACTTGGATCGTGAGCATCGAGATCGCGCTCCACGCGGCGGCGGTCAGGCAGGTGAACGCACTCCACCAAGTGACCACCAGCGACAGAGCTCGGCGTGCGCCGATCTTATCACCCAACCACCCGCCGGGGATCTGGAACAGCGCGTACGCCATGCGGAAGCTGAAAGTGATCCACCCCATCATCACTAGCGAGATTCCCAACTCATCACGAATCACGGGCCGAGCCACGGCCAGGATCTGTCGGTCCATGTAGGTGATCATGTAAGCGATCACCGTGAGGCCCAGCACGACGTAGCGGACGCGGGTGGGGCGGCCGGCTACTGCCGGAACTTCCTGTATCAAACCAGGTTCTCGAGAGGTTTGCACGGGGCGATCATACATTTGTGGGACGGCGATCTGCAATAAGTTAGGGGAGCGCGCAGGTTGAGATTGTCTGAGTGTCTACCGACATAACTGAGCTGATGTTCATTCGGTCTAAATAGTAAGGAAGTACATCAGACACAGAAGGCCGCGAACAACGTTCGTCGCTCTGAGAATGTTCGCGCGCATGGTCCCTCCAGTTGGCGCAATGTATCACTGTCCGCAGTATTCAAGGAAGCACATCAATTCAAGTTTTAATGCGAGTTTTCGTAAAACCCATTTGCAAAAATCCGACCAGGTCTTAGGATTATGCGACCTCGTCGACTCTAATATCGCAGTATAAAGGAGGCTGCGATCAGAAAAACCGCACGGAGCAACAACGATCGGAGCGTTATGGACGAAAAACGACTGAACAATCTTACTCTATCCAGTTGGGCAGCCGGCGTCTGGGAAAAAGAACTACGCGGCGTGCCGCTGCAGTTGCAGGAAGCCGCGCTTGCATGGTGCATGAGACAGCACGGCGACTGGCGGAATTTCTGGAACAATCTGAACAACGTCGACGCGGTCAACACCCCTCGCGCAACGAACATCCTTGTGCACATCTACAACGATGCTGCAGTCAAGATGCAGTTGGACAGCAACAATCCTCCGGAAATCAAAGAGTTTTATCACACGATGCGCGGAAAAGGTTTTGCCGATATGGACGCGCTGCATGCGATCGCGTTCGTTTTGCAGGAACAAAGCTGGAATGCGAAGACAGCCGGGACCGAGTTCGATCTGAAGCAATATGTTGAGCGCGCGAAGCGATACGTGGAAAATGTGATCGAGCATCCCGATCTGATGCGCGGTTTGAGATTGCCATGAAGCCTCTTGCACGTTACATGGAAGAAACCGGAATGACGGTGGAGCAGCTCATCGCGGCCGCGAAGCTGGATAAGAAGCTCGTGAAAGCGATTGTCAGCGGCAATTACGTACCGAGTCCGATCGAACGGAAGCGCGTGGCCGAGGCGATCGGCGTATCGGTTGAGGAAATTTCCTGGGACCACGCGGTTCCCGTCGAACACCTTCGGGGGAATGGTCCTCAGACGGGACGGGCAACTTAGTGCCTTCGTGTCTTTGTGTCTTCGTGTTTAATGAAAATCGTGCGATACGACTTCCGCTTCACTGACGGGCAGCACTTCAACCCGATCCGCCTTCACTGAAATCACATTGTCCACGTTTTGAAGCTTTCCCTCGATCAGAAGAAATCGTCCTCCCACCACTGTGAATCGATTTTCATCAAACGTGTCGGGCGTGATGATCGCGTTCGAGA
>Ga0207646_10008517_pt1 | contig 10263 bp, 5 predicted proteins | sample KBSK5502metaG_FD_184343 | JGI IMG/M metagenome (GOLD analysis project Ga0207646, IMG submission 184343) | Corn, switchgrass and miscanthus rhizosphere microbial communities from Kellogg Biological Station, Michigan, USA - KBS K5-50-2 metaG... | ecosystem: Host-associated > Plants > Roots >...
TCGGACATCGGGACGAGACGAACCCGAAACTTGAAACTCGGATTTGGACGGTGAACTTGAGCGAGATGCAGATCCTAAGGTAGGAGCAACTGTATTGTTGTTCATAAGCGCCAGAAGCTTGGCATGTTGTATTCCTTGCTTCGCCCTTGTGTGAAGGCATCCTGCGAGGGTTGTTCAAGACCGCCGCTTCTTGCGGGGAACGACGAACGTGGTCGAGTTGCTGTTTTCGGAAAAAGCTTTGTAGAGTCTGTCCGTACGAATTTAACTAACGAAGTCTTTCGGACAGGTTCCTAATACTATGGAGTAGTAACAATTTTGTCAAAGAAAATTAATAGTTTCTTCTTAAGCCAGAACGATCGGTTTCTTTCGCAGAAAAAGCTGGGTGAACGAACTGGTTGGTGCTGACTTCGTCTTTCCTGAATCCACCCCAATAAAGCGTCGTGCAGGACGCTAACCGACGTCAACCGGCTGCTCGACAAACTCGGAGTGCATCGCGACAGCTTCGGCGACAGTACGGGCAAACTAGAAATCTAAAGAGTTGTTCACCACAAAGCTGATCGCTCGGCCGTCCCAATCTCGCGCAAGGTGGCGGCTTGAGCGGACCCCTTAACGAAGCTTAAAATTTGCGCAAGATTTCCTTCGACAAGGTCGGCTTGGATAATTTATATCTGAACCTTTCTCCCGGTGAGGAGAGTTGACGTGCGGCCTTTCAAGAAGCTTCTCGAGTATTTGGGTCGGGAGAGTTTCCTTGGGGAAACAGACCGAGAGGTCGTGATCAAAGACGATCCTCCATGGTTCGATCGGGATTCTGCTTCCAAGCAAGTGAGTCGGGAAATTAAGGATCCCTGGGCCAGAACCAAGCTCATTGAACTCATTCAACAGGGATTCACGGTAGTTGAGAACGCCGTCGATATTGAATTGTGCGATCAAGCCGTAAAAGAGTTCTCCGACTGGAAGAGGCGAAACGAGCACGCACTTTCAATATTTCATGAAACTCATGGCCGGCTAATGCGGGTCATCAATTTGCATCAAACGCTGCCGGTACTGAAGACGCTTTTCTCCCGAAACCGGTCGTTGGCTCTCCAGGATTACCTCTTTGAGAAAGAAACAGCACTATACACGTCGCTCTTTTACGAGCGGGGCTCCGCACAGCCCATCCATCGCGATATACCGCTTTTCTGGACTTATCCAGCTTGCATGTACTTCGGCATGTGGATCGCACTCGAAGATACAGATGATGGAAACGGCCCTTTAGAAATTGTTTCCGGCGGACATAGGATCGGCGTTATCGATCGTGGTGCGATTGCGGCCAAGAGGTTCGGCGAAGGCGCGGCCATACCGGCAATGTCAAACGACCTCTGGATGGACTACCAGGATGAAGTCGCGAGGCGTACGAGTGAGAAGCATCTAACCAGGAAAAAGATCTACGCAAAAAAAGGTGACGTGATCTTATGGCACCCGCTTGCTCCGCATGGAGGTGCGCCTATCAATGATCCGTTGCGGACCAGACTGAGTCTGGTCGTGCATACCACTCCCAAGGGCGTGCCGGTCTTTCACATGGACGTGTTTTTCAATCCGTCGCGACGAGTCAACAAGTATGCCGGATGGCCCTACTCGGATTTCGAAGGCCGATCGATTGCGGAAACCGCACCGATGTCCATAGGACATGGTATCGAGTACGACTTTTCAACATTGAAATAGCTGTTTTAGCGAACGGGGCGGAAGACGACGGCAGCATCAGGGGTCTCAAGGCTGAATCTGCCGGCGAACAGCAGAACCGGCCGCAAGGTCTCGCAATTCATTCGCGATCGCCAAAGAACGAGTTCGCTCCTCATTGTCGGGGGTAGTTGGCGCTCTTGAAGACTAAAATCCCCGGCGCGCTTCTCAATGGAGCTTCTTCCACAAACGCTCCACTGTTCCGGATCATTTCCAAGAGAATCGGATGGGTACTGGAGGTTAGCGCCTGATTCAGCGCGTCAGGTGGAGGGGGTAATACTGACGGATCATTGGTAACGACGTATTGCACTTGCCGAATCGAAAAATCATTCCAGGTATCCTGCACACTGGCGCCGAAGAATCTATTACCTGCATAGCCGAACTCGCATGGCGAATCCAGACCATATCGCTTTGCCGCCGTATACCCGGCTGGTTCCGGCGCAAGCCAGTCACCCATCAGGTACGGATCGATCGCGACGATTGTTAAATAGCGGTTGGTTTGTTTCTCCGTGCATGCGCGGGCGACGATTTCGTTGAGAATTTCGGAGTACCTGGGATCCCGGTTCACCCTCCACACCCACACAAATGATGAATTTTCTCGCATCAGGCCGAACGCATACGCGCGTGCAGCAATCCACTGACCGGCGAATGCGCTCAATACCACGAACGTAACAACTCGGTTATTGACTCGTGACAGACACCAGGCAATCACAACCGCAAAGCACGGCCACAAGGGAAATAAGAACCGGTCCACTCTGTTCGAACCGAGCGAAAAGAGGAACAACGTGACCAGGATCTGAACGACCGAAGCAACCGTACACCACGAAAAGTAGCTGCGGGTCGATCCGGCTGCGCTGGAAGCCGAGTCCCGCCAACGCATCCCCAGGCCTGCGGCGCAAGCCGCCAACGTCACCGTTAGGACCGCCGGGTGCATCAGGTCGCGTTGGATTGCATTTAGCCAGTATAGGAACGTGTTTGTGAACGTATCCGTCTTCCCCCACATCGCAGCAACTGAACCGGCCGCTGCCTCTCTTGAATGTGCGATGACGAGAGACAAATTACGCCGGTACCAGAAGAACGTGATCCCAGCCAGCGCTGCGCCGGTAACCCAACTGGCGAGAACTGCCCCGGTTGACCATCGGACGGGGTTTTCTTGTCTGATCCACACAGCACAAAGCACGGCTGCCAGCACCAGGGCGCCCACATATAGGGACGAAGTGGCTCTTACAATCAGGGAGAAACACGTCGCGATCCATAGTTGCCCAAATAGAAACGAACAATTCCACTTTGGAGCGCGGCTTAGAAGATAGATAAACCACGCCGTCACGAGAAACTGAAGTGGTTCGATCATGAAAATCTGGCTGGAATTCATAAATAGTTGTCCGGAGGCAATCGCGACGGTGGCAACAGCCGCGATGCCGGCACTGCCACTCATTTCCAGCAGCGCGGCGTAGAGGAGCCACAACCCGATGAGCAGTGCGACGTACACCAGCAACAGAAAAGCTGTATCGACGGAACTCATCACGTAACCCAGCGGAACAAAAAATTGTCCGATCCAGGCAATTCCGGGCCCCCTGCTAGGCACCGCCTCGAGCATGGCCGCGCGCCATTGCGCCGGGAACCGAACGAGCATCTGATAAAGATTGATCGATGTATACGCGTGGCCGGATTGATCACCCCCGAAAGGCTGTTTGTCCAGGATCATCCAGAGAATGTTGGCACTGAGTAGTAAGAAGGCCAGAGCCAGACCGGCGGCTGATCTTCTTTGGCTATTCGAGAAAGTAAAGCGCCTGAATCCCATGGCCGATGAGTTTACATACGAAGCAATGAAAAAATCGAGGGGGCGGATAGAGTGAGGGAGGCTTATTCTCCCGAGCCAACGCCGCCGAATGCGCGTTATGTACCGGGCAGTAGTCCGATCAGACGCGCCACATGGCGTCGCCACCCTTTTAGGTACATATTCGAATTCGCAACTTTCGGGGCAGAGTGGACCACAGATTCCTGCCGAAGCACGGAATATTCTGGCGATTCCATGAATTGGCGAACGACGTCAGCCGGATCCATTCCTCCGTCCAGCTTCGAGACATGAAATGCAAGACCCTCATTGTCCGGTTCGCGATGCAGAATGTGGATGTACAGACTTCGAACGAATGAAACTGGATCGAACGTGCCGCGCCGGATGCCGGGAGGAGACTGATCAAGAAGGCCACGCTCGGCCAAAAATGCGGCCAGGTAATCGGGAGTCCTAACGCTCTCCTTCTTCCGCGTGACAAATATTTCCGAGTACTCACCGGCAATACCCATGTCCAAATTACGCAAGGCGTAGCAGGAGGTCTGATATCCCGACCAGAGCATCGCAAGATCGTCAAAATTAGCTCCGTAATCCCAGGTGACAAGAGTCTTACCGTCGCCGACCGGATCACCGTGATAAATCGGTTCACACAAGTGGCGGACCGACGCCCCTTCGGAGACTGCACGAGGATAGCTCCTGATCAAGTGCTTTTGCTTTGGCGCGTTGAAAACGTGAATACCGCCTTCGCGAAGCACCCGCATAATTTCTTTCAGAGCAGATCGCGGGTCCAGCACGTGTTCAAGAACGGCCTGGGTGACGAAGATATCGAAGGTTCCGTCCTCGAAGGTCAACCGCTCCAGATTCTCGCAGCGTATCGATCCCTTACTTGTTCCGACAGGTATATCTTCAAAATAAAAGGAATAACTGTAACCCGGACATAGTTGTGTGAAGAAGGGGTTAGTCGGGGAACTTTCGTGGATCGCCATCGTTTTCCACGCCGGCGCGACCTGGTCAAGAACCGCCACGAGTGCTCGGTGTCGCGGCAACGAATTGCAACGTTTGCAGATATAGTTTTCACTAAGCCAGGAGTCGTTGGATGTGAAAGTCGTTTCCACCCTACAGATCGGGCACCAGCCGTTGTTCTCAAGGACCATAGATGTTTTCCCCGACTGAAGTTTGCGATTCGCCCTCGTCCCGCGCAGCAGATCATAACCTAAGACGCTCAAGCGTTACATCAGGACGCTTTCATCAACAGTGACGAACTTGGGCTGGATCGCTATCGTCGGTGCATGAACGATTCTTCGGTCTTTCGTCTCATCCCTTAACGGGCTCGCCGACCAGATACTCGTTGTCGTTTCCTTTAGGTAATCGATAAACTCTTTCCGATGCAGCGGACCTTGTCGAGACTCAATCCGCGCCGTTGCGTAGAGATCTTGCTGCATAGAGGTTTGTGGTTCGGATCAGGGAAGAAGGAAGGACAAAGAAGTCTCTTCGAAGCAGTCCTGGAAGTCGCGGAGCAACATTGCAGACTGATTACCAGCGTTGCAAATCGGGGAGCTACGTTGCAAAACGATTTGCAGCGCTGGAAGTCCCGGAGCTACGCAGCAAAGTCAATTCCTGCATTGCAGAGTTTTTGTGCGAGACCGCACCGAATTCAATCCGTTCAATTCCAGGCTTGATTTTTCTCTATCAGGAGCGCCAAATGCGGTTGCAGCGCTTAGATGGAATCTGGACTCCTCCAGCGGATTGACCGTGTGGGAGGAGCCGGCGCTCTACACACACTCCACTGCCGTTTGAGTTTCAATGGTCTCGCATGGCAACTACCGCAACGAAATTATTCTCCGCACCGACTGAGAGCGGATCGATCACCTCAACGGAAGATAGGAAAATTAATCTTCTGCCCCAACCTTCACGGGGGCGTTTAGGCCGGCACACCAGAGGGCGTCTTAAACCGGCGTTCCACCTGCAGCTTTTCAGAGTTTTGCTATCCACAGCTGAGTTGGCCCCGATTTCAATTCTCTCCTTTGTATTCAGCTACTTTCACGCGCTTACTCACGAAATTCTTCCGGAAATTTGCGAAAAACCAACATCGATCTGGGGGGTTGACCAAGGATTTTTACGTCTTCTCCTCTAGAACACTGTCCGCATTTAAATAAATACGGCTTGAATGCAGAATTCTCGACCCGGCCAACTGTTAAGCTATGACTGATTTTGGAAGCGGTTCTAAAAGAGCAATATCAGCTGCGATCTTCTTTACCTGCCTCATCTTCTACATGCTTTTCTTTTCAGGCCATCATTATTCTCTCGATGGAATGGTGATGTTTCAGTACGCGAAAAGTCTTTGGTTCGATCACTCGTTTAAGATGAACCCTCCGATCAAATGGGCAATATTTGAATTCGTCGTACCTCAGTGGGCTCCGGGTTTGTCGATCCCGTACACGCCCCTTCTGGCGATCTTATCGCATACGTTCTTCCATAACGACACGTCGATCCGCCAGATTCCTTCGCCAACGCTTCCCAATTACGAACAGACGCTGCTCCATGATCCGGCGTATGTATATTGCTCTGTTCTTAATCCTGCGATAACTGCTCTGACCACCACGATCCTGTATTTGCTTTGCGTTGAATTAGGTTTGCCGAAGAAGAGAGCCGTTGCGATCGCTCTCACTTTCGGCCTCATTTCCCCTGCCGCTGTTTACTCCAAGCTTGATTTCGCCCAACCTCTGTTTTCGTTATTCGTAATAGCAGGCTTTCTCTTGCTACTCAAAGCATCAAAAGAGCAGGGTGTTCTGTGTCTGATGCTTTCTGGTGTTTCCTTCGGGCTTGCAATCTTAAGCAGATCGGAATTCATGATCTTCACGCCGATTCTCGTGTTTGCCGTGTGTTTCATGCCTCCATGGAAAGCCGTTCTAAATCCATACGGTCTGGCCGAGAGGGTGAAAAAGGTCTTCGCATTCATACTCCCGCTCTGCGTAATGGTAGTGATAAACCAGGCTATCACTTTCCTAAAATTCGGTACTTGGCTTAACACGGGATATCCCATAGCCAGCCTGCTGGTCTTCCGCCTGTCCCACTGGACTACAGCTTTTGCCGGGAACTTGATCAGCCCCGGGCGAGGTATCCTTGTTTTCTTTCCCATCAGCCTCCTGAGTGTCGTTGGCATACGCCGGTTCATTGCAATCAATTCGTGGTTTGCGGCTACAACGGTGACTTTTCTTTTCGCTACCCTGGCTTTTTATCCATTCTGGCGAACTTGGGATGCCGGCATGTCCTGGGGACCCCGCTACCTTATTCCAATTGTGCCGTATCTTTGCTTGTTGGGATATCTGGCCCTTCCGCCGAAGCTGGGGCCTAATTACAAGGTTTTGATGGGTATATTACTTGCAGTGTGCGCGATCGATACGCTACAAGGTCTGCTTTTCGATTTCCTTCACTTCTATGCTTCCTTGCAACTTTCTTCTGATCAACTCGATCAGCAGTATTACCATTTTTCGATATTTGCTTCGCCGCTTTTTGTTGGGTGGAGAGACCTGCTTCATCCCGAAAGCTTCGACATAAAGTGGCTCCAGCCTGGTACCGGTGGATTCAAACTTATTTTCCCGCTCTTTGGACTGCTGTCCTTGCTTATTTTAGGAAAGGTATGGTTGAACTTCTTTCGCTCGCCGCAGACCGACCTCGAGCGTACCTTCGAGCTATCAGGCAATCTTCTGCACAAGTAACACGTCCGCAACCGAGGTCCGGCCTCTCAGCTTATGGTTTTTGGTTCCGACGTGCCCTCCTTGTTCGTCAGCGTAACGGTTATCGAACCCACGGCGCTTGCGTCGCCCTGCTTAACGATAAATGGCTGCGTGTACACGAAGGCGCTGCCCACGGTTTGCGAATCCGGCGACTGATAATAAGCCGCGAAGGTTGCGGCGATGTCCGGCTGCAATTGCGTCGTCAGCAAGTTCGCTCCGGAAGCGGCCGTAAATTGGAATGTCGACTGGGTGACTTCTCTCGTTGTTGAATAGCCGGTCACTTCGACTTCGAATCCTGCAGACGTCCGATTCAATATCCTGACGTTTGTGATCACCGGCGCCATGCGCGGAATCGTAATGTCATACGTTCCGTTGGTTGGAGTGACGGGCTGTCCACCTACTTTCACGTTGCTGAGCGTGAGGCGAATCGTGCCCGCAACGGTTCCCGCCTGAAGCATAGGATTTCCAAACGACATGACCGGTGTCGTTGAGTTTGGAGTGAACGTGAAGTTAACGGTTCTCGTGCTGCCTTGAGAGCCGACCAGCGTAACGTTGGGATCGTCGGTGCTGTTCGTCGCACTCGGGGTGAACGTCACGGTAAGCGTCCCGTCAACCGTATCGCTTGACGCGCTCGCCAATCCCAGCTGAAGCGCTACCTGCTGGGTTGGACTCAACTGTTGCGGCATCCCGTAAGTAAACGTCGGACCCGACGGATTCACGGAGAATGAACCGGGGTTGCTGGTTCCTCCTCCGGGAAGCGTGACGATCACCGCGTAGGGACCAAGCGCAGCCGCCGGCGCGATGGTGAATGTCGCTGTTAAAGAAGAGTCGCTGACAACGGAAACGTTGCTGCTGGTTACTCCGCCGTCGCTGATGCTCACAGTAGGCGTGCCGACAGTCGCGGTAAAACTCGATCCATTGATCGTGACTTGAACAGTTGTGCCTCTCACGCCGCTGGCCGGAGAGATGGACGTAATCGACGGAGTCGAGGAAACAACTGAGAACTGCACGGCATTACTGTCGCCGCCCCTCTTTGTCGTCAGATCGACGAGGTAATTTCCAATCGCGGCATCGGAAGGAATGCTGAAGGCCACGGTCAACGAAGTATCGCTCTTCACATTGGTGGCGCCCACGAGGACTCCTCCGCCGCTGATGCGGACGGTTGTCTCGCCGGGCCCCGGCACAAAATTCGTGCCGGTGATGGTGACTGTAACGTTGGTTCCACGGACTCCTTTGTTTGGTGATATGGCTGTAATTGTCGGCGTCGCGAGCCCCACGGTGAATTTCACAGGATTGCTGGTTCCGCGTGAATTGGTGACGGTTACATCGCGCGAGCCCGGGGGCGCATTGACAGCAATGGTGAAGGTCATCGTGGCAGAGCTATTCGAGATTGAAACATTGCTGATCGTCACGCCGCTGCCGCTAATCTCGACAGTGCTGGTGCCGGAACTGCATGATGCACCGCCGCCACTCGTCACGAGTCCAGTACCCGTCACTGTGATCTGATAAGTCTTTCCGTCTTCGCCGCTCGAGGGCGAGATGCCGGTCAGCTTCGGCAACGGGCTCAGATCAATAACGTTCATCATGCGAACTCGGTTGTCTTCGTAATCCGCGATATAGAGATTGCTGCCGGCAGCATTAACTGCGAGATCCAATGGAAACTTCAGGCTGGCTGTTTCAGAGGTGCAACCATCACCGTTTGAGCCCGCACCGACGATCGTGGTCACGATGCCGCTACTGGCTTCGATTCTCCGGATACGGTGGTTTCGCGAATCCGCGATGTAGATATTGCCCGCGGCGTCGAGTTCGACACCGCCCGGACGATTGAACTGCGCCGACGTGGCGGGGCCGCCATCACCGCTGTAGCCACCCTGGCCGCCCTGCGTCGATGTTCCGGCGATCGTGGTAATAATCCCGGAAGATAAATTGACTTTCCGGACTCGATCGTTCGCGCCATCGGCGATGTAAAGGTTGCTGCTGGATCGGTCGAGTGCCACATGTGTCGGGTTGTAAATCCTTGCCGCTGTGGCCGGACCGCCGTCACCGCTGAACCCTCCAACGCCGGTTCCCGCAATCGTGCTGATTGTGCCGCCCGATACCTTGCGAATACGATGGCTGGCGTTCTCGGCAATATAGATGTTTCCGGCCGCATCCACGGCCACGCCTGATGGATCCTGCACGCCGACTTCAGTCGCCGTTCCTTCACCGGTGTAACGCGCGATTCCGTTGCCGGCAACAGTGGTTATGGTGCCGCTCGTGTCTATCTTGCGTATGCGATTATTCAAGCTGTCCGCGATATAAACGTTGCCGGCAGCGTCCACCGCGACATCTTCCGGACTGTTCAGCGCGGCGTCCGTAGCGGGTCCTCCGTCACCGCCGAAGCCGGCGATGCCGATACCCGCAATTGTGGTAATCGTGCCGGAAGTGCTGACCTTGCGAACGCGATGGTTCGACCACTCCGCGATATAAACGTTGCCGGCGGCATCGACCGCAATGCCGAAAGGGTTGTTGATCTGGGCCGCCGGGCCGGGACCACCGTCACCGCTGTACCCCGCGGTTCCGTTGCCTGCGACTGTCGTAATGGTGCTGGTTTGTGCGAAGGCACCGCCGGTCCCGATAATCAAAAACAATAAAATGAAGATGACGTGTATGCGTGGCTTCATATTCAAAATTGGGCGCCCGCCGGAACAACGACCATCCGGGGCGCTACGGAATTTGCGTCAAATAAGAGAAGCGAGCTGCCCGAAAAATCCGTCAGCTGAAAAACCGAGTCGGCGCTCATCGGTTGCAAACTCGACAGCGAGCAATTGCAGGCCGTCGTTTGCGTACCCGTTCCATTCAATCCGATCGTGGTGATGGATCCCGCTGCGGAGTTCCCCACAAATACTTTCTGGTTGTCGTTCGAGATGGCGATTCCGTTTGGTGAGGCGATGCCATCCTCAGGACCGGCGATAGCGAAGACCTGGCCATTCGAGAATGCATAAATCCTGCTCTCAACGTCATCCGCGATCACGGCGT
>Ga0207646_10008518_pt1 | contig 10262 bp, 8 predicted proteins | sample KBSK5502metaG_FD_184343 | JGI IMG/M metagenome (GOLD analysis project Ga0207646, IMG submission 184343) | Corn, switchgrass and miscanthus rhizosphere microbial communities from Kellogg Biological Station, Michigan, USA - KBS K5-50-2 metaG... | ecosystem: Host-associated > Plants > Roots >...
GGCGGAAGAGCAGGTCATCATTAGTCACGGCGGCACCTCCAAATGGGCGTGAAGCACCCAAAGGATGGGCCGCCGCTTCTACATCTGGGAAGCCCCCAGGTGTCTACAGATCTTGTGAGCCGTTCAGCCTAAGCGGCGCTGAGCGAACCCGTGGTCAGGGGCTCCAGCCCACTCGACCAGACCAGCTTGCCGTCGCCGTCCCGAACCTCGAAGCCGACCTGCCCGGCGTGAGGGCCCTCGGATCCGGTGACGACTACCACCCGCATCGTGAACCTGCTGCACTCGACGACGATCGCGCCGTGCTTGCCGGGCTTGGTCTCGTCGGTGATGCTCAGGTTGGAGAACAGCAGCACCACGGTCCGCGAGCCGCCCGATGAAGACTCGCTCGCGGTCCGGACGGTCGCACTGGTGATGGCGTAGGTGCGCGGGCCGGTCACCCCGGGCGTGCACGAGTCGGCGGACGAGAAGTCGAGGGTCGCGGAACCCGACGCATCGTTCGAAACCCGCAGCTTGAGGGGCACCGCGGCGCCAATCGAGCTGTGACACTCGGCGCCGGCTTCAGGGGCGCCTGCCGCGATCGATCCGTCGGCGCGGACTGACGTCGCGGCCGGGATCGGCGGCGGTGGGGACGCCGGCGGAGGCGGCGGCGGAGGCGGCGGAGGTGGCGGAGGCGGCGGTGGCGGCGTAGGGGGCGGTGCAACGGGCGATGGCGGCGGACTCGTGGGCGCTCCGCCGGGAGAGGGTGACGGCAAAGGGGATGGCTGGGGCGGCGCCGCACCCGGCGAAGGTGAGGGGGTCGCCGCCGGCGACGGCAGCGGGTTGTGGGCCGGAGACGGGGACTGCGACGTGCTGCCGGCGTGCAGTGACGACTGCACCGGCGGCAACGGCTCCGTGGTCGGCGACGGCGCAGCGTCGGGAGAGGGTGAGGCGGCGGCCGGCGGAGCCTGGGCAACGCTAGAGCCAAGCCTCGATGGCGTGATCCGGGTGACGATCACCCACCACGCCTCGCCCGGCTTCGACTCGATGTCGGTGACCCGGTACTTCCAGACCCCGGCCTCGGCCCGGTAGACCGTGATCGACACAGGCGGGGCAGGCGACTGCAAGTCCTGGTTCAGGGTGCCGTCAGGCGCGAAGACCTGGAGCTCGAAGCGGGATCCAGGCCAGCCGAGCGTGAACTCGAGGTCGCTGTTGCCGTCGCCGGTCGGGCCGTCGATCAGGCCAGTGCTCTGCGGCGGGCTGAAGAATCCGCCGTCGGCCGCGACGGGAGCGCCCTGCGTCTTGTCGAGCGTCTGGTTGAAGACGGTGAAGGAGTCGACTCGGTCCGACTTGGAGATCGGCTGGGCGGGCGTCGGCGCCGCGCCCGACTCGATGGTCGTCGACTCGCCGGCTGTGAGCAGCACGGTGACGCCGTTGGCCGTGACGGCCACTATGCCCGCGAAGACGTTGATGCGCACGTAGGTCACCCCCCCGATGACCTCGACGATCACCTCGAACTCGGTGCCCCGGACCTCGGCCGTCGTGCTGTTGGGCGCGTGAATCCTGTACGACGAGCCCACCGCCAGCTGAGAGAGGGAGCTCCACGTCTTGCCGATGCCCTGGAAGGCGTCGATCTTCATGGGCCCGTCGGGGGCGCGGGTCACGGTGTTGAGCTGCAGCTGGGTGTCCGAGTCGAGACGGACCTGGGAGGCGTTCGGGTAGGTCAGCGAAGCCTTGGTCTGGCCCGCGGTGCGGAGGACGTCGCCCTGGATCAGGGAGTCGCCGGACCGCACCTCATGGAAGCTGCCGGCGCCGATCTGACCGGCCTGGGCTCTGCCCTCGAACACGGTGACCCTGGCGGAGGCGGGCGTCGGAATGGCCTGCTGGAGGACGATGACCCCGGCCAGCAGCCCGGAGGCGAGCGCGACGGCAGCCGCGGCCCCAAAGGTGCCACCACGACCGTGAACGGCTAGCACGCCCCCTCCCGAACTGAATGGATCCTGACGGACCCTGGTCGAGAAGGTTAACGTCCGGAATTCACGCGTACCCACGCTGATCAGGGCTCGTTTTCAACGACATTTCGCCTGCACTACGCTGGAGAAACCAAGCCCATAGCCTCATTCGGGAAGCCGTAGTCTTAAAGCCGATGGCGGGACCGATCGACATGTCCGAGATGCACGTAGCCCTGGACCGCCTCCGGACCCAGCTCTGCCACTGCGGCCTGAAGGGCGAGTGCCTCGGCTGCAAAGGGGTCGAGATGCTGCGGGCCCAGGCGGAGGCGGTCGTGGCCGCGGCGAGCCAGCCGATCCTGCTCCAGGTGGCGCAGGAGGCCTCCATGAAGGACATGGCGACGCGCTTTCAGGCGATGTCCGAGCGCCTCATGAGCGACCCCGACATCCGCCGCTCGGCCGAGGAGATGCAATCCAAGCTGATGGCCGACCCGGAGACACGCCAGCTAATCGAGGAGCTGATGCGCCGCCTCGGCGCGCCGCCCGACGAGCTGGGAAACTAGAGGCCTCTAAGCTCCGGCTGTAGCCGGCTTCGTGCCCGGCGTGTTCCAGAACGGGATCGGCCCGGTCTGCAGTCGCTGCAGGATCTGCTGCTCCTGGGCGCTGGTCAGCCTGTGGTTGGCCACCTGCGCGTCGAGCAGCGGCTTGATTGCGGCGATCAGCTTGGCGCGGAACTGGGCCTCGGTGACCGGCGGGTTCTGGGCCGCGGCGATCTGCGACAGGGTCATGCCGCTTGCAAGGTCGGTCCGCAGCTGCTGCGGCGTGATGCCGAGGGCCGACGCGGCCGCCGCCATGAGCTGCTGCGTGTACTGCGCCTTGGCGGCGTTTGGAGCGCCGATCCCTGAAGCAAGCGCGCATGGAGCCTTGCCGGCGAGCTTCTGCTTTATCGCGTCGGCCTGCGCCTGCGTGAGGGTGCCGTTCTTGACCTCGTCGGCCAGCGTCTGACCTACCGCCTGCTGGAACGCGGCGTCGACCTTGGTCTGGCTGGTGCCGAGGTCGGTGGCGAAATGCGTCACGAAGTCGGTGCACACCGCCGAAGCGGTGCCGCTCTTGGTCGGAGCCGCGGCCTGGGTGCTCTGAGTCGACGGCGGTGTCGACGAGCCGGCCAGCCTGAGGTTGTAGCCGGCCGCCGAGGCGGTGACGTAGACGGCCGCGCCGGCCAGCGCGACCGCGGCGGCGGCAAACCCGGCGAGCCGGATGCGTCGTGGGGTGACGATGTTGGTGATCACGTAAGCCATTACACGCCATGCCGCCGGGTACGATCCACAGTGCTCGGTAAAGCTTCTGTAAACCCGCGAACTAGACTCGCTCAATGGAGTCGCCGCCGGCAACCGGGTGGGGCAGCGGCAAGCACGCCGTCGAGCTCTACGTCCGCACGTACACGACCATGCTGCAGAGCTCGGGCGAGATCAAGGTCGACTCGCTCGTTCAGACGCACATCCGCATGGGATCGGTGCTACATCCCCTCGCGGGCCAGCCCCAGAGCGACATGGGAGCCCTGCTCTACGCGGTGCGCCGCCTGCCGCGGGCGATCGACCGTTCACGCCATGTGGTGATGGGGCAGAGCCCGCAGGGTTTCAGGGCAGTGCTCGGCGCCGACATCATGGAGTGGCAGCCGGTGAAGGCGCCCGCGCGCCGCCGGCGCTGGTACCACGACGGCGACACGCTGGCGGTCCTCATTGCCTCGATGTCCGACATCGACGACCTGGTGCCGTCGCTGGTCGCGTACCAGATCGAGTGGAACAAGCTGCACGCCTCGCTGCAGGACGTCGAGCTCGGGGATGAGGCGGCTCGGGAGGCCGCGGGCGCGACCGAGGAAGACTGGCAGCGGCTGCACGAGGCGTGGGGCGAGACGTTCGACGCCACGCTCGCCGCGGTCAAGAACGAGGAGTGCCACATCGGCCTGCGCCTGATCGGCGGCAGCCACCTCGGCTACGCGCGAATCGCCAGCAGGTGGTGGTTGCCCATCGCGGCCGCGATGGACGAGATGGGGGTGCGCGAGGCCCCGGTCTACTTCGTGTCGTCCAACTCCCACAGCCTGGTCAACGTGCTGAGCGGGACCGCTCGCGACTTCGAGCCCGAGATCCTCCAGTGGATCCGCGAAAACGACCCCGACCTTGAGGACGAGCGACGGAAGCTGGAGATCGGCCACAGCCGCGCCTCGCGCCAGAACTGGCTCTACTTCGGCGCCCGCCAGATCTTCGACCTGCACCCCGACCGAGAGCGGCTGCGCCGGCGCCGCGTCGAGATCGAGGCCTCGCGCGGAATCTGCCACATCCCGGCCCGCGGCACCGGCGTCGACAGCGCGGCTCAGATCTTCAAGATCTCGAGCCTCGAGCCGGCGTCGATCGACCCGCGCGTCGGCGCGCTCGACGTCGAGAGGCTTCGCGCGTCGGACGCCTGCATCCTCAACGTCGACTACCCGCTCGGGCTCGCCGCGTACCACATCCTCAGGCAGGTCGCCGAGAACAGCTCGTGGGTCGCCGGCGTGTACGTGATGGGCAAGGCGGCCACGCTCAACTCCGACGTCGGAGACGTGATGATCCCCAACGTCGTCTACAACGAGCACTCGGGCAACACCTACTGGCTCGACAACGCGCTCGCCGCATCTGACGTCCAGCCCCACCTCGTGTACGGCTCGGCGGTCGACAACCAGCGCGCGGTCGCGGTGCGCGGCACGTTCCTGCAGAACCGCGACTACCTGGAGTTCTACTACCAGGGCCACTACACCGTGGTCGAGATGGAAGCGGGACCGTACCTGGACGCGTGCTACGAGATCGGGCAGCCCGACCGCTATCCGCTCAACGAAAGCGTGAACATGGCGCGCCTCACGTTCGACCTCGGCATCGTCCACTACGCATCGGACACGCCGTACACGCAGGCTCGCACTCTGGGCGCGCGGGGGCTGAGCTACCGAGGCCTGGACTCGACCTATGCCGCGTCTATCGCCCTGGCCCGCCGGATCCTTCAGCGCGAGGGCCTGCTGAAGAGCTAGAGGCGACCAGCCGCACGTGTTCGTGCGGGTGGTTGTGCTCGCCGGCCCCGTGCTTGATGTCGCCGCAGGGATGGCAGCTCTCGACCTGGATCGTGGTGTGCCCGATGTCGAACCGGCTGCACAGCCGCTGCTCGAGGTCGCGGACCAGGTGCTCGGCGTCCGACAGCGGGCACTCGCCGACCACCACGTGGACGCTGAGGGCCGTCTCCTCGGAGGACAGCGCCCAGACGTGCAGGTCGTGCAGGCCCGCGACTCTTTCAGTGCCTGTGATCTCTCGCGTCACCTGCCCCAGGTCGACCTCCGTCGGTGTGCCCTCCATGAGCAGGTTCACCGTCTCGCGCACGATGCCCCAGGCGCCGAAGGCGATGAGCGCGGCGATCCCGAGCGAGAGCAGCGGGTCGATGTAAAGCCAGCCGGTCAGGAGGATGACCGCGCCTGCGACCACAACTCCCACCGAGGCGCCAATGTCGCCGGCCACGTGGAGGAAGGCGGCGCGGATGTTGAGGCTCTTGGTATCGCCGCGCAGGCCCAGGATCACGTACGTGTTGACGGCGATGCCGATCAGGGCCGCCAGGATCACGATCCCGCCCTGCACCGGCTCCGGGGCCATGAGCCGCCGGACGGCCTCATACCCGATCGCCAGCACGATGACGATCAGGGTCACGGCGTTGACCAGGGCGGCCAGGATGCTCACGCGCTGGTAGCCGTAGCTACGGCGGCGGTCGGCGGGTCGCTTTGACTGCTCCAGAGCGAACCAGGCCAGCCCCAGCGCGAAAATGTCCGTCAGCACGTGGCCGGCGTCAGAGAGCAGCGCCAGGGAGTGCGATGCCAGCCCGCCGGCGAGCTCGACCAGCAGGATCACCACCGTAAGCAGGAGGGCCCGCCGCAGGGTGGCGCCTCGGGCGGCTATGTGCTCCATGAACTCATACTACCCACGCGTTCGGCGGTTCTATCTCCACCACGCGTCGCCTCTTTCGAGGTAGGCGAGCAGCATGCCGTGGCGCAGCCCTTCGTGGCTGACGTGCAGCATCGCCAGCCCGTACCAATCCAGGAACAGGAGCAGCTCCTCGACCCCCCCGCGCATGGCCTTGACGCGGTTCACCGGCAGGCCGACGGTGGCCGCCACGGCACGGGCCCGCCCCGCGTCGAGTCGCTTCTCGCAGTGGAGCAGGTCGGCCGTCGTGAGGACGGAGGGCGGGTTGCGCTTGGCCAGGACGGCGGGCAGGTTGGAGGCCGTCCCGCCCGTGGCGACCAGCCGCTCGACGTCGCCGTCCGGCGCCTGCGGAAGCTCGCGCAGCGCGGCGCGGCGGAGCCGGGCGCGCTCCTCAGGCTTGGGCGGATCGGAGAGGAACTTGCTGGCGAGCACGCCTGAACCGATCTCCAGGGTCGCCGTCCGCACCAGCTCGCGGCCGCGCCCGATGCACACCTCGGTGGACGCGCCGCCGAGGTCGACCATCACCCACTCCCGCTTGACGGCGTGGCGGCTGGCGGCGCCAAGGAAGCTGAGCTCGGCCTCCCGCTTGGCCGAGATCACGTGCACCGGAGCGCCGATCGCCTCGCCCGCCTCCCGGGCGAACAGCTCGCCGTCGGCCGCCTGGCGGACCGCCTCCGTCGCCCCGGCCACGAGCGTGTCGTAGTGGTGGGTGGCGGCCCTGGCGAGCACCTGGCGCAGCGCCCGGATCGCGACCTTGCCGCGGCTGCCGATGGATCCAGTCTTCGCGACCTGTGGGCCGAGCTCAGGCATCTCGACGTAGTGCGCGACGTCGACGAGCTGCCCCCGGACGGCGTCGGCGACCAGCACGTGCACCGTGTTGCTCCCGATGTCGACGGCGGCGAGGCGCATCACGTCACAGTGCCACAATCTCCATTCGGTGGCCGCAAAGAAGACGACTCGCGTCGAACGCGACTCGATGGGTGAGATTGAGGTGCCCGCCGACGCGTACTACGGCGCGTCCACGCAGCGGGCCGTGCTCAACTTTCCAATCTCCGGACAGCCCTTCCCGCGCCGCTTCATCCGCGCCCTCGGCCTGGTCAAGCGGGCCGCCGCCCAGACCAACCGCGAGCTGGGGTTGCTTGCCCGCCGCCGGGCACGGGCGATTGCAGCCGCAGCGCAGGAGGTCATCGACGGCAAGCTCGACGGCCAGTTCCCGATCGACGTCTACCAGACCGGATCGGGCACTTCGACCAACACCAACGCCAACGAGGTCATCGCCAACCGCGCGACCGAGATCCTCGGCGGCGCGCGGGGCTCGAAGATCGTGCATCCGAACGATCACGTGAACCTGGGCCAGTCCTCTAACGACGTGATCCCGACCGCGATCCAGATCTCGGCGGCGCTCGCGATCTCCGAGGAGCTCGTGCCCGCGCTGGAGCAGCTCCGCAAAGCGCTCGACGCCAAGAGCCGCGAGTTCTGGCCGATCGTGAAGACCGGGCGCACGCATCTGCAGGACGCCACCCCGATCCGCCTCGGGCAGGAGTTCCGCGGCTACGCCGGGCAGATGGAGGAGTCGATCCGCCGCGCGGGTGGCGCCATCGACGAGCTGGCGCGCGTGCCGCTCGGCGGCACCGCGGTCGGCACGGGCCTCAACACACACCCGCAGTACGCGCGCATCGCGACCGCGAGGCTGGCGAAGGCCACGGGCCTGCCGATTCGGGAAACCGCCAACCACTTCCACGCGCAGGCGACGCTCGACGTCATGGTCGCGGCGCACGGCGCGCTGCGCACCATCGCCACGAGCCTGTGGAAGATCGGCTCGGACATCCGGCTCATGGGCACAGGGCCGATCGCCGGGCTTGGAGAGTTGCGCTTGCCCGAGACGCAGCCGGGCTCCAGCATCATGCCCGGCAAGGTGAACCCGGTGATCATCGAATCGCTGACCATGGTCATCGCGCGCGTCTACGGCAACGACCTGACCGTGGTGACGTGCGCCCAATCAGGCAGCCTGTTCGAGCTCAACGTGATGATGCCGGTGGCGGGCGTGGCGACCCTCGAGTCGATCACGCTGCTGGCCGCGTCTGCGAAGAACTTTTCGGAGCGCTGCATCGAGGGTCTTCAGGCGACCGATCGCGGCCCTGAGCTCGTCGAGCGCAGCCCGATGCTCGCCACCGCCCTCAATCCCGTGATCGGGTACGACGAGGCCGCAAAGATCGCCAAGGAGTCGATCCGCACCGGCCGTTCGATCCGCCAGCTCGCCCGCGGGCGGGGCGTCTCGGAGGCCGCACTCAACAAGGTGCTCGACCTCGGCAAGATGACCAAGCCGGGCCTGGAGGGACCAGGCGGGGGCGGCTAAAGAATGAGGGACAACCTGCCGGTTTTCCCTCATCGGGCTCGGCTGCGCCGAGCCCTGCTCCTTTTCCCGCTGTAGAGATTCCTGGAGGATCCACTCCAGGCCACGCTTTGAGGCGCCTATGACCAAGTCGCGGCCGGAATGAATCCGGCCGCCCCCGCCACGATGGCACCAACCCAATATGGTTCCCGTGTGCGGGACCTTCGCATCGATCTCGACCGCGGCGTCGCCGTCGTCTCCATCGACCGGCCCCATGCCCGCAACGCTCTCGCGCTGCGGACGATGGCCGAGCTGGACGAAGCTCTTGACGAGGTCACCGCGAAGCGCGCGCGGGTCGTGGTCATCCGCGGCTCGGGCGAGAAGGCCTTCTGCGCCGGCGGCGACCTCAAGGAGCTCGAGCACATGCGATCGGGCGAGGAAGCGGCGGAGATGGCCAGGCGCATGCGCGCGACGCTGGACCGGATTGCTCAGATGGCGGTTCCGGTCATCGCCGGAGTCAACGGCGACGCATTCGGCGGCGGCGCGGAGCTCGCCCTGGCCTGCGACTTTCGCATCGCAGCCGAGCATGCGCGCATCGGCTTCACGCAGATCACGCTCGGACTGATGCCCGCGTGGGGCGCGTCGGAGCGCCTGGCCGCGCTGGTGGGCAGAGGGCGGGCGCTGCACATGCTGCTCGGCGGCCGCGTCCTGACCGCGCCGGCGGCGCTGCACGCCGGCCTGGTCGAGGAGGTCGTGCCGAGCGAGCGCTTCGATGAGCGCCTGGACGAGATCGCGCGCCAGATCGCCGCCGCACCGCCGGCGGCCGTGGCGGGCATCAAGCGCTCGGTCGACTCGGTCCGCCCTCACCGCAACCCCGAGCTGGCCGCAGCCGCCATCGCCACGTTCACCCGCACCTGGGTCGCCCCCGCCCACTGGCGCGCGGTCGAGCGGATGGAGAAGCGCCGCAAGAAGAAGGCATGAATTCAGCAGGGCACGACACCGCCGCGCTTGCGCGCAACCGCAGGCACATCCCGGACCCGCTGCTGCGCTTCAGGCTGCCGGCCGCCCTACTCGGCGTCGTGATCGTGGTCGGGATCTCCGGGTACATGCTGATCGACCGCTGGAACCTGTTCGACGCCTTCTACATGACGATCATCACGATCAGCACGGTCGGTTACGGCGAGATCCACCCGCAGTCCACCGCCGGCCGGGTCTTCACGTCCTTCCTGATCGTGTTCGGTGTCGGTACGATGCTGTTCGGATTCGGCGTGTTCGCCGAGACGCTCGCCGAGAACAGCTTCGGCATCTTCAGGAGACAGCGCCAGATGGAGCGCCGGCTGAAGGATCTGCGCGACCACTTCATCGTTTGCGGCTACGGCCGCATCGGAACCGAGATCGTCATCGAGTTCGAGGAGCACCACGTGCCTTACGTGATCATCGAGCGCACCGACGAGCCGCTCGACCGCCTGCACAAGGAGGAGAAGCTCCACGTCGAGGGCGACGCCGCGAGCGAGGAGATGCTGAAGAGCGCCGGCATCGAGCGGGCCAGGGGCCTGATCTCGGCCGTCGACTCGGACGAGCGCGCCGTTTACATCGTCCTGGCGGCGCGTGCGCTCAACCCGAAGCTCTACATCATCGCCCGCGCCGGTCACCCCGAATCCGTGCGCCGCCTCGAGCTGGCCGGCGCCGACCGCGTCATCTCGCCCTACCGCATGGCGGGACACCTGATGGCCGAGCTTGCCGTGCGGCCGGCGCTGGTCGACGTCCTGGATACGCTGCATCACGGGGAGTCGGAGATCGGCGTCGAGGAGCTGCTGATCAACCCCAAGACCAGGGCGGTCGGCAAGACGCTGGCCGGCGCCGGGCTCCTGGAGCAGTCCGGCGCCAAACTGCTGGCGGTGCGACGGCGCGACGGCTCGCTGCACGTGAACCCGAGCGGAGACCTGGCGCTCGAAGAGGGCGACCTCATCATCGCCCTCGGTTCCGAGCAGCAGCTGCTCGCGACCGCCGCGATGC
>Ga0207646_10008519_pt1 | contig 10262 bp, 8 predicted proteins | sample KBSK5502metaG_FD_184343 | JGI IMG/M metagenome (GOLD analysis project Ga0207646, IMG submission 184343) | Corn, switchgrass and miscanthus rhizosphere microbial communities from Kellogg Biological Station, Michigan, USA - KBS K5-50-2 metaG... | ecosystem: Host-associated > Plants > Roots >...
GCCAGACTCCGGAACAGGTCCGCCCGGCCGGTGCCCGTTGGGCCCGTCGTGATCGCCTGCGGGACGAGTCCCCGGCCGAGTGTCAGCCAGTTCGTTCCGGTGCAGTCGTCGTTCACGTTTGAATCCGTCGCCCGCTGTAGGTGATAGCTGTGGTTCGGAGCCAGATCCCGCACCCAGACGTCGAGGTAGACGATCTTGTCGGCGTCCTTTGGCTGACGAAACTTCACCAATCCGAAGCCATTGTCCGATCCGGCTGCGGCCGGTCGCAGAATGACCTCGAGGTTGAAATTGGGCGTCGCCGGACCCCAAGGCGGGCCGACCGTATCGGCCCGAGCGCCGCCGTAAGCACCCGCCGACGTGGCCAGCCCAGCTGTGAGCGCCGCTGCAGCGGTTAGCGCCGCCAACATCGCAACCAAGCGTCGCATCAAAACCTCCCCCTTCCCGACCTGGATTCCCAGGCCCTCACAGACCATCCTGAACCGGTCGTGGACGAAGGACAAGGTCATGAGCCTCGAGAGCGACGGTCTCCTTGTCGTCGACAGGCGTGAACGGGTTCTAAGCCCTAGGACTGATCGCGGCGAGCTGGCCGCAGGCGGCCTGGATGTCGCGCCCTCGCGTGAGTCTGACGGTCGCCGGCAACCGTGCGCGATCGAGTACTGCCTTGAAAGCTGCGATCGTCTTCGACGTGGAGCCCTCGTACATCCCCGTCGGGTTGTACGGGATCAGGTTCACCTTGAAGACCTTTGGGTCGAGCAGCTCCGCGAGCGCGCGAGCCTGCTCCACGCGGTCGTTGACACCGCGCAGCATCACGTACTCGACGAACGCCTTCCGTCGGTGCAACGCGAAGTAACGGGTGCACTCGCGGATAACAGCGGCGAGCGGGTAGCGGTCGTTTACGGGCATGAGTTCGCTGCGGAGCTCGTCGGTCGCCGCGTGCAGTGAGATCGCCAGTCTGATCGGCTCCTCGACCTCGTCGACGAAGCGGCGGAGGCCGGGCAGCCACCCGACAGTGGAGATCGTAGTTCGACGCCAGGTGATCCCGACGTCGGGTAGCGACCGCGCAGCCTCGAGCACGGAGTCGAGGTTGAGCATCGGCTCACCCATTCCCATGAAAACCGCGTGGTCGATCGGCTCGATGCGCCGGAAGTGCAAGGCCTGGTCCAGGATTTCGGAGGCCGTCAAATTCCGCCCGAAGCGCATCTGACCGGTCGCACAGAAGGCGCACGTCAGCGGACAGCCGGACTGCGACGACAGACACACGGAACGCCGGCCGTCGCGATAGCGCATCAGTACCGCCTCCACGGGATGGCCCTCGACGGTGCGAAACAAGGCCTTGACGGTGCCGTCTTTTGCCTTCGCTTCCCGTACGAGGTCGAGAGTCGAGAACGGCACCTCCTGCTCGAGCTGCGCACGCAGCAGGCCCGGGACGTTCGTCATCTCGTGGTAGCCGGCTGCACCACGGGCGGCCCACTCCCAGACCTGCCCGGCGCGGTACCCAGCCTCGCCGCGCTCGACAAGACGCCGTTGCAACAACGCACGATCCATCTTGGCCAGGGTAGCTTTGCTCATGAGCTCGTCCCACGAACCCTGGTGGTCGGGAGGCGTCCTCTATCAGGCGTATCCGCGTTCATTCGCAGACTCGAATAGCGACGGCATCGGCGATCTCGCCGGCCTGCGTGGGCGTCTGAACTATCTGCACTGGCTCGGTGTCGACGGGATCTGGCTCAACCCGACTTTTCCCTCGCCGAACCGCGACTGGGGCTATGACGTCTCGGACTACCTCGACGTTCATCCGGATCTGGGGACGCTCGAGGACCTCGACGCGCTGATCGCAGCCGCGGGCGACCTGTCGATCGCCATCCTGCTCGACCTCGTCCCCGCTCACACGAGCGATCGACATGAGTGGTTCGTCGAGTCGCGCTCGTCGCAGCAATCCCGCCGCCGCCCCTGGTACATCTGGCGTGACCAAGCGGACGAACAGGAGAGCGCCTTCGGCGGCCGGGCGTGGACCTACGACGAGCGGACGGGCCAGTACTACCACCACCTCTTTCTGGCCGAGCAGCCCGACCTCAACTGGATGCAGCAGGACGTACGCGACGCCTTCGACGAGATCCTGCGCTTCTGGTTCGATCGCGGCGTCGCAGGAATGCGAATCGACGTCGTGCACGAGCTCGTGAAGGACCCTCCGGGCCGGTCGAATCGCGAGGAGGTCCACAAGGTGCTGCGGGGCTGGCGATCGCTCGCGCGTGGCTACGAGCCCGAGCGTCTACTCGTCGGTGAGACGTGGGTCATGGAGCTCGAGGAGCTCGCGAGCTTCTACGGGCGTGGTGACGAGCTGCACCTCGCCTTCAACTTCCCGTTCATGTTCGCCGGCCTCGAGGCGGCGGCGCTTGCGGACGTGGTCGAGGGCACCGAAGCTGCACTGCCGCGCAACGTCCTGCCCGTGTGGGCCCTGTCGAATCACGATGTCGTGAGGTTCCCGACGCGAATGTGCGGCGAGGACGACGCGAAGGTCCGGTCCGCACTGCTTGCGCTCCTGACGCTGCGCGGGACCTCGTTCCTGTACTACGGAGACGAGCTCGGCATGCGCCAGGTCGAGATTCCGACCGACCGTGTCCGCGACGCGCACGGTCGCGACGGAGCACGTACGCCGATGCCCTGGGGAGACGTCGAGTGGCGCGATCCCTGGCTTCCGCTCGGCGGGACTGTCGCGTCGGTCGAAGAGCAGCGAGCCGACCCAGGGTCCGTGCTCAGCTTCTGCCGGGCGGCGATCGCGCTTCGGCGCGGTCGGGAAGATCTCGCCGCGGGTGGTTACGTACCGATCGCGAGTCCGACGGGAGTCTGGGCCTGGCTACGGGGAGGCGCCACCGGCATCGCCGTCAACCTGACCGACTCGGCGACGACGACGCCGCTCGCAGGGAAGGTCTTGCTTTCAACAAGGGGCGGCGACGATCCGTCGCGCCTCGAGCCGTGGGAAGGTGTGGTCGTCGCGCTTACTTAGCGCAGGACGGTGTGTAGCGCCACGCGTCCTGGATCGCTGAGCGCTCGCCGACGACGAGGTCGACTCCGCGCCCGAGCACGCGCTCGAGTACCTCGAGGTCGACGTCTGCAGGGTCGGCGACGGCGACCTCTATGCGTCCGGAGTCGACGAAGCGAACCGGGACGACGAACATCCGACGTGCAACCTCGAGCGGCAGCAGTCGCGCCGCCGACGGGTCGAGCGGGTGGCGGACGAGATCGACGTAGCGCAGACCGGCCTGCTCGGCCAACGCGGAGGCGAGCTCCGGCTCGAAGAGCCAGCCCCGGGAAAGAAGTGTCTCGCCGAGGCGCATGCCTGTGACCTTGACCTCCTGGAGCGCTGCGTCGAGGCGCTCATGTGTGATCCAGCCCTTCTGCACGAGAATCGAGCCCAGCATCGGGCGGACCTCATGCTCGAAATAGCCGTGGTCGAGACGAAGCGGGGCGGCGGATCCCGACGCGATCCGAAGGCCGCCGCCGAGATAGCGCTTGTCGGGAGATGTCATCTCTAAGCCTTTCCTGCCTTTTCATCGGCCGCGAAGGCGTTGCGGATGATCACCCGCGCAGGTGAGTCGTGCCCCTGCGCTTCAAAACTGCAAAATGGGCTCGTGATCGATCTTCGCTCCGATACCTTGACCCAGCCGACGCCGGCGATGCGAGAGGCGATCGCGAACGCCGCGGTGGGCGACGACCAGAAGCGCGAGGACCCGACCGTCAACGAGCTCGAGCGCCGGGGGGCCGAGTTCCTCGGGCACGAGGAGGCCGTGTTCCTCCCGACGGCGACGATGGCCAACCAGATCGCGCTGAACATCCTCGGCCTCCCAGGCGATGCGCTACTCGTGGAGCGGCATGCCCACATCATGCTGTCCGAGCTGGGAGGGCCCGCCGCTCACTCGGGCCTCTTGACCATCGGGCTCGAGGGGACGAAAGGTCGGTTCTCGCCCGACCAGGTCGTTGCCGAGGTCCGCGACCGGACGAGCGTGCACGTCGCGCCGACCCGCGTGGTCACGATCGAGGACACCCACAACAGTTCCGGTGGCCGCGCCTGGCCGCTCGACGAGGTCGACGCCATCGTCGCAGCTTGTCGCGAGCACGACCTCGCGGCGCACCTCGACGGCGCGCGGCTCGTCAATGCGGCGGTGGCGACGGGGACGGACTCGGCAAGGATCGGACGCGGCTTCGACACGGTGACCCTCTGCTTCTCCAAGGGGCTCGGCTGTCCACTCGGCGCGCTGATCGCGGGCTCGGCCGAGCTGATGGGGCGGGCGCGGCGCGGCAAGCACTACTTCGGGGGTGCGATGCGCCAGGCCGGGATGGTCGCCGCGGCGGCGCTCTATGCGCTCGACCACCACGTCGATCGGATCGTCGACGACCACGCCCGTGCGCGTCGCCTTGCTGAAGGCCTCGTGGATGCGGGCGTCAGCGTCGACCTCGAGCAGGTGGAGACGAACTTCGTCCAGATCGATGTGGGTCCCGACCGAAGCGGTGCGATCGAGCGAATGAAGGAGCGTGGCGTGCTCGTGTCGACGACGGTGCACCCCACGGTCGTACGCGCAGTCACGCACCTCGACATCTCGGACGACGACATCGACGGCGCGGTCGAGGCGATTCCCGCCGCGCTCGGCGCTACTCGTACTGAAGTGCCTCTAGAACGTTGAGCCTGGCGGCGCGGCGCGCCGGGAAGATAGCGGCGACGATCCCGACGAGGATCGACGCGAGCGCGAAGATCACGAGCTGTCCGACCGGGACCGAGAGGACGATGAAGTTCACCCGGGCGATCAGCAGCGAAGCGAGCACGATGCCGAGCGCGATTCCGATGGCCGCGCCGATCAACGCCGTGATCACGCTCTCATGTCGAATCATTCGTCGCACCTGGCGGCGTGTCATTCCGATCGCCCGGAGCATGCCGATCTCGCGCGTGCGCTCGAAGACCGTGAGAACCAGAGTGTTGACAATGCCGAACAGGCTGACGACCACGGACAGCGCGAGTAGCACATAGAGGATGTTGAGCACCGAGCTCAGTCCTGAAATCTGGTTGTCGATGAACTTTTGCCGCGTCGCCGCCTTCGCGTTCGGGAATGACTTGAGGGTCTGATCGAGCGCTGCCTTGTTGGCGTCCGTCTGGCCTCCCTTCATTAGGACGAAGGAGTAGAGGTTCTGCGGCTGGGGGACGAAGCGGTCGAAGGTCGCGGCCGAGATGGTCACGCTTCCGAACGGCGAACCGCCAGTCGGCGGATCGAAGATTCCGCGTAGGACGAACGTCTTGCGTGCTCCCGTCGCGAAGGTCAAGGTGATCGGCGAGCCCGCTCGAAGGTGGTGGCTCTTGGCGTAGCCCTTGTCGACGAAGGCGCCGTCGGCACCTAGGTTGGCGAGCACAGAGCTGGACCCCTGTTTCCAGTCGAGCTGGAACATCTGGCTCGCCGGTGGATTCACGGCGGTGATCGTGCTCGTGTGATTGAACGCGCGCGCGCGGCCCGCGCGTACGTTGCCGATCGCAGTTACGCCCGGCGTCTTCGCGACCGCGTCCGCTGCGGCGATCGGGATGGGGGAGAAGTTGTTCTGCGCAGTGATCGCGTAGTCCGCGTTCTTCCAGATCTTGTTCACCGAGCCCTTGAAGCTGGTGATGATCCCTGCTGCCAGCATCGACACGAGCGTCACCAGCGCAAGCCCGATCATCAGCGCCGACGCGGTCGACGCGGTTCGCTGCGGATTGCGCTGGGCGTTCTCGCGGGCCAGCGCGCCTGCGGTCCCGCCGATCCTCGTCGCCGGCCAGCCGAGCGCTCCCGCAAGGGGAGTCACGAGCCTGACGGAGAGGAGTGCGACGCCGAAGAACACGAGCAGTGCGCCACCGAGCATGAAGATGAGGATGCCGGCGGTTCCGAGGCCGGGCGCAAACAGCCCCCAGAGCAGCCCGGCGAAGCCGAGTGCGGTCAGCAAGATGGATGCCGGGAGGCGGTAGCGGGCGAACCGTGACTCCGGCAGGGTCGCGCCTTCCCGCACCGCAGCGATCGGCGGCACGCGCGTCGCACGCAGCGCCGGACGGAGGCTCGCCAGCAGCGTGACGATGATGCCGACCGCAAGCGAGACGACAACCGTCCTGGTCTCGAAGGTCAGGCCGTTGTTCGGGAGCGTGAACCCGACCGCGTTGAAGAGCGCGAAGAGCCCCTTCGCGAGTGCGAGCCCGGCGAAAAGCCCGATCACGGCTGCCAGGACGCCGATCGCCAGCGCCTCGATGATGATCGACCGGAGGAGCTGGCGGCGAGACGCGCCGAGAGTCCTGAGCGTCGCGAGCTCGCGCGTCCGCTGCGCGATCGTGATCGATAGCGAGTTCGCGATCACGAAGCTGCCGACGAAAAGAGCGACGCCGCCAAAGCCCAGAAGGAACTTCTGGAGGAAGGAGATGAACGAGTTCGTGTCCTTGCTGTCTTGGTGCGCCTGTCCCTGCCCGGTCCGCACCTGCGTGTCGGCCGGAAGGATTCCTCGGATCTGCTGCAACAGTTGGTTGCTAGAAACGTTGGGCTTGGATGCAACCGCAATCTCGTCGAGCTTCCCGGGCTTGCCGAAGAGCTTTTGCGCGGTCGGGAGGTCGAAGCCTGCGAGCGTCGCGCCGCCGATCGTCGCGACCGAGCCGAACTTCACGATTCCGGACACGCGGAGCTGCTGAACCGAGCCGATCGCCTGCACGCCGACGATCTGGCCGATCCGGAAATGGTCTTTGCTCGCGGTCGACTTGTCGACCACGACCTCGTTGTGCTTCGGCCACGAGCCGCCGACGAGCGTCAACGGATTGAAGGGGGAATCTCCCCGGGCGATGCTGAACCCAAGATTTGGGGCTCCGCCATGCACGATCGCCTTGCCGTTCTTGCCGATCAGTTGAGCCTCGCCGTTGACGCTGCCATCGGCGACACGAACGTCGGGGAGTGCGCGGACCCGCTGGAGTAGCGATTCAGCGAACGCGGGAGCGGTCACTCCGGTTCCACTGCCGACTTCGAAGGCGGCCTTGCCGCTGATGACGGCGTCGGATCCCTTGCGGCTCTCGGTGAAGATCGATCCGAAGGCCTTGTCGATCGAGTCGGTGAGCACATACGTGCCACTGACGGTGGCGACTCCGAGGACGATTGCGAATGCCGAGAGGACGGTGCGCAGCTTTCGGCCCAGGAGTGCCTTGAGAGCGAAACGGATCACGCGCTGTCGAGCTGTTCCATCTCGGTAACGATCTCGTGCGCCGAGAGGTCTCTTGACTCGCGGACGATGAGGCCGTCGGCGAGGAACAGGATGCGATCCGCGATCGTTGCGGCACGCGCCTCGTGCGTCACCATCACGATCGTCTGGTCGAGCTCTTCGACGGAGGCATGGAGAACGTCGAGAATCTCCCCGCTCGTCTTCGAGTCGAGGTTGCCCGTGGGCTCGTCGGCGAAGACGATCGTCGGCCTGCTGATGAGGGCGCGGCCGATCGCCACACGTTGCTGTTGGCCGCCGGAGAGCTCAGACGGACAGTGCGTTCGGCGGTTGGTGAGGCCCATCCGCTCGATCAGCTGGTCGACCCAGGCCCGATCCGGCTTCACACCGGCGATTGAAAGCGGGAGCAAGATGTTCTCTTCGGCGGTCAGCATCGGAAGCAGGTTGAAGAACTGGAAGATGAAGCCGATGTGGCGGCGGCGGAGCTTCGTCAGATCCGAGTCGTTGAGGTTCGAAAGGGCCGTGCCGGCGATCGTCACCTCTCCCGACGTGGGCTTGTCGAGGCCGGCCAGGATGTGCATCAGCGTCGACTTCCCTGACCCCGAGGGCCCCATGACGGCAGTGAGCTGCCCCTTTGGGACATCGAGCGAGACCCCGCGCAGTGCGTCGACCGCGGTGTCTCCTTCGCCGTAGCGGCGGGTCAGGTCGGTGGCGGAGAGGACGAATCCCGTGGAGGGAGCCTCGACCGTCGCCTCGGGTTGAGCTGCCAGTGGGTTGCTCATCTGTCCTCCATCTCGTCGAGTCAAGTGTTGACGGTACCGAGAGCGCTAACAAGGCGGCCTCCCTGCCACTCGTTGGTGCGGTTAACCGCACCGCGCTCGTTCCTATCTGTCTCCCGCGGACAGGAACCAAACGACGAAACCGCCGTAGACGGCGATCAGGAGCGCTCCCTCCCAGCGTCGGGCACGACCGTCACGGATCACGAAGCCGACGAAGAGCGCCGCCGCCCCCATGGCGACGAGCTCGATCGGCCTGAACGCGAGCGACAGCGGGTGTGCGAAGGCGAAGGAGACCAGAGTGACCACAGGGATGACCAGGAGGCCGACCTGGGCGCTCGACGAGATCGCGATCTCGGTCGCGAGCTTCATCTTCCCGCGCCGGGCGATCACGACCGCACCACCGTGCTCCGCGGCGTTCCCGACGATCGCGACGATCACCACTGCGATGAAGAACTCGGAGAGGTTCGCCGCTGCCGCGAAAGCCCGGAGCGAGTGGACGAGGATCTCGCTGATCACGGCGGTCGCCGCTGTGGTCACTCCGAGGATCACGAGCGACGTGCGCAGGCTCCACCCGGACGCGTCGGTGACGTGGTGCGTGGGGCGACGCTTGAGATCGGCGATCGTCACCGCGAGGTAGAGGCCGAGCAGCACGACGGCGGGCCCGATGCCGAGCAAGGCGAGCGAGTGGCGATTCGGATCGCCGTGCCAACCGGGGATGGACGGGATCAGCAGCACCACCACCGCGACCAGGACGAGTCCGAGCTGGCTGAGCAACGAGCGCCGGTCGAGCTCCGCGTGGTCCGTGCCTAAAACCAGCGCGGCACCGAGCACGAGCAGGATGTTCGAGACGATGCTCCCAGCCACGGAGCCGCGCACGACGTCGGGCAGATTGTCCGAGACCGCGACCAGGGCGATGATGACTTCGGGCGCGTTGCCGAAGCTCGCGTTCAGCAGGCCGCCGATCCGTGGCCCGGTGTGCTCTCCTGCGTGTTCGGTCGCTTCGCCGATCAACCAGGCCAGCGGGACGAGCGACAGCGCGGCGAGCACGAACAGAACCGTCTTGTCCGGGTGGACGAAGACATCGACGAGCATCGTGGTCGGCGCGAGCGCGAGCGAAGCCCAGAGGAGTCGTCGCGCCACCGGAGCCAAGCCTAGCGGCCTTAGCTGATCTAGAGCCTCGATGTCAAGTCTTGCGGAGGCCGCTTTTCGGGACGACAATTCCGCCATGCAACCACCACCGGCCCAGCGCCTCGAGGCACTGACCGTCACCGAGCTCCCGCTCCGGCCGCAGGACGAGTTGGAATGCCGGAGGTGCGAGGTTCACTGCGACAAGGTGGTGTATCCGTCCGCATGCGTCGAGCGCGCGTGCCCGTTCTTGTACGCATACGAGGAGTTCGGTCACACGTACATCGGCTGCATGCAGCGCGTCTACGGCGTCGAGATCGATCTGGAGATGCTGGGGGAAGCCGAGGCGCGCCGCGAAGGATTCGGCGCGATGCGTGCGACGCGGGCGCCGCTGCCGATGTGCCGCGTCGAGGTAGAGGAGTGCTACGACGCGGGACGTTCGGGCGAGCTCGGCTGTGTGAACCCGGAATTCCACGAGCTCCCGGTGGGCAGGCCGACGTTCAAGGTCTTTGCTCAGCTCGCGGACTGAGCGAGCACACACCGGCCGGCACGGTCGTCACGCCCTAGGCGGTCGCGCGCGCGTGGAGCTCACGAAGCTTCCGGATCTCGTCGGCGTTCGGGCCCTTGCCGTCGGCGCCGGGCACTTCGAGGACGACGGGCAGACCTTGCAGCTTCGGATGCGCGAGGAAGACGCCCAGCCCTTCACCGATCAGTCCCTCGCCGATGTTGTCATGGCGATCGCGATTCGATCCGAGCGGTGCTTTGGCGTCGTTCGCGTGCAGTGCACGCAGGCGGTCGAGCCCGATGCGCTGGTCGAGGTCCTCTAGCAACGCGTCCCAGGTCGGGGCATCGGTGACGTCCACCCCGGACACGAACAGATGGCATGAGTCGAGGCAGATGCCCAGACGCTCGTGCTGTCCGAGTGCGTCGAAGACGGCGGCCAGCTCGTCGAGCGAGCGGCCGATCGTCCCGCCGGCGCCGGCCGAGTCCTCCATCAGCAGCCACGTCGTGTCCGTTGTCGATTCGAGCAGCTCGAGCATGGCCGGGACGACGCGTTTCAGCCCTTCGTCCATGCCTTCGCCGAGATGCGAGCCGACGTGGAAGATGACCGCGTCGCCGTCGATCGCGGCGGCGACCTCGAGCGTGTTGCGCATCGCGTCG
>Ga0207646_10008520_pt1 | contig 10262 bp, 12 predicted proteins | sample KBSK5502metaG_FD_184343 | JGI IMG/M metagenome (GOLD analysis project Ga0207646, IMG submission 184343) | Corn, switchgrass and miscanthus rhizosphere microbial communities from Kellogg Biological Station, Michigan, USA - KBS K5-50-2 metaG... | ecosystem: Host-associated > Plants > Roots >...
GCACATCTCCACTACATGAATGCCATCGGCAACCTGCCCTGGAAACTCACCTTCTCTTATGGCCGCGCTTTGCAGGCGGCGGCACTCAAGACCTGGAAGGGCAAGCCTGAAAATGTCGCGGCTGCCCAGAGAGCTTTCAATCACCGCGCCCAGATGAATGCGCTCGCCGCTTCCGGCAAGTGGTCGCAGAAGCTCGAAAAGGCCGCGTAAACACCGCGATTGCTGACACGTCCTGCCTTGCCGGCACCTATGATGCTAGGCTCGGCAGGACGCTTTAGGGGAAGCTCAAGATGACCGGTCCCATCGATTTCTCGACCCTCATTGCCCATTGGCGCGATATCGAGGGTGAGGACAACAATCACTACAGAGGCTCCGACGAGCTGCAGTCGATCAGCGCCTCTTACGGCGAGAAATTCAGCTTGATGCGCCTCGGCATCCATCATGAAAGACTGAAGCCCGGGCGGCGCGTCTCATGGCCGCATGCCGAAGCCGATGAAGAGGAATTCGTCTTCGTCCTCGAAGGCGAGCCCGATCTGTGGGCGGACGGCTATCTGAAGCGGCTCAAGCCCGGCGACGGCGTGTCATTCGCGGCCGGCACCGGCATCGCACATACGATCCTGAACAACACCGACACGGATGTGAGACTGCTGGTGGTGGGCGAGGCGTCCCGCGAGAGGAGCCGCATTCACTACCCACTTCATCCGCATCGCAACGCCGAAATCGGCGCCCGGCACTGGAAAATAGAACCCCCACGGCCGCTTGGACCGCATGACGGCCTGCCAGACCGGCAGCGTCAGAAAAACTAAAGCATCGGACCGAAAAGTTCATGGTCGCCCTTGAGGCGGCCATCCAGTCCGCAGCAAGCGGTTTTCGGAGAATCCGACGCGCGATGAGCTTTAATGCTGCATCTGCACTTCGAGTTTGGTCATTTCGTCCTTGATTCGGAGTTTCTTGCGCTTCAGCGCGGCAATCTCGGCATCTGACGAAGCGGGATGGGACAGCACGTCCTCGAGCTCCGCTTCGAGAGCCTTGTGTTTTGCCGCCAGTTCACCGAGATGCGCTTGAACGCTCATCAAAGCCTCCTCTGTGTTGACCAAATAAGTGTGCCATAGACTTGGGGACTTGTCGAACCCTGTGCAAGGGCATAGGTGAGTGTGGAAAAATCGGTGCGCTAGAGCGCTTCCCGCCAAAGGCCTGTCCCGGACTTGAACCGGGATTGCTCGACCCTGGATCGAGTCCGGGGCATGCTTTGGCGATAAGGAAACGCTCCAGAATATAAGCGGGGTCAAGGCGCCGGAATGAACAAAGGGACCGAAGAAAATCTTCTGCAGACGAGGCTCATGACGCTGCGCCAGCAACATCGCGACCTGGATATGGCCATTTCGTCCTTCGAGGCCTCGGGCACCGGCGACCAGCTGCAATTGCGCCGCCTCAAGAAGATGAAATTGCAGATCAAGGACGAGATCCAGAAGATCGAAGACAAGCTCATCCCGGACATCATCGCATGAGCGCCAAAGTGGCCATCATCATGGGCAGTCAGTCCGACTGGCCATCGACAATGAAACATGCGGCCGACACGCTCACCGAGTTGGGTGTCAGCCATGAGGCCCGCATCGTCTCGGCGCATCGGACACCTGAGCGTCTCTATGCCTTTGCCAGGGGCGCCCGCGACGAAGGCTTCCAGGTCATCATCGCCGGTGCCGGCGGTGCCGCCCATCTGCCGGGCATGACCGCCTCGATGACTACCTTGCCGGTGCTCGGCGTTCCGGTCGAAAGCAAGGCACTGAAAGGCCAGGACAGCCTCTATTCGATCGTGCAGATGCCGCCTGGCATTCCCGTCGGCACGCTCGCCATCGGCAAGCCCGGCGCCATCAATGCCGCCCTTCTCGCCGCCAGCATCCTCGCTCTCAATGACAAGGCGCTCGCCAAGCGGCTCGAAGCCTGGCGCGCCAGGCAGACCGCTGCCGTGGCCGAAACGCCCAAGGACAGCGCATGATCCGGAAAAGTTCATGGCCGGGCTTGACCGGGCCATCCCGCAAACAAAAGGATAAAGCGCAATGGCGGCTCAAGCCATCGCGCTTTGGCACCTGATGCGGCTTGTGAAGCCTCTGCCGCCCAATTCCGTCATCGGCATCCTGGGCGGCGGCCAGCTTGGCCGCATGCTGGCGCTTGCCGCCGCACGCCTTGGGCTGCGCTGCCATATTTTCGCACCCGAACCGGAGAGCCCCGCCTTTCAGGTCGCCGCACAGCACACATGCGCCGCATATGATGATGCCGACGCCCTGCAAGCCTTTGCCGGGACGATCGACGTCGTCACCTATGAGTTCGAGAATGTGCCGGCCGAAACCGCCGCCATCCTCGCCCGCCTCGTGCCCTTGGCGCCGGGAGCTGGAGCGCTCGCCACCAGCCAGGATCGTCTCACCGAGAAGACCTTCCTCACCCGCATCGGCCTGGCAACGGCGGCCTTTGCGCCCGTCGATGACAGGGAGGGTCTCGACCAGGCTGTCGCCCAAATAGGCCGGCCCGCGATTCTGAAGACCCGCCGTTTCGGCTATGACGGCAAAGGCCAGGTATCGATCCGACACGAAACACCACTCGATGCCGCCTGGACCGCGATCGGCGGACGCCCCGCCATCCTTGAGGGCTTTGTGGATTTCGAGAAGGAGGTCTCGGTCATCGCGGCGCGCGGCTGGGACGGCTCGACCGCCGTCTATGACGTGCCGGAAAACCGGCATGCCAATCATATCCTGCATCAATCGATCGTGCCGGCCGCCATTGCCCCCGAGGCGGCGGCCCAGGCGCACGACATCGCCCAGAAGATCACTTCCGCCCTCGATTATGTCGGCGTCATCGGGGTCGAATTGTTCCTCGCCCGGCAGGGCGGAAAGGAAGGGCTGTTCGTTAACGAAATCGCGCCCCGGGTCCATAATTCCGGCCACTGGACCATGGACGCCTGTATCGTGTCGCAATTCGAGCAGCATATCCGCGCCGTCGCCGGCTGGCCCTTGGGGAATCCTGAGCGCCATAGCGACGTGGTCATGACCAATCTGCTGGGCGATGAGGTCGAAAACTGGCGGAATCTGGCCCGGGAACCCCAGCTAGGCCTCCATCTCTATGGCAAGACGAAGAGTCCCCCCGGCCGAAAAATGGGCCATTTCAACAGGCTGACCCCTCGACAGGGGTGAAGGCCTGTGCTATCTCGCGCGCCAGCTTGGAAAGGGAACCCTTTCGAAGGGTTTGGGTTACCCCCAAGCCAGTTTTCTGAACACAACCGCCATCAAAGGAACCGAGGTCAGATCTCGTGCAAGTTATCGTTCGCGACAATAATGTCGATCAAGCGCTCAAGGCCCTCAAGAAGAAGATGCAGCGCGAGGGTATTTTCCGCGAGATGAAACTCCGCGGCCACTATGAAAAGCCCTCCGAGAAGAAGGCCCGCGAAAAGGCGGAAGCCGTTCGCCGCGCCCGCAAGCTGGCACGCAAGCGCCTGCAGCGCGAGGGCCTGTTGCCGGCGCCCAAGAAAGTAGTCAAGCCGTAATATCTCTGCCTCACGGCAGGAATGGATGAGGCCGGGCATGTCCCGGCCTTTCGCATTTGGGTTAGGCGCGGCAGCTCACGCCGCCTTGCGGGCCTGGGCGATCTCGGCCTTGATGAGCGCCACCAGATCGCTATTGCCGGCAAGCACCGTGCCCGTTTCGAAGGGTGCCTTTTCGCCTTCCGCCGATATCGTGACGCCGCCCGCCTCGCGCACCATCAGGATGCCGGCTGCGGTATCCCAGGGCTCGAGCCCGCGCCCCTGCATGACATCGATGCGGCCCGCCGCCACGTAAGCCAATTCAAGCGCTGCCGATCCGATCTGGCGGATCGCCGCTACTTTCGGCTGGATCTGCACCAGTTCACGCTGGAACTGCGCATGGCGGTCCTCATCGCCGATCGAGGGAATGCCCCAGGCCACCACGCTGTCGGCAAGCATCTTGCGCGCCGCGACCCGCAGCCGCCGGTTGTTGAGAAAAGCCCCCTGCCCGCGCTCGGCGGTGAAGAGCTCATCGGAGATTGGATTATAGGTGACCGCAGCCAGGAGGTCGCCCTTGCGCTCCAGTGCTACGGAAAGAGCGAAGAAGGGAATCGAATGGATGAAGTTCGTCGTGCCGTCGATCGGATCGATGATCCAGCGGTGCTCGGCATCGCTGCCTTTCACGCTGCCCGATTCCTCCATCAGGAAACTGTAGCCCGGGCGCGCCTTCTCGAGTTCCTCGCGGATGACCTTCTCGCAGCGCTTGTCGGCGGCGGTGACGAAGTTGCCAGGTCCTTTGACCGAGACCTGGAGATTGGCGATTTCGCCGAAATCGCGCTGCACGCCGCGTGCTGCCTTGCGCACGGCATTGACCATGACGGTGAGATTAGCCGATTGAGCCACGATGAATTCCTGATTTGAAACGGGGAAAACGGCCTTCGTCCTAGCAAGTCTGCTGCGCCACGCATAGAGCCTTTGCGCACCTCTTCGCCGGAAAGCGCTGAACCATTTTCCTGTTGTCCCAGGCTCCGTTATGGCGAAAACTGAACGGGCGTCATTCAGGAACGATCCATGAGCCACTACCAGGAAACCTATCGCCGCTGGCAGGACGATCCGGAAGCCTTCTGGGCTGACGCCGCTCGCGAAATCGACTGGATCAGGCCCTGGGACGATGTCTACGCAAAGGTTGACGGCCTCGATCGCTGGTTCGTCGGGGCCGAGTGCAACACCTGCTGGAATGCCATCGACCGCCATGTCGTGGCGGGAAAGGGCGGCCAGGCCGCACTCATCTATGACAGTCCGCTCACTGGCTCGAAGGCGTCCTTCACCTATGCCGAACTTCAGGATGAAGTTGCGACACTTGCCGCGGTGCTGACCGGTCTCGGCATCGCCAAGGGCGATCGTGTCCTGATCTACATGCCGATGATCCCCGAGGCCGCTTTCGCGATGCTCGCCTGTGCCCGCATCGGCGCCGTCCACTCGGTGGTGTTTGGCGGCTTCGCAGCCGCCGAACTTGCCACCCGCATCAATGACGCGAAACCGAAACTCATCATGTCGGCCTCCTGCGGCCTCGAGCCCGGACGCGTGATCGCCTATAAGCCGCTGGTCGACAAGGCGATCGAGATCGCGACGCACAAACCGGGCGCCGGCCTCGTCTGGCAGCGGCCGCAAGCTGCCGCCGAACTCTCAATGGGCCGCGATCATGATTGGGCGATGAGCCTCGCCGCGGCTCGCAAGGAAAAGCGCAAGGCCGATTGCGTAGCCGTCATGGCGACCGATCCGCTCTATGTGCTCTACACCTCCGGCACCACCGGCCAGCCAAAGGGCGTGGTGCGCGACAATGGCGGTCATATGGTGGCGCTCAAATGGTCAATGTCGAATATCTATGGCATCGCGCCGGGCGAGACCTTCTGGGCAGCTTCCGATGTCGGCTGGGTCGTCGGCCATTCCTATATCGTCTATGCGCCTCTATTGCACGGCGCGACGACCATCCTCTTCGAAGGCAAGCCGGTCGGAACACCCGATGCCGGCACCTTCTGGCGCGTGATTTCAGAGCATGGCGTGAAGGCGATGTTCACCGCACCAACCGCCTTTCGCGCCATCAAGAAGGAGGATCCGGAAGGAAGTTTCATTCGCAAGCATGACCTGTCGCATTTCCGCACCCTCTTCCTCGCCGGCGAACGCGCCGATCCCGCCACGGTGAAATGGGCGGAAGAGAAACTGCGCGTGCCGGTCATCGATCACTGGTGGCAGACCGAGACCGGCTGGGCGATCGCCGCCAATCCTGTCGGCCTCGGCCAGCTGCCGGTCAAATACGGATCTCCGACTGTCGCCATGCCGGGCTATGATGTGCGTGTGCTCGATGAGGGTGGCCATGAGGTGAAGCGCGGCAATCTTGGCGCCATTTGCATCAAGACACCTCTTCCGCCCGGCTGCCTGCCGACCTTGTGGGGCAATGATGCGCGTTTTCGCGCCAGCTATCTGGAGCATTTCCCCGGCTACTATGAAACCGCCGATGCCGGCTACATGGATGACGAGAGCTATCTCTACATCATGGCGCGCACCGACGACATCATCAACACGGCGGGCCATCGCCTCTCCACCGGCAGCATGGAGGAAGTGCTGGCGGGTCACCCCAATGTCGCCGAATGCGCGGTGATCGGCATCGCCGATCAGCTGAAAGGTCAGGTGCCGGTCGGCTTCGTCGTGCTCAAGGCAGGTGTCGCGCGCGCGCCCAGGGAGATCGAGACCGAATGCGTGCAGAAGATCCGCGATGAGATCGGCCCTGTCGCCAGCTTCAAGACGGTGATGATCGTCGGGCGTCTGCCCAAGACCAGGTCGGGAAAGATCCTGCGCGCCACCATGCGCAAGATCGCCGATCGCGAGGAATGGAAGATGCCGGCGACGATCGATGATCCGGCGATCCTCGATGAGATCACCACGGCGCTCAAGACCAAGGGAATTGGCTAGGGCCAATTGAGGAAAAGTGGCCATCGGTTTTCCTCAGCCCCATGCGTTAATTTTGCACTTCCGATCGAGCTTGTTGGATCATCCGATTCCGCCTGAGGAGGCTCTGGGACTCATGGCACATGTGATTGAGCGCAAGGACTGGTCCGGGCATCCGGACCGCTGGCAGGGCGAACTGCAATGCGGTGCCTATGGCGCCGATATCTGCATCATCTTCAACTTCCTGCCGGAAGCCGGCGGCGGGCCGCGCCTGCATCGCCATCCCTATGCCGAAACCTTCATCATCCGCTCAGGCACCGGCCTCTTCACGCTAGGGGATCAGAAGATCACGGCGGCGGCCGGGCAAATCCTCGTCGCGCCGCCGAATACGCCGCATAAATTCACCAATGTCGGTCCGGGTCCCCTGGAGACGATCGACATTCACGCCAACGGCAAATTCATCACCGAGTGGCTCGAGTGATCATTTACTCGCGTGCATACCATAAAGCCTCTGCGCAGCATCGCTGTCGCTCTTCGCCGGGCCGTTCTGCTTCTCGTCATAACGGAAGCCCATCAGCGCTCCCGTGGCACCGGGATGGTCGAGGCCGATGGCATGACCGATCTCATGCATGAGGGTATAGCGCACATCATAGACATTGAGATCGCCGTTGAAGCCGATCTTCCACTTCTGCAGGGGATTCAAGCAAATCAGCGCCTTGCGGATAGAGCGGATGCCTTGCGCAGGGCCCTGAAGCGATCTGGGTTCCTGAACCGGCATCAGTCCCCTCTCGACGGCCGGCGCTTCGGCAAACGGGCCCGAGTCGAGTTCAACATTGGTGAAAGCGCGCCCCGTGGGATTGCCCTGGACGCCGATGACGATATCGGCCTGATCGGCCTCATGCGTCTCGACAAAAGTGAGACCGCTCACCTTGGCCCAGGCGGCGAAGGCGGTTTCCGCCTCATCATGCAGGCGGCGGTCCGGCAGGCCCGTTCGTTTCGCCAATTCATCAAAGGGGAGCAGCGATGCGCAGTTGCGCGCCGAGGGCGATTGCACCATCGAAGCGGCAAAGGCAAAAGTCACATTGGCGCCGGCGCCCCATTTGGGCGCACCCCATTTGACCCAGGATCCTTCCAGCACAAGAAACCGCTGATCAGCCGCGGCGCACAAATCCGACATCGTTGCCGCCAGAAAAATCGCGGCGGCAGCGAACCTGCCCAGCATCATGCCGTTTGTCCCTTACTCACCCATCTGTCACTGTCGATTTTATCGATATTGGCGCGGGCTCGCTCTTCCGTAGCGGCAGTAAAACCGGCGCGGCCTGTTTGTCTTACACTTTGCGGGGAACTGCAATCCCCATTTTGCCGCGTCCGATGAAAGTGATAGGGGAACTTTTCAACCAGCACCCAACCTGCCGGCTCCCATGTCACCTTCGACCATTCATAAAGCGCGCTGGGCGATCGCGCTCACCTTCCTGGTGCACGGCTCCATTGTCGGCTCCTGGGTTCCGCATATCCCGCTCGCCAAGGACCGCCTCGATGTCGGCACCGGCATTTTCGGCGTGGCGCTGCTGGCGATTGCCCTGGGCGCCATCATCGCCATGCCGCTCTCCGGCATTCTCATCAATCGCTATGGCAGCGCCCGCATCACCACCGTGACGGGCATCGCTATGTGCCTGGCCTTCATCCTGCCGCCGCTGGCGCCGGCCCTCCCGAGTTTCCTCGCCGCGGCCCTGGTTTTTGGCGCATCGATCGGCAGCATGGATGTCGCCATGAATGCGCATGGGGTCGCGATCGAGAAGGCCATGCGCCGGCCGACCATGTCGCTTCTCCACGGCTGCTTCAGCGTCGGCGCCATGGTGGGCTCGCTCCTCGGCGCTCTCCTCCTCAGCGTGATGAGCGAGATCTCCCATATCCTCCTCGCCTCGGCCCTCTGCCTCGCTTTGTTCCTTCTCGCTATCCGCTTCTTCCTGCCATCGGCCATCGACAAGGGCCTGTCGGGACAAAGCTTCGTCTGGCCGACCCGGGCGACGATCGGGCTCGGCATTCTGTGCTTCCTGGCCCTGGTGGCGGAAGGCGCCGTTGTCGACTGGTCCGGCCTCCTGCTGCGCGGGCGGTTCCAGCTGGAAGCCGGCACGGCGGCTTTGGGCTTTGCCGCTTTTGCCGCCGGCATGTCGCTGTCCCGTTTTCTCGGCGATCGGCTGCGCGTGAAACTGGGCGCCACGCGGCTGGTGCGCTGGAGCGCCTTCCTGATGGCTCTGGGCCTCGCTGTCGCGCTGATCGTGCCCTCGCCAGGCGTCGCCATCTCAGCCCTTGCCATCGCAGGTATCGGCATCGGCAATGCCGTGCCCATTCTCTTCGCCGGCGGCGGCCGGCTCGAGCCTGATGCGCCCGGCCGCGGCATCGCCGCCGTGACCACGCTCGGCTATGCCGGTTTCCTCGCCGGACCACCGCTGATCGGGTTCGTCGCCGAGCTCACCGGCCTGCCCTTGGCGCTCGGCCTCGTCGTCCTCGCTTCGCTCATCATTGCCGCCTCGGCCCGCGCCGCTGGCGCCGCCGATGCCTATTAGCTAGGATTGCCGGAACGGGAGCAGCGGATAATGCAAATGCCGGATTTCGCGGGCAAGATCGTGGTCATCACGGGAGCGGGGCGCGGACTGGGTGCCGCTTTCGCCGTTGTCCTCGCCGATCTCGGCGCCGAGGTCATCATGACCGGCCGCAACACCGAGCAGGTCACCACGGCGGCGGAAGCCATTGGCCTGCGCACCGGCAAGCGCCCGCAGACCATCGTCTTCGACCTCGCCGATCCCGGACAGGTGACGCTCACTGCCAAGAAGATGCGCGACGAGATGCCGAAGATCGACATCCTCATCAACAATGGCGCGCAATGGCTGCAGGGCAGGATGGACGAGCATGATGCCTATGCGATCGTCAGCACCATCTCTTCCGGCGTTACCGGCACGCTGCTGTTCACCCGGGGGCTCATCAAGCCGCTCGAAGCCTCGGGCGCCGGCGACATTCTCAACATCATTTCGATCTCGGGATTGCCCAATGTGCCGCTGCACGGCGAATCGATCGCCTTCCATGCGGCCAAGCACGGCCAGACCGGCATCACCGAGGGCTTGCGGCAGGAACTCAAGGGCAGGCCCATTCGGGTAAGCGCGCTCTACCCGCCGAACCTCGTCGATATCTCGCCGCTGGACGCCAAGGCCTGGGCGGCCGAGCGTGAGCCGCAATCGCTCGCCACCAACCGCGACATTGTCGAGGCCGGCATCTTCGCGTTGTCGCGCCCGCGCCACGTGACCCTGGCATCGGTCGTCATCGATCCCGATCACGGCGGAACATTCCCGGGCTAAACATTGGATCGAACATGAAGCTCTCTGGCAGGACCGCCATCGTCACCGGCGCAGCGAAAGGCATTGGCCGCGCTTGCGCCGAGCGTCTCGTTGCCGAAGGCGCCAATGTCATCCTCGCCGATATCGACGATGCGGCAGGCAATCTTGCCGCCAGGAAACTGGGCGGCACCGCCCGCTATGTCCATTGCGATGTCGCCACCTCCGCCGATGTCACGCGCCTGATCGGCGAGGCCGTGGCAAGCCATGGGGCGGTAGACATCCTTATCAACAATGCTGGCATCTCCGCACCTGGTGACATCCTGCATATCTCCGAAGCCGATTTCGACCGCGTGATCAGGGTCAATCTCAAGGGCGCCTTCCTGGTCGGCCAAGCGGTGGCACGCCAGATGGTGAAGCAGGTGATGGACGGGCGCAGGGCCGGCGCCATCATCAACATGTCCTCGGTCAACGCC
>Ga0207646_10008521_pt1 | contig 10261 bp, 10 predicted proteins | sample KBSK5502metaG_FD_184343 | JGI IMG/M metagenome (GOLD analysis project Ga0207646, IMG submission 184343) | Corn, switchgrass and miscanthus rhizosphere microbial communities from Kellogg Biological Station, Michigan, USA - KBS K5-50-2 metaG... | ecosystem: Host-associated > Plants > Roots >...
GCTCGGCGATCAGCTGGCGGGTCTTGTCGATCGCCGACCGCAGGTCGCGCTGCTGCGTGTCCAGCGTGTCGAGTCGCTCGCGGACCACGGCGTGCTCCTCGACCGCGAAGGGGTTCGCGGCCCCGAGCTCGTGGTAGCGGCGCCGGAGGTGGGCGAGTCGGCCGGGACTCGGCGGCACCGCCGGTGGCGCTTCGGTCGCCCAGCGTACGGCGACTGCGTCGAGGGCGGCCTCGAGTCCGGCCGCCTCGCTGGACTCGTCTTCGTCCGTCGCGTCCTCGTCCGAGGGATCCACTGGCTCCGGGGACGTGGCTCCGAGCCGGCCTTCGACCAGGCCCGGCGCCAAGCCCGGACCGACGGCCACGGGCACGACGCCCGCCTCGGCCTCGAGCCGGATCCTGCCGAGGTCGCCGAGGCCCGCCAGCTCGACGAGCAGCTGCTCGCGGAGCGAATCCCGGCCGAGGCGTGCCTCGAGGTCGGACCGGTCCGCGGCCCGGAGCCGTTCGTCGGCGTGCCGCAGCCGTTCGCGGGCCGCGGCCGCATCGCGCTCTGCCCCGCTCAATCGCTCGCGCGCAACCGAGTCGGCCGCCCGGATCTCCGACAGCGCCGCGGCGGCATGCGTCTCGGTCGCGGCCGCCGCCGCCAGCTCCTGGCCGAGAAGTCGACGCCCCTCGATGAGGTCCTCCTCGCGCCGGGCGAGCGCAATCGCATCCCGCTCCGCCCGGACGATCCGCTCCTCGTCCATCGCGACCGTCGCCTCGGCCCGGGCGCGCCGGCCCTCGATGTCGCGGCGTGCGGCGTCCGACGCCGCCTGCTCCGCCGCCAGGCGATCGCGGCGGGCGCGGAGATCGGCCGCGCGGGCCTCCCAAAGGGCGATCGCGGCCTCATCGGTCGGGGGAACCGCAGGGGCCGCTGCCGTCGGGCTCCCGATGGCGCGCGCCTGGCCGGCCTCGCCTGGGACATCGCCGTCACCGACCGCCCAGAGCGTCGCTCCCTCGAGCGCGGCGAGCGCTTCCCGCGCACGCTCGACTTCGCCGGTCAGGCGATCGACCTGTGCGGCATGCCAGCCTGCCTCGCGGACGACCGCCTCGAGCTCGCGCGCGGCCGCGCGCTCGGCCTCCTCGGCTCGCCGCCGCTCGGCGGTGGCCCGAGATTCGGCGGCCGCGGCGGCGTCGAGCGCCGACCTTGCGCCGACGGCCTCGCGCTCCGCGACATCCGCCTCTGCCGCCGCGGCCGTTGCAGCCCCGGTCAGCTGGGCGACCGCGAGGCGCAGGCGCTCGGCGTCAGCTCGCCGCTCCAGCGGCGCATCGCCCCGTCCCAGGCGGACCGCGACGGCCGTCACGACGGCCGAGCCGTCGCGGACCACGAGGGTCCAGCCGGTCGGGAGGTCGGGCTGGAGGCTGAGGGCCGTCGGCAGGTCGGCCACGACCGCCACGCGGGCGAGGAGCTGGGTCACGGCTCCGGTCGGATCGCGCCGGATGGCCTCGGCGAGGGGCACGCCACCGGCCGCGCCGAGTCGGTCCGCGACCTTCCGGGCGGCGGCATCGGCAACGGCCGACCCCGCGAGGCGCTCGCGGATGACGAGCATGCCGCGCTCGGTCGCGAGCTCGACCGCGGCCGCCTCGTCGACGACGTACGCCCGGCTCAGCTCGTCGAGGGCGGCTTCGACCGCGGGTCGGAGGCTCGGCTCCACGACGAGCTCGTCATCGAGACGTCGTCCGCCGCGACGCTTTGCGGCACGGGCGATCCCCCGTTCATCCTCCTCGCGGATCCGGCGCTCGAGCGCGTCGAGCCTCGCCCGCTGGGCGACGAGAGCCGCGGCGGCACCGGCCGACCGCTGGTTCGCGCCGCCGCGCCGCGCCTCGGTCTCGCCGGCCGCCGCCCGCGCGGCCTCGCGGGCCGCTGCGGACTCGTCGGCCGCGCGGCTCGCCGCCTCCAGGTCGGTCCGGGCCGCGCCCTGCCGGCCGGTCAGCTCGGCCCGTCGCGCCTGGACCTCGGCCGCGGCCGCTGCCTCGGCGTCGAGTCTCCGGCTCGCATCCGCGAGGCGCCGCCGGGCCGTCTCCGATTCGGCCTGCCGGGCGGCCTCGGCGCGCCGGATCGCGGCGGCCTCCTCGCCCCGGGCGCGGCTGGCCGCACGAAGCGAGAGGAGCTCGCCCGAGGCCTCGGCGACGAGCCGCTCCGCCTCGGCGAGCGCACCATCGAGGTCGTGATCGCGGGGCGGGATCGGCAGGGAGAGCCCGCGCCGCTGGACGGCCAGCGAGGCCTCGGCTGTCTCGCGCTCCGTGTCGAGGCGGGTCCGGTCGCGGGCGATGGACTCGAGCTCACCGGCCAGACGCGTCTCGCGGAGGCGGAGCTCGGTCACCCGGCCGCGCGCGGTCTCATGGCCGGACTCGCGCTCCCGTTCCGTGGCCGCGCGCGACGCCATCTCGGCCGCGATCGCGCCTGCGGCGTCCTCGGCCGTCTGCAGCTCGACCATCGCCTGGTCGGCGTCCCGCCGTTCGCGCTCGACGCGGGCGGTGGCCGCCGCCGCGGCCGTCGCGGCCTCGTGCCAGCGGACGTGAGCGGCAGCGATGAGCGCATCGGCAAGCTCCTCGCCGGCCGTGAGCCGCGTCGCCTGCTGTTCCGCCTGGGCAGCCAGCCGGCGGGCCTGCGGCCGCAGCTCGGCCAGGATGTCCTCGACGCGGGCCAGGTTCGCCTCGGATTCGGTCAGCTGGTCCTCGGCCTTGCGGCGCCGCCGCTCATGGCGCCGGACGCCGGCCACCTCCTCGAACAGCGGCCGCCGTTCCTCCGGGCGGAGGGCCAGCGCCTGGTCGACCATGCCCTGGCCGATGAACAGGAACGCGTTGTCCGCGAGGTGCGCGCCGTCGAGCAGGTCGACGAGGTCGCGCAGTCGGATCCGTTGTTTGTTCAGGAGGTAGTCGTTCTCGCCGGAGCGGTAGAGCCGCCGCCCGAGCTCGAGGACCGCGTAGTCAACCGGCAGGAGACCGTCACCGTTGTCGAGGACGATGGTGACGTCGGCCATCCCGAGGGCCGAACGCCGGTCCGAGCCGGCGAAGATCACGTCCTCGGACTTCCGACTGCGGAGGGCTCGGCCCTGCTCGCCCAGCGACCACCGGAGCGCGTCCGCGAGGTTGCTCTTGCCCGACCCGTTGGGCCCGACGACGGCGCTGATGCCGGGCCCGAACTCGATCAGCGTCCGTTCGGCGAACGATTTGAAGCCCTGCAGACGGAGGGCGAGCAGACGGGCGGGCGCGCTCATCCGCTCCATTGTGACGGGTGATCGTCGGCCGCAGGCGTCTCGGCCGCCGCCGCCCGGCCGCCTCCCGAGCCAGAGGCCTTCCGATCGGCCGTCTCGCTCCGGAGCTGCTCGAGCGCATGGACCGCCGCCGCGGTCTCGGCGACCCGCCGCGACGGGCCCTCCCCCGCCCCGAGCACCCGGCCCTCGACGACGACCTCGACCCGGAACAGCTTCTCGTGGTCCGGGCCGGTCGCGTCGATCACGTGGTAGTCCGGGCGCGAGCCGGTGCGCCGCTGGGTGAACTCCTGGAGGCGGCTCTTCGGGCTCTTCAGCGCGGCGCCGCCGGGGTCCATCGCGATCTCCGGGCCGGCCAGCTCGACGAGCCAGTCGCGCGTCGGGCCCCAGCCCAGGTCGAGGTAGAGGGCGCCGGCGAGGGCCTCGAACGCCGACGCGAGGAGGGACGGCCGGCGGCGACCGCCGCGCTGGGCCTCACCCTCACCGAGGAAGAGGGACCCGCCCAGGTCGATCCGGTGGGCCAGGCGGGCGAGCCCGACGGTCGAGACAATCGCGGCCCGGCGGGCGCTCAGCAGGCCTTCGTCGTCGGTCGGGTAGGCCGCGAACAGCGCATCGGAGATCGCGAGGTTGACGACGGCGTCGCCGAGGAACTCCAGGCGCTCGTTATGGCCGGGCGCGGCGTCCGGATGCTCGTGCAGCCAGCTGCTGTGGACGAGCGCCTGCTCGAGGAGATCGCTGTCGCGGACCGCGAGGCCCAGTCGCTCGGCGAGAGCAGCAGCGGGTCGCACGGCTCCTGGGTCGCCGGGGCGGGAGTCGCGGATCGCCGCGTTCGGCGCGGTCGGAGCTGCGGCTAGGTGGACCGCTCGTCGATGTAGTCGACGGCGTCCTGGACGGTCCGGATCTTCTCCGCGTCCTCGTCCGAGATCTCGGTCCCGAACTCCTCCTCGAGGCTCATGATGAGCTCCACGAGATCGAGCGAGTCGGCGTTCAGATCGTCGACGAACGAAGCCTCCGGCTTGACCTCGTCCTCCTCGACGCCGAGCTGCTCGACGACGATCTTCTTCAGTCGCTCGTAGGTGGTGGACACTGAGACTCCCTCCTCGGAGTTTGGACGTCGAGACTAGCGGCCGGCCGACCTGGCGATCCGCCCGAGAACGCCATTCATGAGGCGCCGCATCGGGTCTCCACTGTAGCTTCGCGCGAGCTCGACCCACTCGGCGATCGCCACCCGGGTCGGCGTCGGCGAGTGTAGCACCTCACTGATGGCGCAACGGAGCAGCGCGCGGTCCATCCGGGCGAGCTGTCCGACCGGATATTGGGGCGCCGCCTCGACGATCTGAGCGTCGATCGTGTCCCGATGGGCCACGACGGCGCGCACGAGACTGCGAGCCAGATCGGCCGCCCGGGGGTCGCCTTCGGTCTCGGCCAGATGCCGTTCGAGGATCGATTCGGCCGTGCGCTGGCCGAACTCGGCTTCGAAGATCGCCGCGAGGGCCAGCCGCCGTCCGGCCCGCAGCGACCGGACCCGATCTGACCGGGAGGCCGTTTGTTCATCTGTCAAGGAGATCTCCGAGGGTCAAGGCTGACCTCGTCTGGCCGCGCTACCGCGCGGCCTCGCGAGCCATTGCCCCGACGACTCTGCGGCGCCGGCTCTAGCCTCCGACGCCATCGACCGTGACCGTCACCGACTCCAGCTGCAGATCGAGCAGGCGCTCGACCGCGGCGCCGACCGCTTCGCGGACCTGCCCGGCGAGCGGCACGAGCGATTGGCCCGGCCGAGCCACGATCCAGACGCGGACCCGGACGCCGCGCTCCGAGAGACGGGTCACGATCGCCGGCCCGACGAAGAGCGTGCGCCAGCCGGGGCCTCCCCGCGAGACGCGGGCAACCCCGGGAATCTCGAGCGCGGCCAGCCGGACCATCTCGTCGATGACGCCATGACCGACGCTGAGCTCGGGGCCGCTCATGACGCCGTCTCGATGGGCGTGCCGTCCGCGGGCAGCGCGACCCCGTCGTCGTCCCGCGCGACCGAATCCTCGTCGGCGGCGCCCACCGCGTCGCGCCGGAGCGCGTCCGCGATCAGCTCCGGGACCCGGGCCCGGGCCATCGTCGCCGCCACGCCCACGCCGTAGCCGACCATCCGACGCCTCGCCCGGCCGTGGGTGATGATCACGTTGCCCTTGACCCCGAGGAGCGGCGAGCCGCCGACGCGCTCCCAGTCGAAGACGGTGCGGATCCGGGCGATCCCGGGGCGCAGCAGGAGCGCGGCGAGCCGGCCGCGGAGCGATCCGCGGAACTCCGTCCGGAACAGGTCGAAGATATACGTCGAGAGGCCCTCGAAGAACTTGATGACGACGTTCCCGAGGACCGCGTCGCAGACGACGACGTCCGCGAGGTGCTTCGTCAGGTCCTTGCCCTCGACGTTGCCGATGAACCGGAGATCGGTGTCGTCGAGGAGCTCGGTCGCCTGCTGGATCCGGAGGTCGCCCTTGCCCTTCTCCTCGCCGATCGAGAGGAGGGCGACCCGCGGTCGGGCCACGCCGAGCACCCGCTCGCTGAAGATCGCGCCCATCCGCGCGTACTGGGCGAGGTTCTCCGCGCTCGAGTCGGGGTTCGCGCCGATGTCGAGGAGAACGAGGGTCCCGGCGTCCGTCGTCAGCGGGACGGCGAGGGCCGGCCGATCGACGCCCCGGAGCCGTCCGAGCCGGAGGACCGCCGCCGCCATGCCGGCGCCCGAGTGGCCCGCGGTCACGACAGCATCGGCCTCGCCGCGCTTGACCAGGTCGGTAGCGACGACGATCGAGGCGTCCTTCTTCTCGCGGACAGCGACCGCCGGCTCGTGGTCGTCCATGTCGACGACCTGCGAGGCATGGACGATCGAGACGTTCGTCGGGTAGGAGCCGGCAATGCGGCGCACGGTCGCCTCGTCGCCGACGAGGATCACCCGGTCCTGGGGATGGCTCAGCGCGTGGTCGATGGCGCCCGGGACGACCTCGGTGGGGCCGTGATCGCCGCCCATCGCGTCGACCGCGATCGTCACGCCGCGGTTGTCGTCGAGGGCGCCTGCGGCGGCGGTGATGGGGCGGTCGAGCGCGGCGACCACCTCAGGAGGCGTTGTCGGTCGCGGTCTGCTTGAGCTCGATCGCCTGGCGGCCGTTGTACCAGCCACAGTTCGGGCAGACGTGATGCGGCAACTTGGGCTCGTGGCAGTGATCGCACTCCTCGAGCTTCGGCACGCTCAGCGCCAGGTGGGCGCGACGCTCACCCTGCCGGGCGTGCGAGACGCGTCGCTTGGGAACACCCACGGTCGGTGGTCTCCTTCGATGTCGGTGGGTCGGGCGGCCGGGACGTGGGACGCGCCGAGACGCCCCACCGCGGTGGCAGGGCCGATGGCGGAGTGTAGCCGATGGCGAGCCAACCTGCGACCGAGGAGCTCGCGCGCGCCCATCCGCGGAACGTGCACCGGGTGCCGTAACTGACGTCGGAAGGGGTGCCAACCTGGCCGAACGGGGGCTGCGGACGCCGCTCCGGGCGTCCGGCGCATGATTCGTCGGGAGAAGCGAGGTTCGTTCGCTGGTTCGCGCGTCGGGCGCACGATTCGCGATTCGAAGCCGGTTGCCCTATTCCGGCTTGAACGCCCGGAGCGCCTCGAGCCGCGGGTCGACGTCGTCCTCCGGGTGGTCGTGCAGTCCCTCGTCGAGCGGCAGGCCGCAGACGATGCACAGGCCCGGGCAGTCCTCGCGGTCGAGCGGGGCGATCGGCTCGGCGAGCAGGATCGCCTCGCGGACGGTCTGCTCGAGGTCGAGCTCGTGATGGTCGGTCAGCCGAATTGGCTCCTCGTCCTCGCCGGCCGAGATCTCCACGGGCTGCCCGGTGTGGACGTCGATCGTCGGCAGCGCCTCCTCCTCGATCTCCGCCTCGATCGGGACTTCGATCTCGCGGAGGCAGCGGACGCATTCCATCGCCAGGCTCGTGGTGATGTCGGCGCTGACGAGCAGGCCCCGGTTCGTCCGGGCGAGGTGGACGCGGCCCTCGATCGGGCCGGCGAGCTGGAGGTCATCGCCTAGGTCGATCGTCACGCCATCGAACACGTAGTCGCGAACGGCTCCCGTGCCCTCGCCAAGAAGCCCCGCGACGTTCCAGACCAGGGGCGAGTCTGGAGGTGCCGAGCGCGCCCTCGGTCCTCCGCCGGTCATCGCCGGACGGGCTGGGTCGCGCCCACCTCGTCGTCGACCGCGTCCTCGGTCTCGTCGAGCTCGTCTGGGCCGACACCGTTGACCTCGTCCGCACGCAGGTCCGTCCGGCGCGAGTCGAGCAGGTCGATGCCCTTCTTGATGCTCTGGAGCGTCTTCACGACGTCGCCTTCGAGCCCGACGAGGACGTTGACCGCGTACTCGTCCGCGCCGCGGCGGACATCCTCGGCGTCCGCCTGGGCCTCGCCGATGATCCGCCGGCTGTCGGCCTCGGCCTGCTGGGTCAGCCCGCGCTCGTCGATCAGGAAGGCCGCCTGCTCCTGGGCCTTGGCGACGATCCGCTCGGCCTCCTCCTGCGCCTTCTCGATGATCCGCTCGCCCTCGGAGTTGATCCGCTTGGCGGCCCGGACCTCCTCGGGAACGGCGACCCGAAGCTCGTCGATCAGGCCGAGGGCGGCCTGCTGATCGACGACGACGTTGTTCGTCAGGGGCAGGTGCTTGCCGTTGGCGATGATCGACTCGAGCCGCTCGACGAGGAAGATGATGTCGATCGGGATGCCCTCTTGTGGCGGGTGAGTGGGTCCGAAGCCGAACTCGATGATCGTCGCGGCGGATTATCGCACGGCGCAATCACTCGGTGACATCCATCGTCCGGATCCGTCGATCGGCAATGACGAGGAAGAGCAGCCCCCAGGCCACGACGATCGCGACGACGAACGGCAGGGCGAGATCGATCGGGGCGGGCGGCACCTCCTGGCCGGTCATGCCGATCGCGCCCGTGTCGTTGCCGATCCGCGCCAACAGGGTCCGGCCGGCGTTCGTGAGGAAGAACTGGGGAACCCCCGACAGCAGCTGCCCTGGCCAGAACACCGGCAGCGCCGCGATGAACGTCTCGAGAAGGAGGCCGAGAACGACGATCAGCAGGGGCAGTGCACCCGAGCGGAGCAGCACGGTGAGGGCGGCGGCCAGGGCGATCAAGACGGTCGCGGACAGGATCTCCGTGCCGACGAGGGCGAGCGCCGGGCCGGCGTGGAGCGGCATCGTCGCCGGCGGCAGCTCCGCGCCGATGACGACGAGCACGAAGGACAGGACCACCGCGAGCAGGGCGAGGGCGACGTACAGCCCGACCGTCATCGCGACGAGGCTGATCAGACGGCTCACGAGGAAGCGGCGGCGGTTGCCCGCCGCGAGGAGCGAGGTCCGCACGGTGCCGAATCGGAATTCGTCACCGATCACGAGCGTCGCGATCAGGACCAGGGCGACGATCGGCGCGATCCCGAGGCCGATCATCGCGAGGATGCTCTGGGGGAACTCGTACTTCTGCAAGGAGATCAGCTGCTCGTCGTTGCGGGCCGCCAGGTCCGCCTCGGCCTGGGCCTGCTGGTCGGCGAGGAGCTGCGGCCGGGCCGCATCGATCTCTTCCTGGCTCATGCCCTCGAAATAGCCGCTCTGCTCGAGGTCCTGCTCGGCCTGGGCACGGTCGAACGGCGGGGGGTCCTGGACGTCAGTGCGGTAACCCGCGATGAACCCGATCCCCCCGATGAGCAAGACCAGAACGAAGATCACCCAGAGATCGCGACGCCGCCGGAGGCGCAGCCAGTCGGCGCGCAGCAGGGCCATCATGTCGGCGAGCCTGCCGCCGGAGCGGGCGGCGCGTCCGGGGGGATCGCGAGGGGGTCTGGAGGGGCGGCCGGCGGCGCCGTCGGAGTGCGGCGATCGTCCGCCGTCGCCGATGCCTCCGGCTCGGCGGTCAGCTCGCGGAAGATCGCCTCGAGCGACTGGCGACGGATCGTGAGCTCGGCGGGATGGAGCGATGCCTCGGCGAGGGTCCGGTTGACGCTCGACGCGCGTGACGCCGGCATGTCGACGAGAAGCGCTGCGCCGCCGTTCGGACCGGCAGCCGTCTCCGTGGCCGCGACGCCGAGGAGCGCCCGGGCCGCTCGCGCCTCGGACGGCGTGTCGAACCGGACGAACAGGTGATCGTTCTCGCGCAGCAGCGATCCGGGCGCGCCCTCGGCGACGACGACCCCGTCGCGCAGGATCGCGACACGGTTGCACAGCTGCTCGACCTCGGGCAGGACGTGGGTCGAGAGGAACACCGTCGCCCCGCTCGCCGCCATCCCCGCGATCAGCCGCCGGACGTCGACCACCCCGTTCGGGTCGAGGCCGTTCGTCGGCTCGTCGAGGATCACGAGCCGGGGGCGGTCGAGCAGCACGAGGGCGAGTGCCAGGCGCTGGAGCATGCCCGTCGAGAACCCGCCCGCCTTGCGCCGGGCGACGGCCGCCAGCCCGACCTGGTCCAGTACCTCCCGCGTCCGGCCGGTCAGCACGTCCGCCGGGATCCCGCGCGCCGTCCCGAAGACGGCGAGGTTCTCCAGCGCCGAGAGGTAGGGGTAGAACGCGGGACGCTCGATCAGCGCACCGATCCGGGACAGGACGGGCGCGCCGGGCTCGACGACCTCCCCGAAGACCCGGCTCACCCCGCCGCTGGGACGGAGCAGCCCGAGGAGGAGCCGGATCGTCGTCGTCTTGCCGGCGCCGTTCGGCCCGAGGAACCCGTACACGCCGCCGGGCGGCACCGCGAGGTCGATCCCGGCGACGGCCTCGACGCCCGCGAAGCGCTTCCGGAGACCCCGGGTCTCGATCACCGGTGGCGCGGCCCCATCCAACAAGTTCCCGCCTCCGCGTGGCCGGGTCATGCTGGAGCGCCCGGTGGTCGACGTCCCGCCGACGACGTCAGGATCATATCGGACGCGTGGTCACCGATTCGGGGACGAGATCCGTCGGCGACGGCGAACGACGGAGACCAGCCCGAGGA
>Ga0207646_10008522_pt1 | contig 10261 bp, 11 predicted proteins | sample KBSK5502metaG_FD_184343 | JGI IMG/M metagenome (GOLD analysis project Ga0207646, IMG submission 184343) | Corn, switchgrass and miscanthus rhizosphere microbial communities from Kellogg Biological Station, Michigan, USA - KBS K5-50-2 metaG... | ecosystem: Host-associated > Plants > Roots >...
CCGTCCTCACCGGTGACCCCCGGCTCGGGCTGCCTCCAGCTTCACCCCACCGCTGCGGCGGCGAAGAGATCGAGGTCTTCCACCTCCATCCGTAAACAACAGCGCCTCGTGGCGCACTCAGGCTGCCCCCAGCTTCGTCAGCCTGCTGCGACAAGCTGACGGTAAGGGTCTTTCACCCCCACCCGGTTACACAGCGCCTCGTGGCGCACCCAGCGCTCATGGTAAAGGCGGATCAGTTCCCCGGCGGGGTAGCGGCGCCAGTCCAGCAGCGTGGTGATCAGCCGGTAGCCGTCCCCGAGCCGGGTCCCGTCCGCGCCGTGAACATCGAGGTCCGCTTCGATGATCCGCACCCGCAGCCCGTCCACCCGGGACAGGTACGACCCGTCGGGCAGGATCTCGCCGACTCCGGGTTTGCGGCTGGCGCTGCCGCGGACCAGGAACTGCGCCCCGGTCGCGGCGACCGCCGTGAGCAGGTCCGCCGCGTCATAGGCACGGTCGGCCAGCAGCAGCATGCCCTCACCCGGCAGCGGGACCAGCTTGCGGGCCAGCGGCACCTCGGCCCGTTCGCCCGGGCCGCCGATCACCGCCCCGAGCAGCCCGCGGGTCCCGGTCTCGGCCAGCGCCACGATCCGCATCGCGGGATACCCGGCCACGCCCAGCCGGTTCCTCAGCTTCCCCCAGCCAGGACCGGTTCCGGTCACTATCCGGCACATGGACCGAATTCAGGCCATCGAACGCGACGGTGCGCAGCCCGCGCCAGGTAACTCCCCGGGCCCCGCGGTGATGCCAGCGGGACCGCGACCGTCCCGGACACGGCCCTCGCCGGGGCCGGGCCAAGCCGGCGGCGCAGGTCCCGCAGCGCCTTCTCCGACGGGCGGGGCAGGCCCAGGTCCGCAAGCGCGCCGGTCATCTTGTCCCAGACCCTCAGGTACCCGATCCCGGGGAACAGCGTCATCGCCAGCACGAAGTACATCCCGACGCGCGAGGGCAGCGCCCGCATCCGCTTCTGCACCGCCCCGGTCATCTCCAGCACGTCACCGGCCAGCCCGGACGGCAGGTACCGGGTCAGCTCACCCAGGTGACCCGGGGCGAACACGCCCGCGGCGACCGTCACCACGCACGGCACGGTAACCATGGCAGACTGATTCAACGGAGCTCCTGTTCAAGATCAAAGGTGATGTCGCAATCCCTTGATCTACAGGAGCTCCGCCACCTTGAAGGCATACGAGCTAGTCCGTGACGAAAAGGTGACCAGTACCGGTTGACAACTAGTGTGCTGAGTCGTTAATTCGGCGGCAGTCGCTGCAAGGTCCTTAAGGATCTCGTCGGCGGTCTCCGTCCACGCGAACGGGTCCAGTTTCGGACTCGGCACGGCCGCCTATCAGCTGAGGTCGTATTGATGACCCGGCATACTAGAGGTTGACTCCGTCAAGCCCTGGTTTAGCTGGCGCCGCAGGTGGGGAGGGTTGCAGCGCAGAAGAAGGGCCTACAAAGGAGGTTCCTCGTGAAGTACGTCATCACGTGGTCTCCGCGAGCCGGCGGCTCGGCAGAGGAAAACGAAGCGGCGGTAAAGCGCAGTCTCGAGGTCTACAGCAAATGGTCCCCCCGGGCGACGGTGCACCAGTTCGTTACGCGCCTTGACGGTCAGGGCGGCTTCGCCGTCCTCGAGGCCGACGACCCGGCGGTAATCGCGCGTGACAGCGCAATCTTCACCCCCTACCTGGAATTCGGCGTTTACCCGGTGCTCGACATCGACCAGGCCATGGGGATCATCCAGGAAGGGATCGAGTTCCGGGCGTCCGTCTAGCTTGCCGGGCCGTTAACCCGGCGGCAGTAGGCTGCGAGGTTCTCAAGGATCTCATCGGCGGTCTTGGTCCACACGAACGGTTTCGGGTCCCTGTTCCAGTCGATGATCCACTTACGGATGCCGGCTTCGAGCTCGGCGACATTGCGGTGCGCTGACCTGCGCAGTTTGCGGTTGGTGAGCTCGGCGAACCAGCGCTCGACCAAGTTGATCCACGATGAGCTGGTCGGCGTGAAGTGCAGGTGGAACCGCGGGTGCCGCAGCAGCCACTTGTGGATGGCCGGGGTCTTGTGCGTGGCGTAGTTGTCGCAGATCAGGTGCAGGTCCAGGCCGCCGGGCACGGCGTTGTCGATGAGCTTGAGGAAGCGCAGGAACTCCTGGTGGCGGTGCCGCCGGTAGTGCTGGGCGATCACCGAGCCGCTGGCCACGTCGAGCGCGGCGAACAGGCTCGTGGTGCCGTTGCGCACGTAATCGTGCGTCATCCGCGCTGGGGTCGTGGGCAGTACCGGCAGGCACGGGGCAGTGCGGTCGAGGGCCTGGATCTGGCTCTTCTCATCCACGCATAGCACCAGCGCCTTATCCGGCGGGTCCATGTACAGGCCGACGATGTCGCGCACCTTCTCGATGAACTGCGGGTCGGTGGACAGCTTCCAGGTCTCCACCAGGTGCGGCTTGAGGCCGAACGCCCGCCAGATCCGCGACACCGCCGTCTGCGACAGGCCCGCCGACCTGGCCATCGACCGGGTAGACCAGTGCGTATCACTCTTCGGCGGCGCCTGTTCCAGCGTCGCGGTGATCACCTGCTCCACCTGCTCGTCGCTGATCGTACGGGGACGGCCGGGCCGGGGCTCATCGGTCAGCCCCCCGAGCCGGTCCCGCAGGAACCGGCCGCGCCACTTCGACACCATGTCCCGGGAGACGCCCAGCTCACCGGCCACCGCACCGATCGTCCCGCCGTCCGCGCACCTCAGCACGATCTGCGACCGCACGGCCAGCGCCTGGGAGGTCTTCCGGCGCCGCACCCAGGCGTTCAGCGTCCGCCGCTCATCGTCAGTCGGCTCAAGCGGCACCAGTTTCGGACTCGGCACTGGCCCAGCCTACCAACTAAGGCCGTATTAATGACTCAGTACACTAGCCGCCACACTTAACGACGCGGCATTGCTCGCGCCGCCGCCTCGGCGCGCTCGCCTTCGCTCCCGCTGGCGCTCCCGCTACGGCGGCGCCAACGCCGGGCGGCTGGCGCGAAAAGCAGAAAACGGGGCCGCTTGGCATACAGCAAGGTTTCATCAGTGCAGGTGGAGGCAGCCCTGCTGCTGCTGCCGGGATTGTCCGGGGCCGGTCAGAACCTGTCAAGGCCGTCTGTGACCGCAGGGCAACCACACCCGTCGAGCTGCAAGGTGAACGTACACGCGAAGACGACCTTGACAGAACCTGCCCGGACCAGAAGATGGCAGCTATCGGGAGCAGGGACACGAGTGGCCAGGGACCTTAGTGCTAAAGCGCAGCCGGTCGCCGAAGGCGCGGCTTAGCTGTTCTTGGCGTGACTATCCGTGACCGATCGCTTGCTGCCACTTACCGTATACCGCACCGTCGTTAATGCCCGGGTCCAGCTCGCCCACAATCGGAGGGGAATCCTGGACCCACTCAATCGTTTGGTTAGGAGGATTCGCAAAATCCCACGAACAGAGAACACGACCCCGGGGCCAAGTTGTTACATAGTACGTGCGCGCTCCTGTCGCGGTCGTGCAAGCATCGAATGTTGGGTTGCTGCTGGGTTGGCTATGGTTTGCCGTTTGGGCATTCTCCACGATGCTCATAAAAGCTGCATCTACTGTAGTTGCATTCCCGAGGAGGCCATAAGTCATTCCGGCCAACTCGGACATTCCCGGCAATCCCTGACAGGCCACTACAGCTAGGAAGACGGCCTGAGAGAGCAAACCGGGCCCGGGTAGCTGTGTGCTGGGTGTACAGGACGATCGTATGCTTTTCGGTATCTGACTCAGGAGCACAGCCATAGGGCTTGGCGCCTGTGTAGAGTTCCTCGACAGAGAAGCCCGTGGTGTTGTGGTTGCTGGAGGGGTAGAGGTCTGCGGCCCGCTCGAACCGTGGTTTGTGCCATTTGCTAGTGACACGGCAGTGGCTATACCAGCGACGAGGACAACTGCCGAGCAGACCGCGACTATTCGCATCCGTGCCGATCGCCTCTGAGGGTCCGCCGTGGACCGCGTTGGAAGTGCGCCGGTATCCGACACGGACCGGGCCAGTGCGCCTGGAATGGCGCGACCAATGGCTTGTCTCTGACGTGCGTCGCTTCGATCCTCCTTCGCTATCGCCCCCGCTCCCTTCTCGGTTTCGCGACAGGCCTGTTCTTCGATAGCCACTCGGTCGCCTTGCTGGCGGCGGGTGAGCTGCTCGCGGGCGGTGCTGGCCAGACCGTCCGGGTCGGCGGCGGCCGGGTCGAGCGCGGCGAGCTGGTCGCTGACGGCCAGGAGCGCGTCCCAGTCCTGGGTGGCACCGTGGTCGCGGATCTGGTCTTGCAGCTGCTCGATCTGCTGCTGGCGCTGCGCTGCTGCACGTTCGGCTTCCTGGCGGCGGACTTCTTGTTCGGCTTCTCGTCGGGCTCGTTCCTGGGCCTCTAGCTGAGTCACAGCTTGTCCATCGTCAGCGTCGTAGGCGGCCCGGGCCAAGGCGGCAATACGCGGAAGGTCTTCTTCGCTGATGCGCTGGAGCGTCAGCCGTGCCGTGAGGGCAAGACCGGGCTCGCCGTGGTCAAGAAGTTCGGCCAGGGCTTTCACGCCTGACTCCCGGACGACCAGGCGAGAATTTTCTATGAGCACGCGCATGTCGTCGGGCAATGGGGCGGGCTCGATGATCGGGCCGCGTACGCTGCGCGCGATGAGCAGATCGCCTTCCGCGCCGAACGCCCACAGCTCTGGGGTTTGCCGGGACTCGGTGTCCCGCACTGTGGCATAGACGTGGTGATACAGGTCCTCCACAGTAACTAGCCCGTCCTTGTCCCGGTCAGCCTGGCCGGTGCGCAGCCCGTTAACCACTGCGTGGGTGAACATTGAGCGAACCCCCTCGCCGACCACGGTGGCGCCTTCGAAGGAGTATTCGGTGGCCCGAGATGCGGTGAGCACCACTCTGCCCCGGCCGCTGAACCTGTCCCTGAGCGCCAGCGCGTCGTCACCCTTGCTACCCTTGGCGAACGCGCCGCTGTGGCAGCAGTCAAGCAGCAGGATCTGCTGGCGAGCTCGGCAGTCATCGAGCTGGTCGTTGAGCCAGTTCGCCGCTACAGCGGTGGCGGATAGCAGCGCGCGCTCGGTGTTGATGGTGGCGTAGTAGAGTCGGCCACGGTCATCGAGCACGCCGTGGCAGGACAGATAGACGAGGACCAGGTCACCCGGGTCCGCTTGGTGGCAAAACTGAGCAATGCCGCGCAGCAGCCGATCGCTGGGCATATTGATCAGGATGCCGACGTCGAAGGCCCCGATCGCCGGGTCACGGAGTACTTCGGCTAGATCAGAGGCGTCACGCCCGGGTGCTCGTAGCTTCTGCAGCGTGGGGTCCTGGTAATCAGAACCGCCGACAATAAGTGCAAGTCGGCGACCCTGCTCATCCTGGGCCGACATGGCGGGCCACCCACAAGTCAATCAGCCGATCCTGCTCAGCAGAACTGACGCCGCTAACTTCAAGCGCGTCTCCACCAAGGGTGAGCTTCACGCTGCGAACGCGGTTACGCCCTAGCCACGACCGAATCCCAGCAACGATCGAGACCAGTACCTCAGGGCTGGTCACCAACCGAACCACCAGCTCGCCAGCCGCCAGCAAGCCAACACCTTTCGAGTCCTGCGGCGCTTCTCCCCGCTCGGGCTGCCGCACAGCATCTACATCCAGGTCAAGCAGCTCAGCCCGCAACCGACTGGTAAGCTCGGTCAGTTCCTCGACATCAGTATCTGGCGCAGCTTGCAGCTCGACCGACAACTCACCCGACTCCATAGTCATCACGCTCACCCCGCCTCAAGATTCCACGACCTGCTCGGTTGCCCATCGGCCGATCTGTGATTCAACTAACCATTTTCACCAAGATGCACCCTCGCGCCCGCCCGTGCAACCGTCCGGAAGCGGACAGCGGGGTTCCAACCCGGGAGGCCGAGAGGCAGAACCGAGGCATGGACCGCAGGACAACCGCATCCGGCGAACGTACACGCGAAGGCGACCTTGACAGAACCTGCCCGGCCAAGGAGATGGCAGCGATCGGAAGCGTGGACGCGAGCGGCCAGGACCGTTTGACACTTATGCGTCAATGCGCAGGCAGTTCCCTGCCGGATCATGGACGCAACTACGACAAACCCCGGCGAGCACCATGAGCGCAATGACAGCCCAGGCGAGCTATCCCGCTCATCCCGCCACAGATTGACTATTAAGCGTCAACGACAAGACGGCAGCAGGAAACGGCAGCAACCGCATCGCCCTCAGGTGCCCGCGATCGTCAGGTATCAACGCTCTGACCTGCCTGGATGACCCTTATTGACCTTCCTGCCACTCGTTCACACCGAGGAGATCACTGGTCTAATCCCGCGCCGTGAATCACATCTACGGCAGACGCCAAGAACACAACGGTGCAGGGCGCAGCCTACAGACTCACAATCCGGCTCGGACGTCGCAAGACGCGGCAGCGCTGTCAGGTCTAACCCGACACCTCGCCTTGGGGTCTCTAGCTCTTTAATGGATCACTATGCTCCCCGTTGTGAGGGACGATGCTCGGCGGGCGGTCGCCGCCCTTCTCATCGCAATAGCGGGGGTTGCGGCTGCCTTCGCAGCTGTGGCCGTAGCCAGTCATGGCTGGTTTATCGCCTGCATCGTGATCGCGGTCGTTGCCGCCGCGCTGGCGATGGCCGTCGAGCTTCCGGACGTCAAGGCGTTGCTAGACGGTCGGCTCCGGATACCCCGATTTCGGCGCGCACGCGCCCTGCCTCCGGCTGCGCCAGCACCTTCCGTCCCATCTCCAGTGATCCTGGATAGGTGGCAGTACACGTCTGACGGCCAGAAGGCGCGCGCCGCCATGATGGCTACCGAGTCGGGAATGCCTGGCACCGGATCCCGACTGCTGTCCGGTGATCGTCCTCCGTGGATTAGCTTCGTGGTCCTGATCCCGTGCAGCCAGATCGGCCCCGAAACCGAGCCCAGCCAGTTGTGGCCCGAATTTGTACGGTTCCTCAAGGACCAGCCCGTCACCTCACTAGTCAACAGCCTGACGCGTCCGGTATCTGGCGTCCGGTGGAGGCGCTGGGCTCCTGGCAGCGCGGGGAACATACAAGCCGTATACACACCCGGCCAAGAGGAAGAGGCTGTGGCGTCGGCTCGGCTCATGTTGCCGGACGGCAGCCTGCGCTTCACCGCCAGCGGCACCGCCAGCGCGGTCCTGATCCTCCATTTTGAGCCGCCAGTGGGGAGCAGCAACGCGCCCCTGCCTGCAGGGCCAGTTGCATGGACCGATCACATGATGCGCGCCCTGGAGTTGCCCAACGCCCTGAACAGGCTCCTAACGCACCGTCTCGGCCTGTCCACCTCGGGAGACCCGCAGGTAGTGCTCGGGTTCAGGCTGGAGGCGCCAAGCGATCTGACCGAGATAATAGACATCACGGACCTGACTCAGCTGCCGGGAGGTCAGCACGGACGTCAGGCGATCGGCTACTTCATCGCCGATTCGGCTGGGGCTCGTTCCGCCGAGGTGGTCGCGCGAGTGATCAACCATGTCCTTATGTACGCGTTGCAGGCTGAACGCTGATCGCTCATGGGAACTGAATCAAGGTTCGCGCAAGACTAGACGACGGACGCGCCGTGACCTAATGCCTACGACTCTTCGCCTTGGCGGCCTGGCAGTCCGGTCATGGCGCAATGCAAGCTCGGGCAACCCGCAAGGGGGAGCGACAGCGGTTTCGCGGAGTGGCCGCCAAGGTCCTTGCTTAGCGTCGTCGGATTTCGGCCGCGGCGGCGGTCACCTGCTAGCCAGGTGAGATCGGCTCCGGCGTCGCACCTGCCTGCTCGGCATTAATCCGGCGCGCCAGGGCGTTCAGGGCCTGATTGGAGCCCGTGACTCCGGCGCCGCGCAACGCTCGCCGCGATACTGGTCTGCCCGCTGCGGCGAGCCTGCGGGCGACAAGGCGGGCCTGCTCTACCTGTGACTGGGCGGGCCGGGGTCAGGTCCGCTGATCCCGCGGCCGCCCTGTCGTCCCGGCTTGGGACCAGTCTGGCCCCGGCTAACGGACCGGTCCCGGTCAGCTTCGGGTTGTCTGCGGCCTGGTCCGTCCTGGTCCTCCGCGGACCAGGACAGGGACCGCAGGACCGCCCGTGGCCCGGTCCGGCTGTCCGGTACATCGGTGGCCTCAGCATCGGCGCGCAGCATGTGGGCCAGCGCGGCTCCCATGGCCAGGACCAGGACCGGCAGGCAGGACACGACGGTGGTGACCAGCCACGGCGCCCGGGCCATCCCGGCCTGGGCCAGCAGGTGATAGGCGACCTGCCCGGCCATGCCCAGCGCGAAGAAGCAGATCGCCGACCGCCTGGCGAACCGGCGCGTCCGGACGCTGACCGAGCGGTCGCGCGCCAGCCAGGCGCGCAGGGCGTAGGCGGCGTAGGCCTCGACGCCGGCCGGGAGGGTGATGGCGGTGTCCAGGTGCAGCGCGGGCCAGATGCCCGGCAGCGGGGAGACCCGGCCGAAGCCGGTCTTCTGCGCGATGCCGACCCACCCGGACCACACCTCGGCCGCCGCCGGGGCGGCCAGGACCAGCAGCGGCCAGGACCGGACAGCCCGGCCCGGCCGGGCGGCCGCCAAGGACCGGTCCGCGGCGGCCGGCCCGCCGGTCCGCGCCGGGACCGGACCACCCAGGTCCGGGTTCGCGGCGCGGGAGGCGTCGGCGGTGACTGCGGTCATGCCGGTCACCACCGTCGGTCGTGGCGAGCGGGCGGGGCTCGCCGGGTGAGCGCGGCCAGCGCGGCGGCGACCTCGGCGAGGCTGGCGCGGACATAGGTTGACGTCGCCCCGGTATCGCTGCCGCTGTCGGCGTGCCCGGCGTAGGCCCGCGCTACGGCGTAGCCGAAATTCCGCTCGACCCAGGTCAAGGTGGCGTGCCGGATCCAATGGGTACTGATTCCCTGGGTCGCCACCCAGGGCAGGTGCCGGCCGATCCGAACCCACAGGTGGTCATACCGGCGGCTGGTAATCGGCCGCCCGTCGGCGTACCGCAGCAGCTGCCCGTCCGCCGGGGCGTGCCGCTCCCGGCCGTGCCCGGCCAGGCGGCCCATCAGCCTGGGCGAGACCGGCTGCCAGCGGACCGTCTCGCCCTTCTCCCGCAGCAAGACCAGGCACTGGTCCGGATCCAGGTCCCGCGGGCGCAGGGCCAGCGCACCGCCGCGCCGGCAGGCGGTCTCGGTGTGCAACCGCAGCAGCAGCGTGTCCAGCTCCGGGTCATCGCCCGTCGCCGCCGCGATCTGGTTGATCTCCGCCAGCCGGTTATCCGGCAACGCCCGCCGGGTGGCCGGCAGGCGGCGCGGCTTGGCCACCTTGCGAGCCGGGTTGTCCGCCTCGCCGATCAGCCCGTCGTCCACCGCCCGCTGGTACAGGCAGCGCAGCGCGGCCACCAGGTGCTCTTCCGCGCTGCGTCCGCCGCGGGCGTTGCGCCGCCGCACGACATGGATCTTGACGTAGCTCATAAGCTGCCGGATCTCCGACGGGGTGGGCTCGTCCAGCCGCCGGTCACCCCACTGGTCGACCACCCGGTTCCAGTACGAGCCGTACGCCCGCCGGGTCCCGGCGCTGACCGCCGCCGACACGACCGGGACGTACTCGGCGAACGTCGGCACCTCCGGGCGGTGCTGCGGGACGGCAGCCAGGTCCGCCGGGGACAGGCCCATCCGCTCCGGCAGCACCAGCGCCGCCTCCACCACAGCCTGCCGGGACGCCTCCGGGTGCACCGCGGTCATGGCCGCCTCCCCTCGCCGGGGGCCAGGGCGTGCGCCCGCAGCGCCTGGTCCACCACCGCGAACGAGTACGCGGCCAGCGTGTCCTGGCCGGGCGAGGCGGCCAGCAGCCCATGATCACCGGCCCGCAGCCCGCAGCGGCGCCGCAGCGGAGCCGGGATCACCACGTACGGCCGGTCCGGCACGGTCACCATGCCGCCCGGGTCGCGGCGCGCGACCATCACCCCGGCCTCGGCGGTCAGGGTCAGCCGGTCACCCCCGCGCCAGCCCAGCGCGGCGATCGTCGCCCGGTCCGCGACCCGGCCCGAGGCGTCGATCCGGCCGAACCCGTACACCACGTCCGGCCGGCCCGGCGGGCTGGCCAGCGGCATCGGATGACCCGCACCAGGCTTGCCCGGCCGGCGGTCAGGGCTGGCGGCGGGGATGACAGGGGGAACGGGCCGGGTGGTCATGGCTGCCTCCCGGACTGGAGGC
>Ga0207646_10008523_pt1 | contig 10261 bp, 12 predicted proteins | sample KBSK5502metaG_FD_184343 | JGI IMG/M metagenome (GOLD analysis project Ga0207646, IMG submission 184343) | Corn, switchgrass and miscanthus rhizosphere microbial communities from Kellogg Biological Station, Michigan, USA - KBS K5-50-2 metaG... | ecosystem: Host-associated > Plants > Roots >...
TCTTCTGGCTAGCGGACGAACCGAGCCGTCGGGCTGTTGGCCGCCTAACGTACAAGCCGACCGAGGGCGCGAGCCTAGACCTGCTCGGTTCTCTTGACGAAGAGGTTCAGGCACTCCAGACAATGAACGTGGTTGGTGCAGGTCGGCGGATAGTTGGCGCGGCGGGCGGTAAAGAGGTAACACTCGACGGCTGCGTAATTCGTAACACACAAATTCAGAGCCCGGGGATTCTCCGTCAGGAATACTATGTCCCAATGGTATTCATCGGGCTCCAGCTCGATGCCGACGACGCACTCGACTTCGACAAGGTAACTATCTCATTCGACCATTTGCCCTTCTGGATCAATAGGAATAACTTCAGCTTCAGCATTGACACGATCGTTCCAAATGACTTGACGACCGCTACCAAGTACACGGTGACATCTGAAATTCCACCAGAAGAATCCGAACGCACTGGCCAGACCGAAGTCGAACTTGGTTACTCTTCATCAGTCGGCGGCGATCGCTTTACTGAGATGCATGTCACTCAGCGGCCATCATTGAGTTTGGCATACCCCGAGCGCCGGGCACTTCTAGATATCCTCTCCGATGTCAGTGGGCTTCAGGACCTCGTAACCCTTGGAATAGGCGCTCCGGCTGTCCTTACTGAAGTTGTATTGCGGCGGTCCGACATAGCTCGGCAGACGTCCGATGGGCGGACAGTGCTTATTCCAGTTCAGGCGTACTGGTCAAATATTGCAGAGCGCGTTCGGGTGTCCAAACCCTCTGATAAAAACATGTTGTTTAGCTTCGGGCAGGCAGACGGGCTTGGGACCATCGCGAAATGGATACAGTTCTCGCGCGACTATCGCCTAGTGCTTGGCCTGCTGCTCTCAGAACAGTATGCACCGCAGATGTATGAGGAGAACGCCTTCGCTAATGCGATATCGGCTGCTGAGACATTTCATCGGATGCGCTTCGAGAACGAGATAGTTCCAGCGCCAGAATTTAAGAGTCGCAAGCGGAAGATGTGCAAAGCTGTTAAGAAGGCGCTCGGCCCCAAGGCCAGAGACTGGCTAAATCAGCAGCTAGAGTTCAGTAACGAGCCCCGGCTAAGAAACCGACTTGTTGACGTAGCTAGCTACGCCGGACCTAACCTTTCGGATTTGGTTGGAAATATCGATACCTGGGCTGGGGTCGTCACCCTCGTCAGAAACCGGCTGACGCACCACGACCCGGCGCAGAGAATTGAGCGTCAACCAGGTGACCTGACTTTCCTGAGTAACTCGATTTACATAGTGACGGCACTAGCGCTCCTTCGCGAGTGCGATGTTCCCGAAGTGGTATATCAGGCCATACAACAGTCGGCCCGGGTAGCCTTCACCCGCGGGAAGCTGAGCGAGATAGTTCCCCGATTCGAACAGTATCTACAGCGGTAGCCGCAGCGGTCCATGCCACCTGTACTCACGGGCTGGACCGAACTGATATGGACGCACGTGCAGCGGGGCAGGCAGTACCTACGAACACTTGGCTTCGGGACGAAGGGCCTCGTCTGAGCGAGTTGCCTGGTCGGCTCTGGCCACTTTTTGGCCGCACCGCGACGCTCAATGCTGCCATCTAGTGCGCACCAGTGAGTAGCATTTCGGCAGGTCAGCAGGGAAATGGGCAGGTAGCGAGCGCGCATGACATAGTCTACGGATCAGATGATCCCCCGGACAGATCCGCTCTCAATTGCCGAGCGAGGATACGGATCCTTGAGCCAACAGCACACCCGGGTGAGCCTCTACTACGGTGACCATGTGCACTGGGTCACGATCATCACGTCAACCGGCGCCCTGGCCATCGTCATCGCCTTCATCCAGCTCGGCAACCAGCGCGAAGACCGGCTCAGAGCACAAATCGGCAAAATCGGAGTATGGACCCAGGCAGATGACCTGCGGACGGCCCCGGACCAGCCCGAATGGCACGGGGGCGCACAACCGCTCGCGTGCACGACCGCAGACAGCGCTGGCGAGCTGCCGAGATCGTCCGGCCGTCGCACACGCCAGTAGTTCGGGACGAAAGGCACTTGCGCTGCCGACGTAACCCGCGCATTCGTCGATCGAACTCAGGCCTACCTAAATTTCAGGATGATGACGAGGAGGAAGACCGCTCCACCGATGTACAACAGGGCACTGCTACTGCGACGCCAGGCAGTGCTCCGCTGGCTACGTAGCGTCGTCTTGTTGACCCGGAATCGCTGCCACGTGGCGCGGGCCTCCCCGAAACGGTAGACGGCGAGCCCGGCCAAGATACCGCATAGGACGAACAACACCCCCACGCCAGTCAGCTTGCCACCATTCTGTCCGGAAATCACTAGTCGGCGTCGACGGAATCAGTAATTTGCATCCAGAAGACGAGGTACCCTGACTTACCGCCTCTGGAGCCGTAGCTGGCCATCCGTTGCGAGTGCTCGCGTCCGTGCCACGTCCGTGCCACGACGGGCGGGAAGCTGCGGTCACGCGCGGTCATCCACAGGCGCCAAAAATGGCCTCTGACCTGGGCGCATCGAGGTCAGCTCTAGTCGCGAGGCGAACTCCTAAGCCGCCGCTCGCGATACCGGCTCGCGAGCGACCGAGTAACCAAGTGAGTAACAATCGCCACCGACAACCATGGACGCCAGCGGACGTCGGCAGACAGTGTTTCCCAGGCCAGGCATGCCGCAGCCCGGGCAGTCAGCACCGCAACTTGGCTTCGGGACGAAGAGGCCGCCGGTTCAAATCCGGCCACCCCGACCCAGGTAGAAGCGTCTTTCGCTGGCATTTCGTTCAGCTACCTTCCCGCTCGTGCGTCACGGGTGCGTCAAGACGACGCGCCCAGGATTCCAGGACCTTGCTGTGTGCGTCAGGCGCGAGGTGCTCTGGCGATGCGTCGTCGAGTAGTCCTCGTGGCCGAGCAGCGCCTGGACGTCATAGAGCAGCACGCCGTCCTGGACGAGCTACGAGGCGGCGGTGTGCCGCATGATCCGCGGCGGGAACCGGCGGATCCCGGCCCGTCATGACAGGACTGACCGACGGGGCATTACGCCCGGGAACACGATGGGTGACCCGCCGCGGGGGGTGTACGAGGACCCACCCGCCCGCGTGCCCGCGGATCAGGCCGAGCGCGGCGAGGCTGGCGGCGGTCCGCCTGATGTCCTCGGTGCTGCGGGACGTGCCAGCGGGCGGCCAGTTGCGCGGCGGTGCGGGGCCCGGCGCCGAGCAGGCCGAGCATGCGTCGCTAGTTGGCCGTGAGCCGCGCCGTCACCACTGGCCGAGCAGCTCGGCGAGCTTGTCGAGGACGGCGCGCAGCTCATACCGGCAGATCACCGTCTCCCCGTTCGGCGGGATGACGGCCCGCCAGAACCCGTCGAGCTCGATCGTCACCTCGGGGTGGCGGCGGCAGAACTCGATCAGCCGCGGCACCTGGTCCGGCTCACCAGCCGCGGCCCGCAGCCGCGGCCGTCCCGCGGTCATGACGGCTCGCCGAGCAGCTCGCGGCGCAGCCGCGCGCACAGCTGTAGGTGCCGCTCGAGCAGCCCGGCCCGCTCACCGGCCGCCTCGGACACGGTGATGCGCCCGGCCTCCTCCTCTACCCGAATATGGCTGAGGGCCTCGGCGAGGTCCTCGTCGGCCTGGTGGACCGCGTCGAAGTAGGCGCTGTGCGGGTCACTGGTGCCGGTGGGATCATTCATGTGGGTCGCCTCCTGCTAGGCGATCAAGGGACCGGCCGGCGCTAACCCCGTCGCGCCGGTCCCGCCTGTTCGTGTCAGGAGAAACACAATATGCATCCCGTACTGACCTGTCTATATCCAGGTCTACCCGTACCGACTTGACCAGGGACGATAAAGGCTGCCTAGGGTCAGGTCATGATTATCGACCACGACTCGGCGGTGCCCGTGTGGCGTCAGGTCGCCGCGTGGCTGACCGCCCAGATCAAGGACGCCGGCCAGCGGATGCCGAGCGAGTCGACGGTCGAGCAGGAGCTCGGCGTGAGCCGCGGCACCGTCCGGCACGCCTACCGGTTCCTGGCCGATCAGGGATGGGTCGTGATCGTCAGCGGCAAGGGCGCGTTCGCCGCCAGCCCGCTACCGGAGGGCAGGCCGCAGGTGTAGCCGTTGCCCCGGGCGGCGGCGCCGGTGAACGCCCGGGCAAGGGGAAGTATCCGGTCCGCCCCGCGGACCGGGATGGCACCGCGGTGACGGGCTCAGCGCCACGCGGTCAGTTCGTTACGCACTCCGGGTAATCGAACCGGGAGTGAGCAAGACAAGCAGCCCCTCCGGGTCGCGCACGGTCGCCAGGGTTATCGGCCCGCGGGGTGTCGATTGTGTGACGCGCCGGGGCGGCCACCGAGGCCGAGAGCCGCAAGCCTGCTCAGCGTGGGCTCCACATCGACGAAAAACGACAGCAGGAAGAACCCGGTCCTCGGCGGCGAGGGCGGTGGCCCGTCTGGGACGTCACCGTCGAACACGTTGAGCTCCAAGACACCGGCGTGGTCGTCCGGAACTCCCGTGTTGCCCAGGAAGACCGCGCGCACGCTGCGGCTGGGCGCGTCGAACAGGTTCGGCCAGTCGCCCTCAACGTGCCGGTCCTGCAACAGGTCGAGGCCGAGGCCGTCCCGGTAGAAGCGCAGGCTGGCGTCGAGGTCGCGGACCACCACCACGGAATGATGAATGCCTCCGGGCACAGCACGCAACGCTAACAGCCTAAGCCGCGAGCCTGACGCAGCCCCTCTCCGTCATATCGCAGACCAGGGTAAGACCAGGGATGTCACGGGCGCGACGCGCCCGCCCGATCCGCGATCGTGGGGCACAGTAACAGCTGTGCCGCTGGCGCGGAAGGCGTTGTCCTGCAACACCAGGCCGAAGCCAACCGGTCCGTCTCTTCCGCCGCCATGTCAGCTCATCGGAAAAGGGAGCAGATCCTATGTTCAGCGAAACTGAAATCCGCCCCTTCCGTGTCGGTTTTCCGGACGCGGAACTTACCGACTTGCGGAGGCGCGTAAACGCGACCAGGTGGCCCGAGCGCGAGACGGTCACCGACGACTCGCAGGGCGTGCCGCTGGCGATGATGCAGGAGCTCGCGCGCTACTGGGGGAGCGACTACGACTGGCGTAAGTGCGAGAAGAAACTGAACGACCTACCGCACTTCATGACCGAGATCGACGGACTGGACACCCACTTCATTCACGTCCGCTCCCAGCACCAGGACGCGCTGCCGCTGATCGTCACCCACGGGTGGCCCGGCTCGGTCATCGAGCAGCTGAAGATCATCGATCCGCTCACCAATCCCACGGCGCACGGCGCGAGCGCGGACGACGCGTTCGATCTGGTGATCCCGTCGCTGCCGGGGTACGGGTTCTCCGCCAAGCCGGCCACCACCGGGTGGGATCCCGCCCGCACCGCACGTGCCTGGGTCGTGCTGATGAAGCGCCTGGGATACACCCGGTTCGTCGCGCAAGGCGGCGATTGGGGCGCGGCCGTCACGCAGGCGATGGGTGAACAGGCAGCACCGGAGCTAGCCGGCATCCACTCCAACATGCCCGGCACCGCCCCAGCCGCCATCAACAAGGCGGTCCAGCGCGGCGACCCGCCGCCACCGGATCTCTCCGCCGAGGAGCGACGCGCCTACGAGCAGCTGAGCAACTTCTACGCCAAGCACGTGGCCTACGCGCAGATCATGACGACGCGCCCGCAAACCCTGTACGGCCTGGCGGATTCACCCGCCGACCTCGCGGCGTTCATGCTCGACCACGGCGACGGCACCGGCCAGCCCGGCTCGTAGAAAAGGCCCTCGAGGGGCGCCTGCAAAGCGCCCTGACCCGAGACGACATCCTCGACAACATCACGCTCTACTGGCTGACCAACACCGGGATTTCCTCGGCTCGTCTGTACTGGGAGAACAAGGCGGACTTCTTCAACGCCAAGAACATCTCGATCCCGTTTGCCATAAGCGTCTTCCCCGCCGAGCTCTATCAAGCTCCGCGCAGCTGGGCTGAGCGCGCGTATCCCCGCAACCTCATCCATTACAACAAGCTCGACCGAGGCGGCCACTTCGCCGCCTGGGAACAGCCGGACCTGTTCTCCGCGGAGATGCGCGCCGCGTTCAAGTCGCTGCGCTGACCAGGCAACCGGCGGGCGGTACGATCCGGTTGTGGGCGAAGCGTGGGAGCCCTCGGCGCCCGGCGTCGTACGCCTGCCCTCAGGCCGGCTGGTGCGAGGCCGAGGGCTCAGGCGGTCGCTGCCCGACGGCCCCAGCCCCGCCTTCGGCGTCTATCTGCTCGGTCGGCGCCCGCCTACCGTCCCCTGGGAATCACGCTGGCTCCGGTGGCCGGATTTCCGGCTGCCCGCCGACGAGGCCGACGTGCTGCCCGCCCTGACCGAAGTCTGGCACCGAGCTGCAACCGAACGGGTGGAGATCGCCTGCGCGGGCGGCCGGGGACGCACCGGCACCGCACTGGCCTGCCTGGCCATCCTCGATGGCGTCCTCAGCACCGCCGCGGTGGCGTTCATCCGCGAGCACTACGATCCGCACGCCGTCGAAACCCCCGCCCAGCTCCGCTACGTCGCCACGTGGCCCGGGGAGCGATAATGTTAGCCGCGGAGTGTCCATGAGCATCGGCGGCCCAGTCGGCCCGCCCGATGACGAGACGGATCATCCGGATCAGCCGGCCGATGACGGCACGGTCCGCCCACCCGCCGACCAGGACGCCTCGCGGCAGGGCCCGGCCGAGACACGCTCACGGCAGGAGTACTGCGATGACCTCAGTTCTGGCCGCGGCTTTGACGTAGACAGCTTCGGGTCGTTGATGGCCGCGCGGCCGGCGACCGAACGGCCTGAATGGGAGACTCCGCTCAGCCGGGGCGAGGTCGACCGCTGTGGGCTGGGCGTGATCGACGAACGCGCGAAGAGGTTCTCACCAGCGGAGCGCCGCATCGCGGAACACCTCGCCGAGCAGGGCCCGGCGGTAGTTTCGGTATCGGAAGGCTACGGGATCTACGGACGCACGGCCGACGCGCGCGTCAACGATGTGTCTGTCGAGTTCAAGAGCCTCGATCCAGGGGCGAGCGACCGAACGGTCAAGGCTGCTCTCAACAGCGCCAAAGGACAGGCGCGATACGCCGTCATCGACGCTCGCGGCTCTGGCCTGAGCGAGGACCAGGCCCACCGGGGGATCAGGCGATTCGGCGGGTCGCCGCACGGGAACCGGCTGGACGCCGTGCTGATTATAGGGGACAACTACTCCATCGACTGGAAGCGAGCCGACTAACCATGTCAAGGCAGACGTTCATCTTCGTCAGCGCCCAGGCGCAAGATCCTGACCTGATGCACCTGGTGGAGCAGGCGCTCGGCGGAACGTTCACGTACGAAGAAGGCAGCGACCCTTATATCCGAGTCGGCCCTGTGGCGGTCTACGCAGGTGGACATGAGTTCGACGACGACGACATCGCCTGGCCGGACGGCTCGGATGTCCCGCTCCGCAGCATGTACCCCGCCATGATAGAGGTTCGCGATACGGGTGGCGACCAGGAGCGCCAGCAGGCAGTCGCAGGCCAGGTCTTCGATGCCCTGGCCTCGGCGGGCCGGTGGCGGGCCGTGTTTATCGACGATATGCAGAAGGTGCTGGACAGCTACCAGCCCGCACAATGACGTCGGTGCCCTGCCGTCGATTCTCGCCGGGCGACAACGGACTATTTGCCGTCAAATAACCGGCCGATGACATAGGTTATGTTCAGCGTGTTGTAATCCGTTCTTCAGCTAAGTCAGCTTGCCGGTGAGAGAGTCGCCCATGTTGCGTCGTATTCCCGTTGTCGCTGTTTGTGCCGCCATGCTCGCCTCGGGTGCCACGCCCGCGTCCGCGGCGGCCAGCCACGTCCGGGCGTTCAGCATTCCCGGCGTCTACGGGGTCCGCGCCTGGGGCACGTTCGACAACAGCGGGGCAAAGGTCCAGGTTACGGTGTGCGTCGAGGACACTTCGCGAAGTGTCTACGGCGCGGTGGCGGTCGGGTTGGCGTTCGACCCCGGCTACCGCCATCACGATAATGTCAGCGCCGTCACCATCGGTTATAACCACATCCGATGCCGGGCCATGATCACCCGGTCTACGAGCCACCTCGTCGTCGAGGCGTCATCCGGGAACAAGAACGGCAGCGTCCGCCAGCACGGCCGCCCCCGGCGGGTTTACTGACGCGTCCCGCTTCAGGTGGATGTGACAATCTAATGAATCTTTCCATCAGAATGTCACATCCACTGAATTGGCGGCACCGCCGCGGCGATACCTCCGCGGCGGCATTACCGGCGGCGGTAACTATCCGGCGGTAATCTGCGTGCGGCTTGTGCCGCCGACCAGGCCGGTGCGCAGGCTGGGGGCGGGAATGGCGACCGGGGCGGTGCGGGCGGGCGTCGGCGTGGTACTGGTCAAGCGCAGAGCCAGCGCCGGGCACATGTGCACCGCCTGCTGCGCGTCCTTCTCCAGCCAGTTGGGCACCGGGATGTTGAGGATGACCGGATAACCCTGGGCGTCCAGGTGGATTATCTCGGGCACGAGGTGCGCGCAGAGCCCGTGCCCGTGGCAGCGTGTCCAGTCCACCACGAGCCGCTGCTGCTCTTCCTGCTCGGGGCCGGTGGGCAGCGGCAGCACGCCGCGGACGGGACGACCGCAGGAGGAGTGGAAGACGTGCGCCGCGAGGTCCTCGGTGAACACGTCGAGGGCGGAGAGGACGAACCTGGTCACGCCGTCGGGGTGGGAGCAGGCGCCGCGTCCGGCGACGGCCGCGGCGGATCGCCTGGCCACGTCGAGCGCCTCGATGCCGCCGGATCCGTCGATCAGGGCGGCCAGGGCCCGGGCGATCGCGGGCAGGCCGAGCTTGCACGGGCCGCACTGGCCCGCCGACTCGCCAGCCAGATAGCTCGCTATCCGCGACACCTCGCCCAGCGGGCAGGTCCCGTCGCCGAGCGGGAGCACGACCCCCGCGCCGAGTGTCCCGCCCACGGCAGCCAGGCCCTCACGGGAGACGGGTACCGCGTAGGCCGTGCTGGCCGGCAGCCACATGCCGTGGTAGCCGCCGACCAGGACGCCGTCGCCCGCCGCCGCCTGGCAGATGTCGAGGACGGCCGCCAGCGGGACCCCGGTGGGCACCTCGACCACGGCTGGATGCGCGGCGGAGCCGCTCACGCTCAGCAGGACCGTCCCGGGCTCCTCCGGTGTCCCGACCGCCGCGAACCGCTCGGGCCCGAGCAGGGCGAGCACCGCCAGCTGGGCGAACGTCACCGCGTTGGACAGCAGGGTCGGCAGGTCCGCCACACCGAAATCGCTGGCCAGGACCCTACGGCCCGGGGGGACGGGCCGTTTGCCGTTGATGCCGCGAACCAGCGCGCCGGACTCGCCGGAGATGAAGCGGGCCGGCAACTGGACCACCCGGGCTATCTTGCGCAGGCCCGGTTCGGCCGCGATGGCCGCCTCCATCGACCGGTTCGCCAGTTCGTTGCCCGCGACCCCGATCACGATCTCCTCGGCCCCGATAGCCTCGGCCAGCAGCGCAGCGCCGCTGAGGATGAGGTACGGCGAGCGGATCATCAGCATCTTGTCTTTGGCGCTGCCCGGCTCGCCTTCGGCGGCGTTCACCACCACCACCGGCGCGCAGTCGTTGGCCTCGGCGTTCTTCACCACCGCGCCGAGCTTGCGCGCGAAAGGGAACGCCGCACCGCCCTGGCCGCGCAGGTCGACCTGCTCGGTCATCGAGATCAGTTCGTCGGCGGACAGGCGGGGCAGCGGGCCGAAGATGTCACGATGAGCCTCGAGGTCGAGCCGCGGCATCCGGTCGAGTCCGGCCGTCAGCCTGGCCGCCCCGATCCTCATGATCGTGGGCGCGTCGAGGCCCTTGATCGGGCTCATGACCACTCGGCCCCTCCGGTCGGCTCGGACATGTCGCGATACCGCGGGTCATTGGGCTTCGCCCGGTGCGATGGACGGTCCGCCACCCCGGGCAGCGGTCCGGTACGCGGCATGGTAACGGTGTTGGCCGCCGGCATCGGCTGGCCGGGGCGAGGCAGGGGACCCGTTCCCGGGCGGGAGGGCGAGCCGACCTCGACCCAGGGCGTCGGACCGGTGCCCGGCCGCGGCATCGGACCGGTCCCGGCGCGGGGACCCGGGCCGGTCGCCCCAGGGCGAACGGAGCCGGGGTCGAGGCGTGGCAACCTCCCCGTGTCAGGGCGCGGCACCGGGCCGCCGTCAGGGCGCGGCACCGCGCCGCCGTCAGGGCGCG
>Ga0207646_10008524_pt1 | contig 10258 bp, 9 predicted proteins | sample KBSK5502metaG_FD_184343 | JGI IMG/M metagenome (GOLD analysis project Ga0207646, IMG submission 184343) | Corn, switchgrass and miscanthus rhizosphere microbial communities from Kellogg Biological Station, Michigan, USA - KBS K5-50-2 metaG... | ecosystem: Host-associated > Plants > Roots >...
TTGGACAACGGCTCGTCGAACAGGAAGACCTTGGGGTTACGGACGATGGCGCGGCCCATCGCGACGCGCTGACGCTGGCCGCCCGACAGCTGTTTCGGCCGGCGGCCGAGCAGGTCGGTGATATCGAGGATGCGGGCGGCATTCTCGACCCGTTCCTTGATCTCGGGCTTGGGAAACTTCTTCAGCCGCAGACCGAACGACATGTTCTCGTACACGGTCATGTGCGGGTAGAGCGCGTAGTTCTGGAACACCATCGCGATGTCCCGATCCTTCGGCGGCACGTCGTTGACCAGCTGGTCGCCGATATAGATCTCGCCCGAAGTGGCTTCCTCGAGACCGGCGATCATCCGCAAAGTCGTGGTCTTGCCGCAGCCCGATGGGCCGACCAGAACGACGAACTCGCGGTCGTTGATGTCGAGGTCGATACCGGCGACCGCGGGGGTGCGGTCGAAGGTTTTGACAATGTTGCGCAGGGCGACTTCCGCCATGGTGCTTATCCCTTGGTCGCGCCGGCGGTCAGGCCGGCGATGTAATAGTCCATCAAGAAGGCATAGATGATCAGCGGCGGGGCGGCGCCGAGCAGCGCCCCCGTCATGATCTGCCCCCAATTGTACACGTCGCCCTTGATTAGGGTCGTGACAATGCCGACCGGCAGGACGAGCTGGTCGGCGGAGGTCGTGAACGCGAGCGGGTAGAGGAAATTCGCCCACGAAACGGTGAAGCAGAAAATCGTCGCGGCGATGATGCCGGGCAACGCTACCGGGATGAAAACCCGTGTCAGGATCTGCAGATAGCCGGCGCCGTCGATCAGCGCCGCCTCGTCCAGCTCCTTCGGGATGCTGGCGAAATAGCCGATCATGATCCAGGTGCAGAACGGCACGGTCAGGGTCGGATAGAGAAATACCAGAACCCACCAGTGATTGATCAGCTCGATGCCGGTCAAATCGTGGATGAAGGCGAAGATCTTGAACAGTGGGATGAACAGCAGCGATTCCGGGATCAGGTAGGTCAGGAACACGCCGGTCGCCAGCGTCCCCGATCCCCAGAACTTCATCCGCGCCAATGAGAAGGCGGCGAGGATGCTGACCACCATCGTCACCGAAACGACGATCACCGCCACCAGCGCCGAGTTCTTGAAGAAGGTCAGGAACTGCGCCTGGGTTAAGAGGTCGATGTAGTTCTGCAAGGTCGGGTGGTACACCCACCACGGATTGGTGACGGCGCCGATCTCCGCGCTCGTCTTGAGCGAGGTGATGAACATGTAGACCGGCGGCATCAGGAAAAAGATGACGAACAGGATCAGAAAGAAATAGGACCAGTACAGCGTGCGCTTGCGGCCGCGCGAAATGCTGCCGTAGTGCACGGCGCTCTGCTGGTTGGCGCCGATCTGTGCGGTTGCGCTGGTCATCTCAAGCCTCGTTGCCGCGATTGCGGATGTTGCGCAGGATCAGCGCCGCTGCGACAGCCAGGATGGGGAACATGAACAGCGACACCGACGCGCCGAGCGGGATGTCGTTGCCCCAAATGCCGAGAGTGAAGGCCCAAGTCGCAAAGACATGCGTCTGATCGACCGGACCGCCATTGGTCAGGATCTTGACGATGTCGAAATTCGCGAAGGTCACGATCAGCGAGAACAGCGCCGTGATCTGGATGATGTTCCGCATCATCGGCAGATTGACGTACCAGATCTTCTGAAGCCAGTTGGCGCCGTCGATCGCGGCGGCTTCATGCAGCTGCTCCGGCACCGATTTGAGGGCCGCCAGATACATGATCATAAAGAATGGCGAGCCCACCCAGACGTTGACCAGAATGATGCCGGCCCGCGCCCAATAGGGGTTGCCGAGCCAGGGAATGCCCGACAGGCCGAGGTGGGTCAGGATCCAGTTGAAGGCGCTGTAGGAAGGATCGAACAGCCACAACCACGCCAGCGTGCTCATCGCCGGCGGGATGACCCAGGGGATCAGCAGCATGCCGCGCCATTTGCGCTGACCCTTCAACGGGATGTTGTGCACGAAATGGGCGACGACGAAACCGATCACCGCCTTGAAAATGACCGCAGTGACGGCGAACAGCACCGACTGTTCGACGACCATCCAGAAAGTATTGCGCTTGAACAGGAACTCGAAATTCCCGAAGCCGACGAACTTTGTCATCGACTTGTTCAGCGTCGCCAAATGCATGGAATAAAGCGCCGGATAGATCACCAGACAGGCGACGATCAAGATCAATGGCAGCGCGAAGAAAAACGCGATCATCGATTTACGGTTAATCAGAGCGCGGCCGCCCAGCCGTCTGGTCGTCGCCGGGATCCGCAGATCGCGTGCTACGGCATCGGCCATGCAAAGGGTCTCCTCATCCTAGCGCCGGCGGTCTTTCGGGCCGCCGGTCGCGGGTGTTCAACGTACTCCGATTGGAGCATTGCACGCATTCTAGCGCAGCCATGCGAAAATGCCTCACCGATTCTGCGCCGGTCGGGCGCCGGCTTCATGGTCGGTGTCGGAGGCTGCACGGCAAAACGACCCGAGCCGCGGCGATTTTCGCCGCCAGTTAGGAGATAACGAGCCGGCCGGTTTCTGGCAAGATTACCTTTCGGTTAGTTTCAGCTCGATCCGGCGATTGCGACGGTATGCCTCGTCATTGTCGCCGGGTTCGAGAGGCTGGTTGTCGGCAAAGCCGGCGGCGGCCAGGCGGGCCGGGGGGACGCCCTGGGCGACCGCGTAGCGCACGACCGAGATCGCCCGCGCCGCCGACAGCTCCCAATTCGAGGCGAATTGGGCGTTGCTGATCGGCCGGCGGTCGGTATGCCCGTCGATCCGCAGCACCCAATTGATGTCCGGCGGGATCTTCCGGGAGATTTCCTTCAGCGCGGCGATCACCGGATCGAGCTGGTTTTTGGCGGGCTCGCCGAGCTCGGCGCTGCCCGGCGCGAACAGCACTTCGGATTGGAAGACAAAGCGGTCACCGACGATGCGGATGTCGGCGCGGTCGCCGATGATCTCGCGCAAGCGGCCGAAGAACTCGGAACGGTAGCGCGACAGCTCCTGCACCTTGCTCGCCAGCGCGGCATTGAGGCGGCGCCCGAGATCGGCGATCTGGCCCTGCTGCTCCTTGGCCTTGGCCTCTGACAGCTCCAGCGCCGCGGCGATCCGGGCGAGCTGTTCGCGCAGCGCGGCGATCTGGCTGCCCAGCTGCTCGACCTCGACACGCGCGGCGCGGCTCGACTGCTGTTCCGCGGCGAGCGCGGCCTCGGCCTTGTCGGCGCGCTCGCCGAGGGCGCGCAGCCGGATGTCGCGGTCGGCGATCTCCTTTTGCGCCAGAACCGTCCGCTCCTGCTCGGACGCGATCCGCGCCTCCAGCTCTTTCGAGCGGTCGCGCAGGGCGCCCGCCTCCTGGGCACTCTGCTGCTGGCCGGCGGCGAGGGACGCGACCTTGCTTTCGAGATCGGCGCGCACGCTCTTCAGCGCCTCGATGTCGCGCCGCAGGCTCTCGATCTGCTTCAGCTGCAGCTCGACTTTTTCCTTGTCGGCGGCGACGACCGCCTCGGCATCGCGCAATTTGCCGGTGGCCTGATCGGCGTGCGCGACCTCCCGGTCCGCCTTGGCGGCCAGCTCGGCCACCCGGGTCGTCAGCACGTCGCGTTCCGCGATCGCCGCCTGGAGCTGCGCAGTCAGGCTCGCTGAGCCAGCGCGCAACTCCGTGCTGCTGCGCTTTTCGATAGCCAGCAGGTCGCTCAGCTCATTGAGCTGGAGCTGCAGCTGTTGCAGCGCCCTGTCGCGCCCCGACAGCGCATCCGACAGCAGAAACTGGCTGGCGGTGAACACCAGCAGCACGAAGATGATCACCATCAGCAGCTGCGCCAGGGCGTCGACAAAGCCCGGCCAGATGTCGATGCTGGGACGACGCGAGCGACGGGTGCCGAGGGCCATGGTGCGGTGAAGGTGAGTGCGGCTGGCGGCGGATCAGCGGCTGCCTTCGTCGGCGAGCGCGGCAATCGTGCGGGCGAGGAGGCGGATCTCGGTGCGCAGCTCGTGGACGCTTTGCGCCCGGCCTTCGGCGAGATCCTCGGTCAGGCGCGCCGTATAGGCCTCGATGTTGCGCAAATGGCCGCGCAATATCTCGTCCTGGCCAAGCGAATTCTCGGCCACCGTGGTAAGGCGCGACAACAGCGGCTTCAGCTCGATCTGGTTTTCGGCAAGCCGCACCATTTGCGCCTGCCCGGCATTCATGAACTCGCCGATCGCCCCGAGCCGGTCGCTGAGGCCGGCCAGCGTGGTGTTGGCGGCGATGCGGCCCTCCTCGCTGCGGGTGAGCAGGCGCTGCAGATTTTCGAGGCTGTCGGCGGTCTGTTCGAGCAACGCCTGGATATAGGCCGGCACCGAGCCGTCGCCCGCCTCGCCGAGCGACCCCGAGGAGAGGCGGGTATAGGTCGACAGCCATTCCTCGAGTTCGTTGTAGAAGCGGTTCTGCGCCTGTCCGGCCTGCAGATCGAGAAATCCGAGAACCAGGCTTCCGGCCAATCCGAACAGCGAGGAGCTGAAGGCGGTCGCCATGCCGTGCAGGGGTGACTCCAGCCCGGCTTTCAGATCGCCGAAAGCGCGGGCAAGGTCGCTGCCCGAGACGTTCATCGCGTTGATGACGCCGCCGACCGAGCGCACGGTTTCGAGGAGCCCGTAAAAGGTGCCGAGGAGACCGAGAAAAACCAATACCCCGATCAGGTAGCGCGAGGTCTCACGGGTCTCGTCGAGCCGCGAGGCAATGCCGTCGAGCAGGGTCTGCAGCGAGGTCGCCGACAGGCTGACCCTTCCATCCTGGCGTGCCCCCAGCATGCGCGCCATTGGGCCCAACAGGCGCGGTGCCTTGCCGGGCGGCGCGGTCAGATCGCGGTTCGCGATGCGCTTGCGGAAATTCTCGATCCAATCGACTTCGGGATCGAGCAGCATGACCTGGCGGAAAATGTAAATGATGCCCGCAAGCAGGATGCCGAGGATGACGCCGTTGACCGCGGGGTTGCCGAGGAAGGCAGCCAGCAACGGACGATGAAGGCCATAAGCGAGCGCCGCCACCAGCCCGAGGAACACCGACATCCGTAACAAGAACCGGTGCGAGCGGTGCATCCGCCGCTCCAGCTGGGCCGCTGCGCGTTCGCGCTCCGTCGCCGCCATTACATCGCGACCGCGATCAACGCGGTTGCCGCGCGGCCGTGCAGCGCGGACATATGTGCATCCCGAACCGACTCCTTAAAAATCCGAAACGACCGCAGCCGATATCGGTCTGCCGAGCCAGGGGCAAGGTAGCCGAAGGCCGCCGGCCGCGACACTTAAATCGCAGCAATGTTTCGCTACATCCAAGCGCCGCCGGGGATTTCAGAGCATCGTCAGCGCCAGTGATTCAACGGCCGATCGGCATGGGCCGAGAATCAGGGACAGGCCTGCTTGTAGTCGTTGACTGCCTCTTCGAAATCATCGTGGGCATCGTCAAGCTGCTGCATTTCCGCCGCACACTTGTCTTGCCCCTTGCTTGCCGCGACGCATTGCTCGTAGCTGCGCAATGCGTTCGTCACCTTGGCGACAGCGGTCTGGAAGGCTTCGCCCGCGCTCTGGCAATCGCCAGTGGCGGTGGTCGGCGGCGATACCACCGCCAGCGTGATCATCGCCGCCGAGGCGGCGCCAATGACGATATTCATCGGCCGGATCGTCGCTCCTTTGGCCGGGCCGGGACAGGCTTTTCCATCATGCCGCGGGCTGGCCGCGGAGCGCCTGGCGGATCAGCGCAGCAAGCGGGAGGTGCAGGCGATCATTGGCGGCCAGCACATCGCCGCTTTGCATCATCGTCTGCCCGCCGGCGAGATCGCTGACGAACCCGCCGGCCTCGCGCACCAGCAGGAGCCCCGCGGCGAGATCCCACGGGAGCAGGCCGGTCTCCCAGAAACCGTCATAGCGCCCGGCCGCGACATAGGCGAGATCGAGCGCCGCGGCGCCGAGCCGGCGGACCCCGCTGGTCGCCCCCATGACCGCGGCCAGCGTCGCGATGTACCGCGGGTGATCGCCGCGTCCGAAGAACGGGATGCCGGTGCCGATCAGCGCCTCGCCGAGCTGCCGGCGCGCCGACACCCTGAGGCGGCGGTCGTTGAGGTAGGCGCCGGCGCCTTTTTCCGCCCAGAACATCTCGTCGCGGGTCGGCTCGTAGACGACCCCCGCGACGATCTCACCGTCGCGTTCGAGCGCGATCGAAATCGCGAAATGGGGAATGCCGTGCAGGAAGTTCGTCGTGCCGTCGAGCGGATCGACAATCCAGCGGTGGTGCGGGTCGCTGCCCTCGCTCTCGCCGCTTTCCTCGAACAACAGCCCATAGCCGGGACGGGCGCGCGTCAGCTCGGTCTTCAAGGTGCGCTCGGCCTTGAGATCGGCGGTCGAGACGAAGTCGCCCGGACCCTTGATGGAGACCTGCAGCTGCTCGACTTCGCCGAAATCGAGCAGCTGCAGGCGCGCCGCCTTGAGGGCGGCGCCAGTCATGACGTTGATTACCGGAGAGCGTATCGCCACGGCCGATCAGGCCCCGGGCTCTCGTTCAAACAGAGACCGTTCGTGCCCGGCCTCAGTCCTTCGCCCGTTCGACGAAGCTGGCGTCGGCGGTGTTGACGACGATGCGGGTGCCAGCCTCGATATAGGGCGGGATCATGACTCGCCGGCCGTTTTCGAGCCGGCCGGGCTTGTAGGAGGAGGACGCGGTCTGGCCGCGCACGACCGGATCGGCCTCGACGACCGCCATCGTCACGGTCGGCGGCATTTCGAGCGAGAGCGGCGTGCCTTCGTAGAGCATCACCTGGCACACCATGCCATCGCTGAGGAAATCGGCGGCATCGCCGATCAGCTCGCGCGGCACGCTGATCTGCTCGAAGGTATCGCTGTCCATGAAGGTCGCCTGGTCGCCCTCCATATAGAGGAACTGCATCTCCTTTTCGTCGAGCCGGACGCGCTCAACCGCTTCCTGGGTGCGGAAGCGCTCGGTCGATTTGTTGCCGCTGCGCAGGTCGCGCAATTCGACCTGGGCGAAGGCGCCGCCCTTGCCGGGCTGCACCAGCTCGCGCTTAAGGACGAGCCAGAGCTTATTCTGGTGTTCGAGCACGTTGCCCGGCTTGAGGTCGATGGCGTTGATCTTCGGCATGGCGATGGGGTCCGGGTTCTGAGCGTCTTGAAATGGGGTTCTGAGCCGCTTCCTACCAGTTGGGAAACAGCCGGAAAAGCGGAATGCGCTAATGGCGGATGCACAAAACGAGCCTTCGATGAGAGAGCCCTGGTGGCGGCCGGACCGCTTCGCCGAGCGGCGGGGCAGGCTGATGGCGCGCGGCCGCGTGCTGATGGCGCTGCGCGATTTCTTCGCCGAAACCGGGTTTGTCGAGGTCGACACGCCGGCCTTGCAGGTCAGCCCCGGGCTGGAACCCCACCTGAAGGCCTTCGCCACCGTATTGCACGATCCCGCCGACGGCGTGGCGCGGCCGTTCTATCTGCATACCTCGCCGGAATTCGCGATGAAGAAGCTGCTGGCAGCCGGGCTGCCGCGGATCTGGCAGCTCGTGCATGTGTTCCGCGACGGCGAGCGCAGCGCCACCCATCATCCCGAATTTTCGATGCTCGAATGGTATCGCGCGGGCGCCGGATACCGGGACCTGATGGCGGATTGCGAGGCGCTGCTGCGCCGGGCGCAGTCGGCGGCCGGCGTCGAAGCGCTGGTCTGGCAGGGGAATAGGGCCGATGCCCGCCGGCCGTTCGAGCGCCTTTCGGTCGCGGCGGCCTTCGAGCGATACGCGGGGATCGATGTGTTGGCCACCGCGCCCGACCCCGCCGCGCCCGATGTGGCGCGGCTCGCCGCGGCGGCGGCAGCGGTTGGCATCGCGCCGCATCCCGGCGACGATTGGGAGACGCTGTTCTTCCGGGTCTTTCTCGACCGGATCGAGCTGCATCTCGGGATCGGGGCACCGACCATACTCTATGACTATCCGCTCGCGCTCGCGGCCCTGTCGCGGCGGAAACCCGACGATCCGCGGCTGTGCGAGCGCTTCGAGCTTTATGTCTGCGGCCTTGAGCTCGCCAACGCCTTCGGCGAGTTGACCGACCCCGCCGAGCAGCGCCGCCGCTTCGCCGCCGACCAGGCGAAGAAGCAGGCGCTCTACGGCGAGACCTATCCGATCGATGAGGATTTCCTGGCGGCGTTGCAGCAGGGTCTGCCGGATTGCGCTGGCATCGCACTCGGCTTCGACCGCCTGGTGATGCTGCTGACCGGCGCTGGCCACATCGAAGAGGTGCTGTGGGCGCCGGTCGCCGGTTCCTGATCGGTCGGGGGCGACTACGCGGCCGAGCGCCGTTCTTCGAGCGCCTTAACCGCCTCGATCACCAAACCCGGATCGGCACGATAGGGTGCTTCCCAATCTGAGCCTTCGGCCAAGCAATTGACGGCGGCATAGGGATGCTCAAGCAGCTGAAACAATCTGCGAGGCCAGACAGAGCTTATCAAAGAGAAAGCGGCGCGTGGTGGTCTCGCGCCGCTGTCGACGTCCGCGGGATCGCTGCTAATGCGTAATGATAGTCAGCTGACCGACGCTGGTGATGCCGATAAAGGTCACGTTAGAACCATCACTAAAGTGGAGCACCACATTGCCGCTGGAGTCGGTCGTCGAATTTGCCGCTACAGTGGCCGCGACGTCAGTTGCATGATTAATCGAGACCTGGTCACCTGACGCTTGGCTGAAATTGAAGACCGTGTCGTTGCCGGCCGAAGTCAACCCGTCGTCCCAGTACACCTCGTTGGAATGCGAGGCGCCGAAGGCGATCGTCGCGGAACCGCCGGTTAACGCGCCTTGGATCGTGTCGCCGCTGCCGCCCCAAATCGTCTGATTGCCTGAACTGCCGCCGAGGACCGACTGATTGCCGAGATCGGCGTCGATAAAGGCATTGCCGCTCCCGCCAATGATCGTGTCGCCGGCAACGCCGCCGATCGTGACGTTGCCCGCACCGCCGCGAATCGTATCACCGGCGCCGCCCCAAATCGTTCCGTTGCCGGCGCTGCCACCGGCGATCGACTGGTTGCCCTGATCGGCATCGATGAACCAGGTGCCGGTGCCGCCCGTGATCGTGTCACCGGCAACACCGCCGATCGTCACATTGCCGGCACCGCCCTGGATCGTGTCGCCGCTGCCGCCCCAGATCGTTCCGTTGCCGCTGCTGCCGCCGACGATCGACTGGTTGCCGAGGTGCCCGTCGATGAAATAATTGCCGGTGCCGCCGGTGATCGTGTCACCCGCCGCACCGCCGATCGTCACATTGCCGGCGCCGCCCTGGATCGTGTCTCCGGCGCCGCCCCAGATCGTGCCATTGCCGGCGCTGCCGCCGACGACCGACTGGTTGGCGCCGGAATTTGCAGCGATGAACCAGTTGCTGGTGCCGCCGATGATCGTGTCGCCCGCCGCACCGCCGATCGTCACATTGCCGGCGCCGCCCATGATCGTGTCGCCGGTGCCGCCCCAGATCGTCGCATTGCCGGCACTACCGCCAATCACCAGCTGGTGACCGAGATGCGCGTCGAGGAACTGGGTGCCGCCGGTGCCGCCGGTGATCGTGTCGCCTACGGCGCCGCCGATCGCAATGTTGCCGTCACCGGCGAAGATACTGTCGTTGCCGCCTGTATCGACGACCCCGTAATCGCCGTGCAGCGCGGTGAAGGTATGACCGTCGGTCGAGAGGATCGCCAGCCCTTGGTAGCCCGAAGCGGTCGAAAAGCTGCCGGTGCCGCTGGCATTGGTGATGACCTCGAGGTTGAAATTCCCCGAAATCGGCGCGGGTACATTATTTGGGTCAGACGTCACCCCGAAATGGACGGTCTGACTGCCCGCGAAAACGTTGTAATGGCTGCCCGGAACCGACGCCATGCCCACCCCAGAATGTAACAATTGAACCCCGAGAGGGAGTAAAGTTGTCACATTCTGATAAGGACGGCAAACGAAAATTACGCCAAAAAAGCCATTAAAAAGTTCACTAATCGTTAACAATGATTAACGCGATCTTTGCATGCCGGTCGGGTGCCCGAGGCAAGACCGTCGATAAGCCGCGACGAGGGATCCCGGCAGTTTGCCTCAGGATGCCTAGGAAGCCCGCGATTACATGAACTTCTTTGCTGCATCCGCGAGGCAGCCTACTCCTTTCGCGGTAATACTTCTCCTTTGGTACAGTGTAGATCGCTGCAGGAGAGGCTGCGGCATGTAGCG
>Ga0207646_10008525_pt1 | contig 10258 bp, 12 predicted proteins | sample KBSK5502metaG_FD_184343 | JGI IMG/M metagenome (GOLD analysis project Ga0207646, IMG submission 184343) | Corn, switchgrass and miscanthus rhizosphere microbial communities from Kellogg Biological Station, Michigan, USA - KBS K5-50-2 metaG... | ecosystem: Host-associated > Plants > Roots >...
CGTAAAAGACGGTGCCCGGATCCATGAGCGCCAGCTCGCCGGTCAGCGAGAAATTGATGATGATCATTAGTACGATCGGGATGGCCGCACCGGCGACAATGCGCCACGAGCGTCGGACGGCCGCCAATCCTGCCACGACGAGGATCGCCACCGGCCGGCACGCGGCGGAGAGTCCGAGGAGGAAGCCGCTGAGGTAGTGGAGGACAGCGGCCCCCCGCTGTCCGGACAGCCGTGGGCGGCTGTCCTCCACCAAGAATGCCAGCGCGGCAGCATTCAGGAAGAGGATCAGCGTCTCCGGTTCCAGATCCGTCGCGCACACCAGCGCCCCACGGCTGCCCAACAGAAAAAGCGGCGCGGCGATCACTGCCATTCGCCCGAAGCGCCGCGCTGCAATTGCTGCGAACACCGCGGCCACGCTGACGAGGACGATCTGCAGTGTTCGAATGGCGTGAAGACCGAGCCCCATCGCGCGCATCGCGACGACGAACCAGAGATAGAGCGGGCTGAAATCGAGCAGCCGGTCGCGCGGAATGTGACCGGCGAGAATCTGATCGGCGGTAATCGAGTACTTCGCGAAGTAACCTTGATCGGGAAGCGAATCGACCAGTCGGATTCTGGCGAAAGTGAGAAGAGCGAGGATGAGGAGACCGGCGATGATCAGTAGCCGGTCGCGATTGACTGAGTTCACAACAGCTTCCGCACGAACGGCCGAACAAGAAATCGAAGCATGCTGCCAGCCGGCCCGCGTCGAAAAGCAACCAATCGAAGGATCTGTTCACCGGCCAGCAGCCCAGCCACGATCAGCGAGATCAACGCTCCTCTGACATATGAGCTGACCACTCCGATCATTGCGATGATCAGGATCATGGCGGCCACTTTGGTGGAATCGTGACGATAGTCGTAACCGTACCGCTGCGCGGCCCGAGCCTGATCCGCGGGCGTCAGCAGGGTCACAAATGCCTCGCGGGTTGCGAAGGCGTCCCGCGTCGCAACTTCAGGCGGCGCTTCGGTGATTTTGACTGCCCATCCTTTTTCGGACGCAAACGGCGACGGCCCGCGGCCGGTGATCAGATGAAAAACCAGATAGAAGAGGAAGCCCAGCACGGAGCCGATCGGCCTCGATTGCGTCCAGTTGATGAAGAAGCGGACACTGTTTTCGATGCCGAAGAAGACGGCGACCGCGATGATGGGTAGAGGAATCGGCTCCCGGCGCATGATGAAGCTGACCGCCAGGAGCACGAGTCCTCCGATCACCGCGAGCTCGCCCAGGATCGAGATAAAAGTCAGGCGGACAGGAAGAATGCCAAGCTCATTGCCCAACTGATTCTGCACGATGGCGGGGAGATGTCCGGTCAGCAGCGCCAGCGCGTTGGCGGAAAAGCGTGCCTTCTGCCGCTGGAGCTGCAATCGGTTCTCCTCGATGCGCTGCTCCTCGGTTTGGGCGTCGTAGCGATCGGTGAAACGCATGGCGTGATGTTCGCGCCATGGCTCGAGCAGATAGCGCACGCCGCCCTGCGGCATGGATTCGGCGAGCACCACTTCGAAATATCGCTCCTCCCACAGCACTGCTGTTCCCGGAAACTCGGCGCTGGTGTAGGTCTTCTCGACGCGCGCCGTCCATCCTTTGTCGAGGCGCGACAGCAGAGTGACCTGTTCGCCGTCGCGGCGAACGCGATCGGAGCCAAAGGCCTGCATGCCGCGATTTTATTCGGTCTGCGCCACGATGCACGCGCGCACGCGTGCGACCAGATCCCTGATATCGAACGGTTTCGGCAGCAGATCGAACGGCGCGGCGCGCATTCGCTCCCGGATGAGGGTCGGGGCGGCGGCGCTGGTGATGATGATTTTCTTGAGGCGCGGCGCGTCGTGCTCTTCGAGCGTCTTCATGAACGCGAAGCCGTCGAGATTGGGCATCATGAGGTCGAGGACGATGACGTCGTGGTCAACCAGGCCGAGTTTGAGGACAGCCTCAAGACCGTCGGCCGCTTCCTCGACCCGGAAACCCTCCCGCTGGAGGACCATTTTGACCAGTCGCCGTATGGCGAGGTCGTCCTCGACCACGAGGACCATGCGTTCCTCAGGCAACTCTCTGCTCCTCAGTGACCCAGACTACCGCTCAGCAAGAACTGGTCCCGCGCTGCGTAGCGGGGACGATGTGCACCAAATCGTTGAGAATCCAGAGCGGTCCGACGAGAAGGTGCATCGCATTCGTGAGAAAAGCCGGCTGCCGCTTCTCGTACACGCTGTGGCCTACGAACTGAAGAATCCACCCCACGACGAACAGCGCGACATTGATCCAAAACGGCATTGCGGCGCCCGCAAGGTAAAAAGCGCCGGAGACGATCAGCATCAAAGCCCCCAGGCGCCAATCGAGGATCGCATAAACAATCTCCGCCACGACGATCAGCACCACCGCGGCGTCGACATAAGGCGCGATCGATACCCGCGCGAGCATTCCCAGGCCCGAGATCATGATCAGAGGGATACCGACGCGGTGAAACCACTTGTTCCCTTTGGTCCTGTGGTAGGTGGCGTAGTCGGCGAACAGATCGCGGATATCACGCATCATGCTCCATTCTAATGCCGGCCGGATTGCGATAGGCTTCGCGCCATGCGCAAGCTAATTCTCATCCTCTGGCTCTTCAGCGCCACCGCCTTCGCTCAGACAAACAACCCGAAAGATCCGACCTGGTGGGACAAGTATCAATACATCCTGAACAACGGCCCGGACGCCGCCGCCGGAGCGACGACTTCGGTCACCGTCGGCGCAAATGTCGATGTCTCGAATGAATGCGGCCCGCAAAGCGAGACGTACATCACCCTCGACACTACAAATCCGAAGATCCTCGCGGCCGGATCGAACGAGATCTTCCGCCTGCCGATGCGCGGCTATTTCTCGAAGGACGGCGGAAAGAGCTGGGGAGGAGTCGACCTTCCGCTTCCACCGCCGATCGGGGCGAACGGCGTCGACTTCGGATCCGATCCGACATTAGCGTTTGATTCCCGCGGCAATGTCTTTTACGGCTATATCGTGGTCTTCTTCTCGAACGGCAATGGAATCAATGGCACCGAGATGGCCGTCGCCCGCTCGGTGGATGGCGGCAGGACCTATCCTTCCGTGACGTTTTTCTCGTTCAGCGGCGGCTCAGATCACTTCAACGACAAGCCGATGATCACCGCCGACGCCAATCCGGCATCGCCATTTCGCGACAACGTCTACATCGCCTGGGACGCCGCCATCGGCGGGTCGACTTCAGGTGGAATCCGCCTCGCCACCTCGAACGATCAAGGTGCAACTTTTACAGTTACGCGGGCCGACGATCCGAAAGGGCCGGGACGCGGGATCGCCGCCATCCCGTTCGTGGGGACAAACGGCGAGTTATATATCGCATGGAATGACTTCGCCGCGAACACCATCGCCTTCAACCGGTCATTCGATGGCGGAGCGACGTGGGACAAGCAGAGCGTGATCGCGAACAAGGTCATTCCGTTCGACATCCGCATCCCCGCGGAGAGCTTCCGCGGCGCGCTGGTCTATCCGTCGTGCGATGTCGATCGCAGCAGCGGTGCACATCGCGGAAGGCTGGTTTGCTCCTGGATGGATCTCGCAGGCAATGGAACGACCGACATCTTCGCCTCCTTCTCCGACGACAAAGGCTCGACGTGGTCCTTGCCGCGTCCCGCGACTGATCAACTCTCGTTCGCAGTGGATCGATTCAATCAATGGCTCTCGATCGACCCAACCAACGGCGTCGTGAACATCTCCTTCTACGACACCCGCAACGACGCCACCGGCTCGCGCTTCATGACGGATACGTATCTGGCGCGCTCGGGAGATGGCGGCGCTACATTCGGGCCGAACGTTCGCGTTTCAACAGCCAGCTCGAACGAGCACGATTGCGGTGGCGTATTCCCCTGCTCATCAATCAATTACGGGAATCAACAAGGCGACTACGAAGGCCTTGTCGCCTTCGGCGGCGTTGCGCATCCGATCTGGACGGACAGCCGTCGGAATCAGGAGCCCGCTCCTGGTTGCACGGTGCGCGGTCTGATGGAGGAAGTCTTTACCGCCAGCGTGAAGTGAAGTTGCTCGGTTGCTGAGGGTTTCCTGAGGGTTGCTGGGCAAAACGACCGGCACCCCGCAACCCCGCAACCCCGCAACCTCGCAACCCCGCAACCATGAAAGCAACCGTCATCGTCGAGCTCAAGCCGTCTGTCCTGGATCCGCAGGGAAAGGCGATCCAGCACTCGCTCAGCTCGCTCGGTTTCACAGGCGTGGAAGATGTGCGGGTCGGCAAGCTGTTTCGGATAACGCTTGCGGATGGTGGGCAGCCACGACCGGAAGTCGAGCGGCAGATTCGACAGATGTGTGAGAAGCTCCTCGCAAATACGGTTATCGAAAACTTCTCCTACACACTCGAGGAGTGATCTCAAAGCCGCGATCGTGCTGCTCACTTTATCCGCGGCAATTTCTCTCCACGCTCAATCCTCGCTTCCGGCCATCACCACCCAGGACCCGAAGATCGTTCGCCGCTGGTCCCTCGCAGGCGATCCGCACGGCATCGCTCTGGGCAGCGACGGCACGGTGTACGTCGGGCTGGCGCAACCGCAGGCCGTGGTGGCAATCGATCCGAACACCGGCGCGATCAAACAAAAAGTCATCCTCGACTCCGCGGAGATCGCGGCGACGAAAGAGCTGGTTACTCTGCGCATGAATTCCGATCGCACCCGGCTGTACGTCGCGAATGGCAGCGACGAAAGCGCCACCATCCTCACGCTGCCCGACCTGCACGTAACGCGCGAGATCACGATCGAGGGAGAGCCGATTCGCGATGCTCTTCCCGATCCCAAAGGCCGTTATCTCTTCGTCCTCGGCCGGCGCATTCACGTCTACGATGCCGTAGCCAAGAACGAGTTGCGCGTCCTCGGATTCGAAGAGCCCGCGGCGATCGCGATCAATTCCACTGCCTCCAGGCTCGCGGTGGTCGGAAACAACAAGCTGTCGATCTACGACATCTCGACATTCGAAGAGATCGCACACGATCGCCTCGACACTCCCAAAGCGTTGGAGGCTGTTCTCTTTGCAGCCGATGACCGTGTGCTGCTGGCGCTCGGACGCGACAATCTGATCGAAAAGCCGCTGCTGTCGTCGAAACGCGCCGTCAGCCAGCCGATCTGTCTGCCGGAAGGAAGCGGGCCGCAGATCGCGGCGCTCGCATCGCCGGGCCTGCTGCTGTTCGCTGAGCGGCGATGCAGCAGCAGCGGCGCATTCGGTGGAACGGATCGCGCCGTTTCGCCAGCATCGCTCTACGGCGTCGACGCCTATGCAGTGGCGTACGACCGGCAATCGAATTTTCTCTACACGACGGAGCGGGCCGGATACCTTACAATTTACAGAGTACCCCGCGCGGCGATTGCGCACTAAGCTATGAAATTCGGCATCGTCGTTCTTCCTGGTTCCAATTGCGATCACGATGCGCTGCATGTCACGCGCGATGTCATCGGTGCCGAGGCAGAGTTGCTGTGGCACAAGGAGACGGATCTCAAGGGCGTCGATTGCGTGATCATCCCGGGCGGATTCGCGTACGGAGACTATTTGCGTGCCGGAGCGCTCGCGAAATTTGCACCAATCATGGATCCCATCCGTCGTCACGCCGCGGCGGGCGGCTTGGTGTTCGGCATCTGCAATGGTTTCCAGGTGCTGACGGAAGTCGGACTGCTGCCCGGGGCCCTGATGCGGAATGCCCATCTGCGATTCGCGGGCCGTGACATCTTTCTGCGGACCGAAGAAACCGACACGCCGATCACGTCCGAGGTGATGAAGGGACAGATTCTCCGCATGCCGATCGCGCACGGCGAGGGAAACTACTTCGCGGAAGAGGATGCGCTCGACGAGCTGGAGCGAAATCGCCAGGTGATTTTCCGCTACTGCGATGAGGAAGGGCGGATCATATTCGCGTCGAATCCGAACGGATCGGCGCGGAACATCGCCGGCATCTGCAATCGCGACCGCAACGTTCTCGGCATGATGCCGCATCCCGAGCGCTGTTCCGAGGCCATCCTCGGAAACGCAGACGGGCTGGGCGTGTTCAAGTCGATCGCGGCGTCGCTTGCCCGAGTGTGAGAACCGCAGCCGCGGTTCTCATTCTGCTCACATCGTCTGCGCTCGCTGACGAAGTCACATTACAAACGCCGACCGGAACGCTCTATGGCACGTTGCTGATGCCGTCGCCAACAACGCCGGTTCCCGTGGTTCTAATCATTGCCGGATCCGGCCCCACGGATCGCGATGGCAATTCCACTCTCGAAGAGGCCCACAACAACTCCTACCGGATGCTCGCTGAGGTGCTCGCGGATCAGGGCATCGCTTCACTGCGATATGACAAACGCGGTGTGGCGGCAAGCGCCGCAGCGTTCACAGGCGATCTGACCGTCGACATTGAGATCAGTGATGCTCTCGGGTGGCTCCAGCAGATTCGGAGCGATCCGCGGTTTTCGCTGGTTATCGTCGCCGGTCACAGTGAAGGATCGTTGATCGGCATCGTTGCCGCAGAACGGACGCGGGCCGACCGCGTGATCTCTCTCGCAGGAGCAGGCCGGCCAGCGGGCGATGTCATCCTGTCGCAGATCGAGGCACAATTCACACCCGCACTGATCGACGCAGCGCGAAAAATCATCGCCTCCTTGAACGCCGGTGTCACGGTTCCCAATTCGATGGTGCCCTTTGCGCTCAGATTCATCTTCGACGAGAGCGTGCAACCGTATCTCATCTCCTGGTTTCGCTACGATCCGGCGGTGGAGATCGGTCGTTTGATGATTCCGATTTTGATCGTACAGGGTACTGCTGACACTCAGTTGACCGTCGACGACGCGATGCGGCTGTCGAACGCAAATCGCGCAGCGGGGCTGCAGATCATTACCGGCATGAATCACGATCTGAAAGATGCGCCCAATCCGACTTCGCCGATCGATCGCGTTTTGGTCACGGCCGTCACGAGTTTTATCATTCCGCCGATCCGGCGCCGAGCCGTCCGATAGAATCGGATAGCAATGTCCAAAACCGTCCTGATCACCGGCGGCGCCCGCGGAATCGGCCGGGTGACGGCGATGCGCATGCTCGCGGACGGCTACAACGTGGCGTTCACGTATTCGAAATCGAAAGCCGCGGCCACCGAATTCGTGGCAACCGATCGCAAACGCATTCACGCGTACGCCGGGGATGTTCGCGATGACGTCCGCAATCGCGCCATCGTCGAGGAAATCCTTTCGGAATTCGGAACCCTCGACGCGCTGGTCAACAATGCCGGCATCCGCCGCGACGCGTTGATGTACAACATGACCGACGCGCAGTGGCAGGAAGTCTTGGAAACCAATCTGCGCGGCGCATTTTCGATGACCCACGCCGTTCTGCCGGCGATGCTGCAGCAGAAACGCGGCGCGATCGTCAATGTCGCTTCGGTCTCCGGCATGCATGGAGTGGTCGGTCAGACGAATTACTCCGCGGCCAAGGGCGGTCTGATCGCGTTGACGCGCTCGCTCTCCCGCGAAGTGGCTCGAAGCGGCGTGCGCGTCAACTGCGTCGCGCCGGGCCTGGTGGAAACTGACATGATCTCCGGCCTGGACGCCGACGTGAAACGCGACATGATCCACGAGATCCCGATGCGCCGCGCCATCCGCGCCGACGAAGTGGCGGCCGGCATCGCGTTCCTGATCTCCGACGATGCCAGCGGCATCACCGGACAGGTTCTCTGCATCGACGGCGGAGTGTCGGCGTGATCCATTTCTCTGTCGTTATCCCGACACACAACCGCATCGCGACGCTGCAGCGCGTGCTCGACGCATTGGAACATCAGGAAGACGCGCCCGACTTCGAGGTCATTGTCGTGGATGACGGCTCGACCGACGATACGCGACGTCTTCTTTCGCAGCGCGCCGGCATTCGATTTCGATCACAGCCGAATTCGGGCCCCGGCCGCGCTCGAAACTTCGGCGTCACGATGGCCAACGGGCGCTTCGTCGTTTTCATCGGCGACGACACCGTCCCCGAACGCCGTTTTCTGGCGCAACATGCGCGCACGCATGCCGAGTCGCACGATGATCCCCTGGTCGCATGTCTGGGATACACCGGCTGGCCGGCCGATGAGCGCGTGACCGCGTTCATGGATTACATCAATGACTTCGGCCTGCAGTTCGGTTACCGGCTCATCGAAGACGGCGGATTCGTGCCCTTCAACTTTTTCTACACCTCGAACATCTCGATCGACCGCAAGCTTCTGGCGGACAACCCATTCGATACGACATTTCCGTCGGCGGCCTGGGAAGACATCGAGCTGGCCTACCGATTGGAGCGGCGCGGTCTGAAAATCCGATACAACGCCAAGGCGATCACGCGCCACTATCACCACATGAACGTCGACTCGTTCGCGCGCAGGCAATACACGGTCGGAAAATCGGGAGCCATTTTTTATCGCAAGCACCCCGAGCTCGGACACTTTCTCGGCGTTCACGAGCTGGACTCGCGACGCCTGGCCGATGATCGCCAGCTCGCCCGCCTCCGCCGCCGCGCCCGCCTCGGCGAGCGTTTTCGGTTTCTGGCCAGGAACGAAGTCTTCGAGAAGCTGATGCGGGAGCACTACCTTCGTGGATTGAAAGACGGGTTGCTGAGTTGCTAGGTTGCTCGGTTGCTGGGACCTCAGCAACCGAGCAACCCAGCAACCGAGTAACCATGTTCATCACGCTTGAGGGCATCGAAGGCTCCGGAAAATCGACCCAGCTCCGCAAGCTCGCGGAGCAAATTCCGAACGCCCTGGCGACGAAAGAGCCGGGCGGCACACCGACCGCCGACCGCATTCGCGCGATCCTTCTGGACACCAGGGCCGCCATCGATCCGGTGGCGGAGCTCTTTCTTTTCGCGGCATCGCGACGGCAGCACGTGATGGAAGTGATTCGACCGGCACTGGCGGCGGGACGGGTCGTGCTGTGCGATCGCTTCACCGACGCCACCCTTGCTTACCAGGGCTTCGGCCGCCGGCTCGATCTCGATCGGCTGCGGTGGCTGAACGATTGGGCGACCGATTCGCTGCGCCCCGTCCTGACGTTGATCTTCGATTTGCCTGAGGAAGTCGGCTTGCAGCGCGCGCGGTCGCGCAACTCCTCCGCGCCGGTCGACGAAGGACGCTTCGAACAGGAGGATTTGCGTTTTCATCGCCGCGTGCGCGAGGGATACCTGACGCTGGCCGCTTCGGAGCCGGATCGTTACGCCGTCATTGACGCCGCCGGCACGCCGGACGAAGTTCTGGAGCGAACGCTCGACGTCCTGCGGAAGCGCGCACCGCAGGTGCTGCCATGAACGACGCCGTCGCGCTGCTCACCGATACCGCCAGACGCGGCGAGCTGCATCACGCGGTCATTCTGCATGGCCCGGCGCCGGAAAAGCTGCGCGAGGCCGCGATACGGATCGCAAAAGCGCTCAACTGCGTCCATGGCACAAATGGCGACGATTGCCTCGCCTGTCAGCGCATCGAGCGCGGCATGCATCCCGATGTTCACATCATCGAAGTCGGCAGCGAGCGAAAGCTGATCAGCGTGGAGCAGATCCGCGACCTCGTTTCGGCCGCGACGATGCGGCCTTACGAGGGACGCAACAAAGTCTTCATCATCGATCCCGCCGACGCGCTCAGTCCCGGCGGATCGAACTCGCTGCTCAAGACGCTCGAAGAGCCGACGCGCGATACGACATTCATCCTTCTCACGCGGTCGCCCGAGCTTTTGCTGCCGACCATTCGATCGCGCTCGCAGGAGATTTATGTCGGCGGCGAGGCGCGGCGCGACGAAGAGCTGGCATCGGAGATCGAAGCGCGCCTCATGCAATTCGCGCAGAAGAAAGAGGGCGCTGAGCTGCTGGCTCTCGCGGCTGCGGTTGCCGATCGCGACGACGTCAACGCCGCAATGGCATTGCTGGCGGAAGTTTTGTGCGAAGCCGCAGCGGGCCGCGTCGATGTCCCCATTCCGCGCGAGCGATTGATTGCCGCCGCTGACGCCACCATCTTCGCGACGCGATGGCTGGTGGTGAACGCAGACCCGCGCATGCTCGTCGAGCAGGGATTAGCGCCGCTCGTCGTGTAGCATCACAAAAAAAACTGCCCCGCCTTTCGGCGGGGCTGGGTTTTATTACTGGATGTGCGCGGCGCGAACGCTCAGAGGTGAGAGTTCAGATCGGTAAGGTTCAAAGAAGACTTCAAGAGGTACAACGTTGGCA
>Ga0207646_10008526_pt1 | contig 10258 bp, 7 predicted proteins | sample KBSK5502metaG_FD_184343 | JGI IMG/M metagenome (GOLD analysis project Ga0207646, IMG submission 184343) | Corn, switchgrass and miscanthus rhizosphere microbial communities from Kellogg Biological Station, Michigan, USA - KBS K5-50-2 metaG... | ecosystem: Host-associated > Plants > Roots >...
GGCATCCTGCGCGACATGCGCGAACTGGACAAGGCGCGCGCCTATGCTGATAGCCTGATCAAGAACGCGCCCGACCCGGTGTTCGTCTCCGATTTGCAGGGCAAGATTTTCACTGCCAATGATGCGGTCTACGAACTCTTAGGGTTTCGGACCGACGAGGTGCTGGAGCAATCGCTCTCGCGCTTCATCAGCCCCGCAGAGACGCGCGAGTTTACCGCCGCGCTGCGCGAGGTCATTGAGCGCGGCGTCATTCGCAACACGCGCCTCCATCCCCGCAGCGCCTCGGGAGAGGTGATCCCGACGAGCTTGAACGCTTCTGCGCTGCGAGATGCGCATGGCGAAGTGATCGGGGCCATTGGCATCCTGCGCGACATGCGCGAACTGGACAAGGCGCTGGCCTATTCTGACAGTTTGATCAAGAATGCACCCGACCCGGTGTTCGTCTCCGACCTGGAAGGCAAAATCCTGCAGGCGAACGATGCCGTCTATGAACTGCTCGGGTTCCGTCCCGACGAGGTGCTGGAGCAATCGCTCTCGCGCTTTATCAGCCCGGAAGAGACGCGCGAGTTTCTCGCTGCGCTGCGCGAGGTGATCGAACGCGGGGTGACACGCAATGCCGGCCTCAATCCCCGCAGTGCCTCTGGAGAGGTCATTCCGACCACGCTCAATGCGTCCGCCCTGCGCGATACTGAGGGCAGGGTGATCGGGGCGATTGGCATCCTGCGCGACATGCGTGCCTATGAGAAAGTGGTGCGCGACCTGCAAGAATCCAAGGCCGAGTTGCAGGAAAAGATCCTTGACCTGGAGAAGTTTGAAGAAGTCGTGGTAGGCCGCGAACTCAAAATGATCACGTTGGAGAGGGAGATCGAGAACTTCAAACGGGAACACACCAAGGATCGAGGGGAGCGTGCATGAACAGCATGCCGCATCGCCTCTCGGATCCTGCCTACCCGTACACGGTGGACATGGAACAGCTCCAGGCCGACTACCAGCATCTACTGGAGGAGAAGCACGCCCTGGAGGTGCGCGTGCACAAGGATGAGGAGCGACGCCGCGCTTTTATCCATATCCTGAGTGATCTGCATACCCTCAACCGCAAGCTGGCCGACCAACGCAAAGCCATGATCCATATCCTGGCTGACTACGAACAGGACCGCAGCCGCCTGGCCGGGCAAACCGAGCGCCTGGACAATTCGCGCCGGGCGCTGCTGCATCTCCTGCAGGATTCGCACCAGGCGAATCTGCGCCTGGAACAGAGCCGCAAAGCGATGATTCATATCATGAGCGATCTGAAGGAGACGACAGAAGAGATCCAGCGCCGTGAGCAAGAGCTGCGCGAAAAGCAAGAGCAGCTGGTGCAAGCAGGCAAGCTTGCCACGCTCGGGGAACTCACGACGGGTGTGGCACACGAATTGAATAACCCGCTCAACAACATCGGCCTGTTCGTCGGCAATGCGATGGATCTCATCGAACTGGGGGTCGTCGACGCCAACCCCGGACAGATCTTGCACGAACTGAACAGCGCGATGCAGCAAGTGCACAAGGCGACCGAAATTATTTCCCACCTGCGCACTTTTGGACGCGCCGCCTCGGTGAGCTATGAGCCAGTGGTCATCGAGCAGGTGGTGCAGCGTGCGCTCTCGTTGATGGCCGAACAACTGCGTCTGCGGCAGATCGAGGTGCAGATGCACTTCCCGGCAGACGAGGTGATGGTGAGGGGCAACGCCATCCAACTGGAACAGGTCTTCATCAATCTGCTCACCAATGCACGCGATGCCCTGGCAAGCATGCCACGCAAAGTGATCAGCATCACCTGTGTGGTGAAGGTGGACGTCGTGGAGCTGCAGGTGGAAGATAGCGGTCCGGGCATCCCGGCAGGACTCGAGCAACGCATCTTCGATCCGTTCTTCACCACCAAGGAGGTGGGTGCGGGGACAGGTCTTGGTCTTTCCATCACCTACGGCATTATCAAGGACCACCAGGGAACGATCGCGGTGCATACTTGCCCGGGTGAGGGAGCGCGCTTCCTGATCCAACTCCCGGTAGCACTTGAGGCAGACCAGAAGCTACTTCCCACCGACTAGCAAGAACCCTTCCAGCGGAATCGAATGGTGCGAAGCATGATTACACGCTTGTGCACGGTGCCAGTCTTTGTTGACCACTGCATGGTTTGCACAGTAGGAAGAGTACAATCCCGGTTTATTGAAGATGATGGGAATTGTTTCGCCTCCTAGTCCTACTGCAGCAACTGGTAGGCGGGGATGTGTTTGATGCCCTGCGGAGGCGATGGCACGTCTCCGGTCTCACAGAACCAAGCGCCGCTGCCTACCCTCCCTCGGTGAGAGGCCATTTCGCTCTCTCCAGGTCATGAGGATCCCTATAGCACGTCAGCTGCAGCACCGGGCGCCTCAACACCGTCTCGGCTACGCGTCGGCTTGCGGGACCGGGTTGGCGAGGTCTCGGGCGTGCTGCACCACCGGGTGAATCTGTGGCCCGGCCAGAAAGCGCGCACGCAGCGTCTCATCCTTGATGCCCTGTGCCAGCCCCTGGATGAGCGTCGCCGCCTCCCCAAAGGCGATGCGCGCTTGCGCAGGCTCGCCAGTTGCCTCGTACAGCCTTCCCAACGCCGCCTGGATCTGCCAGCGTTCTGCTGGCAAGCCGAGGTCTGCGGCTATGTGGGTGGCCTCGCGCAAGTGGCCGACAGCCTGCTCTCGCTGCCCCTCCCACGCGGCCAGCACCGCCAACGAGCGCAGGTAGGGAATGCGGAAGCGCCGATAAGGCCCCAGACGTTCCCTCAGTCGGTGTACTTCTTCTCGCGCCTGGCGCTCATCCCCCACACGCAGCAAGGCCTCCGTTTCATACTGACGGGAGAAATCCAGCAGGATCAATGCTGCATCAGAGATTTTGCGGAGGGCGATGGCCTTCAGGGCATAGCGGTAGGCTGCTTCCCATTCTCCTGCCAGGGCATAGTGCATGCACAACTGCGAGAGGGTGGGCACACCATATGGTCCGAGGCCTAATGTCTCCGCAACGGCTTCTACCTCTTCGAGGATACTGCGTGCCTCTTCCCACTGCTGCAAGGCGTGATAGGTACTCCCCAGGGCAGTGAGCAAGTCCTGTAAAATTACCCGCCGGGGAAAGGCCCGCTGCGCCAGCACGACGGCATGTTGCGTGAGCATGAGCGCCTCTTCATAGGCCCCGGCGTCCAGCAAGCCATACGTGAGCCAGAACGTACTGATGACTTCTACCCAGACGTTCTTGCTCTCTTGTGCGAGCGCGAGCCCCCTGCGGCCACTGCCAAGGCTGTTGTGCACCTGCCCAGCATGCAGTTGCGCGAGAGCGAGCAGCCCTCTGCACAAGGCTTCTGTCGCGCGATTCGTCAAGGGTTGGGTGAGCGGAGCGCCAATGATATAGGAGGGAAGTGAAAGCTCCCGCGAAGCGGTCGGCTCGGTGCCCAGGGCGCCATAGAGCGCCAGGGCCGCTTCCAGGCAGGGCATGGCCTCCGCAAAGTCTCCCTCACGAAGATGGATTTATCCAAGTAAGGCGAGACTTCTCGCTTCCAGTTCCTTGTCCTGGATGCCTCGTGCCAGGGAGAGCGCCTGCTGTCCATGCGGGAAGGCGCTCGTTGGGTCCTCCCAAAAGGTGGCCGTGATCTGTGCCAGGTTCCACTCTGTCTCCGCCAGCACTCGCTGATCCTGACTGGCCTCGGCCCTCTGCCGGGCTTCCTCCAGGAGCGCGCGCATCTGTAGCTTGTCCTTGGACTGTTGGACCGCCAGGACCGCCAGACGGTTCAAGGTCATGCTGACCAGCGTGGGCAGCGGCTTTTGCCGCGCAGAGGCGAGCAACTCTTTATAGGCGTCTTGGGCCTGCTGCCAGGCATTCTGGAAGGCATAGGTCCACCCCAGGGAGACGTAGAGGTGTTCCACCTCCGCGGCCGAGAGCATGGTCTGCAGAGGCTGGTGCTCCTGCAACAAGGCACGTGCCTGTTCGTAGCGCCCAATGGCGTCTTCGACCGCAAAGACGGCCACCGCCTCTTCCCCGGCCTGCACGCTGTAGCGATAGGCCTCCAGCGTCTTCCCCGAGGCCCTCGCATGATGCGCTAGCTCGGAGGCCCGCGCCCCCGCGCCGGAAAGCCTCGCCAGAGCCCGCTCATGCAAGACCTGCCGCCGCGCTGCGCCCAGTTCAGTGTAGACCACTTCGCGGATCAGTTCATGGGCGAAGCCATAGCTGCCCGGACAGCCTGCCCCGGCTTGCTCCTCGCGCAGGACCCCACTCTTGACGGCCTCCTCCAACGCCTCGACCCCGGCCTGCACTCCCAACTCGGCTACCTGCCACAACAGCTTCGCGCTCGCCTGGGTCCCCAGCACAGCACTGGCCATCACCACCTGACGCGCTGGCTGGGACAGCTTCGCCAGGCGTGCCAGGATCATCGTGCGCACCGAGGGCGGTAAAAGCGCGCGCCAGGAACGCCCCTGCGCGAAGGCCGCGGCCATCTCCATGGTCGGCTCCAGCCGGAAGACTCCATCCGCAGCCAGCTGTGGCACCAGCCATTGCCGGTCCCGCAACAGCTTGAGCGTCTCCAGCAAGTACCACGGCTGCCCTCTTGTCTGCGCAAACAGGAAGTCACCCAGCGCGGCCAGGGGTGTCTCCTGCTCCGGAGCAGGAGCAGGAGCAGGAGCAGGAGACACCCCTGGCACGGCTCGCGAGGGCCGAGCAGCGTCCAGGTTGCCGTGCTTCCTCTGCCCTGCAATGGCCTGAATGAGGCGGATGGTCTCAGCCTGGCTCAGCGTCTGCAGGGTCACCTGCGTGATCGGCAGGTCGCGTCCCAGGTCAAGCAGCTGGGCAGAAAGTTGCGACTTCGGCTCCAACCCTTCGCTGCGTACGGTGCCCAGCAGCAGCACCCGGCTGCCATGCCTGATCCAGTAGTGTCCCAGGTAGCGCAGCAGGTCGAGGGAGGTCCCATCCACCCAGTGCAGGTCATCCAGCAGCAGCACCAGCGGCGCGCGCTGTGACAAGGTGTCTAGCAGGCGCGCCACCGCTTCAAACAGCCGCACCTTGGCGGTCAGCTCATCTTCGGTGGGGGCCGGCAGATCGGGGTAGCGCACCCGCAGCTCGGGCAGCAGGCGCGACAGTTCGGCCAGCCACAGGTCGTCCAGCAGATCCTCCGGGGCGTTTTCCTCCTCCAGCCGCGGCCGCAGGGATTCAACCAGCGGCTGGTAGGGCAGGCGTCCCCCCATCTCGAAGGCGTGCCCGCTCAGCACCTCGGCACCCTGCGCCTTGACCCAGGCGATAAACTCCGTGGCCAGCCGCGTTTTGCCGATGCCCGCCTCGCCTACCACGAGCACAGCCTGCGGCTGCCCTTGCCGCGCCTGCTGAAAGCCCCCGACAAGTCGGCTGAAGGCTGCGGCCCGTCCGATGAGCGGGGCGACCAGCTCGCTGGGCGGCTGGCTCCCCGCCGTGGCGGTGGCGGGACGGGCAGGGGAGGTCCCTCGGCGAGCAGCCGCGGTGGCGCGAACGTGCTCAGCCAGGGCCACGGTCTCCGCCGAGAGCTTGACCCGTAACTCCTCGGCTAAGCGTGCCCTGCAGCTGGCGTAGACCTGCAAGGCGGCGCTCGCATCGCCCAGCACCAGGTCCACCCGCATCAGGCGGCGATACGCCTCCTCCGAGAGCGGATAGAGCGCCAGCCAGCGCGTGAGGGTGACGCGGGCCTGCTCCAGCTCCCCGCCGTTCTCCTGGAAGGAGGAGAGCCGCTCAAAGAGGAGATGCAGGCGCACCTGCCACTGCTGCTGCTGCTGGACCCATTCGTCAAAGCCGGTTTCCTCGCGCAGCCAGAAGCCATCGAGGAAGGGACCGCGCACCAGGGCGAGAGCATGTTGGGACTTCGCGACCAGGGAGGCGCGCTGCTCCTCTGATGGGACCGCAGAGAGCCCCTGGGCCTGTTTCCAGGCGAGCTGCACCACGTCCAGGTCCAGCTCCAGCGGAGCATGTGGGTCCAGGCCGAGCAGCTCCTGTTCAGCGAGCAGATGGCTGTGCGGAGCAGGCGAAGCGTCGGTGAGCTGGCTGCGCAGCAGCGTAATGGCGTTGCGCAAGGTCTTGCGCGCATCAGGAGGCTCGCTGTCGGGCCACAGGAGCGTGGCGAGCTTGCTGCGGGGATGCATGCCGCCTTCGACCGCCAGGTAGAGCAGCAAGGCCTGCGCCTTGCGCAAGGCAAAGGTGAGGCGGCTTCCATTATGAAGCACTTCGGGCGGGCCGAGCACCGCCAGACGTAACAGACCCATGGTTTGTCCTCTTCCTCTGGGACAACGGATGTGAAGAACACTTTCTCAACCAGCCCCACGAGCAGCATCGTTCTTGTCTACGTATGGAATACCGTGACCAGGCCCCTCAGCTCCCTCGTGAGCAAAACAGCTTGCAGCGCTTTCTACTGTGCTCATCACCGACCACATGGCGCTTGCTCCAATGGTGCGCTTGCGCGCAAGCCAGAGGGGCTGTTTTTCCAACGAGCTGCGCTGTGGCCCACTGGGGGCTTTGAGCGGCTCAGACCAGATCGACTGGTGCTTAAGCCTGGCTCGCTGTTCTGCTCCAGAAGGTGTACATGAGTTGCCAACGCGTGTGTAAGGCCGATGAGCACCAGATGAGCTCGTCCTGAACAAACTATAGCACATCTTATGTAAAACATCTACAGGCAAGCAGTAATAATTGTCACCATTTTAACATAAAGTCGCTATTTTATATGAATTGTACATTCAATCGCGTTTATGCTTGTCCAATAGGAGGGTGCTCGTAGCGCGTGAGAAGTACCAGTGTGTTTGCTCTGCATGGTCCAATCACCGTGGCCTTGGTTTCAAGCGCTCATCCTGTTCTCCACCGCTGTGGTCCAGGATCAGGTGTGATGCCCTTCACTTCCCCTTCTTGACGCTGCTCTTGACGCTGCCTTGGCTTGCTATCTAGAACGGTACACGTTGATCTATCTTAGCTCTTGCAAACGAGAGTACTCCTTTTTGCTGGATCAGGGATAGACCCATCACATCCAAACACATCTGGCCTTGTTCACCGGCTCCGGCCAGGTACAAGGCGTTTTTCTCTGCTTGTCAACGCGAGGAGACACTTCCCCGCAGAACACAGTATCAGACCCTCAGTACAGCCCATTTTTGGGGGTATTCGGAGAAAGAAATACCTCCCACTGAATAGGGCCGTTACTGAGGGTCACAGCACATTCCCAAAGAGGTAACATCATGACTGACGAAGAAAAGCAACCCCAAGAAGAGAAACAGCCCAAAGAGCGTAAAAAGCGAAGGCGCGGAGGACGACGCGCCCATGGCACCGGCTCCGTCTTTCAACGCACCGATCGCAAAGGTAAACAATGGGTGGCGCAACTTGTCCTGGACAATGGCAAAACCAGGCAACGCTACTTCTGGACCCAGGCACAAGCGGCTGATGCCCTCAACGAGATGCTCTATGCGCAGCGCCAGGGAACCCTGGTCACAGAGAGAGACCAGACTGTGAAGCAACTGGTTGAAAACTGGATTGAGAATGTGCATAAGAGGAAAATCCGAGAAAGTACGTACATTGAATATCGCAAACTTATCAACAAGCATATCATCCCAGGGCTCGGACATCGAAAACTGCAACAACTCACTATTGGGCACGTAGATGGGTTCTACACAAAAAAAGAGAACGAGAGGCTTTCTGCCAGTACGATCAGACAGATTCATGCCATCCTCCACCAGGCACTCTCGTATGCAGTCAAGAACAATCTGGTAGCGCGTAACGTATGTGACTACGTGTCTCTTCCACGCATAAAGAGACATGAGGGACAACCGCTGACGGTAGAGCAAGCGAAGGAGCTTCTAGCAGCAGCAAAAGGCCACCGGTTAGAAGCGCTCTTTATTACTGCTGTTCTGACCGGTATGAGAGAAGGGGAACTCCTGGCCCTTCGTTGGAATGATATTCACTTTGAGGAGAAGCACCTTCAGGTCTATCGCACAGTGAGATCTTTTCCCGGTCGTGGACTCGTTGAGGGTGAACCAAAAACTGCGTCGAGCAGGCGCAAGATTGTGCTCTCCCCTTTTCTTGTTGATGTGCTTAAACAGCATCGGGTTCACCAGCTAGAAGCACGTTTACAGGCTGCTAAGACCTGGGAAGATCACGATCTGGTTTTTTGCAACGTCTACGGAGGATTCATCTACGCTTCTACGCTTCACGACACGTTCGGGAAGCTTCTTCGTGATGCAGGTTTGCCACATATGCGTTTTCACGATCTGAGACACAGCGCAGCTACCCTTTTACTGGCAAAGGGAGTTCACATCAAAGTCGTACAGGAGTTGTTGGGGCATAGCAATATTCAGATCACCCTGAATATTTATAGCCATGTGCTCCCCTCTCTGCAAGAGGACGCGATGAACAAGCTCAGCGATCTTTTCCACGACCAGAACGATCAGAGGAGTCAAGATGACACACGGCAAAAATGACTCCGAACCGGAGCATTTTGGCCGTCTCTACTGTCAAAACAACTGTCAATCGGTGTTTTGTGGAGTTCTGCTTGAGGATAAAGCAAGGCTGGACGGGCGGTGAGGACAAGAGTTGTTTGGAAGAGAGAACAGATGTATAATCTGTTTCGGTAAGAGGAAGGCTATGTTCTCATCCATATCTCGCCTGATATACGCGACAAAAGGATTGGCTATATACCATGTTACTTACGCTACCGTTGATACTTTTTATTGTGTTGACAGAGCTTTCGATAGGGGCCTTTACTGTACTGTACCTGCTGGACTGGCGCAACCAGGTCAAACGCAGCTTTCTGGTCACCTATGCAATTATTTACGTGATCTTATCGGGTTTGACGGTTTTATTTCAGCAGAGTTTTGCAACGCCGGGGCTGCTCAATACCTTCGGTCTACTCGATAAGGGCTGGACAGGCTACCTGCCTCTGACGTTACTGCTTTTCTTGCTGCTGATGCTTCCATATACAATCTTCCTCTGGTTCGATAAAAGAGCGGGGGTTGATGGCAAGAAAAAAGCAGAAGGCGAAGGAGCTAAAAGGTCGCTCTTGCGCATATTGCGTATGACCTGCGGCGGTTTGGCCATACTTGCAGGGCTGGCGACACTTTTAGTGCTGGGGATGATCTTTCGACCGCTGGCTACATCGAGCATTGCAGGAGCAATTACGGTTGGCAGTTTCTTTGCCTCGGCGCTGGCGCTCGGTGGAGTGATGACGGCGATGTGGTTAGGTCACTGGTATCTCGTCACGCCCGCGCTTTCTGAGAAGCCGCTGCAATTCGCTACGACGCTTGTGCTGATAGGCGTGCTGGTACAGCTTGCTTTTACCTTTACGAGTGGCTCTGCCTTTGCAGCATCCCCAGCCAGTAATACTGTAAAGCCGGCGGCTACAGCTACCTCCACGCCTGCTGTGTCCGCGGCTACTCCGGTGCCGAAAGCACAGGTCAAACCCCCTGGCGCTCCAGTTGTGACGCCTCTTGGTACGGATGCTATTAGCTGGCTACGCATCCTGGTGGCATTTATTTTGCCCCTGGCGCTGCTTGGCTTCATTTTGAAGCTGGTTCATGATCGCTCGTTCCAGTCCGCTACGGGTATGCTCTACCTGGTGGTCGTGCTTACGCTTGCGGGCGAGGCGATGGCCAGGGCATTGTTCCTGATGGGCTTGCAATGAAAAAAGCAGTATGCCGGGCAGTTCCCCACAGAAAGCGCGCTTTCTGTGGGGAACTGCCCGGCATACTGCTTTCCAGCTACTCCTTTTCTGTTTCGCGAAGTGCTCTTTCACGTTCCTTCAGTTCGCGGCGCAGGATTTTGCCGGATGCGACCTTGGGAATCGCGTCAATGAACTCGATCAAATGAATCTTTTTGTAGCCTGCCAGCTTGCCGTTAGCGAACGCGAGAATTTCGTCGGGGGTGACGTTATGACCTGGGCGAATGACGACGAAGCCCTTGGGCAGTTCACCTGCCTCGTCATCGGGGACACCAATGACGGCTGAGTCCATGACGGCGGGATGCTCCATCAGCAGGGATTCTAACTCTGCCGGGGCGATGCCGAAGCCTTTGTACTTGATCATCTCTTTCTTGCGGTCTACGATGTAGGTGTAGCCATCAGCGTCTACGTGGCCGATGTCGCCAGTGTAGAGCCAGCCATTGCGCAGGGCCCGGGCCGTTTCTTCAGGCGCTTTCCAGTAGCCCCGCATGATCTGTGGACCGCGAATGATGATCTCGCCATCTTCTCCAATGGGTAACTCACGTTCACCTG
>Ga0207646_10008527_pt1 | contig 10257 bp, 8 predicted proteins | sample KBSK5502metaG_FD_184343 | JGI IMG/M metagenome (GOLD analysis project Ga0207646, IMG submission 184343) | Corn, switchgrass and miscanthus rhizosphere microbial communities from Kellogg Biological Station, Michigan, USA - KBS K5-50-2 metaG... | ecosystem: Host-associated > Plants > Roots >...
GCCGGCATCCCGTGCTGATGTGGATCAAGACCGGCTTCACGAAGGACGGCGCCATCACCGGCATGCACTTCCGCTCCTGGCTCGACGGCGGCGCCTACGGCTCCTACGGGGTGGCCTCCACCTTCTATACCGGCGCGCTCCAGACGGTCACCTACAAGATCCCGGTCTACAAGTTCGAGGGCGCGCGCGTGTTCACCAACAAGCCGCCCTGCGGCCCCAAGCGCGGGCACGGCACGCCCCAGCCCCGCTTCGCGATGGAATGCCAGATCGACAAGGCGGCCGAGCAGCTCGGGCTCGATCCGGCGGACATGCGGAGGCAGAACCTGGCCGAGCCCTTCGTGAAGACGGCCAATCACCTGACCGTGACCACGACCGGCCTCGGCGAGTGTATCGACCGCGTGGTGGAGGCCTCCGGCTGGCGGGCGAAGCGCGGGAGCCTGCCGCCGGGGAAGGGGATCGGCATCGCGTGCTCCTCCTATCTCACCGGCGCGGGCACCGCGGTCTACTGGAACGACATGCCGCACTCCGGCGTGGTGGTCCGCGCCGATCGGAGCGGCCTCGTGGCGGTGCTCTGCGGGGCCACCGACATCGGGCAGGGCTCGGATTCGATCCTGGCCTACCTGGTGGCCGAGGTGCTGGGGATCGAGCCCAAGGACATCCGCGTGCATCCGGCGGACACCGACCTCACGCCGGTGGATCTCGGCTCCTACTCCTCGCGGGTGACCCTCATGGCGGGGAACGCGGTCATCCAGGCCGCGGAGCGGCTGCGCGCGAAGATCTTCGAGGCGGTGGCGCGCAAGCTTGAGGTGACGCGGGACCGGCTCGTCGCCGAGGATCGCCGCGTCTTCGTCGACGGCGATCCCGACCGGGGCGCGTCGTTCGCCCAGGCCGTCGTGCTCGCCGAGAGCATGTTCGGTGTGCTGGCCTTCCCGGGCTCGTACGCACCGCCGAAGCGCGCCGGCAAGTACAAGGGCGGCGGGGTCGGCCCGTCGCCCTGCTATTCCTACTCCGCCTGCGTGGTCGAGGTCGACGTGGATCGCGAAACGGGTGAGGTGAAGCCGACCGAGGTCTGGATCGCCCACGACGTGGGCCGGGCGCTGAACCCGCTGCTCGTGGAAGGCCAGGTCGAGGGCTCCGTCTACATGGGGCTGGGCGAGGTGCTGATGGAGGAGCAGGTCTTCCGCAAGGGTGTGCACAAGATCCCGTCGATGCTCGAGTACAAGAGCCCGACCACGCTCGAGACACCGGAGATCCACACGATCCTCGTCGAGAGCGACGATCCGGAGGGGCCCTTCGGCGCGAAGGAGGCCGGGCAGGGGCCGCTGCTGCCGGTGATCCCGGCGGTGGCCAACGCGGTGTACGACGCGGTCGGCGTGCGCATCGACGAGACGCCGATCACGCCGGAGAAGGTGACGAAGGCGATGGACGCCAAGCGCCAGGGCAAGCCGGCGCGAGTCGGGCCCGAGCGACTGCCCGTATTCCGGTTCCCCGAGCCCAGGGTCGTCGAGTCGGCGTTCGGTCAGCCCGCCGAGAGAATTGCCGAGAGGCCGTTCGCGTCATGATGCGCCTGCCGCCGTTTCAGTATCTGGCGCCGGTCTCGGTGGCCGACGCGGTCAAGCTCATGGCCGATCATGGGCCCGAGGCCATGCTGGTGGCCGGTGGGACCGATCTCTACCCGAACATGAAGCGCCGCCAGTTCGAGCCTACGGTGCTGGTGGGGCTGCGCGGGGTCCGGGATCTGACCGGGATTCGGCCGCCGGGCGGAGGCTCGCTCGCCATCGGCGCGGGAACGACGCTCACCGCGGTGTCGCGTCACCCCGAGGTGCGGACGCGCTATGCGGCGCTGGCCACCGCGGCGGGCGCGGTGTCCACCCCGCAGCTCCGGAACATGGGCACGATCGGCGGCAACGTCTGCGTGGACACGCGCTGCAACTACTACAACCAGTCCTACCAGTGGCGGAAGGCGGTCAACTTCTGCATGAAGAAGGACGGGGAGATCTGTCTCGTGGCCCCCGGCAGCCCCCGCTGCTGGGCGGTGTCCTCGTCGGACACCGCGCCCGTGCTGTGGAGCCTGAGCGCGAGCGTGCGGCTGGCCGGGCCCGCGGGCGAGCGCACCATTCCCATCTCGACGCTCTACCAGGACGATGGCATCCAGTACCTGACCAAGCAGCCTGGGGAAATCGTGACCGAGATCGTGTTACCGCCCGCCGACGGGCTCCGCTCCGTCTATCTCAAGCTGCGCCGCCGCGGCTCCTTCGACTTTCCGGTGCTGGGGGTGGCGGTGGCCCTTCACATGGAGGGCGAGACGGTTTGCCAGGCGCGCATCGTGCTCGGCGCGGTGGCCTCGCTGCCGCGCGAGGCCGTCGACGCGGCCCGGCTCCTGGCGGGCCAGCGGCTCGATTCTGAACTGATCGACCGTGTCGCCGACCGCGCGGCCCGGCCGGCCAAGCCGCTCGACAACACCGATCTGACCCATCCCTACCGCAAGAAGATGACGCGGGTGTTCGTGGCGCGCGCGCTGCGCCGGCTGGCGGGGCTGCCGGACGGAGCGGCGGCATGACCGCGCTCGGCCAGCGCATCAAGGCGTTCCGGGCCGAGCGCGCGCTCCAGCAGCGCCAGCTCGCCGAGAAAGCCGGCCTCACGCCGAGCATGCTGTCGCAGATCGAATCGGGACGGCTGACCCCGTCGCTGCCCACCCTGGGCAAGCTGGCCGCCGCGCTGGGCGTGTCGATCGGCTCGCTCTTCGAGCCGGCGCCCACCGGGCGGCTCCACGTGAGTCGCAAGGCCGACTACCCGGTGGTCTCCTTCGACGGATCGTCGGAGAAATGGCACGTGTTGGGGGCGGGCCTCTTCCAGGGTAAGATCCGAGCGGTGATGTCCACTCTGGGGCCGCGGTCGCGCGGGGTGAAGACGGACAAGGTGGTCATCGAGCCGGGACAGATGAAGCTCTTCTACGTGATCGAGGGCAAGGTGGCCCTGCAGTACAACGGCGAGAGCCACACCCTGGAGGCGGGCGACAGCGCCTATCTCGACGGCGGGACCGCGCACGGCTGGGAGAACGTGGGACCGAAGACTGCCAAGGCCCTCTGGGTCATCCTGGGATAGAGGCGCGAGCATGAGCGAGCAGGTCGTGGTGGACTTCCGGACGGAGCCAAGCCGCTACCGGCACTGGAAGCTCTCCTTCGACGGTCCGGTGGCCACGCTGGCCATGGACGTCAAGGAGGACGGCGGCCTCGTCCCCGGCTACGAGCTCAAGCTCAACTCGTACGACCTGGGCGTGGACGTCGAGCTGTACGACGCCATCCAGCGCCTGCGTTTCGAGCATCCCGAGATCGGCGCGGTGCTGCTCACCTCCGGCAAGGAGCGGATCTTCTGCGCGGGCGCGAACATCCGCATGCTCAGCCAGTCCTCTCACGGCTGGAAGGTCAACTTCTGCAAGTTCACCAACGAGACACGCGCCGCCATCGAGGATGCGACGGCCCACTCGCGGCAGGCGTGGCTGACCGCGGTGAACGGGCCCTGCGCGGGCGGGGGCTACGAGCTGGCGCTGGCTACCGATTGGATCATCCTGGCCGACGACGGCTCCACCACGGTGTCGCTGCCCGAGGTCCCCCTGCTCGCGGTGCTGCCGGGGACGGGCGGCCTTACCCGGCTGGTGGACAAGCGGCGGGTGCGGCGCGACCGCGCCGACTTCTTCTGCACGCTCGAGGAAGGCATCAAGGGGCCGCGCGCGGTGGAGTGGCGCCTCGTGGACGAGGTGGTGCCGCGCTCGCGCCTGGCCGAGGCGACCAGGACGCGGGCGGCCGAGCTGGCCGCGCGCTCCGACCGCCCCGCCGGCGCGCGCGGGATCACCCTCGCTCCGCTCGAGCGCCGCATCGAGGGTGACCGGATCGCCTACGCTCACGTCAGCTGCGCGATCGAGCGCGGGCAGGGGGTGGCCGCGATCACGGTCGCGGCGCCGGAGGCCGCCCCGCCGCCCGACCTGGCCGGGATCCACGCGGCGGGCACCGCCTTCTGGCCGCTGGCCGTCGCGCGGGAGCTCGACGACCTCATCCTGCACCTGCGCACCAACGAGGAGGAGATCGGTCTCTGGGTCCTGCGCACCACCGGCAGCGCCGATCTGGTGGAAGCGCACGATCGGGCGCTCGTGCAGCACGGCGCGGACTGGCTCGTGCGCGAGATCCGGCTCTATCTCAAGCGCACCCTGAAGCGCCTCGACGTGTCGTCGCGGTCCATCTTCGCGCTCATCGAGCCCGGCTCCTGCTTCGCAGGCACCCTGCTCGAGCTGGCGCTGGCCGCCGATCGCGTTTTCATGCTGGACGGCGACCGCGAGGGCGACGTCCGGCCGGCCGCCACGGTGCGGCTCGGCGGGATGAACTTCGGCCCGTATCCGACCGTCAACGGCCTCACCCGCCTCGAGAGCCGGTTCCTGGACGAGCCGGGACGGGTGGACGATCTGAAGGGCCGCATCGGCGAGGACCTGGACGCGGCGGCCGCGGCGGAGGCCGGCCTCGTGACCTTCACCCCCGACGACATCGACTGGAAGGACGAGGTGCGCATCGCCATCGAGGAGCGCGCCGCCTTCTCGCCTGACGCGCTGACCGGCATGGAGGCCTCGCTGCGCTTCGGGGGACCGGAGACGCTCGAGAGCAAGATCTTCGCGCGGCTGTCGGCCTGGCAGAACTGGATCTTCCAGCGGCCCAACGCGGTAGGCCCCAAGGGCGCCCTCAAGGTCTACGGCACGGGCGAGCGCGGCGACTTCGATCGCAGGAGAGTGTGATGGCGTCGATCGACTACATCGAGCGGATCCCCAACAACGTCAACCTCGCGGAGAACCGGCGGCTGCTGCGGGCTCTGGAGGACTGGCAGCCGAAGTTCCTCGAGTGGTGGCACGACATGGGGCCGGACGGCTACCAGGCCAAGGAGGTCTACCTGCGCACCGCCATCAGCGTGGACGCCAAGGGGTGGGCGCAGTTCGGCTACACCCGCATGCCCGAGTACCGCTGGGGCATCTTCCTCGCCGAGCCGGAGACGGACCGCCGGATCAACTTCGGTGACCACCAGGGTCAGCCGGCCTGGCAGGAGGTGCCGGGCGAGTATCGCGGAACGCTCCGCCGCCTCATCGTGACCCAAGGCGACACCGAGCCCGCCTCGGTGGAGCAGCAGCGGCACCTCGGCCGGACGTGTCCCTCGCTCTACGATCTGCGGAATCTCTTCCAGGTGAACGTGGAGGAGGGCCGGCACCTCTGGGCGATGGTGTACATCCTCGACGCCCATTTCGGCCGGGACGGCCGAGAGGAGTCGGAGGCGCTGCTCCAGCGGCGCTCGGGCGATCGAGACAAGCCGCGGATCCTGGGCGCCTTCAACGAGAAGACGCCGGACTGGCTCTCCTTCTACATGTTCTGCTTCTTCACCGACCGCGACGGCAAGTACCAGCTCGCGTGCCTCGCGGAGAGTGGGTTCGATCCGCTCTCCCGCACCTGCCGGTTCATGCTCACCGAGGAGGCTCACCACATGTTCGTGGGCGAGAGCGGGGTGGGGCGCATCGTGCAGCGGGCGTGCGAGATCATGCGGGACCACAAGACCGAGGACGTGCGCAAGTACGGCGGCGTGGACCTGCCCACCATCCAGAAGTACATCAACTTCCACTGCTCGGTCTCCCTCGACCTTTTCGGCTCCGAGGTCTCGACCAACGCGGCGAACTTCTACACGATGGGGCTCAAGGGCCGCTTCGAGGAGACCAAGAAGAAGGACGACCACCGCCTCAAGGACGGGACCTATCCGGTCTTGACCCTCGACGGCGACCGGATCGTCAGTCGCGAGGAGGCGGCCCTCGTCTCGCTGAACGAGCGTCTCCGCGACGACTACATCGCGGACTGCCAGCGCGGGGTGAACCGCTGGAACGAGATCATCAAGAGCCACGGGATCGACTTCACCCTCGCGCTCCCGCACCGCGGCTTCCGCCGCGCCATCGGCGCGTTCGCGGAAGTCAAGGTCTCCCCGGAGGGCCGGATCGTGAGCGAGGCGGAGTGGGACGCGCGACATCGCGAGTGGCTGCCCACCGAGGAGGACGCGGCCTACGTGGGCAGCCTGATGCAGCCGGTGACCGAGCCGGGGAAGGTCGCGGGCTGGATCGCCCCGCCCGCCCGCGGCATCAATGGCCAGCCGGGCGACTTCGAGTACGTTCGTCTCGGCTGAGCCGGGAGGAGGCGGGGTAGCGTGAAGCCGGTCACGTCGAAGGCGCTGGGACCGACGCTCGGGATGTACTCGCACGGCATGGTCGCGCCCGGCGGGGAGATCGTGGTGGTGGCCGGGCAGGTCGGGATGGATCGGGCCGGGCGCCTGATCGGCCCCGGCGACGTCGCGGCCCAGACCAAGCAGGCCTTCGAGAACGTCCGGGCCGTGGTCGAGGCGGCCGGGTCGGCCATGAATCGGATCGTGCGCTTCCAGACCTTCCTCACCCATGCCGCCGACATCGAGGGGTTCATGGGGGCGCGCCGGGAGGTCTTCCCGGGCTACTTCCCGGATGGCGTCTACCCGCCCAACACGATCCTGGTGGTCTCGCGGCTGGTCCAGCCCGAGCTGCTGGTCGAGATCGAGGCGATGGCGGTCAACCCCGCGGCCGGTGACGGGGCCGGGCGGCCGGCGCCGCCGCGCAAGGCCGCGAAGCGCGTGCGGCGCTCGGGCCGCCGCCAGACCTCACGGAGACGCGGATGATGCAAGTGCCCGCGCGCTTCAACGCGGCCAGCTTCTTCATCGACCGCCACGTCGAGGAGGGCCGCGGCGACAAGGTGGCCTTCTTCCACGAGGGCGGCACCCTCACCTACGCGCGGCTGCAGGAGCTGGTCAACCGCGCGGGGAACGCGCTGCTCGATCTGGGAGTTTTCCCCGAGCAGCGCGTGCTGTGCCTGCTGCTCGACTCGCCCGAGTTCCTGGCCACGTTCTGGGGCGCCATCAAGATCGGCGCGATCCCGATCCCGGTGAACACGATGATGCGGGCCGACGACTATCTCTACTTCCTCGACGACAGCCGCGCGCCGGTGGCGGTCGTCTCGGAGCCCCTCCTGGCCGAGGCCGGGCCGGCGCTCTCGAAGGCCCGATACCTGAAGCACGTCGTCGTGGCGGGCCGCGCGTCCGGGACGCAGATCGCCTTCGACGAATGGGTGGCCAGGGCGTCCCCCCGGGTCGAGTCCTTCGACTCCTCCAAGGACGATCCCGCCTTCTGGCTCTACTCCTCGGGCTCGACGGGACGGCCGAAGGGCGCCGTTCACCTGCAGCACGACATGGTGGTCTGCGGCGAGACCTACGCGAAGCAGGTTTTGGGCATGACCGAGAGCGATCGAACCGTCTCGGCGGCCAAGCTCTTCTTCGCCTACGGGATGGGCAACAACATGTACTTCCCGCTCCACGTGGGCGGTCAGGGCGTGCTCTACCCGCACCGCCCGACGCCGGAGGCGATGTTCGAGCTGATCCAGCGCCACCGTCCCACCCTGTTCTTCGGTATCCCGACGCTCTACGCCGCGATGCTTCAGGTGAAGGAAGCCGAGAAGCGCTACGACCTCTCGTGCCTGCGCTTCTGCATCTCGGCGGGCGAGGCCCTGCCCGAGGAGCTCTATCGACGCTGGCAGGAGCGCTTCGGCGTGGAGATCCTGGACGGCATCGGCACCACCGAGATCCTGCACATCTTCCTGTCGAACCGCCCCGGCCGCGCCCGGCCGGGCTCGACGGGCCAGGCGGTGCCGGGCTACGAGGCCGTGATCGTGGACGACGAGGGGCGCCCGCTTCCCGCCGGCGAGATCGGCAATCTCCGCGTCAAGGGCGACTCGATCATGGCCTACTACTGGAACCAGCACGAGAAGACGAAGAATGCGCTCGTCGGCCACTGGATCCAGACCGGTGACAAGTACTATCAGGACCCCGACGGCTACTTCTGGTACTGCGGGCGCGGCGACGACATGCTGAAGGTCGGCGGGATCTGGGTCTCGCCGGTGGAGGTGGAGAACACCCTGATGAGCCATCGCGCGGTCCTGGAGACCGCGGTCGTGGGACACGCCGATACCGACGAGCTGATCAAGCCCAAGGCATTCGTGGTGCTCAAGGACGGGGAGTCGGCCTCTCCTGCGCTCGAGGCCGAGCTGAAGGCCTTCGTGAAGGACAGGATCGCACCCTACAAGTATCCGCGCTGGATCGAGTTCGTCTCGGAGCTGCCCAAGACCGCGACCGGCAAGATCCAGCGCTTCAAGCTGCGGCAGTGAGAGAGCAGTCGAGGCATTTTGCCTTGACGCCGCCCTGGGCGGGTTGCCTGACATCGAGCGGTCACGACATCGGACCTGGCACTCGCCGCTGTCGCTACCCTCCGAGTTCATTGGACTCTTCCGCATGAGCTCCACATGGCCTTCGGGTTGCAGGCGGCCCCCGGGGCCAGCGGACTGACGGGCGTCAAGCGAAGCGCATCCGGCCCCAGCGTAGTGTCTCTTGGGGGGAAGCATGGCCCAGAAGGCGATCGAGCTCATCCTGATGCGTCAACTCGCCAGCTCCCTGGCAATGCCGATCTTCCTGGTGGACCCATCCGGGAACTTGCTCTTCTACAACGAGCCCGCCGAAGAGCTGCTGGGCAGTCGGTATGACGAGACGGGTGAGATGCCGATGACGGAGTGGTCCCGCCTGTTCGCCCCGATCGGCGAGGATGGCTCCCCGCTGCCGGGAGAAGCCCTCCCGCTCAGCATCGCGCTGCATAAACACCGTGCCGCCCATCTGGCGTTCTGGATCCGAGGGCTCGACGGCGTGTCGAGGAAGATCGGGGCCACCGCATTTCCGCTCGAAGGGCAGGGCGGCCGGCAGCTCGGAGCGGTTGGGATCTTCTGGGAGCAGCCCTGACGTGAAAGTCACGCTCTGGGGAACTCGCGGGTCGCTCGCCGCCCCAGGGCCCGAGACCATCCGGTACGGCGGCAACACGTCGTGCGTCGAAGTGCGGGGCAAGGAGGATGCACTCCTGGTCCTGGACGCGGGGACTGGGATTCAACGGCTGGGGGCCACGGTGCGCGGCGGAGGCGGGCGAATCGACCTGCTGCTGACCCATCTCCACATGGACCACATCCAGGGGCTCGGCTTCTTCGAACCCCTCTACGAGCCCGATCGCGAGATTCATATCTGGGGTCCTCCGTCGCCCACCCTCGACCTGCGTACGCGGCTGGCCCGGTACCTGTCCCCTCCGCTCTTCCCGGTTCGGCTGCGGGATCTGCCATGCCGTCTGACCTTGCACAATGTCCCTCCGGAGCGCTTCGAGGTCGGGGGGCTCGAGGTCGAGGCCGAGCTCGTGTGTCACCCGGGCTCGACGGTCGGCTACCGGATCTCCGAAGGGACCCGCTCGGTCGCCTATCTCCCGGATCACGAGCCCGCTCTGGGGGTTCGTGAGCTTCCCGGGGAACCGGAGTGGACGTCGGGTTTCGACCTGGCCGCCGGTGCAGACCTGCTCATTCACGACGCCCAGTACACCACCGAGGAGTACCAGGAGCGGATCGGATGGGGGCACAGCGCGATACGGGACGCCGTCGCGTTCGCCACGCTGGCCGCGGCACGTCGACTCGTTCCGTTCCACCACGATCCCACTCATGACGACGCCATGCTCGACCGCATCGACTCCGCGGTGCGGGCGTCGGGCGATCTGGCCTTCCGGCTCAGCGCCGGTATGGAAGGCGCGACCTTCGAGCTATGACTATGTGTTAGGATTGACGCGCTTCTGGTCTTGCTCCAGGCTGTCGGAGCGTGATAGCACGCAGGGAGACCCAGGGATGCGCGAAGTGCAGAGAGATAGTCTGCGAAGGCTCGTGATCGTGTCCGTGGTGGGCGGTCTTCTCCTCCTGGCCATGCCCGCCTCCGCCGTTGCGCAGAAGGTCGCGCCAAGCGCAGAGCTCAAGCGTGTCGTCGGCCGCGTGGAGGTCCTCGCCAAGGGACAGACCCAGTGGATCCCGGCGGTGGTCGGAGCCCAACTGGCCGAGGGCGACGACATCCGGGCTTACGCGGGGGCCTCGGCCGAGCTGACGCTGCCCGACACGAGCACGGTCGTGCTGGCCGAGAACAGCCGGCTCCTTCTGACGAAGATCGAGTATGACCCGCAGAGCCAGAGCCGGTTGATGCTCATGCATCTCGTCGTAGGGAAAGTCCGTGCGACGGTCGCGCAGGCCGCCATCACCCTGGCCCGGGTCCGCCAGTCGAACTTCGCCATCTCGACGCCAACCGCTGTGGCGGCGGCGAGGG
>Ga0207646_10008528_pt1 | contig 10255 bp, 7 predicted proteins | sample KBSK5502metaG_FD_184343 | JGI IMG/M metagenome (GOLD analysis project Ga0207646, IMG submission 184343) | Corn, switchgrass and miscanthus rhizosphere microbial communities from Kellogg Biological Station, Michigan, USA - KBS K5-50-2 metaG... | ecosystem: Host-associated > Plants > Roots >...
TCGCGTGTGTCCCGTGGACTGCTTGGAGCTGACGCCGGGGCGGAAAATGACCTTCGCCAACCCCGGGGCGTGCATCGGGTGCGGGGCCTGCCTGAAGCAGTGCCCGACCAACGCGATCGTGAACGAAGTCGCGGAGGTGCAGATGCGCGAGACGGCCTGTGCGTGACGACTGCGGGCGCTCCGACAGGGATCGGGCGGCGACAGGAATGACGACAAGAGCGGCGAGCACAGGCGCGCCTCGTGCCGATGCCGTGCGGCCGGATTTGGTCGCCTCGATCGCCGGCTGGTGGCACGGACATCTATGCGCCGACGGCGCTGGCTCCAACCTCCCGACCGCGGTACTCATCGAGGTCAGCGAGCGATTCGGGTGTTCGAACGAGGAGGCCATCCGCGGCATCTGCGTCGGCGAGCAGCTCTACTGGGGAGGGGCCTGATGTTGCGCTCCCCGGACGGTGCCGGCTACGAGCCGTGGCCAGCCATCCAGCTCGAGGACTGGCTTCGGGAGTTCTACTTCGACGCCCCGATCGATCTCGGCAGCAGCGGTGTGCAGGTCTTCTCCATGGCCGAGCTGTGCGAGCTCATCGGGCTTGACCCGCGGGAGCTCCAGGCGGTGGTGTTGGACGACAGTCCGAGCCTGGGTTCAGCCGAGTTGCGCGAGGCCATGGCCATGCGATGGGGAAATGGAGATCCACGTCGAGTGATGGCGACCCACGGGTCCAGCGAAGCCCTTTTCCTCGCTGTAAGAGCGCTGGTGAAGCCGGGTGACGAGGTGGTGGTAGTCGAGCCGTGTTATCAGCAACTCCGATCCATCGCCGAGTCGGCAGGAGCCCGAATCACAAGCTGGAGCCTACGGTTCGAACAGGGGTTCGTGCCCGACGTCGATGAGGGGTGTGCACTGATCCGGCGCGGAACCCGCCTACTGGTGCTGAACTTTCCCCACAATCCGACCGGGGCTACCGTCACGCCGGGGCAACTTGACGCGCTGGTCGAAGCGGCGGAGCGTGTCGGCGCCTATCTGCTCTGGGACACCGCGTTTGCCGAGCTCATCTACGAGGCGGGCCCGCTCCCGGATCCCGTCCTCGCGTACGAGCGGGCGCTTTCCATCGGGACGCTCTCAAAGGCCTACGGTCTGCCCGGGTTGCGCGTGGGTTGGTGCGTGGCGGCACCGTCCATTCTTGATCGCCTGGTCCGCCTGCGCGACTACGTCACGCTCAACCTATCGCCGCTGATCGAGCGCATCGCGATTCAAGCGGTCCGGCAGGCCGAGCGGTTGGTTGAGCCGCGGCTTGCGCAGGCTCGCCGGAATCGCTCCCGCGTGGCCGAGTGGGCGGAGGCCCACCGCGACTTGGTTGAATGGGTGGCCCCGCGGGGAGGAGTGTGCGGGTTTCCTCGACTGCCCTCTGTGCCCGACGTGAGGCAGTTCTGCCGAAGGCTGGCCGAGAGAGACGGCGTACTCCTTGTCCCCGGGGACTGCTTTGGTCATCCGCGTCACGTTCGCCTGGGCTTCGGCCGCGCCACTCAAGACGTCGAGCGTGGACTCGTCTCCATCGGAGAGCGGCTCCAGCCGGCAACGGCCGTAGCCACGGGGAGCTGAATTGACCGCGAGATACCGGATCACGCTCCTGGAACCCCCCCGGGTGAAGTCCGTGTGGAGGCGCGCCTCCAGCAGCGAGATCATGGGTACCGTCCGCCGCAACACGCCGCTCCATACCCAGCCGATCGTCGCCGGCAAGCTCTTGGAGGTGCTGGACGGCGAGTGCGACGTCGAGGTCGTCGACGGCCGCCTCACCTCGCCTGGAGGCGAGGTTCTGTACAAGGTCATGCCCTATGGCGGCGGCCGCCTTGAGCACTACCGGGTCGGGCTCAAGCTCGACAGCGATCGTTTCCGGGACATCGCCCAACGAAGCGACATCCTCGGCATCACCGTGAACTTCACGCAAGAGGCCGGCGTGGCGGCGGACGTCGGGTGGCACGCGAGGAAGATCAATCCCCGCCTCAAGCTGATCTACGCCGGCTCGGACGTAAGGGCGCGTGTGGACCACTACCTCAGGAGGGTTGGAGCGGACGCGGTGATCGCAGGGGACGGCGAGCGTTGTGGACCGGCCCTTGTGCGTGCCCTCCTCCGGGGCGAGTCCCTGGAGGGACTGGGGTCTGTCGCATACCTCTCGAACGGGCGCGTCCGCTGGGGCTGTGAGGTCCCGGGAGAAGCCGTCCCGATCGAAGAGGTGGCGCTGCCCGCCTTTCATCTCGTGAAGGATGATCTTGCACAGTGGGTGGAGAGCCACGAAGGCGATCTGCCGGAAGGTGTCCAGACGCCCCTCGCGTACGTGGAGACCTCGCGGGGATGCCATGAGCGGTGCTCGTTCTGCTACTCGGCCGGCCTGAAGTACCGGGCGATGAAGCCTCCGCAGATCGAACGCTACGCTCGCCATCTTAAGGAATGGGGCATCCGGTCGCTCCTGATGATGGCCGACAACGAGTTGACTCCGATCCTGATGCCTCGAGTCCGTGACGCCGGGATGTCCGGCCGCGATCTGATCATCGAGCGCTTCCGGATCTTCCGCGACCATGGTTTCTGCTGGGAGTTCTCCAATGGGCTGCAGTATTCGATGTTCCGACGAGACGGACGGCTGGACGGCGCTCTCATCGACGAGATGTTCTCAGGCTGCTACCGGCTGTTCACTCCGATCGAAGACCCCTTAGACCTCCCGTACGAGAAGCTCCACGGGACGCCTGCGGAGCGCCGGCTGGCCCGGAGAGCCAACGAGGATATCTTCCGCGAGTACCACCTCGAGGTGCTGGCGCGCATTGCGGCCAGCGGCGTGAAGATGATGACGTTTGGCCTCATGATCGGTTGGCCTGGCGATACCTTGGAGCGCGTGGGGCGCGTGGCCGAACGCTGCAGGATGCTTCGCGCCGCCATCGCCCAGGCCAATCCCGCTTGCCAGATACTGTTCACGCCTTTTGTCGGGATTCCGATCCCGGGCACGCAGAATTGGGCGGAGTTCCAGAGCCGGGACCTCATCAAGGAAGACGTGGTGACCCATCCGGAAGCCTGGCAGTTCGCCCTCACGACTTACGGCAACTTCGAGCTCGTCGAGGCGCGCCTGCAAATGATCGGGGACCTTGACGGCGCGGACGCTTTGCGCGAATGGACATCGACCGGCGTTTATCCCCACCAGCGAGCCTGAACGCGAGGCCCCACCGCTGGCCAACGAGACTGAAGGAGGAAGCAACATGAGCTGGAACGAGCGAGAAGACAACACCATCTACAAAGTCGTGGTCAATCACGAGGAGCAGTATTCGATCTGGCCCGCGGACCGGGAGAACGCCCTCGGTTGGCGGGACGTCGGGAAGAGCGGTCTCAAAGCCGAGTGCCTGGCGTACATCAAGGAAGTCTGGACCGATATGCGGCCGCTTAGCCTCCGGAAGCACATGGAGGAAGCGACCCGAAGCAATTGATCCGGGTTCGGTGATCCGCGAAGGAGGCCGGCGATGCCGCGGTACTGCAAAGCATACAAGCTGACGGACGTTCGGAAGTTTGAGGAGTGGAGCACCCAGGCGGCGCCCGGAGAGAGCGAGCTACCCGACGACGAGTTGTGCTTCGTGCACGAGGACTTCACAGTGACGCGAAGCTGCTTTGCCGACAAGGACCCGCTGCTTCGCTCGGTGACTCCGGAGTGGAGGGACTTCTGCGCGGCGGCCCTGGGATTTGAGGTCCCCGCTGACATCCGTGCCGCCCAGGAAGCCTTCCGGCTGGCCACCGAACGTGAGGCGAACTCCGCTCGTCCAGACGCCCGGACCCGAACGTGACCGCGCACCTGCTTTCCAAGTCCGCACCGAGGTCCAGCCTATGCTCCACCGCACTAGCGATTTCCGCCGGGCTCGCGTGTTCGCTTGCCGCCTGCTCTTCATCTCCCGGCCGCCGATTCTCCGCGGATAACGCGCGGGCCCACGTGACGACGCTTGCCGCCAACATCGGCAGCCGTCCCGTCGGGTCTGCGGCAAACGCCCGCGCCCGAGAGTACGTCATCGGCCAACTGAGGAGCTACGGGTTCGACGTACGTGTCCAGGAGACCGAAGCCTCCCGGCCCGAGTACGGGCTCACGACACGGGTGCGCAACGTGGTGGCGGTGAAGGAAGGATCACGTCGCGATGCCATCGCCATGGTGGCGCACTACGACTCCTTGCCGGAGACCCCCGGTGCCGCCGACGACGGCCTCGGCACCGCGGTAGTCCTCGAGGCGGCGCGTGCGATCGCGGCGGGCCCGCCGCTGCGTTCCACAGTGATGGCTCTGCTCAACGATGGCGAGGAGGCGGGGCTGATGGGCGCGGCCGCTCTTTTGAAGAATCCCGATGTGACCGATCGTGTCCGTGTCTACCTGAACATCGATGCGGTCGGATCGGCGGGGCCAAGCCATTTGTTCGAGACGGGACCAGGCAATTCCTGGCTGCTACAACCCTGGGCGAGCGCCGCACCTCACCCTCGCGGCTCATCCTACGCGGTCGAGATCTACAGGCGCCTCGGCCACGACACCGACTTCTCAGTTCTGAAGCGCGCCGGATTCCCCGGGTTGAACTTCGCGCCGGTCGGCGACAGCTACGCGTACCACACGGCGCGGGATACCGCGGAGAGGCTGTCGAGCGAGACTATCCGACAAACGGGGGAGAACGTCGTTGCCATCGTGACGGCCTTGGACGGAATGGATCTCTCCCAGCGTTCCCCGGACCAGGCGAACTACTTCGACGTTGGTGGCCTCACCGGCCTGAGCTACGGGCGCGTGACCGGCAGGATCCTGGCAGTGGTCGCGGCACTGGTCGGCTTGTTCGCCTGGGGGCGCACGTTGCGCGCCGGTGTGGCCCTCGCCGGCCTGGCCCGCCTTCTCGCCACGACGATGTGGTCAGTGGTCGCCCTGCTTGCGGCGGGGCTGGGCATGGTGGGTGTGGCCTGGACGCTTCGCTTCGCGCGAGGCGTGTTGCATCCGTGGTACGCGCACCCGGAGCAGTTCTTTCTCCTACTCCTCGCGGCCGGCACAGCGGTGGGATGGACCGTGGCCTGGGTCGCGGGGAGGGTTCCCGGGCGTCTCCGCGCGTTCCGCCATCCCACTCTCGTGTGGTGCGCGGCGCTGCCCTTCTGGGTGCTGACAGCCATCGCCGTCGAGTGGCTCGCTCCCATGGCCTCTCACCTCTGGACGGTTCCGCTCCTGGTGGCCGGGGCGGCTGTGGCGGTGGCGCCCCTCAAGCACGTAAATCTCGTTCGCGCGATTTCCCTAGCTGCCTTCGTGGTTGTGCTGGCCGTATGGGGCCGCGAGATCCTCGATGTATTGCGGTTCATGGTGGCCATGTTCGGCCGGCTGGGCATGGTTACGCCACTCTTCGTGTATCCAATTCTGCTCCTCGTGCCCGCGATCATGATCGCTCCACCCTTCGTGGCCGCGGCCTGGGGGCCGGAGCGGCGCCCGCGCGAGAGGTGGGCCGCCCTCGGCCTCGCCGTTGCCGTGGCCGCGTTGGCCGTCCTCAACTACGTCGCTCCCGCTTACACGCACGAGCGTCCTTTGCGACGCGACGTGCGATACGTCCAGGACGAGGTCACCGGACGCGCCTTTTGGGAAGTCGCGGGGAACGAGAGAGGTGCCGGTCTTCCTCGGAAGGAGTCGGCCCCAACAGGCTGGCGGCCCGCCCCGGACGAGCCGACGGACCTTCCGATCCTGTTTTTCGGCGGTCCCTTTGCCTATCGGGCGCTCGCCACCCCCGTCACCCCCCCCGCCGACATCACGGCGACGGTGCGGAAGGGCGACACCAACGTCGAGCTCGAACTTACCGTCGTTCCCCGCGAGCCAGGCGCGACGTTGTGGTTCGTGCTACCCCCGGGTGTCGTACCGATCAAGGCGAACCTGCAGGGCATTTCGTGGGGCAATCCGTGTCGATGGACGTACCGGTACGTCTCCCCTCCCCCGGAGGGTGTTGTCTTTCGCGCGACTTTCGAGCCGGGAGCCGCGTCTCAGTTGAGCCAGACCGTCGTGGCCGCGGGTACGTTGAGGATGCCCGGGGGCGTGGGGTGGCAGGGCTTGCCCGCGTGGCTCCCGCAGGAAGACGTCGTCTGGCGGTCGCGGACCGTCTACATCCTTCCGATCCGACTCTAACTGGCCGGGCCCGTTCCGACGTGCCTCGGAGTCGACGAGAGGCCGCCGCGACAATGCGGCGAGCCTCCAGCAAAAGCTCGCAACCGCGAGTCTTGCGACGCACCGCGCAGCCGCAAGAACAGCCTATGGCTGACGACTCTCTGCGCGGGGTCTGCCAACACGCGTGGACCATTGTGAGGAGGGCATTTCGATGAGGAAAGCGTTCATGGGGCCGCTTGCCGTATTGGGATGTGTTGTTGCCGTCAGCAGTTGGGTCTACGGCCAGCCGCCGCCGCCGGTCCGGAGCCCGCGCCCGGTCATAACTCCGCGGCCGATTCCATCCGGGGACCCTGGTCCGATACGGATCGGCGTGATCAACTCCCTGACCGGCCCTTACACGGCCTATGCAGACCCCGTGCGCGACGGGTTGCTGCTCGCCCAGGAACAGATCAACGCCAAGGGCGGGATCCGCGGCAGGAAGGTCGAACTCGTGGTCGAGGACGACTATGGCGATGCTCAGAGGGCGGCCGCCGCGTTCGAGAAGCTGGCGGCGGCAAAGGTCCCCGTAGTCATCGGCCCCATCACTGCGGCGGGGTCGAAGGCGGTGGCTCCCCTGGCCAACAGGTCTCGGATCGTCATGCTGAGTCCGATCGCGCATTCGCCGGAGCTGACCCGAGCGGGCAGATACGTCTTCCTCGTGGTGCCGACCACCGACGTCCAGGCGCGGGAAAAGTCGCGGCTCGTCATCGGCAAGTTCCAGCCCAAGCGAGTGGCCATGCTCAACGACGCCAACCCCCTGGCCAACGTGGCCGTTGAAGTGTGGAAGAAGCGCCTGAGCGCGGCGGGCGCGGAAGTGGTGGCGGAAGAGAGCTTCAAGGAAGGAGACAAGGACTTCAAGGACCGGCTGACGAAGATCCGCGACGCCAAGCCCGACATCGTCGTCTACCCCGCCTACTACGACGAGGAGACCGTGGCGATCGTGAAGCAGGCACGCGAGCTCGGTATCAGGGCTCCCCTCGTGGGATCGGGGTCGGCCTGTCTGGCTGCGCTCGACAAGATCGGACCGCTCGTGCTGCCCGAGCTGTACTTCGTCGACGAAGCGTTCGGCCCCGCCATCAGTCGCGACGTGGCCCCCATGCAGACCTTCATGACGGACTACTCCCAGAAGTTCAACCGGAAGGCCGGCCTGGAATCGGCCGCGGCCCATGCCGCGTTGAATATGGTCAAGACGGCAATGGAGACGGGTGGGTTCACGGCGGCAGCAACACAGCGCGGCCTGCGTGGCAAGGCGTTTCAGACCGCTCTTGGCCAAGTGAAGTACGGCGAGACCGGAGCCAATGTCAGTGCCCGCTTTGCGCTGTTCAACATGACGGGACAGGGAGAGCTGGCGGTGGTTCGCTGAAGAGATGACGGTACCTCCCAGGCCCGGCGGTGACGGCTCGACCATAGCCGCGCTCCTCAGAAGAAGAGCGCAGCGTGAGCCCAATCGGCTGGCCTACGTGTACCTGGCGGACGGTCAACGGGAAGGGGCGCGCCTGACGTGGGGACAGCTCGACGGTCAGGCGCGCCGCGTTGCCTTGCTGCTCCAGGATTGCGCCGGTCCCGGGGATCGGGTCGTGCTCACGTACGCCTCCGGCCTCGCCTTCGTGGCGGCTTTCTTCGGCTGTCTCTACCGCGGGGCGGTGGCCGTGCCGGCGGCTCCGCCCCGACATCGCCGTACTAGTGACCGTCTCCAATGGATCCTCGACGACGCGAAGCCGAGCGTCGTGCTCACCACGTCCTCAGCCCTTTCCGCGATGAAGGCGCGGGGAACCACGCGGTCGGACTGTTGGGGAAGTGCGCACTGGTTAGCGACTGACGCGATGGATGGTGAGGCATCGGACTGGGAAGGCGAACCAGTCACTGACGGCGATGCGATTGCCCTTATCCAGTACACCTCCGGCGCGACGTCGTCGCCGAAGGGCGTCATGGTGAGCCATGCCAACCTGATGCACAACCAGCGCCTCCTGCAGGAGACGTTTGGCCAGACCCAGGACTCGGTGATCGCAGGCTGGCTGCCGCTCCACCACGACATGGGTCTCGTCGGGACCGTCCTGCAACCCCTGTACGTCGGAGCCTCTTGCATCTTGATGTCACCGAACGCATTCCTGCAGCGTCCACTCCGCTGGCTTGAGGCCATCACACGTTACGGCGTCACCACGAGTGGGGCGCCGAACTTTGCCTATGACCTATGTGAGCGATCGATCGGGGCCAAGGAGAAGGACACCCTCGATCTGAGCCGCTGGTCGGTGGCCTTCAATGGCTCGGAGCCGGTCCGCGCGGGGACGCTTGCGCGCTTCACGCGGGCCTTCGAACCCTGTGGCTTCCGTGCCTCGGCGTTCCGGCCCTGCTACGGGCTCGCGGAATCGACCCTGATCGTGAGTGGGGCAGCGCTCGGTCGGCTGCCTCCACCTGGGGCCGTCGAGGCTCTAGATCCGAAGGCCACGCCCATCAGCAGCGGTACGCCGGGTCGCGACTCACGCGTCGTGATCGTCGATCCGCAGCTCGGAACTGAATGTGCGCCGGGCACGACCGGAGAAATCTGGGTTTCCGGACCGAGCGTCGCCCGGGGGTACTGGAACCGCCCCGAGGAGACACGGCGGACGTTCGAGGCGCGCCTGATGGGGGAGGAGGGTCCCTTCCTGCGCACAGGCGACCTCGGCTTCTTGAAGGACGGGGAGTTGCACGTCGGCGGACGGCTCAAGGACCTCGTGATTGTGCGGGGTCGGAACCACTATCCGCAGGACATCGAGTTGACGGTGGAGCGGAGCCACCAGGCGCTGCGGCCGGGGTGCGGCGCCGCATTCTCGGTCGATGTCGAGGACGAGGAGCGGCTGGTAGTCGTGCATGAGGTGGAGCGAGATTTCACCGGGAACCCCGCAGACGTCTGCGAATCGATCTGCCGCGCCGTGGCCGACACCCACGAGGCGGCCGTACACGAGGTAGTGCTCGTCGGCGCCGGCAGCGTCCCCAGGACGTCGAGCGGCAAGGTGCGACGCCAGGCGTGCCGAGAGGCCTGGCTCGGGGGTGGGTTGGCTGTAGTGGCGCGCCGCGATGGAGCGTCCATCCTTTCGACGAATGGGGAGCACCTTGACGTTGACCTTGACCTCGCTCTCGCGCTCCCCGTCGCCGAGCGTGAGGCCGTTATCGCGCGCCACCTGCAGTCGTTCTTCACGTCTGTGCTCCGCGAACGATCGCTGATCTCGCCCGAGAGGCCCCTGAATACGCTTGGTCTCGACTCCCTGCGCGCCATCGAGCTGCAAACCGCCATCGAGGAAAGATTCCGTGTCGCACTCGCGGGACCGCGGCTGCTGGAGGACGTGACCATCGCACATCTCGCGTCCGAGATCGGCCGCGAGATGGAGAGAGGGCCGACCGCTGAGCGGGACCAAGGTGCCGGAGCTAAGAGCGGTGGCACGCTGAGTCCTGGCCAGGAGGCCCTGTTACGGATCGAGCGACTCGCCGGAGGAGAGGCGCCGTACAACGTCGCGGCAGTGGCGCGGGTCTGTGGTGGCCTGGACGTGGCGGCGCTGCGACGGAGCCTGGGGGCCCTCGTCCGCCGGCACGCCGCGTTGCGCACAACGTTCGAGGTCTCGAGTGGAGAGAGCCGAACGCGCCTCCATGCAAACCCAGATGCGGACTTCTTGGAGGAGGATGCCACCGTTGCTGACGATGCCACCTTCGAAGCGCGGCTTCGCGGAGAGGCCAAACGGCCCTTTGCGTTGGAGGCAGCGCCCCCGTTCCGTGTCCGCCTATTCCATCGAACGGGAAGGGAGCCCGTCCTGCTCCTCGTGGCGCATCACATTGTCGTGGATTTCTGGTCGCTTGCCGTCCTCATCCGTGACCTGACCGCGCTATACCGGGCGGAGACTACGGGGACGGCGGCGACCCTGCCCCTTCTTCCCCTAGGGTACGCCGACTACGTCCGTGCACAGACTCAGCAACTGGGCTCCGTCGATGGTGAGCGGCTCTGGCACTACTGGCGCAATCAACTCGCGGGTGGCCGAGTCCACCTCGATCTTCCTCTGGATCGGCCGCGGCCCGCCGTCCGCACGAACGGCGGTGCCTCGATCCGGCTTGAGCTGACGCCGCAG
>Ga0207646_10008530_pt1 | contig 10255 bp, 6 predicted proteins | sample KBSK5502metaG_FD_184343 | JGI IMG/M metagenome (GOLD analysis project Ga0207646, IMG submission 184343) | Corn, switchgrass and miscanthus rhizosphere microbial communities from Kellogg Biological Station, Michigan, USA - KBS K5-50-2 metaG... | ecosystem: Host-associated > Plants > Roots >...
TCGAGATAGATTACATTCGCGCTGTCAGGACCCACCGAGACATGCACGTCGCTGGCGCCGGTAGGCGCATACGCCGGAAAGACCGCCTGGAAGGGTAGCTGGGTCGTCCTGGCGACCTCGGCGACCTGCGCCTGCGTCCGCTCCAGGATCGTCCCCCTCACGGTCGGCGTGGTGGCCGGATTGGTATCGCGTGGCGCCATCACCAGGCCACGGAACGCCAGCGCCGCCAGCGATACCAGCAACACTGCGGCGACAGCAGGCGCCACCGTCGCGATCCAGCTCTTCCTGCGCGCGCCTGGTATAGCGGGACCGTCCTGCTGTCGTGGCTCCGGGCGTACCAGACGCGGTCGGCGCACCACCAGCCCGGCGAGCGGCGACGTCAGCGTCTCATGCTCCACCGGCTCGGCGTTCTCCTCGCGCGCCGCCGCCATCACCGCATGGAAGACCTCTGGAGAGGGCGCGGTCGCCGGCAGGCTCGCCAGCAAGGCGTCAGTCGCACCGTAGCTTTCGACGCGTGCGGCGCACTCGGCGCATCCGGCGAGATGCCGCGCGACCTGCGAGCGCAACGGCTCGGCCAGTTCGCCATCCGCATAAGCCGACAGATAGGGCCGCGCCTCCGCGCACGACATCGGCGCGCCCGGCGAGATCGGGGTAGGAGGAGGCGTATCGCTCATCGCGTCTCTCCTCCCTTGATATCTTCATACGCTTTGGCGAACAAATCACGCGCGCGCGTCAGCCGCACCGCCGCCGCTCCCGGCGTCAGTCCCAGCGCCTCAGCGATCTCACGGTACGATAGGCCATGCACACTATGTAGAACGAGCGGCGCGGAGTACTTCAACGGAATCTGGCGCAGCGCCAGCGCGATGTGGTCGCGCTCGGCCACCCCCTCGATGGCGTCCGTCCCGCCAGGCTGGGCGATCTCCATGTGCGGCTGTGTATCATCCTCAGGGCCAGAGGGATAGAGCGCGACGGGAATGCCCAGGATACGGCGAGCGCGCGCCCGCTTGCGCAAGAGATCCATGCACAGGTTCGTCGCGATGCGGTAGAGCCAGGGCTTCAGTCGCGCGGTGTCGCGCAACTCGGCCAGATGGTGGTGCGCGCGGATGAAGACGTCCTGGGTGACGTCGTCGGCGTCCTCCTGGTTGCCGAGCAGGCGAAACGCATAGGTGTGAATAGGGGAACTGTACTCGGTGTAGATTTGCGCGAGAAACGTCTCGGCTGCGGCGCTATTCGCCGGGGCGCTACTCGCGCCGCTATCGCTCTGGCTCATTCCATCGACTGTCTCGCTCGCGCGCACGGGAGCAATCGCGCGCAGCGTGGCCTCGACGACGTCGAGACCTTGCCGGTAAGACGCGGGCCACTCCATGGAAAGCCATTCTAACATAAGATCGCGCTGATTCCGCCGGTGAACGCCGATCGTGAGTATGACGCGCGACCAGATGCGGATTTTTCAGGTGTCATCAGATAGGGTCAGTTCAGGCGCTCTTGCCCTCCAGCAGCGCGGGCAGACGCAGCGCAAGCCGTGGGTCGCCGGAGAGTCTCAGCCGCCGCGTCACGAGCGCCCAGCGCGCGTCTATCTTGTCCCCCGCGATGCGCGCCCAATCCTCGGCGCCGCAGCGAATTGTCAGCGCCGGAGCGGGTGCGCGTCCCTGGCGAATCTCCGCACGGCCATCGCGCGCGACAAGATACCACGGCGCGGCGTCGCTGAACTCCCACTGGATCGCGCCGGGCAGATCGCCCACCCGCCCCATGTTCACGACACGCTCCAGGCCATCGAAGAGCAGGCGCATGATCTCGCCATCCAGCCGCAACGGCGCGGCGACGCCCAGCACACCCGCGCGCAGCAACGTCACCGCGCGGTGCGCCTGATCGGCGGGCGGCTGATCCACCGCGACCTGCACGAGGCCCTTGACCGTCTCCGGCGGGATGCCGATGCGCGCCAGTTTGACCTCGATGGAGCGCAGGCCGAAGGCATAGACATCCTCCAGCGCGTAGCCAAAGCAGCGCACGTAGTCTTCGTCGAAGTTCGGTGGGACGAAGACCGAGATCATCCACGGCAACACCTTATTGAGCATCGCCAGCGTCGCGCGCCGGTTCACCGGACTCTGCGCGATCAACTCTTTGAGGACCTGCATGCCGAACGCCATGTGGCGCGACTCATCGCGCGCGATCTTCGCCATCCCGGAGGCGAATCCCGGCAAAATTCCCTGCTGCGTGAGGTAGCCGCGAATGAAGCGCTGCCCTGGATGCGCCAGCGCTCCCTCGACGATCAAATGATAGAGCAAGATGCTCTGCGCCAGCAGCGCGCGGTCCCGCTGGCGATAACGCAGCCGATCAGTCACGCGATCAAGTTCGGCGAAGACCTTGCGAAAGCCCCAGGTCAGTTCCGGCGCGGCGGAGTCGAGCGTGCTCGCCATATCCTGCCCATCGCCGACCACGTCGCGCATGAAGCGGCTGAAGAAGACATGGTGGCGCGCCTCGTCCACGATCTGCGTCGTGATGAAGACACGCTGCTCCTGCGTCCAGAGCGCGCCGACGAAGGGCGCGAGCGTCCGCGCGACGGCTTCCTCGCCATGCAGAAACAGCGCATAGTTCCAGTGCGCCGCGCGCCGTTGCAGTGGTGTCAGTTTCTCGCGCCAGTCAACGGCGTCCTGCACGAAGTCAATCTCGTACGCGCTCCAGTTGTTCTCCTCCCAGAGCCGGTAGAGGCGCAGGAGGTCCACCTGGGCGCCGGAGCTGCGGTCAATATCCTGCTCAAGCTCTTCCGACGAGATCGCTTGCGCTGGTGCGGTATCGTGCGCCATGAAGCGCCTCCTTCGAGGAGATGGGATATGGGAAGCGGGGAAACGACGCTAGCAACTCCAGCATACCATGCGCGCGCCGCCGCGAAAGCTCATTCTTGCTCGTCATAGCCATGCAAACACAAGAACAAATGTTCTTAAGTGGCCGGTTCTCGGGGATAAGTTGTCGGGGTTGTGGAAAACTTGTTCTAAATCCCGGTGCAGGCCTCGCCTAAATAGTCCCCCAAACTACGAACTTTTTAGGCAACTGGTAACGCGGTCTTGCGGTTTCGGCTATCTAGCTGTGCGCTGAGGGCTACGGCTAGATGGTGGGAGAGAATGGCGCTGCTATAACACTGGCAGTTTCAGAGGGCAAGCGCTATTGTCTAGAGGGCAGGTCAATCTCCCGCAGAATGGAGAAACAGCAGTCATGAGCAGATATCAAGGCGTGCAAGACAAAATATCGGCGTTATTATCGCCACTGGACCCAAAAGCTGGTCTCATCATAGTGCTTATCTGTGGGATACCGTTTTTTACTTTCACCAGCTACTATTTTCTGGCTCCTTGGGAGGTCGCCTACCGCCAACATGCCGCTGCTGTCTACCGCGCACAGGTCGAGGCGCTGCCACCCTACAATACAAGTACCCTTAGAAGCACGCTCGAGGGCCTTTTAGTCCGCAGCAAGGACGGTCTCTCAGTGCTCGCATCATACATTTGCAGTGAGTCGTGCGACTCGGTGTTTGACTATTACCGTCAGATCGCGCCCGCTCACGGCTGGACATACCTCGGAAAGGAGTTTCCACACACAACCGACCGCTATTCCGGAGTATTTGAGGGCTACCAAGCCGACTTAGAAATAGACCGCGATAGCCTCGGATACGGCCTCTCTGTTACTGGCCCCTCTGTCTGCTTATGGAGTTGCCCGCCACCACCACAGGAGACGCTGCCTCCGCACGAGTAGGCATAGCCACTGTTTGGGCAAACGCCCGGCTTTTTGGACAGGAGTCACTATTTCGGCAACGCGAGCAGGCGTTACACCCGGCGACGGCTCTTGCTCAGCGCCTTGCGCGAGAAGTTGAACGCCAGTCCCTCACGCTCGGCGAACTCCTGGAAGAGACGATAGAAGCGCGCGCGGTCCTCCGTCGTGATCACTGCCACCGCGTCCGCTGCCTCGATGGGATAGGGATAGCCGTTGCCGACGATGGTCTCGGCGCGCACCGCGTCCATCACAGCGTCGAGCAGCCCCGCGTCCAAAATCCAGCGTGGAAACTCGATACGCGCCGGTGGTCGGTCCAACGCCGCCTGGAAGTAGACAAACGCCACGTCCTGTCCCACCGCCTCATCGCCATGTGGCTCCTCACCAGGCAGATCGGCGCGCGCCGCGAAAAACGCTGGCGTGCGATCGCCCCACCCCAGCGCGCCACGCCACAGCAGCGCGTCGCTCACACCACGCGGCGCAGGTAACGGCTCGCCGACTGCGGGCAGCGCACGCAGCATCATCACGACATCACGCGCGAGGCTCGTGTCAATGTAGCCAACCAGCGGCGCGCGATACTCCTCCGAGGCGGCCAGCAACCGGCGCTCGGCGCGCAGATAACGCTCGCGGTACGACGGGGCCATCCGCCGCGCGAAGGAGACGATCAGGCTGCCATCGCAGAAGACGACGATGGGCCGCTCCGACCCACTACCCTTCGCCCGACGCTCGGCGTGCGCGCGCATGCGGGCGATCAGCGTCTCCACCTCCAGCTCGAAGCGCCGCAGATGCACCATGCGATCCGCCTGCCCTGCGACGCTCATGCGCGTCTCGTCGCCCTGCTCTTCCTGCTCGTCGGCGGCGAAGAGTTCCTCCGGCGTCAGCACGACCGTCACGACATCCTTCAGGTATGGCGCCGGTGGCTCGTGCGGATTCTCATAGATTCCCGCCTGCACGATGGCAACCGGCAGCGAGGCGTCGCGCCAGGGCAGAAGCTGGCTACCATCCACGGCGACAGTAGTGACGCCGCGCAGACATTCCGCCCACGCCCGCGCCTCCTCGTGGTTAGCGAAAATCGGCGCGAAGGCTAGGGCAGGCGCGGCCTTGCCTGATGTCGGCTGGAGCGCACGCCAACGGTCATACTCGGCGGTGGGACGCGCGCCACTGGCATGTTCGCGCGTCGCGAGCGCGGCCTCCAGCGCCGCCACCGTTGGATAGCGCTCGCCCAGGGAACCAAGAGCAGCCCGATACGCCTCGATCTGGCGACCAAAGCGCGCCGAGTAGTGGGCGAAAGCGTCGCGCTGGCGCTCGAGTTCGGCGAGCAGCTTCTCCGTGTAGAGCACCAGACGCCCCCTCAAGACAGCGGCGAATTACGCTCCCGCTCCGCTGGTATAGGAGATCGTGCCAAGGTCGCGCGTGCAGAGCGGACTGACGTCAATCGAATACAGATTCCCAGACTTACTATGAAAGTAAGTAAAGTCAATCCTGTAGCCCAGGTCACGCACCGCCGCGAGGTTGTAGGCGCCTGGCTTGACCGTCGCAAACGTAAAGGCGCCCGTCGCGCTGTCTATCGCCGTCGCATACTCTCCGGAGAATACCCGTGCGGCGGGATTGGCGGACTTCGAGAGGCGCGCGCGCGGGATTGGATTGCTTGTCGGCAGATCGGTGAACTTGCCGGTGACCTTCTGCGGTGCGGCGAGCGCGGTAGCGGCCTGCCTGCCTTCAGACGTGTCGCTGTAGGTCTTCGTCAGCGTCTGGTACGTCGGCACGGCGTCTGTACAGGTCTTGCCGGCGATCTGCTGCTGACCTAGCGCAAGGTAGGCGGTCGCGGCGGCGGCGTGCGCCTGGCCAGCATAGGAACTGCTGGCGAATTGCGTCTCGACGGTCGAGAACTGTTTGGCGGCGTCGGCATAGCCCTGCGCGGTTGCGAGTTGCTGGCCATAGAGATAGCGCGCCTGCGCCTCTAACGTCGAACTCTGGTTCTGACACGCTGGGTCGCAATTCGTGGCTTCTCGCTGCGCTGTGAACGCTTCTATCGCGGCGGGATATGGCACGTTCGCGGCGTCGGCGCCCATCCATCCTACGAAGGTCGTATAGAGCGCGGTATTGACTTTCGCGGCCAGATCGGCGTCGCCGGGGTTGGCGGCAAGCGCGGCGGAGAGGTGATATGCGGCGTCCGACCACACCTTCTTCTGCGCCAGATTCTGTCCCCAATGCAGATAGACACGACCCAGGTTCGGCGCATGCGGCGCGCGCTCGCCATAGAGCGCGTACTCCTTGGCCGCCTGATCCCACTGCCCCGCCGCCTCAAAGCTCTGCGCCTGGACCAGGTGCAATTGGTGCGCCAGCGCCAGTGAGCCGCCGCCGGTTCCGAGCAGGACGACGAGCAACAACCCCGCCAGCGCATAGAAGACCGTCGCGCGGCGGCCTACCGCGAAGCGAATCCCGGCGATCACAAGGGCGAAGATCGCCAGCCCGAACGCGGTATAGCCCGCAACCAGCGCCGCCTCCGCCCAGTCACCCCGCACGACGAGCGCCTGAACCAGGAACGCCACGATCAGCGCCAGCGCGACGCCTCCCGCGATCAGTAGCATCCACGAGCGCGGAAACGGCTCCGCGAGGATCGGACGCTGACGCTCCTCCAGGGGCGGGAGCGCCAGATTCGGCGTAGTTGGCCTATCATAGACCGGCGCTGACGGCGCAAACGAAGATGGCGTCCAGGGGTCGTCCAGCACGGCGGCAGGAGCGGCGCCATGTTCAGACTCGCTCGCCGCGGACCACCGAGAAAGGCTGTCATCGGCGCCATAGGCATTGTCATAGACGTTTTCATAACCGCTGCCGCCTGCTGGCGCGGGAGCCTCATATGACGGCGTGGAGCCAGCGGACTCGTAGACCGGCGCATAGTCCGCCGGATAGTCCGCTGGATAGGTTGGCGCGGCATCGAATGGCGAAGTCGGTTGTGACGCGGGATCGATCCAGTTCGCTGGCTCTGTTCCGCCGGTCGTGTTCGTGTACAGGTCCTCTGGCTGGTCTCCCATCGCCTCCACCACTCCTCTATCCTGCCGCCTGTCTCGCGCGCCTGGAATGTCATCTGTAAAGGCGCAGTCTGCGCGCCGATCTTCCGTCCATCGAAAACGCGTCCCTCCCTGGCGGATGAGCGCGTCAGAGCCATTATAGAGTGTCTGGCAAGCAACGGAACGCGCAGTAGGACCGTTTGCCGCATCTCAGGCCAGAGCAAACGCGTCGTCTTCGAGCAGGACCGTCTCGCCGTTGCGCTTGTCCAGGTGGATGACGCTATCCAGCCCTTGCTCGAACGTATCGTCGTGGCTGATGACCACCAACTGCTCGAAGCCGCGCACCCGGCGAATCTGCTCGGCCAGGTTGCCGCGCCGTTCGCCGTCCATGTTTTGCGTTGGCTCGTCGAAGAAGGCCATATCCAGCCGCGAGAGGCCACGCAACAGCGCCAGCCGCACCGCCAGCGCCGCGCTCATCTGCTCGCCGCCGCTCAACTGTGCGAAGCTGCGCTCGCGGCCATCGCGTCGCAGGATGATCTCGTAATCCTGCTCCCAAGAAAGGACCGATGAGCGGTCGCCTAGAATCTCGCCGAAGATGCGATTCGCCTCCGTCGAGATCGCATGCAGGACCGCCTTGAGGATGTTCGGCCCCGCCTCCTTGATCGTCTCGCGGAACTGCTGGAGCATGCGCTCCAGGTCCTCCAGCGTCGCCAGCTCCGCCCGCGCCTCGTCCAGCGCGCCGATTAGCCCCTCCACACGTACGATCTCAGCTTCGAGCGACGCTCGTTCGCGTTGCGCCTGCGCCAGCCCTTCAGTCGCGCCGCCCCGCTCCGTATTAAGGGCCGCCAGCCGCGCGGTGGCGGCCTCTAGCGCCTGCCCATCAAAGCGCTGGCTCAAAGCGTTGTAGACCGCGACGGCCTTCTCGTGCGCCGCAACCGCCGCCGCGCGCGCCCGATTCGTCGCCTCCAGCGCCTGCTCGGCCTGTGGCAGCCCCGCCGCGAGTTGCTCGTGGCGCAGGTAGCGCAGATGCCCCTCACGCGCCGTCTCCAGCCGTTGCTCCAACGCCGCGATCTCGTTATCCAGCCCGGCGTAAGGAGCCAGCGCGCGCTCGTGCTGCTGCGCCTCCGACTCCAGCGCCGCGACGGCTTCGCCTTCCTTGCGTAGCTTTGTCTCGCGCGCAGGACGCTCCCCTGCGATGCGCGCGAACGATGCGCTCTGCCCGCGTGGATCGTCAAGCCGACGCAGGGCCTCCTGTGTGGCGGCCAGTGTCTCCGGCGCGGCGCGCAGGCTTGAGAGAAGCTCGTCGAGTTGCGTGCGGTCGCGCTCTAGCGCCTCACTGCGAGCCGTGACTCGTTCGAGCGTGGCGTGTAGCTCTGGCAGAGCAGCGCGCTGGCGGTCGGAGCGGTCGCTGTGTTCGTACGCCTGCCGGGCGCGTTGTACCGCCGTCTCGTCGGGCGCGGCATTGAGAGCGCTTCTGATCTCCAGCCGCTCGGCCTCCAGCGCCGCCAGCCGCTCGTCGCATTCGGCGCGCAAGGCGGCGCTGCGCTCAAGCAAGCCTTGGTACTCCGGCAGCTTCACGAAATACTTCTGCACCTGCCGCGCGCGCTCCAGCGCAAAGGATACGTCCTCCAACCTGGCGCGCAATGGCTTGAGGCGCACCTGATCGGCGGTGATGAGGCCATCGAAATACGTCACCAGGCTATTCTGCCCGCGCCGCTGGATGTTCAGACACGGCTCATCCAGAAACGGACAGAGGCCAGTGCTCGACTGCTGGCGCGACCGTTGCTGCGCGGCGATGGTCGTCTCGATCAGGCGAATCTCGCCCTCAAGCGCGCCGTAGCGCTCTTCCAGCGCGGGCAATTCGTCCATCACCGCCTGCTGTTCGCGCAGCTTGCGCACGTTCTCCTGCGCGCGCCCCTCGTCCGCCGCCGCCTGCTCGCGCTGCGTCTGTGTGCGCTCCCAATCGTCGCGGATGGCTATCAGCCGCTTCTCGCGCTCTGCGCTGGCCGAACGCTCCTGCAGCATCGCGTTATATGTCGCCTGCCGCTCGCCGAGCAGCGCCGCCTCCGCCGCCAGCGCATCCAGCGCCGCGATCTTCTCGCTGGACTCGCGGGCATCCTGCCCAGCCTGCGCCTCCTCGGCCTGGAGCTTCTTCATCTGGCGTAGCGTCTCGGCGAGCCGGTCCACCTCACGCTGGGCGGCCTCACGCCGCGCCTCAAGCTCCGCCTGCCGCTGCGCATCCGCCGCCAGCGCCACGACGCGCTCTCCCGCCTCGACCGCCTCGGCGAGCGTTGCGCGCGCATGTTCCTGATTCTGCCGCGCCACCGCCAACCGCTGTCCTGTCTCCGCCTGACGTCGCACGACCACATCACGCGCCTGGGCGCGCTGGCGCGACTCGGCAAGGCCTGCCTCAGTCGCCAGATATGCCTTATGCGTGGGCGCAGTCTCGGCGCAGACGTGGCTGGCCTCACGCGCCTCCTCGACCCGCTGGGAGGCGGCGCCATAGTGCGTCTCGGCGGAGTTACGCTCCGCCCCGGCGACCTGCGCCGCTCCCTCCGCCTGGCGCAGTTCCGCCTCCTGCCGCCGTAACGCCTCGTGCCGCGCGCCGACCTCGCGCGTCTCACGCTCAATCCGCGCCAGCGCCGCCGTCAACTCACGATCGCGCTCGATCAACGCGATGCGCGTAGCGCGCCATGCAGGGAGTTGGCCTGTCTCGCGCTCCAGATCGGCAATGACGCGCTGCTGGTCCTTCTTCTGGAGTTCCAGATGCTGGCGTGTGTCGTTGAGCTTCTCGGCGGCCTTGCGATACTCCTCCACCTGGAGCAGCGCATCGAATTTCTTCTTGCGGTCTACGCCGGACTCTAGAAAAGCGGCGGTCAGCGATCCCTGCGGCACGCCGAGCGCATCATTGAAGAGCGCGCGCAGTTCGACCTCGCCCTCGATGCCCAGGTGCTGGCGCAGGAAGGCGTACATATCCACCTTCTGCTCGGCGATGCGCGACCCGATAGCTGGATCGTAGGCGTACCACTCTGTGACGCCGCCGCACTTGCGCACCACCTGATACTCGCGTTCGTCCAGCGCCGAGAGAAACGTCACAGTGACGACGCCAACACGCTCGCCCTCGCGCACGAACTGGGCCTGTTTATAGGGTAGCGAGTCGAAGAGCGCGAAGCCGATGGCCTCCACCAGCGTGGATTTGCCCGCGCCGTTGCGCCCGCGAATCGCCGTTGCGCCTTTCTCGAAAGGAATGACGGCGTGGCGGTAGCTCTTGATATTGGTCAGTTCAACCGACGTGATGCGCATGGAGCCTGCTCATTCTGGTCCTGCGGCGCGGCAAGTGGGGAGCGTTGCCAGACGGGGGTGGACCCTCTTTTGCTCGCATTCCCCGCGGAGTGACGAATTGCGGAAATCGCCTCATCACGCCGCCTCCCCGTCAGCATAGCATCCGCCTGGCTGGTCGCTGCGAGGAATAGGCCAAGAGGGTTAGC
>Ga0207646_10008532_pt1 | contig 10254 bp, 6 predicted proteins | sample KBSK5502metaG_FD_184343 | JGI IMG/M metagenome (GOLD analysis project Ga0207646, IMG submission 184343) | Corn, switchgrass and miscanthus rhizosphere microbial communities from Kellogg Biological Station, Michigan, USA - KBS K5-50-2 metaG... | ecosystem: Host-associated > Plants > Roots >...
GGTGCGGCCCCACGGCAGGCGGGTGTCGATGGCGTCGCGCGTGGTGCCCGGCGTGTCCGACACGATCATCCGGTCCTGCTTGAGCAGCGCGTTGAGCAGGCTCGACTTGCCGACGTTCGGCCGGCCCACGAGCGCGATCGCGGGTGGCTCGTCGTCCGACTCGCTCGCGATCATCGCGTCCCAGCGCCGCGCGACATCCTCGTCGACCGGCAGAGCCTCGTCGTCGATGCCGTCAGCCTCGGCGTCGGTCGATTCACCGACGACGATCGGCTCCAGCCGGCCAGACTCGACCTCCTCGGAGAACTCGTCGGCCTCGACCTCGCGCCGTTTCCGTGCGCGCTCCGCCTCCGTCTCCGCGGGGAGGGCAGCCACGATCTCATCGAGAAGGTCGGCGACGCCTCGGCCGTGGATCGCCGCGATCGGGTACGTGTTGTCCCAGCCGAGCGCGTAGAACTCGGCCGCCTCGAGCTCGCGCTTCGCGTTGTCGCTCTTGTTCACCGCGACAAACACCGGCGCCGTCGCACGCCGCAGGAGCTCTGCCGCCTCCTGGTCGGCGGGCGTCAGCCCGGTAATCGCCTCGACCACGAAGACGATGATGTCCGCCTCGGCGATGGCGATGCGAGCCTGGTCCTGGACGCGGGCCTCGATCGGGTCGCGTGGATCGACCTCGAGCCCGCCGGTGTCGACGACGAGGAACCGGCGGCCATTCCAATCGCCGTCGCCGTACATCCGGTCGCGGGTCGTTCGGGCGCGGTCCTCGACGATCGCCGTGCGCTCGCCGACGATGCGATTGAAGAGCGTCGACTTGCCGACGTTGGGCCGACCGACGATCGCGACGATCGGGATCGGGTTCTCGAAGGCGCGAGCGGGACTGCCGGCCCGCGTCGCGGTGCCGCGACGTTGGGCCATCGACCTAGCTCGCGACGGGCAGCGAGGTCTGCGCGGGCCCCGGAAGGGAGGTCGTGCGGCCGGCGGGAGTCGCCGCCAACGCGAACGCCGCGTCGGCGAGGGCCGCCGCATTCGCACTCGCCTTCGGTGTGCCGGCGAGCTCGAGGATGCGCTGGGCAACGGCGTGGAGGTCCTCGATCGGGGTCGACGTTCCGCCCGTGACGCCGACGATCTTCGCGCCCGTGAAGGCTGCCGGGTCGTCGAGGTCGCGAACGGATTCGATCTGGACGGCCCTGGTCCCGGCGATGCCGCACAGCCGGGTGAGCTCGCGGGTGTTGGCGCTCGAGCGTCCGCCCACGACGACCATGAGGTCGACCTCACGGGCGGCCTCCAGCGTGTCCTCCTGGCGGCGGATGGTCACCGGGCAGACCGTGTTGACGATCTTCAGCTCGTGGCTGCGGCTCACCATGAACGCCGCGAGCTTCTCGAACTTCCACGGGGGCTGGGTTGACTGGCTGATGAGCGCCATCTTCTTGCGCCGCGGGATCTGGTCCCAGTCCTCTTCCTCGTCGACGACGATCGAATCCGGCGCGAAGCCCAGGAGCCCGACGACCTCCGGGTGCTTCGGCGTGCCGAGGAGCACGATCGTGTAGCCCTCGTCGACCAGCTTCACGATCTCCTTCTGCTCCTGGATGACCCAGGTGCAGGTGCCGTCGATGACCTCGAGGCCACGTGCACTGGCACGCTCCATCACGTCCGGCCGAACGCCGTGCGCGCGAATGACGACTGCGGCGCCATGGTCGACGTCATCGAGGGTGTCGACGGTCTCGATCCCGAGCGCCTCGAGGTCGCGGATCACGCCCTCGTTGTGCACGACCTGCCCGAGGGTGTGCGTGACCTTGCCCGCGGCGCTCGCCTCCTTGGCCTTGTCGATGGCCTCGCGGACGCCGTAGCAGAAGCCGGTTCGCTTCGCGATTCTGATCTCGGCAACGGTTCCCATGGCGGCAGGATTGTCGCATGGGCTCGGAAAGCGACCCTCCGTCACCCCAGGCGGCGAGGCGTCCTCGGGAGGATCCCGAGCTCCCAGGCGCGGGCCACGGCAGCTGCGCGGGTGTGCACCTCGAGGCGCTCGAAGGTGTTCTCGAGATGCGTTCGCACCGTGTTCGACGAGATCGAGAGGTCTCGACCGATCTCATCGTTCGATCGTCCCACGGCGGCCAGGGCGAGAATCTCGGCCTGCCGCTCGGTCAGGCGATGGGCTCCGGTCCTGTGGGGATGGGGTGCGCGTCGCGGCACCCCGCCTGCCAGGCGTTGGAGCTGGCGGGCAACCAGATCCAGCACGGCCAGGTCGTGCTCATCGAAGTCAGTCCGGGCCGAATCCAGCCACAGGCCCCGGATCTCCCCGTTCGGGAGCTGAATCCAGGTCGCGATCGAGAAGTCGAGACCGTGTCGCCGACCGAGTCGACGGTAGAACTCGGTGCTGCGATAGGTGTCCAGCGTCATCGCGTCCGACAGCCGCCGGGCCCGGCCGATGGCGTCCGCCGCGGGCAGGAGGGGGTCCTCGAAGCCCAGTCGATCGAGCAGTCGATCCTCCGCCGGCGTCCACGGGCGATACGTGCCCGCGACCTCGAGCGCATGCCGGTGTGCGTCCGGTCGACCGAACCAGTAGGCGACGGTGTCTGCAGTCGGGATCAGGCGATGTATCCGGTCGAGCGCACTCGGCGGCAGAGGCACTCGCAGCGACCGATCGCGGGCAATCTCCACGACAAGATCCAGCACCCCTTCGTAGTCGGCCGCCGAGAGGGCATCCATACCGTCGAAGATACGACGAACGTCCGATGGCGGGCCGGCGATCCGGGCACCACAGTCGAGCCGTGACCCGCCGATTACTGGGGAAGCCGACCTGTGGCACCAGGGGTCTGGCTGCTGCCGGCGTGCTGTTCGCGCTTGCCCTCGCCGCCTGCTCCAGCCCGGCCGCGGCACCGTCCGCCTCGCCGGCGACCGCTGCCGGCACGGCTGTGGCGACGGCTTCGAGCGAGCCGCTCGCGACGCCGAAGCCCACCTCCCCACCTCGAGTCCCCGCACCCGCCGAGCTGCAGGGTCGCTGGCAGACGGTGATCAACGACAACGACAAGCCCGTCCTCACGATCACCGACTTCAAGTACACCATCGAGCGGCTCGGGATGGGCACGGGCAGCATCGAGGTTGATGGCGATCAGATCTCGTTCTTCGGCAGCAGCCTGTGCTCTGGAACCGGTACGTATCGGTGGTCCATCGACGCCGGCACGCTCACGCTCAAGGCGATCGACACCGACCCATGCGCGAATCGCGCCGACGCAATCCTGAATCGGCCATTCACTCGCATCGGCTGAATAAGCTCGGCGAGAGGTCACGGCACTCCCGCTGATCGCGTGACAGGCGGGCACGGCCGGAACGGTTCGGCTGATCTGAGCGGCTCGGCCGATCAGGCTCGGTCCACGTCCGCGTAGACGCCGCGCTGGCGTGGCGGGAGCAGCCCGGCGATCCGGGTCATGATCAGCCGGGTGGCGGCCTCGGTTGCAGCCCGCCGATCGCGCGGGGCGCCGCCATTGAGCTTCGCGAGCTCGTCGGCGACGTTGAATGGGACGCCGTAGCGCACGGTCACCTGTCGCCCGAAGCGTGGCAGCAGCCGACCCCGCGGCCAGGCCAAGTCGCTGTCGATGACCGCGACCGGCAGGACCTTGGCGCCACTCCGAAGGGCAAGCATCCCAACGCCCTCGCGGACCGTCTGGAGGCCGCCGTCGCGACTGCGTGTACCCTCGGGGAAGACGGCGAGGATCTGGCCGCCCTCGAGGATGCGCATCGCAGTCCGGAACGCCTCGAGGTCCGCGGCCTCGCGATCGACCGGGTGGATGCCCGCGACCCGGAACGCCCAGCCGGTCAGGGGGAACTCGACGAGCTCGCGCTTGCCCAGCCAGTTCAGCGGTCGACCGAGGATGGTGTTGAGGAAGGCGCCGATGAGGACCGGATCGGCGCTCGACGCGTGGTTCGCGGCCATGATCAGGGGGCCCTTCCTCGGGACCGCGCCGAGGTCGCCTTCGATCCGGATGCGGAGAATCGCCCGGGCGATCCCCTGGAGGGCCAGGCTCCCGAGCCGGATCAGGAAGCCGAGCCGGGTTGCGATCGGCGTGGGCCTGATCGGCCGGCGGGGGGCACGCGGCGGACGCGCCGGGCGGGTGTCCCGGGGCGGCTCGACGTTCTCGGCAGCAGGCGCAGCCGCCTCGGGCTCGACCGGTGGCGCCTCCCCGTCGCGCTCGGCTTCCGCGCGGCGGATCCGGTTCACCACGAGCGCAACCGTCATCTCGAACGTGTTGCCGTCCGTGCGGATCACCACGGCGTCGTCGGCGGCGCGGAGCGGCGCGACCGGGCGGGTCGAATCGAGCTCGTCGCGGCGTCGAAGCTCGGTCAGGATCTCTCGGCCCTCCTCCGAGTCGGGCTCGATCTCCCGCTCCAACGCACGACGTCCTGCCCGCTCCTCGACCGAGGCATCCAGAAAGAGCTTGAGGTCCGCATCGGGCAAGACGACGGTCCCGATGTCGCGACCGGCCATGACGATCCGCCCGTCGGCGGCAAGCGCTCGCTGGCGGGCCAGGAGTGCATGGCGAAGCTCCGCGACCTTCGAGTAGGCGGAGACCGCGACGTCGACATCTGGCGCGCGCACCTCGTCCGTACGGTCGACGCCATCGATCGCCACGCGGGCCAGCCGGCCCTCGCCGTCGTCGAGCAGCACGATCTCGCCGACGAGCGGCACGAGCCGTTCGACATCGACCGCGCTGACGACACGATGGAGCGCGAGCCAGGTGATGGCGCGATACAGCAGGCCCGTGTCGCAGAACCGGTAGCCGAGCCTCGCCGCGGCGGCCGCGCCGACGCTGCTCTTGCCGGAGGAGGCAGGCCCGTCGAGGGCAACCACGAGCCCGCGTGCCGGTCCGGCGTCCGTCGATCCCATCCGGCGCAGGATAGGTGGCGCGCTGGCCTGCAACCGGATTGCAACCGGGTCCCGGCAGGCTGCCGAGGCATGGAACGCCAGGCGGGGGCATCACCCTCGGACGAGCAGCTCGAGGGCTCTCGACGGACCTTTGTCGCCGCCCTCGGCCGCGGCGATCCGGCGGCCGCGGCCATGGTCTACGCGGCTGATGGGCGCCTCCTGCTCCCGTCCACCGCACCGCTCGACGGTCGATCGTCGATCGAAGCGTTCTGGCGGGCGGGCCTCGAGGCCGGCATGGCCAGCCTCGAGCTGGTGCCCTACTCGGTCAACGTCGACACGGCGTTCGCCTGCGAGCTGGGGGCGTACACCCTGCAGTCCGCCCCAGCGCACGAAGCGCGGGCGACCGAGCAGGGCAGGTACCTGATCGTGCATCGCCTCGACCCGGATGGCCTCTGGCGTCGCGCGCTCGAGGTCTATGCCCCGGAACCACGAGGCGTCTAGGCGAAAGGTGGGAACCCGCCCGGGCTCCGTCCAGCCCGGCCGTTCGCTCGCTTGCAACCGAACTGCAACAGCGCCTCGCCAATCTTCCGCCAATGGGCCGGCCTTGAGGCGGGCGATGGGAGGCGTGGCGACATGGATCGAGCTTGGCGAGCGCAGGTTCTGGCAATCATGCTGGCGGCGGCCGCGTTGCTGGTCCCCGCCGCGGCAATGGCCAGCGACCCTCCGTCCTTCGTCCAGACCCAGGAGCTTTCGACCCCAAACGGCCTGGGTAACTGGTTCGGCATGGCCGTCGCCGTCGAGGGCGACACCATGGTGGTGGCCGCCCCACGCGACTACCTCGACGACGAACACAGCTGTGGTTACGGAGTCGCGTACGTCTACACGCGACAGCTGGGGTCACCCTTCTGGGACCTGGTCGCGCATCTACGCGGAGACGATCACTACGGCCCGGACAGCGATGGCAACTGCTTCGGTTACTGGAATCTCCACGAGTCCGCCGCGATCAGGGGCGACACCATCGCGATCGGGGTGCCGGAGATGTACAACGAGAACCCCGCGATCCCCCACGGTGACGCGCAGGGCCGCGTCTACGTCTTCAAGAAGCATTCCGGGGCGTGGACGGACGCCACCGAGGACACCATCCTCCTTGGGAAGGAAGGCCCTCCCGAACCGTTTCCGTACACGGACCATTTCGGCTCAGCAGTCGCCCTGGACGAAGATGGCACAACGCTGGTGGTCGGTGCTCCGGGTGCGATCGTCGGAAGTGGCGCGGCATACGTGTATCAAGCTGATCCCACCGGAAACTTTGTCGACGTTGCGCGGCTGGTTCCGAACTCGCCCGTCCAGGATGGCCTTTTCGGGGCCTCGCTCGGCATATCGGGCAGGACGATCGTCGTTGGCAATTTCCACGACAACGACAAGTGCCGCCCTGGGTTCGACACGAGCATCGCGGTCTTCGACGAGCCGGCCGGTGGCTGGGAGGACGCAGGCCCGGCCACCGAGATTCCGGATGTCCCGACTGGCTACTACTCCGTCTCGATCGACGGCGACACGATCGTGGCCGGTCGCCAGAACGACGAACCCATGGGCACGTTCCCCTACTGCCATCGCACGCCCTCTGCAGCTGCGATCTTCCAGCGCACGGGCGATACCTGGGAACAGGCGGCGAGTCTGATTGCCAGCGATGGTGGCGGAAACACGCCGGACGGAGCCAACGGCTATGGCTCCGTCGTCGCGATCCATGGCGACACTGCCGTCGTGACGGCGCCGAATGGTGCCGTCGCGCCCGAGGACTTCGGCGAGGGCGCAGCGTACGTGTTCCGAAGGCCCGGCGACTCCTGGGGCGAACCGGGTGCACCCACACTCGTTCAGGAGAGCCAGAAGCTGGTCGGGGAAAACGCCCGGTGCTGCTTGTCCGAGGACATCGCGGGCTACAACATGGCCTTCGACGGCTCCACCATCGCGGTGGCGGCGCCATTTCGGTCGCAGCTCGTCACCGGACCCGGGTGTGACGAATGCCAGGGACTGAACACCGAGGCGGGTGGCGTGTTCGTGTATGGCCAGACGACCGACACCAACGCACCGACAACGACGATCACCCGCGATCCGGCGGCCCCGAGCGGCGGCAATGGCTGGGACCTGAGCGCTCCGACGATTACGGTGTCAGCCGATGACGGCGCCGGAGGATCGGGCGTCTTCCAGGTTCGCTGCCAGCTCGACGGCAACACGCCCACGACCTTCGACCAGATGCCGGAGGCTTGTGCCTATGCGGGCGGCGCCGCGTTCACGACACAGGGCATGCACACGCTCTATGCGGCGTCGGTCGACTCGGCGGGCAACCGAAGCGCCGTGGTCAGCCAGACCATCAAGCTCGACTCGGTCGCCCCGAGCTCATCGATCATTCTCTCCCCGGCAACGCCTGACCAGGCCGACGGGAGCTACAGCTCACCCGTCACGGTCAGCCTCTTCGCGAACCGGGACGCGAACGGCTCCAACACGGCCGGAGCGCACTGCGCGGTCAACCCGGCGACCCAGCCCACGAGCTACGACGACCTGCCCGCCTGCCCGAGCTACTCCTTCTATCCGGGTCTCGAATACCAGGCCAGCGGCGACTACACGATGTGGGTCGCGCTCGTCGATGAAGCCGGCAACAAGGAGGGGCCGCATTCGCAGACCTTCTCGATCCACGCCGTGCCGACGACGACAATCACCCTGACGCCGTCGACGGCCGACGGGAATCAGGGCTGGTACCGGAGCGCGGTCACAGCCTCGGTCGCGGCGACCGCGGTGGGGACCGCCAACATCGTGGGCCTACGCTGCATCCTCGATCCGGTGACGGCCCCGGCCGGCTTCAATGACATCCCGGATGCCTGCCCGTACGCCCAGGGCGGCGCGCGGATCACCATGGCTGGGCGACACACGCTGTATGCCGCGAGCCGCGACGACCACGGCAACTTCAGCGCGGTCGTCTCGCGCCAGATCAACATCGACGGCACGCCGCCAACGGTCACCTGCGACGGCGGCGGACCGACGGCCTTCCTGCTCGGGGAGGCCCCCGGTGAGCTGACCGCGACGGTTACGGACAGCCTCTCGGGCCCGTTGGCCACGACGGCCTCGGCATCGTTGACCACGTCGGATCTGAGCCGTGTCGGGAATCGCACCAAGGCCGTCACCGGATCGGACATCGCCGGCAACACTGCGTCGGCGAACTGTGCCTACTCCGTTGGCTACGACGTCGGGGTGCTCGCTCCATTGGACGGTTCGAGCTTCAAGGCGGGCACCACGATCACGATCAAGTTCACCTTGAGCGACGCGACGGGCAACACCATCAGCGATACCGCCGCGGCGACGCTCGTCGGCGGCAAGAAGAAGCCGTGTTTCATTTCAGGGGTGTATGACGGCGTCGCCCAGTCGACCTGCCCGACCTATGCGGCTGCGACCGACACGTTCAGCATCACCGTGAAGACACCGAAGAGCCGGTCCGCGATCGGCGCCCACCAGATCGGCGTTCTCGTCAAGGCACCGGATGGCACGGGCGCGATCAACGTCGTGCTGATCCCGATCCTGCTTACCTGACCTGTTTCGGGGGCGTGCAACCGTCAGAGGACCCGACGACGGACGGTTGCACGCCAGCGCCGAGACCGCTGTTGCGCATCCGCTCAACAGGAGTACCCTCCGCGCATCGTGAGCGCTGCCCCGGAGCCGCCCGAGATCCGCCTCGCCGACGTCACGAAGCGGTTCGGCGCGGTTGTCGCGGTGGACAACGTGTCGCTGACCGTCGACACGGGCGAGTTCCTCACCCTGCTCGGCCCGTCGGGCTGCGGGAAGACCACGACGCTTCGGATGATCGGCGGATTCGACCTCCCGACGCGTGGGCGGATCGAGCTGCGCGGCCGGGATGTGACCAACCAGCCACCCGATCGGCGACCGGTCAACATGGTCTTCCAGAGCTACGCCCTGTTCCCGCATCTCGACGTCGCGGGCAACATCGCCTTCGGGCTGAAGCGGCGCGGCGTGGACGGCGGGGAGATCAAGCGCCGTACCGGCGCCATCCTCGAGAAGGTCCACCTCTCGGGCTACGAGCGCCGGCGTACCCACGAGCTCTCCGGCGGCCAGCAACAGCGGATCGCGCTGGCGCGCGCGCTCGTGAACGAGCCGAACGTCCTCCTGCTCGACGAGCCGCTCGGCGCGCTCGACCTCAAGCTCCGGAAGCGCCTCCAGCTGGAGCTCAAGCGGATCCAGCAGGACGTGGGCATCACCTTCGTGTACGTGACCCACGACCAGGAGGAGGCGCTCACGATGAGCGACCGGATCGCGGTGATGCACGGCGGCCGGATCGAGCAGGTCGGCCTGCCGGAGGAGCTGTATGACCGGCCCGCGTCGTCGTTCGTCGCCGACTTCATCGGCACCACGAACCTGCTCGCGGGCACGGTCGAGAATGTCGGCGCGGATGCCGCGTTCATCCGCCTCGACTCCGGCGATCGGTGCATGGTCGCCGCCGATGGGCGCCGCCAGGGCCAGCCGATCCAGCTGAGCGTTCGACCGGAGGCGATCAGCATCGGCGCGTCCAACGGCGCCAACGGCGCGAACGGCGCCGACCACATCCAGGGCCAGGTGGAGCAGGTCGCCTACCTCGGCGCAGCGGTGCAGTACCACGTCCGGACCTCGGGTGGTCTCGGTCTGTCCGTCCTGGCGGGCAAGACCGCGTCGCGCTTCGCATCGGGCGATTCCGTCGTGTTGGCATGGGCCCCGAGCGATGCCCTCGTCCTGGGCGATCGATCGGGCACAGTGGAGGAAGAGTGATGACCGAGCGGAACCTGCCGGGGATCAGCTTCACCGAGGCCCTGGAGCGGCGCCTCGACCAGGCGAATTGGAGCCGCAGGGAGTTCCTGGCTCGCGTGGCCGCCTTTGGCGCCGCGACCGCCCTGAGCCAGCTGCTCATCGCATGCGGACAAGGCGTGGCGAGCCCGACCGCACCCCCGGCGACGCCCGCGGCAACCACGACCGCGGTGGCGACGCCGACCGCGGCGCCCACCCCGGTCCCGACACCGGAGAAGGAGCTGTTCGTCTACAACTGGGACGGCTACATCGGCGAGAAGACGGTCCAGCAGTTCCACGACAAATACGGCATCACGGTCAAGTACGACCTGTTCCCGGACGAAGCGACCCAGATCACGACCCTGAAGAAAGACGGCAAGGGCGGCGGGTATGACGTCTCCTATCCGGCCTCGACCTGGATGCCCGACTTCACCCAGAACGGCATCGTCCGGCAACTCGACCACTCGCTCATCCCCAACCTCAAGAACCTGTCGGCCGCATGGCAGAACCCGGGGTACGACCCGAACAACCAGTACTCCGTCCCGAACTACTGGTGGACCACCGGCTTCGCGTGGGATCCG
>Ga0207646_10008533_pt1 | contig 10254 bp, 9 predicted proteins | sample KBSK5502metaG_FD_184343 | JGI IMG/M metagenome (GOLD analysis project Ga0207646, IMG submission 184343) | Corn, switchgrass and miscanthus rhizosphere microbial communities from Kellogg Biological Station, Michigan, USA - KBS K5-50-2 metaG... | ecosystem: Host-associated > Plants > Roots >...
GCATCGCCGATCAGGTCGAGCGGCGGTGGCGGCGCCTGTCGCAGAGACAGCGGCGCAAGGCTGATGCCGCAATTGCCGGTGATGACGGTGGTGACCCCCTGGCTCGCCTTGGCGGCCATGTCGCCGACGAGCAGCGCGCGGTCGTCATGGGTGTGCACATCGACAAAGCCCGGCGCCACGACGAGACCGCCGACGTCGATCTCCCGCGCCCCCTCGGATTTAGCCACTTTGCCGACCGCGGCGATACGATCGCCGGCAATCGCCACATCGGCGCGGCGACGCGCGCCCCCGGTGCCGTCGATCACCGTGCCGCCGCGCAAGATCCAATCGGCCATGACAACCCCCCGTACATCCCCCACCCGCATCCTACCGTCTGCCGTATTCGCCGTTAAGGATTTCACCTTTCGTTTACGGATGACCCCTTGCCCGGACTTGTTCCGGGCATCCACGTCTTGAAATATCAGAGATCTTGCAGAAAGAAGACGTGGGTGGCCGGAACGGGTCCGGCCACGGGGTTCAGTTGAGAGGTGAGCGATGGCGGCAACACGGACCGGCGGGTGCCTGTGCGCGGCGGTGCGCTACGAAAGCGAGGGCGACCCGGTGTTCTCGCTGCAATGCCATTGCCGCGACTGTCAGCGCAGCAGCGGCACCGCCTATATCGCGGCGATCCGCGTGCCGGCATCCGGCTTCCGCATTACCAAAGGCGCGCCGAAGCGCTACGTCGCGAAAGCGGACAGCGGCAACGAGATCAGCCGCGTGTTCTGCGGCGATTGCGGCTCGCCGCTCTATGTCCAGGTGTCGACCCGGCCCGATATCGTCGGCATCCGCGTCGGTTCGCTCGACGACCCCAGCTTCTTCCGCCCCGAGGCCGACATCTTCGTCAAAAGCGCCCAGCCCTGGGACCACATGGACCCCGCCCTGCCGAAATACGACGCCTACCCGCCCGGCCAGGCTTATCCTCGCAAATAGCCCCTCTCCCGCACTGCGGGGTGACAAGAACGATCCGGGATTGGATCCCAGACAGTCGAATAAGGTGGAAGTGAGGTTATTATGCTGGTGAATAGGCAGAAACTCTACGAAAAAGCAGAAGATTTCTTTCAATTTGATGGCGATGCGGTGATGAAACTCGACCGTGACGCCGCCATTGAGGTGTGCTCGGTTGCAGCTGCTCAGGGGCTCGTTGTAGTCAAGATTGAAGGAGGAATTTGGTGCAGCGGCAACTTTGAAGCAAGACTTGATGCGATATGGAATGGTTCACATCCACCTATGAACAAAAGTAATGCACATGTAAACAACTTGTTCGCGATCAATTTTATCAATCAGCGGAACGATGCCTACAATGCATTCATCATCACGACTGCTCCTCTGACAGGGTTCGGACATAACGAGGGACGATGACGCCACTCATCCGCAAATCGATGCTCGGAACCAGCGGACGATATCCTCCCGCATCGCGGGAGAGGCGTTCTCAAGCGGAAGCCTCGTCCAATATGCGAACGACGTGGCGGGCATCGCGTCCGGCGCCGTCGGCGATCTGGTGGCGGCAGCTGGTGCCGCAGGCGGCGAGCAGCGTGTCGGGCGCGGCCGCGCGCATCTGCGGCAGCACGCCGAGCTCGCCGATCTTCAGCGACACGTCGTAGTGTTCGGCTTCGAGACCGAACGAGCCGGCCATGCCGCAACAGGTCGAATCGAAGGTCTCGACCTGCAATTCGGGGATCAGCCGCAACGCGTCGGCTGCGGCGCCGGCGGTGTTGAACGCCTTCTGGTGGCAGTGGCCGTGCAGCAGCGCGGTCTGGCCCGGCATCGGCGCCAGCTTCAGCTCGAAGCGGCCGGCCGCCCGCTCGCTGGCGACAAATTCCTCGAACAGCTGGGCCCGCGCCGCCAGCTCCTTCGTTTCGTCGCCCGGCAACAGCGACGGGAATTCGTCGCGCAAGGTCAGCAGGCAGGCCGGTTCGAGCCCGACGATCGGCACGCCCGCGATAACCGTCAGCGCCAGCGCGTCAAGCATGCGCCGCGCCTCCGCGCGCGCCTCATCCACCAGGCCCGCCGCGAGGAAAGTGCGCCCGCAGCACAGCGGCCGGCCGATCATCGGCTCGGGGGTCGTGACGCGGTAGCCGGCGCGGGTCAGCACGCGCTCGGCGGCGTGGGCGTTCTCCGGCTCGAAATAGCGGTTGAAGGTGTCGACCAGCAGCACGACCTCGTTCGGCACGCCCGCGCCGTTATTGGCAGCGCCGCGATACGGGCGCGACGACCATTCCGGCAATGACCGGCGGGCGCTGAACCCCAGCGCCTTCTCGCCGAGCGCCGCGAGCGCCGACACCCGGTTGCGCAGATTGAGCAACGGCGCGAAGGGCGCCGCATAGGGCGCGTAGCGCGGCAGGTAGGCGATCGCCCGGTCGCGCAGGCTCAGTCCGTGCTTCTTTTTGTAGTGGTGGAGGAACTCGACCTTCATCTTCGCCATGTCGACGCCGGTCGGGCATTCCCGCTTGCAGCCCTTGCACGAGACGCACAGTTCCATCGTGTCCCGCATCTCGTCCGAGACCAGCGCCGCCGGCCCGAGTTGTCCCGACAGCGCCAGCCGCAATGTGTTGGCGCGGCCGCGCGTCAGATGCTGCTCGTCGCCGGTCGCGCGGTAGGACGGGCACATGACGCCGGGGTCGGATTTGCGGCAGGCGCCGTTGTTGTTGCACATCTCGGCGGCGCTCGCGAAACCGCCCCATTCCGACCAGTCGAGCACGGTGTCGAGCGGCACTTGCCGGTAACCCGGCTTGAAGCGGAACAGGGTGCGGTCGTCCATCTTGGAGGGCCGCACGATCTTGCCAGGGTTGAACAGCCCCTCCGGGTCGAATGTGTCCTTCACCTCCTCGAAGGCGCGTACGATGCGCGGCCCGAACATCGCCTCGTGATGCTCGGAGCGCACCAGCCCATCGCCATGCTCGCCCGAGTGCGAGCCCTTGTATTCGCGGACCATCGCAAAGGCTTCCTCGGCGATCGCCCGCATTTTCTTGACGTCGAGCTCCTGCTTGACGTTCAGCACCGGCCGGACGTGCAGGCAGCCGACGGAGGCATGCGCGTACCAGGTGCCGTAGGTGCCGTGCTTGTGAAAAACCTGGGTCAGCCGGTCGGTGTATTCGGCGAGGTCCTCGAGCCGCACCGCGCAATCCTCGATAAAGGAGATCGGTTTCCCGTCCCCCTTCATCGACATCATGATGTTGAGGCCTTCCTTGCGCACGTTCCACACCGCGCTCTGGAAGGCGGGATCGGTCGCCTCGACGACCGCGCCGGGGAAGCCGAGATCGCCCATCAATTCGACGAGCTGTTTCAGGCGGCGCAGATTGTCCTCGGCATCCTCGCCGGCGAATTCGGTCAGCAATATCGCCGCCGGCTCGCCCTGCACGAAGCGGTCGACGATCGGGCGGAACATCGCGATATCGCGCGCCAGCTCGATCATCGTGCGGTCGACCAGTTCGCACGCGCTCGGCCCCAGCTTGACGATGTGCTGCGTCGCATCCATCGCCTGGTAGAAGGTCGGGAAGTGGCAGATGCCGAGCGCCCGATGCGGCGGGATCGGCTGTAGATCGAGCTCGATCTCGGTGAAGAAGCCGAGCGTCCCCTCCGAGCCGACCAGCAACTGCGCCATGTTGTGGCCGGCATCCGAAATCATGTCGATGTTGTAGCCGCCGACCCGGCGCAGCAGTTTCGGGAACCTCGCCTCGATCTCGTCGGCCTCGCGGCGGTGCAGCGCCCGCATGTCGCGCACCAGGCCGCGATAGCGCTCGGGCTCGACCTCTTCCCCGAAATTCCCTGGCACCTCGGCGAAATGCGCGGCGGTGCCGTCGGCCAGGATCGCGTCGATCGCCCGCACATTGTGGACCATGTTGCCGTAGCGGATCGAGCGCGAGCCGCAGCTGTTGTTGGCGGTCATGCCGCCGATCGTGGCGCGGTCGCCGGTCGAGACATCGACCGGGAACCACAGCCTGTGCTGGCGCAGCCGCTGGTTGAGCCGCTCCATGACCACCCCGGGCTGCACCTTGACGCGGCGCGTCTCGGGATCCAGCGCGACCACCCCGTCCATGTATTTGCTGCAATCGAGCACCAGGGCGCGCGCCACCGTCTGGCCGCATTGCGAGGTGCCGCCGCCGCGCGGCAATACCGGCACCCCCTCCTCCCGCGCGATCGTCAGCGCCGCCGCAACATCGGCGCGATCCTTCGGCACCGCGACCCCGAGCGGCTCGATCTGGTAGATCGAGGCATCGGTCGAGTAGCGCCCGCGGCTGAACCGGTCGAACAGCACTTCGCCCTGCAGCTCGCGCCGGAGGCGGGCCTCAAGCCGCGGCGAGCCGGGTTCATGCCCATTGGCGCGTGGCTTGGCGGGAGTATCGAGCGGCATGCGGCTGTCTCGGAAACGTCTAATCTCGCCATGAGAGGCGGGTCTGCGGACGCGCGTCAACGCCTATCGCCATCGGCGGGCAGATCGTGTCCAGAGCCGACCCGGCATCGCACAGCAGGGGTAGCCCATGATCCTCGGCGTCCATCCGCTCATCGCCCTGGGCGTCCTCGCCTCGACCGCCGCGACGGATGCGGCCTATGTCTTCTTCAACGCGGCGGTGAGCAGCAGGCGTCGCGTGATGGCCGCCAACTGGAGCGCCATCTGGTACATGCTGTCGGCCTTCGCGGTGATCAGCTACACCGAAAACGCGGTTTATGTGCTGTTCGCGGCGGCCGGCTCCTGGCTCGGCGCCTTCGCTTCGGTGACCTGGCTCCGGCGCGGCTATCCCAAAGACGGGCCGGTGCCCCACAACCCGCCCTGACTTGGGTGTTCGCTGATGGCGCAGCGCAACTCGCCCCGCTTGTATGTTCCGATTTTGTTCTTGAATAGATAGAAGCACATATATATATAATATCGTAACGCGTAAGATTGCGGAATAAGACAGGAGGATTGGGTGCCTGCTGATGGCCAGCAAATTGGCGCTGAAACTGTCCCGGAAGAAGCCGCGTCGGAGGGCTGTGAGCCTGTAAACAGCCTGCAAATACAGGCGTTGAGAAATGCCGACGGCCAATTCCTGAAGGGCCAGTCGGGCAATCCAGCGGGGAAGCCTGCTGGCGCCCGCAATCGCGCAACGATAGTCGCCGAGCAATTGTTTGATAACGCCAGCGGTGAGGTCTCGAAGGAGGCGCTTGCTCAGGCGCTGAACGGCAACGCCGCGGTGTTGCGGCTCATCGTTACCCGTCTCATCGGGCCGCGCCGGCACCGCGCGTCGAGTTTCGCGATGCCGCCGCTCCAGGGCGCCGCCGATGTGGCGCCTGCAATCGCGGCCATTGCCGCCGCCGCGGCCGAGGGCGCGATCTCGACCGCCGAGGCGTCGGAGATGTCGCAGGTCGTCGAGCGCTACTCTCGGGCGCTCGCCGTTGACGAGATCGAAACCCGCTTGCAGCGGCTGGAGAGCGCCTTTGGCATCGCTCAATAGCCCCGCGCTGCGCCGCCGGCTGGATGCTCTGACTGAGGCCGTGCGGCGGCGTGTCGAGCACCGGCAGAATATGCGCGAGAAGGCAGAGGCCGCTGTCATCATCCGTGCGGCGCTCGCCGCAGCCGGCATCGATCCGGCGCAAAACAGCGGCATGCGCGAGTTCGGCTATGCCGAGCGTGTCGTCGCGGAATGGCCCGACACGCCCGAGTTGCAGCGCTCCGATGCCGCCTTTATCGCGCAGGACCCGAAGCTCGGCTCACGTGTGGGTCTCGCCGCGAAAGTCGCCGAGCGCACCGGGCGCTTCGCCGGTCAGCCGCCCTCTGAACCTTGGAGGATGTCGCCCTTCGACTGGTACGCCTGGTCGCTGGCCACCCGCCCCGGCGAGCCGCTGGAAAGGCCGTAATTTAATGCGACGACCCGATCCCCCGTGGCGCGACTTGTTCCGGCCACCCACGTCTTCTTCCCTGGATTGGGATCGCTTCAAGACGTGGATGCCCGGGACGAGCCCGGGCACGGGGTGGTGAAAGCACGTGGAATGACGGACGGGGCTGCGGCGTTTTCGCTGTGGGGTTTGTACACCCGCGCGATTGAGACGATATCAACCCTCCCGGCGTATAATGAACGTTGAGTGGCGGGCACCGCAGCGCGGCCCCGGTGTTGCAAGCATTTTCCATAAGCATGGCCAACGACATATCGAACCTCGAATTGCTCTCGCGAAAGCGTAATGGGTCGGGTGTGGTCGAATCGGCGCTGCCGGCGCCGATTGCCGACGCGCCGGCCACCGAAGCCGACATCGACGCCTTCAAGGCGAGCGTCCTCGCCAAGCTGACGTTGACGATCGGCAAGGATGGCGGCGCGGCGACCCCGCGCGACTGGTTTGTCGCGACGGCGCTGGCCTTGCGCGATCGCGTCATCCATCGCTGGCTCGCGGTCAACCGCGTCAGCCATGCCGAGGGCCGGAAGCGCGTCTACTACCTGTCCCTGGAATTCCTGATCGGCCGGCTGTTCGCCGATGTCGTGGAAAACCTCCGCATGACCGAGACGGTCAAGGCCGCGCTCGGCGATCTCGGCGTCGATCTCGACCGCATGCGCCGCGCCGAACCCGATGCCGCGCTCGGCAATGGCGGCCTCGGCCGCCTCGCCGCCTGCCTGATGGAGAGCATGGCGAGCCTCGGCATTCCGGCCCGCGGCTACGGCATCCGCTACGATCACGGCCTGTTCCGCCAGGTGATCCGCGACGGCTGGCAGATGGAGTTCGCCGAGAACTGGCTGTCGTTCGGCAATCCCTGGGAGTTCGCGCGCCCGGAATTCACCTACGACATCCATTACGGCGGCCGGGTCGAGACGGTGGCGAAAGGCCGCCGGCGGTACCAGCAATGGATCCCCGACGAGACGATCGAGGCGGTGGCCTATGACACGCCGGTCGTCGGCTGGCGCGGTCGGCACGTCAACCCGTTGCGGCTGTGGTCGGCCCGCGCCGTCGACCCGTTGCGTCTCGAAGTCTTCAACGAGGGCGACCATATCGGCGCCCTGGCGCAGCAATCGCGCGCCGAGGCGCTCTCGAAGATCCTCTACCCCAGCGACAACACGCCGGCCGGCCGCGAATTGCGCCTGCGCCAGGAGTATTTCTTCGTGTCGGCGTCGCTGCAGGACATGCTGCGCCGCCAGATGCAGTATTACGGCGACCTTCCGTCGCTGCCGGACCGGGCCGCGGTCCAGCTCAACGATACCCATCCCAGCATCGCCATCGCCGAGCTGATGCGGTTGTTGATCGACATTCACAACCTGCCCTGGGACGTGGCGTGGCAGGTGACGGTCGGCACCTTCTCCTACACCAACCACACGCTGTTGCCGGAGGCGCTGGAAACCTGGCCGGTGGCGTTGTTCGAGCGCGTCCTGCCGCGCCATCTCGAGATCATCTACCGCATCAACGCGCAGCATCTCGAAGCCGCGCATGAGAGCGGGATTGCCGGTGACGGCGATGCCGCGGCCTCGATCATCGATGAGCGGTACGGCAGGCATGTCCGCATGGGGCATCTCGCCTTTATCGGCTCGCATCGGGTCAACGGCGTCTCGGCGCTTCACACCCGGCTGATGCGCGAGACGGTGTTCGCCGATCTGCACCGGCTCTACCCTGACCGCATCGTCAACAAAACCAACGGCATCACCTTCCGCCGCTGGCTGCACCAGGCAAACCCGCGCCTGACCCGCCTTTTATCCGAGGTATGCGGCAAGGAAGTGCTCGACGACACGGCGGCGCTGCCGCGCCTTGCCGGATACGCCGATGACCACGGCACGATCTGGCGCCTCGCCGCCGTCAAGCGCGCCAACAAGAGGGCGCTCGCCCGTTTCGTTCACGAGCAGATGGGCATTGCGCTCGACCCGAGCGCGCTTTTCGACGTCCACATCAAGCGCATCCACGAATACAAGCGGCAATTGCTGAACCTGCTCGACACGGTCGCGCGCTATCACGCGATCCGTGCCGCGCCGCACGCCGACTGGGTGCCGCGGGTCAAGATTTTCGCCGGCAAGGCGGCCGCGAGCTATGGCGAGGCCAAGCTGATCATCAAGCTGGCCAATGACATCGCCGCCACCATCAACAACGACCCGCTGACGCGCGATCTGCTGCGCCTCGTGTTCCTGCCGAACTACAATGTCAGCCTCGCCGAGATGATCATCCCGGCGGCCGACCTGTCGGAGCAGATCTCGACCGCGGGCATGGAGGCCTCGGGCACCGGCAACATGAAGCTGGCGCTGAACGGGGCGCTGACGATCGGCACCTTCGACGGCGCCAATATCGAGATCAGCGAGCAGGTCGGCGCGGAAAACATCGTCATCTTCGGGTTGCGCGCCGAAGAGGTCGAGGCGCGCCGCCGCAAGGGGCTCGACGCCAGCGATGTCATCGCCGCCTCGCCGGAGCTCGCCGAGGTGCTCGATGCGATCGGCGGCGGCGCCTTCTCGCCTGACGATCGCTACCGGTTCCGCAGCGTCGCCGACCGCGTGCGCTACGTCGATCCCTATATGGTCGCGGTCGATTTCGCCGCCTATCGCGCCGCCCAGGCGGAGGTCGACGCGCTGTGGCGCCGACCCGAGGCGTGGGGCCGCGCCTGCGCCCTCAACATCGCCCGAATGGGCTGGTTTTCCGCCGACCGCACGATCGCCGAATATGCCGCGGATGTCTGGGATATTCCGCTGACGCAGGGCTAATCCGCGAGGGATTTCTCGTTCGGGCGAGACCGCGGCGTTCGATCCCAGCGGTAGCGGATATCGGGCATCCGCTCCTCATTATCGGCGCCGTCGGTAAAGCGGATCGCACGAAAGCCGCGCGCTTCATAAAAACGGCGCGCCCGGGTATTGGCCTGGAAGCACCATAATTCGAGCGCCGCCACGCCGCTTTTCTTGGCCGCCTCGATCAGCTGCGTTCCGGCGCCGCTGCCGATGCGATCGGGGCGTGTGTAAAGCAGGCGCACCTCCTCGCCGTTGCGCGCCAGAAACGAGACGATGCCGCTGCCGTCCTCGGCAACAGTCACCTCGCAGTCGCGCAGGACCACGTTGGCGATGAACCGGCGATCCTCTTCCGCCGTGTGCAGCATCGGCAGGAAGCTCAGCAGCCGAAAGGAAGCGGTAAGCACGCTGGCGATCGCATCGGCGTCGTCAGCGGTGGCGCGACGCAATCTGAATGGCATGATGGCCGCCTCCTCCGCCTGACCTGTGAGCGGTCGCCGCTGAATGGGGGCCTACACGAATGCCGTCAACAGCTTTCCCAACAAAGCGGATCAGCGCCGCCCCCGACGCGATCGCGCCGGACGGCTCGGAGGTCCGCATCCTGTGCGTGCTGTCGCGCGGCGGAATGGCGATGTTCACGCTGATGCCGGGGGCTGTCGCAAAAGCCGTCGCCCACCACACGGTCGAGGAAGCGTGGTGCGTCATTCGCGGCCGCGGCCGGATCTGGCACAAGATGGGTAATCAGCAAGAAGTCACCGAGCTGACGCCCGGCGTCTCCGTTGCGATCCCGACCGGCATGCAGTTCCAGTTCCGCAACGACGGGACCGAACCGCTCGACATCATCGCCGCGACGATGCCGCCCTGGCCAGGCGAGAACGAGGCCTATTTTGTCGACGGCAAATGGGAACCGACGGCGTGATGCCGACGACCGATCAATACGCCTGCTCGGTATAGATCCGGGTGATGTCGCCGCCCCAGCGCGTGCGGTAATCCTCGACCAGCTCGGCCGCCGGGGTGCGGCCCGAGCCGGCGATCGAGAACAGCGGATCGAGAAAATGCGTCTCGTCCTCGCCGCCAAGATCGCGGCGGGCCCGGCGGTGCAGCCCCTCGCGGGCGATGTCGAGTACTTCGAGGGCAATGTCGCGGATCGTGCGGCTGCGGTGCGGCGTGTCGAGCCCCATCCGCGGCACGTCGCGCAGCATCGCCTCGCGTTCGGCTTCGGTCCAATCGGCGATCAGCTCGCTCGCGGCATCGAGCGCCGTGCGGTCGTACAACAGGCCGAGCCACAAGGCAGGCAGAGCGCACAGGCGGCGCCACGGCCCGCCATCGGCGCCGCGCATTTCGAGAAAGGTCTTGAGCCGGACCTCGGGGAAGGCGGTGGTCAAATGGTCGGCCCAATCGCCGATCAACGGCAATTCGCCTGGCAGGGCCGGCAGCCGGCCGGTCAGGAAATCTCGGAACGACTGGCCGCTGGCGTCGATGTAATTGCCATCGCGGTAGACGAAATACATCGGCACGTCGAGCATGTAATCGACATAGCGCTCGAAGCCGAACCCGTCCT
>Ga0207646_10008535_pt1 | contig 10252 bp, 12 predicted proteins | sample KBSK5502metaG_FD_184343 | JGI IMG/M metagenome (GOLD analysis project Ga0207646, IMG submission 184343) | Corn, switchgrass and miscanthus rhizosphere microbial communities from Kellogg Biological Station, Michigan, USA - KBS K5-50-2 metaG... | ecosystem: Host-associated > Plants > Roots >...
GTTTCGCTTGCCGATCGGGTACGCAACGATGTTGTGGTAGTCGGTGAACTCCTTGCGCTCGCCGTCGGGACCGGTGGACCAGCGATTCGTCGCGATGGAGAAGCTGGTGACCGCGGTGCCGCTCGGCGTGTAGCGCATCTCGGGGTCCTTGGTGAGCCGGCCGATGAGCAGTGCCTTGTTGAGGTTCGACATTTACCGTTCCTCCCGATCCCCGTCCGATGCGTCCGCCGCGCCTCTCGACTCGACCGCCACAGGCTCCAGCACGACCTCCGCCGGCGGCGGTGCAACGGCCGTCGGGCTGGGCTTCTCGGGCTTGCGCACGATGAGATGCCGGAGCACCTCCTCGGTGATCTTCAGCGCAGCCTCGAGCTCGGGCACACGATCCGGGGCGATCTTGAAGTCCTGCAGGACGTAGATGCCCTCTTTCTGGTGCTTCACCTCGTAGGCGAGCTTGCGCTTGCCCCAGAGGTTGGTGTGATCAGCGCTGCCGCCGGATCGCTCGATCAGCGTGTTGACCCGCTTGACCGCGTCCTGGACCTTGTCGTCGTCCAGATCCGGCCGCACGATATACAGAACTTCGTAATCCCGCAACGGGGCGATTCCTCCTTTCTATGGGTGTTTCAGGCCCCGGTCCAACGGAACGCAGGCGCGACCTGCCGTGGCCAGAAAGGGTAGATCGGTATTCTATCAGTCCGCTTTTCATGAGTTCCCAGAGCCGAAGCAAGCAAAACGTTCGCGGTTCGAAATCGCAGGTGCGCGGGACCAAGGGAAACCGTCGCGCCCCCGTGAAGTCGAGCACCGACACGCCGATCCTCGCCATCGTGGTCGGGGCGATCCTGGCCGTCGTGTTCATCGGGCTCGTCATCTACGGCGCCATCAACAGCCGCACCAATCCGGTGCCGACCGTCGCGGGCTCGACCGGCAGCATCCCCTGCGACCAGCTCGAGCACACGCAGGTCCACTACCACACAGCTATCCAGATCGTCGCCCAGGGCACGGTGCATCCCATCCCGGGCGGCATCGGCATCCAGGGCGGCGAGACCGCACCGTCGTGCTTCTACTGGCTGCACGTCCACAGCGCCAACCCGAACGTCATCCACATCGAATCGACGGCAGATCGCGTGTTCACGCTGGGTGACTTCTTCAAGGTGTGGGACGCGTGGTCGACTTACAACAACGGCGCGCACCAACTTCTGGACCCGACGCACGTTTCGACGCTGACCGTCGGTTCGGGACAGGAAATGAAGATCTACATCGACCTTGGCGACGGCAAGGGTGCGCAACTGTTCGAAGGCGATCCGAGCACCATCGTGCTCAAGAACCACGAGGTCATCACGATCGAGATCACGCCGCCGACCGTGACGCCTCCGCCGGCGTGGGACTGGAAGTCGTCCACGAACAACGGCCTCTAGGCGGCTAGGCCTCCAGCAGGGTCCTCGCCGACCGGTAGTGCTCGAGGGCATCCTTGGGCCGGCCTGCCCTGGTCGCCCGTTCGGCGATCTGCAGATGGGTTTCGGCCGCCGCCCTGGCGTCGCCGTTGCCGTAGCTGAGCCGCTTGCCCTGTGACAGCGCGCGCCAGCGGTCCATGCGCGGGTTGTCGCGGTGCTTGCTGATCACCATGCGCTCGGCGTCGAGGATCTTCCGGGCTCGCTCGGGCTGACCGAGCTCGGCCAGCGCTTCCGCCTCGGTGAGGCGGGCGTCAGTACCGATCGGCCACGCAGCATCGTCCAGGCCGCGCAGGCTGATCAGCGCCCGCTTCGGCTCGCCGCGCAGCAGGAGGACGCGCGCTCGCTCCACCGCGAGCTCTCGGTCGACCTCCGGCGACCGGCCTTCGAGCAGGTAGTCGACGTGAGTGCCGAGCCGGTCGGCGATGACGCGCAGCACGCGCAGCGACGGCTGCGCCCGTCCGAGCTCGACCTGGCTCAGGAACGCCCGCGTGAAGTCCTCGCCTCCGATCTTGGCCAGGCTGACGCCCCGCTCGCGCCGCAAGCGCCGGATCCGCGTGCCCAGGGAATCGCCTTCGTGTGGTGGCACACCACGATCATACCGCCACCCAGTCAAGCTGGCGTTTACGAGGCGGTCTGAGCGCTCAGCGCCCTCCGCAGCCTGCGGTCCTGGTAGGCGATGTGGTCGGCGATCCGGAAGAAAGCGTCCCGCAGAGGGCTCACCTCGGCCTCCTTCGCGGTGAGCTGCCAGCTGACGACCTCCAGCTCATCCCATGGCGAGGCCGCGCGGTCGCTGATCGCCATTCGCACCCCGCCGCCGTCGGGCCAGGCCTCGATCGCCGCGGAGCACCTGTCGGCGCGGCCGGTTCCGTCGCTCCAGTCGCCCACCGCGATCGATAACAGCACGCGCGGCTCCGGGTCGCGGTGGAAGTGGTCGAAGATGTCGGCCCGGTAGATCGCGATCGGGTCGTCATCCTCGTAGATAACGCCCACCACGCTGCGGAAGGCGGTGCCGCAGTCCGCGCATTCAGCCTCGCTCTGCTGGTCGTCGTGCTCGAGCCTGAGCGTGCCCAACCCGGCTAAAAATAGTCCTTGGGGTCCAGGCTGCGTGTTATCGAGGTGAAGTTCTCGAAACCCTGCGCCGTCACCATGCCCGTGTCCTCGATGCGCACGCCGCCGAAGCCCATCAGGTAAAGGCCCGGCTCTACGGTGATCACGTCACCCTCTTCCAGCGGCTCGCCGTTCGCGCTCCGGACGCCGGGCTGCTCGTGCACCTCCAGGCCGACGCCGTGGCCTGTGCTGTGGTTCATCTTGGCGACGCCGTCGGATCCTTCGTAGCCGGCGGTGGTGGTGCCGTAGCCTCGGTCGACCAGCACCTGGCACACCGCGTGATGGACCTCGTTGGCCGGCACGCCCGCCTTGATCGACTCGATCGCAACGTCCAGCGCCTGCAGCGTCGCGGCGTGCATCCGTCGCACCTCTTCCGGTATCTCGCCGACGACCACCGTCCGCGTCAGGTCGCCGTTGTAGTGGTTGCCGCGGCTGGTCGGAAAGATGTCGATGATCACCGGCGCGCCGGCGCTTATCTGGCCCTCGCCGCGGTAGTGCGGCATGGCGTTGTCGGGCGATCCGGCGATGATCATGTCGGGGCACGAAAAGCCGAGCTCCGCCAGCAGAAGAGACGCGCGCGCGTAGAGCCACTCGGACGTCATTGGTTGGCCGTCGGCCCAGAGCAACCCTTCGCGAATCTCGCCTTGCGCGAGCAGCCGCACGACCTCGGTCATCGCCTTCTCAGCCGCTCCCTGCGCGTCGCGGATCTTGTCCGCCTCCTCGCGATTCTTGTGCCGCCGCTCGGCCTCGAACAGCGACTGGTCGACCTCGACATCGAGGCCCGCTTCGCGCAGCGCCTCCAGGTAACCGGCCTGCAATCGCGGCGAAACCCGCGCTTCGGCCCGGTCTTGCTCCCGCAGGAGCTTGGCCGCGAGCACCGCGTACGACCTGTAAGGTCCCTGCTCCGCATAGCCCGCCTCTCGAAACGAGAGGATGCGCGCGGCCTTCGATTCGGCTCGCGCACGGTCGATCTCGAGCGGGCTGGCGACGAGGACGTCATCGCCGGACGCCGGGCGGATGTAAAGAGCGCTCTCGACGTTCATGCCGGTGGCATAGATGAAATCGGCGTCGCCGTGGCCGCTCGGGACCAGGACCAGCGGGCTGGGTCCGGCTGCGCGGCGCGCCCGTTTGCGCGGAGTGGCCACGCTCGCCGGGGTCGTGTCGCGCCAGAGGCCGGCGGCCTCGACGGCGTGCGCGACTGCCTGGAGCAGAGCGTCATCACCACGCGGCCGCGGCGTCTTTCTTCCGCGGCCCTCGAGATTGAGCTTCTCCTGGACCTCGTAGCCGCTCGTGTAGGCAACCTCGTAGCCGAGGTCGCGCAGCTGGGCGAGATCGCGCCGGAGCGTGCGGTCGGAGACGCCGGCCTTCTCCGCCAGCTCGAGCGGGTTGAGACCAGGCTCGGCGATGATCGCGGCGAGCACCCTGAGCAGCCGAGCCAGACGCTCAGCCCGATTCAAGAGCTAGAGCCCGGTCAGCCGATCTCTTCCCAGGATGTGGTGGCGTTGCCCTCGAACGGATCGGCCTCGGCCTCCTCCTGATTGCCGACCTTCTGATGGAACCGGCTGGCGATCATCTGGTAGGCCATCGCCTTCGGGATCCCCAGCTTCGTCAGTGACTTGACCTCGTCGGCCATGACCTTGTCGCGGGCGGCCTCGATCGCGGCCAGCACCTCTTCGACGGACGCCGTCCTCTTGACCATGGACCCCGAATTCTACCGAAGCTAAACCAAACCCCGAGCCGGCGCCGGCAAGTCGCCGCCCCGAATCGATCCTTAGACTTAACCGTCGTATCCACCGGACGGCTTGCTTCTGGGGTGTGAATGGCGGCTGATTACTCTCCCGACAAGATCCGCAACGTGGTCCTGCTCGGCCACTCGCACGACGGCAAGACCGCGCTCGCCGAAGCGATGCTCTTCGCGTCGGGCGGCATCCAGAGGATGGGCTCCACCGACCAGAACACCGCCACGATGGACTTCGAGCCCGAGGAGCACAAGCGCAAGATCTCGATCAACCTCGGGGTCGGGTTCGCGGAGCACAACGGCTTCAAGATCAACATCCTCGACGCGCCCGGCTTCTTCGACTTCGCCGGGCAGGCCGTGAGCGCGCTGCGAGCGGCCGAGGGCGCGATCGTGGTCGTCGGTCCCGGCGATCACCTGGCGGTCGGCACGGAGGTCGCGTGGGAGCAGCTCAACCGGCGCAGCAAACCTCGCATGGTCGTGGTCAACAAGCTCGACAAGGACAACGCCGACTTCTACGGCGCGGTGGCTGCGATGCGCGAGACGCTCACACCGCGGCCGTTTCCGCTTCACCTGCCAATCGGCGCGGAGCAGGACTTCCGGGGCGTCGTCGACCTGCTTCACCTGAAGGCGTTCGTCACATCGCCAGACGGTAAGGGCGGCGAGGTGCCGATCCCAGACGACATGAAGGCGCGCGTCGATGAATACCGTGCCCAGCTCATCGAGGCCGCGGCCGAGAGCGACGACGCGCTGCTCGAGAAGTACCTGGACGCCGGCACCCTCGACGAGGATGAGATCCAGCTCGGCCTGCGCGAGGGCATCCTCGCGGGTAAGGTCGCGCCGATCCTGTGCTGCTCAGCCACCAAGATGCTGGGCGTGCGCACGCTTATGTCCACGATCTGCGAGCTGCTGCCGCCGGCCGAGGGCGATCCCTCCAAGCCCGTCAAGGCATTCGTTTTCAGCACCGGCGGCGACCAGTTCGGACGCGTGAGCTACTTCAGGGTCGTGGCGGGTGCGGTCAAGTCCGACCAGCACCTCACCAACCTCAACCGCAACGCCGACGAGCGGCTGGCGCAGATCTTCTTCCCGCGCGGCAAGGAGCATGTCACGGCAACCGAGGTGAAGGCCGGTGACATCGGTGCGGTGACGAAGCTGACTCACACCCTCAGTGGCGACACGCTTGGGTCCAAGGACGGGGGCCCGCTGGAGCCGCTAGACCTGCCCGGCCAGGCCTACAGCGTCGCGATCACACCGAAGGCTCGCGGCGACGAGGAGAAGATCTCCAGCGGTCTCGCTCGGCTCGGGGAGGAGGATCCGACCCTGCATGTGGAGCGGGTCGAGGAAACCCACCAGCTCGTCATCGCCGGCCTGGGCGACGTCCACCTCGAGGTGATACTCGAGAAGCTGAAGCGTAAATACGGCGTCGAGGCGACGACGGCGACACCGAAGGTGGCTTACCGCGAGACCGTTTCCGGCCACAGTAGAGCGGAGGGCAGGCACGTCAAGCAATCCGGAGGGCATGGCCAGTACGGAATTTGCGTCATCGAGGTGTCACCGACGAAGCGCGGTGAAGGCTTCGTGTGGGAGGACAAGATCTTTGGCGGCGCCATCCCCCAGAACTTCCGGGCGTCGGTGCAGAAGGGGATCGTGGACAATATGGCCAAGGGCGTGGTCGCGGGCTACCCGATGGTCGACGTCAAAGTGACGCTCGTCGATGGCAAGTACCACCAGGTGGACTCCAACGACATGGCCTTCCAGATCGCAGGATCCCTGGCCATCCGCAGGGCCGCGCTCGACGCTGGCCCAGTGCTTCTGGAGCCGATCGTCGAAGCCGAGATCCGCGTCCCGGAGAAGAACCTCGGCGACATCATGTCGGACATCAACGGCCGGCGCGGCAAGATCATGGGCACTGAGCCTGACGATGGCTACCAGAAGGTGAAAGTCACGGTCCCGGAGTCGGAGATGCTGCGGTTTGCGCTGGACCTGCGCTCCATCACACAGGGCCGAGGAAGCTTCAGCAAGAAGTTCTCGCACTACGACGAGATGCCCGCCCACCTGGCCAAGGGCATCATCGAAGAGTTCCAGAAGCAGCACGAAGCCGCGTCGTAGCGTCGACGCAGGGATAGGCACCCTCTCCCTTGGGAGAGGGATCAGGGGTGAGGCCGCCGGAACTAGGATCTCCATCGTGAGCCAGCCCTCTGCTCACGATGTCGTGATCATCGGCGGCGGTGTCACCGGCGCCGGCATCGCGCGCGACCTCTCGCTTCGCGGACTGTCGGTGCTGCTGCTCGAGAAAGGCGACTGGGGCGCCGGCACGAGCGGCTCGTCGAGCTGGATGATCCACGGCGGGCCGCGCTACCTGGAGTTCGACTGGGACACCACTCGCCTGTCGACAACGGACGCTGGTCACATCGTCACGATCGCTCGCAACATCGTCTATCGCGTCCTATTCATCATTCCGGTCCTTCCGCACGACAAGAACAACATCGAGCGGATGGAGACGGCGATGGAGGTATACGACCGCTTCCAGCCGCTCAAGAAGTCACACGCGCACACGCGTCTGACCCCGGAGGAGGCGCTCCAGGTCGAGCCCGGGCTCACGCCCGACATGGTCGGCGCGGTGACGATGGAGGAGTGGGGCGTCGACCCGCACCGTCTCGTGTTCGCGAACGTGCAGGACGCCGTTGCGAACGGCGCCCGCGCCATGAACCACACGAAGGTCGTGGAGCTGCTGCGCGATGGCGGCGCCGTCATCGGCGTCCGCTACCGGACCTCGGACGGCGTGTACAGCGAGGCCCGCGCGAAAGTGGTGGTGAACGCAACCGGCCCATGGGTTCCCGATGTCGGGCATATGGCCGGCGTCGATGTGCAGCTGCGTCCCGCGAAGGGCATCCACATCGTCTACCCGCACCGGATATCGCGGTTCGCTATCAGCGCGGAGTCGATCGACGGCCGCGACCTCCTGATGGTGTCGCACGCGGGCTTCACGCTCCTCGGCACCACCGACGACGACTTCTACGGCGACCTCGATTCGGTCGAGGTGCTGCGCGACGAGGTCGACTACCTGCTGCAAGGTTTCGAGCGCGTCTTCCCCGCGATTCGCAAGTTCCGCCCCGTGCGCACGACCACAGGAGTACGACCGACGCTCTTCAAGTGGCGGCGCTACGAAGATGAGCTGTCGCGCAGGTACCAGATCTTCGATCACGCGGCCGACGGCGTCGACGGTTTCGTCACCATCGCCGGAGGCAAGCTCTCGATGTACCGGCTGATGGCCGAGGAGACGTCAGACGCGGTGTGCCGCAAGCTCGGACATCAGTCGCCATGTGTCACGGCGACGCGGCCCTTGCCTGGAAGCGAATCGGACATGGAGCCTGCCGAAGAGCTGGCACGCCGGTGCGGGATCTCCGCTTTGGCCGCGGTCAAGCTGCAGAGCCGGCACGGATCACGGGCGGCAGAGGTGCTGGAGGGCGCGGCTGGCGGGCGACTCGTCTGCCGGTGCGAGCCCCTCACCGAAGCAGAGCTTTCTTACTCCGCTCGTCGCGAGCAGGTGCGGACGCTCGCCGACGCTTTCCGGCGCGTGAGCCTCGCCGGTGGACCTTGCGCCGGCGCGTCATGCGTCATGCGCGCAGCCGAGATCATCGGCCGCGAGCTCGGATGGAGCACGTCGCAGCGATTCGACGCTGTGCGCGAATTCGTGCAGTCATCGTGGCTCGGACGCGCGCCGGTCCTGACTCATGCAGGATGGGCGCAGGAAGAGCTCGTGCAGGGCGCAACGCGAGGACTGTTCGTGTAGTGGGCCGAACCGATTCGCTCGCCAAGCTCGCGTTCGCCTATGGCATGCACCTCACGCGCAGGCGATTGACGCCGGCGCGCCCACAGCTCAAGCCGCTGCTCGAGATGTACGCCGCGGATGGGCTGGTGCCGCTGACGCCTGAGGAACAGGAGAAACACCCTCAGCTCATCGGATGCATCAACTGCGGGCTGTGCGCTTTTGCCGCGGGACGGCTGGCGCGCACGCGCCTACCGGACCTGGCTTCTTCCTACGCGCGTCTTTACTCGCGCCTCGGTGACGCGGCTGGTGACGTCGATGGCGAGGAGCCGGATTGGGAGGCCGCGTCCGCCGCATGCCCGGTGGGAGTGCCGTTGGAGGACGTGGCCAGGATGGTGCGCCGGCTCGCGGCCGGCTGAGGCCGAGGTCCCACCCGCCATCCCGCGACACCCATCCTCAGCACAGGCTCAGCGGGGCCTCACTCTGACGGTCAGCTTCCAGCTCCGAAGGCGGCGCGGGCGGCCGCAGCGGAAGCGCGAGCTCGCCTTGGAGCTCGAATGACGGCTACAGGTCGGGTGGCGCTTGTAGTTGCCAGTTACCCACATTCTGTATACAGTCTGTGGAAATCACACTACATCTAGCCCCAATGGTCAATACCCTTATGCGTCCATTCCGACGGTGGCCGGCCGTGGAGGCGTTTCTGATGCGCCTGCTGGGGCGGTTCACGACCTGGCCGGTGGACGATCTCGACCGCTCGGTCGAGGCCCCGACATCCATCGCCCCAGCCGCATTTGAGATGCGCTTCATGCAGCTGCACGCCGAAGCGCGCTTCGACGAGATGTGGGAGATGATCGCCGAGGACGCCCAGCGCGCCTGGGGCGGGCGCGAGATGTTCATGCGCGACATGTCGCTCGTTGGCGACAACACCGAGCTGCTCGACGTACAGGTGCTCGACGTGAAAGTGCTGGAGTCGTGGACCGACCTTCGACACGAGCTCACATACAGCAACGTCGCGCAGATGGTGCTGCGGTACCGCGTGCGCGAGCAGTGGAAGGATTGGACTCTCGATCGTCAGGTTCACCTGATTCCCGCAGCAGGTGGCTGGCGCACACTTTTTTATCCCACAAGAACGAAAAGTGGCGCGGGGAGCCGCTGATATAGTGGGTATTCAATGCTCCAGCGAACGATCGAAGAGCAAGACCAACACTTCAGATGGCATCGAAGGCGCCAGCAGGCGATGACACCGCGGCGCATGCTGCGCGAATCAGATGAGCTGCTGTACTGGGTCGAAGAGTGCATGGTGCAAGAGATGCGCATCGTGCCCGGATGGCTGGTCGCTCGATTGATGGTCGTGCTGCGTCACGCGCATCCGGGATTGCCCGCGCGCCTCGGCCGCGAGCGCCGGCCGACGCAGGTGATGGAGATCATCTACGACGCGCAGGCGGCGCTGATGGAGCAGGCATGCCTGAGCCGCGGGCCGGCTGACGTGATCCCACTGTTCGCGGGTGCTCGCCGGCGCCAGCTCAGCGAGGCGGCTCAGGTCTCTTAGACTTCGCGTGCGGGTCGATCTGCATCTTCACTCGCGCTATTCGCACGACAGCTCCACCTCGCTCGACGCGCTGATCAAGCGCGCTCGCGAATGCGGTCTCGATCGCATCGCGTTGACCGATCACAACACCGCCGAAGGCGCGCTCCAGCTGGCGAAGCTCGCGCCGGAGCTGACCATCGTCGGCGAGGAGGCGAAGACTCGAGAGGGTGAGCTCATCGGCCTGTTCATCACGCGACGCGTGCCGCCCTACCTGCGACCGGAGGAGGCCATGGACCTGATCCACGAGATGGGCGGCCTCACCTACATTCCGCATCCGCTCGACCGCAACCGATCGCACTTTCGCAGTGAGCGCATCGTTGAGCTCGCTGATCGCATCGACATCATCGAGACGTACAACCCGTGGGCCGAGCCGAGCGCGAATCGCGCCGCCGCTGAGCTCGCTGCTGAGCTCGGCAAGGTTGCAGCCACGGGCTCGGATTCGCACGGGGTCGAGGAGATCGGGCGCAGCTGGATGGAAGTCGACGAGTACGAAGGGCCTTCGGACTTCCTCGAAAAGCTGGCGCGGGCGCGCCACGTCGTCACCTCTGCGAGTGGCACCACGCGTCGAGCTTGACCGCGGAACTTCTGGTCGCGGGGTCGATCGC
>Ga0207646_10008536_pt1 | contig 10252 bp, 9 predicted proteins | sample KBSK5502metaG_FD_184343 | JGI IMG/M metagenome (GOLD analysis project Ga0207646, IMG submission 184343) | Corn, switchgrass and miscanthus rhizosphere microbial communities from Kellogg Biological Station, Michigan, USA - KBS K5-50-2 metaG... | ecosystem: Host-associated > Plants > Roots >...
CGATCTGCTCAACGAACAGCCGCTCGCCGGTCTTGGCGTGCTTGATGAAAACGTTCGGCACGCGGTTCGCCACGACGTCGAGTCCGGGGTCGAGCTGAAGGGTCGCCTTCATCACGACCCGGGGCCTGCGCCCGTACACGCTCAGCAGGTGCCGCACGAGCAGAAACGAGTCGCCGGGACCGGCGTGACGGCTCAGCACGATGACCGGGCGGGTCAGCCGCGCGGCGCGTTCGGCCTCGGTCAGCTCGGGCTCGGTGACCTCCCCCCGGAGGCCGAACGCCCGGGTGGCGGCGAAATAGACCCGGTCGAGGAACCACCGCATGATCGCGTAGTGGCGGGCCTGGTAGGGCTCGGTGCGCAGCCGGCCGCCGAAGCCGCTCGCGATCCACAGGCCCAGGCACATGAACACGGCTGCGGTGTCGGCGAAGAGCCAGACCAGGGCGAAGAACAGCAGCCGCAGGGCACGGTTCCTGCCGGGCTTCGACCGGCCGACGAGGCCGAAGATCCAGGTGACCACCGCGAGCAGCGGGAACAGCACCGCGACGGCGATCGCGATCACCATGGCCAGCGGCGCCAGCACCAGCCGGCGGATGAGCCGGGGCGGCAGCATGGGCGACTCCTTCAGGACCCGGCCAGCGCCGCGAGATAGCGCTCGGACGCAACGTACGCGCGCTCGATGCTGGCCACGACGACAGTCTGATCGCGATACCGCAGTTGCGACAGGTCCGGCGCGCGCGGAGTTCCGCCGGTTGGCAGCAGGTGCACGTCCACGCCCTCCGGCAGGTCGGACATCTCCTCGTTGAACCGGTGCCGGCGGGCAATCTCGAATGCGACGAGGCCGACCTGCCATGGCCGCTTCGGCACCGGGAGCGGGCTCTCGATCCGGCCGACCTGCAAGACGTACACGGTGGTCGCGCCCAGCCACAGCGCCCTGCCGACCGGGATGGAGTCGACCAGGCCGCCATCGAAGCAGTGCTCGCCGTCGACCGCGACCGGCGGCAGCAAGCCGGGCACCGCGCACGAGGCAAGGATCGCGGGCACCAGCGGGCCGGCGCTGAACCAGCGCGCGCTGGCGCGCTCGATGCTCGCCGCCACGCACTGGAACGGCAGCGCGAGGTCGGCAAAGTCGCGGACGGGCAGCAGTGCCTCGAGCATGTGCCTGAGCGGCTCGATCGAGTGCAGGTGCGTTCCCGAGCGGACCAGCCGCACCGCCCGGCCCCAGAAGTTCTCGCTGAACGCGGTCCTGACGGCCTCGCTCCGCCAGAGTTCGCCGAGCCGCTCGGCCGCGCCCGCGGGGTCCGCCGCCACGAACGCGCCGTTGATCGCGCCGATCGAGGTTCCCACGACCAGGTCGGGCCTGATGCCCGCGTCGGCGAGCGCGCGCAGCATGCCGACCTCGTGCGCTCCGAGCAGGCCGCCGCCGCCGAGTACGAACGCCGTGGTCACCGCGGCCACCCCGGTACAGGCATCCCCTAACGGTAGCCGCGGCCAGCAGGACCGGTGGATAGCCGGCCCGTCGTTAGCCAGCGCCGTGGGTGAGCGGGCTGCGCGGGCGCGCGGGCAGCACCTCATCGGGGACGGGCCGCAGCCGTGCCAGCTGGGCCGCGGACGACTTCGGCCAGACTTCCTTCGCCCGCGGCACGAGCGCGCGGTTGATGACCCAGGCGATGCTCTCGATCGTCGCGATGCCGTAGCTCAGCCCGGGAGCCGGGTTGTCGCGCGTCAGCACGACGATCGTGTACCCGAACCGCTTGTGCACGAAGCAGCCGATGCTGTTGACGACCCACGGGCTGCTGGCCGGGTCGGGCAGCGGCGCCCAGCCGTTCTTGATGTGCCAGCTGAAGTACCTCGGCGAGCCCGCCCGCACGCCCCACGCCTGCGAACTGATGACGTGGTTCATCAGGTACAGCTCACAGTCGCGGGACCGCCTGGTGAGCACCTTGCCCGGCGACATCAGCAGCTTGAGCAGCAGCGTCTCGTCGTGCGGCGTGATCAGGGTCAGCCCCCACGCGCCCCAGGTGTTGAGCTGGGTGTGCTTCATCCTGGCCCGGTTCAGGAAATGCTGGAGGCGGGTCAGCCCCACGTGGTTCCACAGCGCAGTGGCCGCCGCGTTGTCCGACTGAGTGATCATCAGCCACGCTTCGTTCCGTTCCCAGGAGGTCAGCCAGCGGTGCTCGTCCTGCGCCATCAGCAGCAGTGCCGCGAGTATCGTCGCCTTGACCGCGCTGGCCGAGTAGTTCTGCGTGGCGCTGTGGTACCAGCAAGTGAGCCCGCGCGAGCGGTCAGATACCGCCACACTGACGTTCTCGAATGGGTCGTATCCCGGGTCGGCGCTGGTAAACCGGCTCCGGATCGCCGCAGTGATGGAGCGGGCCAGCCGATGCGCCATCGTCTGGTGCGCGCTCGCGGCGCTGCAGCGCGCCCGGTCGGCTGTGACCTGCGCACGCGCGGACGGCGCGGCGGCGACGGTGGCGGCGGCGATCAGGGCGGATGCGACGAGGACGGTGGGCGGCCAGGACCGTCCTGCCCTCTGCCGGGCATGGCGAGCCAGCATGCCGTGAGTGAACTACTTCACCGCATTACGTGGCCTCGGCTGCGCGCGGGTAGCCCCGCGGGACCGTCCTGGCCAGGATCCCGAGCGTGGCCCGCAGCGCTCCCTCCGAGATCACGGGGAAGATGCCTGCCTCCCGCCAGGAGGCGTCGATGGCCGACCAGTCGTAGTACGACGTGACGAGCGTGCCTCCCTCGGCCGGCTCGAGCCGGTACCCGTAGACGTGGCCGATCGGCGGGCGGATGGCGCCGAGTATCGTCCAGGCGATCTCGCGGTCAGGGACGAACGTCGTGATCGTGACGGTCACGTCGTAGCGGCCGAGCGGGTAGTCGTTGAGCGCCTCGCGGTCCATGTGCACGACGAAGCTGTCGCCCACGGCGCCTACCGGATCGCCGTCGGCGTCCATCAGCATCCCTGAGCTGTCGATCGCGACGTGGCCGTGCGGGTCGCACAGGACGCGGAAGACCGCGGCCGGCTCCGCCTCGACCATGCGCTGCACTTCGATCCGCTCGCTCGCCATGGGCTAATGATGCCATCTGTCCCGCGCCCGCCGGGCCCGCGCCGGTTAGCCTGCTGAGATGCAGGCGGTGATCCTCCGCTCCTTTGGCGGCCCCGACCAGCTGCGGCTCGCCGAGACCGACGACCCGGCAGCCGGCCCGGCCAGGTTCGGGTCTCCGTCCGCGCGGCCGGGGTGAATCCGGTCGACGCGGGCAACCGATGCACGACCAGATGCGCGCGCTCGGCGCGGCGGGCTGCGTGGACTACTCGGCGGGCGACGTGGCCGGGCAGGCGGTCGCGCTCGCGGGCGGGCCGGTGGACGCCATCGCCGACTTGGTCGGCGGGCCGCACGCCATGGTCGCGCTCGCCGCGCTGCGGCCGGGCGGCCAGATCGCGTCCATCGCGACGCCCGTCCTTGACATCGACCCGCTGCTCGACGCGAACATCACCTTCCACGGCGTCCTGATCGGCGACGACGGGCAGCGGACGAGAGATCTCGCCAAGCAGCTGGCGGCAGGCGAGCTGCGGCCGGTGGTAAGCCACGTGCTGCCGCTGTCCGAGGCGGCGCGAGCGCACCAGATTCAGGAGGCCGGCCACGCGGGCGGCAAGATCGTGCTCGAGGTTCGCTAGCCGCGCCCTCACCCGCCCTTGACCAGCTACAGCGGGATGTTGCCGTGCTGGCCGCGGACGTACGGGACGGCCGCGATCGCCTCGGCCAGCGCCTGCCGGGTCTTGGCCGGCTCGATCACCTCGTCGATGACGCCGAGCTCCTGCGCCCTGACCAGGCCGCCAGCCTCACGCTCGTGCTCAGCGGCGAGCTCCGCCTCGAGCTCATGCCGCCGATGGGCAGGGGCGGCGGCCAGCGTCCTGCGGTGCAGGATCCGCACCGCGGCGACGGCCCCCATGACGGCGATCTCGGCGCCCGGCCAAGCGAAGACCTTCGTCGCGCCGAGCGCGCGCGAGTTCATCGCGATGTAGGCACCGCCATATGCCTTCCTGGTAACCAGGGTGACCCTGGGCACGCTCGCCTCGGCGAACGCGTGCAGCAGCTTCGCGCCGCGGCGCACCACGCCGTCCCACTCCTGCCCGACGCCCGGCAGGTACCCAGGCACGTCGACCAGGACGACGAGGGGCACGCCGAAGGCATCGCACATCCGGACGAACCTGGCCGCCTTCTCGGCCGAGGTGGCGTCCAGGCAGCCGCCGAGCCGCAGCGGGTTGTTGGCGATCACGCCGACGGTCCTCCCGCCCAGCCTGCCGAGCATCGTGACCACGTTCGGCGCCCAGCGCGGGTGCAGTTCCACGCCGGGCCGGCCGAGCACCCCGCTGATCAGGGGGTGGACGTCGTACGCGCGCTTCGGCGATTCGGGCAGCAGCGCGGCCAGATCCGCGTCGGCCAGCGCGGGGATCGCCGCCTGGTCGTCGTCGGCGTGCTGGCTGCCGAGCAGCAGCGCGAGCTCGCGAGCCGTGCTGAACGCCTCGCCGTCGGTCGCTGTCACGACATGGACGACGCCCGAGCGTCTGCTGTGCGGCTCGGGGCCGCCGAGCCGCTCCATGTCGACGTCCTCGCCGGTCACGCTGCGAACCACGTCAGGGCCTGTCACGAAGATCCGGCCCTGATCGGACAGGATGACCAGGTCGGTGAGCGCCGGCCCGTACGCCGCGCCGCCCGCCGCAGCGCCGAGCACCACCGAGATCTGCGGCACCTTGCCTGATGCCCGTGTCATTGCGGCGAAGACCTGGCCGACGGCGTGCAGGCTCTCCACGCCTTCGCGCAGCCGCGCGCCGCCAGAGTGCCAGAGCCCGAGCACCGGCGCACCGATCTCGAGCGCCCTGTCGTACGCGGTGACGATCGCCGCGCAGCCTGCCGATCCCATCGCGCCGCCCTGCACCCGGGCGTCGCTGGCGAAAGCCACCGCGCGCATGCCGCCGATCAGGCCCTCGCTGGCCAGGACGCCGCTGTCGTCGGCGGGCAGCAGCAACTCGACCGTTCCTTCGTCGAAGAGCGCGCCGAGCCTGGCCATCGGATCGCGGCTGGGCTGCGCGCCCGGCTGGCCGCCGTTCGCCTCCCCCGGCTGTGCCTTCGGCGCGCCATCGCTTGCAGGCCGGCCCACCTGACCGTCCTGCCGGGATAGATCAGTCGGCCGGGAGTCAACAACGGTCACCTCAGGCTCCTTGGCTGGGATGGGACTCGCCTCGTCAGGCGGCGGTGAAGACGACCGCGACATTGTGCCCGCCGAATCCGAACGAGTTGTTGATCACTGCCATCGGCGCGCTGCCGCGCGAGCGCAGGTCGGTCGGCTTGACCGCGATCTCGACGCCGAGGTCATCTTCGGGATCATCCAGGTTGATCGTCGGCGGCGCCGTCTGCTCGTGCAGCGCGAGTATCGCGGCTACCGACTCTATCGCCCCGGCTCCGCCGAGCAGATGGCCGGTCATCGACTTCGTGGCCGACACCACCACGCCCGCGGCCGCGGGCCCGAGCGCCGCCGCGATCGCGTGTGCCTCGACGACATCTCCGGCCGGCGTCGACGTGGCGTGCGCGTTCACGTGGGCGACCTGGTCGGGCGCGATGCCGGCGGTCTCCAGAGCCCGGCGCATCGCCAGCGTCGCGCCGGTGCCATCCGGATCGGGCTGCGCGATGTGATGCGCGTCGCCGGAGTAGCCCGCGCCCGCCGCAGCGGCGTACACGCGCGCCCCGCGGCGTGCCGCGTGGCTCTCCGACTCGAGCACGACGATGCCCGCGCCCTCGCCGAGCACGAAACCGTCCCTGCCCCGGTCAAACGGCCGGGAGGCGCGCTCGGGCTCGTCGTTGCGCAGCGACAGCGCCCGCATCGCGGCGAACGCCGCGATGTTCAGCTCGAGGATCGCGGCCTCGGTCCCGCCGGCCAGAACCACGTCGGCGCGCCCTGACCTGATCATGTCGATCCCGTACCCGATGGCCTCCGCGCCTGACGCGCACGCGCTGACCGGCGCGTGCACGCCGGCCCGCGCGCCGAACTCGAGGCTGATCCAGCCGGCCGAGCCGTTCGGCATCAGCTGCGGCACAGTGAACGGCGACAGTCGCTGCCAGCCCTTCTCCTTGAGCGTGTCATACGCGGAAAGCACCGATCCGATCCCGCCGATGCCGCTGGCCACGACCACGCCGAGCCGCAGCGGGTCGACGTCGGGGGACCCGGCATTCGCCCACGCCTCCCTCGCCGCCACGAGCGCGAACATCTCGCACCGGTCGAGTTTGCGCGCCTGCACCCGGTCGATCACGGTCGTCGGCTCGACCGCTGCCGTGGCCGCGATCTGGCAGGGCAGCCGCTGTGCCCACTCATCGGTCAGCCTGCGCACGCCGCTGCGCCCGGCCAGCATGGCCTGCCAGGTGCTCGGGGCGTCTCCGCCCAGCGGCGTGGTCGCGCCGAGCCCGGTGATGACGACTCGGGTGGCGTCGTTGCCCACTTCTGCGGTCTCCTCTGGTCACTCGGCCCGGTCGGGGATCACGCGGGCGCCTGACCGCCCGCACGTGGCAGGCGCGGCGCCGCGCGCTTGACTTGGTCCCCGGTCAGGCGGATACCGAGGCGCGCCCGACGTAGTCGATCACGTCCTGGACCGTCTTGAGGTCCTTGAGCTGGTCGTCAGGGATCTCCACGCCGAACTTGTCCTGTGCGGCGACGGCGATCTCCACCATCGAGAGGCTGTCGATGTCGAGATCGTCGACAAACGTCTTCTCCGGCGTCACCTCGTCCGCCGGGACGCCGGAGATCTCGTCGATGATCTCGCCGAGTCCGGCGAGTATCTCCTCCTGGGTCAGGGCCATTCCTGTTCTCTCCTTCGTGTTCTTGTCGCAGTTACCCGATTGCGCTTCCTGTACCCGGCAGGGCGGCGCTGCCGCCCCTGCGGCTGCCGCGGCCATCGGGACCGCGGCCGACGGTCAGGGTAGCGTGATCACCTGCGCCGCGTAGCAGACGCCGGCGCCGAAGCCGATCAGCAGTGCCTTGTCGCCCGAGGCCAGCTCGCCGCGCTCGATCATCCGGGACAGGGCGAGCGGTATCGATGCCGACGAGGTATTGCCGGCGGTGACGATGTCCGTCGCCACGATGGCCTGCGGGGCGCCGATCTTGCGCGCGAGCGCCTCGATGATCCGCAGGTTCGCCTGGTGCGGCACGAACACGGCCAGCTCGCCCGGGTCGACGCCGGCCTCCTCGCAGGCCCGCCTGGCTACCGGGTGCAGCGCGGTGGTCGCCCACCGGAAGACCGCCTGGCCTTCCTGGATGATGTACGAGTTGCGGTCCTTGATATAGATCTTGTCCGCCATGTCGCCGTCGCTGCCCCAGACGACGGGGCCGATGCCGGGCTCCGGCTGCTCGGTCGCCGGCCCGGTGGGACCGACCACGGCGGCTCCGGCGCCATCGGCGAAGATGATGCAGGTGGACCGGTCTGTCCAGTCGACCCACTGCGACAGCTTCTCGGCGCCGATCACCAGCACATTGGTGGCCGATCCTGCCCTGACCGCGTCGCTGGCCGCCGCGAGCGCGTAGCAGAAGCCCGCGCACGCCGCGTTGAGGTCATAGGCGCCGGGCGCCGCGATGCCCAGCCTGCGCGCGACGATCGCGGCCGTATTCGGGATCATCACCTCCGGCGTGCAGGTCGCCACGATGACAAGGTCGATGTCGGCGGGGGAGAGGCCGCTCCCCGCCAGCGCCTTGCCCGCGGCCGCCACCGCCATGTCGGCCACGGTCTCGTCCGGCCCCGCCAGCCGCCTGCTGGCGATCCCGACCCGGCTGCGGATCCACTCGTCGCTCGTCTCGACCGACGCGGCCAGGTCATCGTTGGTGACGATCCTGGCCGGCTGGTACCCGCCGAACGCCAGCACCCTGGCGCCGGCCGAGCCGTTGTGGGTTCGCATCAGGCAGTGCCCCCGTCGGTAACCGCGTGCGCCGCCGGATCGAGCCTGACAAGAGGCTGGCCAGGGCTGACCGGATCGCCGTCCTCGACCAGCCACTCGATGATCGTCGCCGGGAAGTCGGCGGTCACCAGGTGGCTGCCGCCGCGCATCTCCACCCGGCCGAGCTCGGCTCCGCTGCCGACACAGACGCCAGGACCGTCTGGCGCCGCCAACGACCTGAAGGTGCCGGCCAGCGGCGCGACGAGCAGCCGCCATTCGGGCGTATAGCTGTCGGGGTGAACATCGTGCTCGGCGAGCAGCGCCCCGGCCGCGTCAAGGTCGCCGGGGGACCTGACCGCGAGTACCTGGACGCCGGGCAGCGCGCGCCGCGCCAGGCCGGTCAGCGTGCCGGCGGGCGGCAGCTCGAGGAACGCGGTCGCGCCGAGGCTGCTCATCGTCACCATGCAGCTGTCCCACCGAACCGGCGCGCTGACCTGGGTGCACATCCGCTCCAGCCAGTCCGCGCCGGTTCGGACGACGGCCCCGTCGCGGTTCGAGAGCAGGGTCAGCACCGGATTGCGCGCGGTCGCGGTCGCTGCCGCCGCGCGCATGGCGTGCACCGCTGGCGCCATGTACTTGGTGTGAAACGCGCCTGCGACCTGCAGCGGCCGCAGCCTGGCCCCGACCGGCGGGTCATCCGCGAACAGCGCAAGCTGCTCGAGCGTCCCGGCCGCCACGATCTGGCCCGCGCCGTTGATGTTAGCCGGGGTGAGCCCGTGCGCCTCGATCGAGCGCAGCACAGTGGCCTGGTCGCCGCCGAGCACGGCGGTCATCGACGTCGGCCCGGCCGCCGCGGCGTCGGCCATCGCGCGGCCGCGGACGCTGACCAGCCGGAGCGCGTCATCGGGCGAGATCACGCCGGCGATGGCGCCCGCCGCGAGCTCGCCGACGCTGTGCCCGGCGACGATCGTGCCATGCTGGCCGTGATCGTCGCTCTGGCCGACGCCGAGCGCTCCGGCGGCGGCAAGCGCCGCCGCGACCAGCAGCGGCTGCGCAACCGCGGTGTCCGTGATCTCGTCGGCGCCGGCGACCGTCCCGAGCCTGATCAGATCGCGGCCCGCCAGCTCTGACCATGCAGCGACGAGCTCGGCGACGCCGGGTATTTCGAGCCACGGTGCGAGGAAGCCAGGAGTCTGGGCACCCTGTCCTGGCGCGGCTATGACAAGCATCTTTCTACCTTGCACTGTAGGAGTCCGCCATACGAATGGGGAGGGCTACGAACTTTTGCGACCGACGACTGTAGCTATCCTACAAACTATGGTCGCTTGCGTGCCAGCCGGCCGTACACGATCGCGAGCCACAGGACGAAGCCGTCGCGCCCGTCGCCCGGGTTGAAGCCGGTCAGCTCGGCCGCCCGGCGCAGCCGGTACCTGACGGTGTTGGGGTGCACGAACAGCATCCTTGCCGTGGCTTCCAGCGAGTTGCCCTGCTCCAGGTAGGTGGTCACGGTGTCGAGCAGGGCGGCGCCGCCGCGATGCAGCGGCTCGTACACGTGATCGATCAGCTCCACCCTGGCGCTGTCGTCGCCGTCAAGCGCGCGCTCGGGCAGCAGCGCCGAGGCCGACACGGGCCGCGGCGCGTCCGGCCAGGCGGCCGCGGACCGCAGCCCCGCCAGCGCGGCCCTGGCCGACTCCGCGGCGGACTCCAGGCTGTCCGCGGCCGGGCTGACCACCACCGGGCCGGGCCCGAACCTGGCCGCGAGCTGCCTCGCGACCGGCATCGGGTCGCCTGGCCCGCCGAGTATCACCACGAGCCGGTGCCCGTGCACCCCGGCGAGCAGGTCGAACTTCGCCCTCCTGGCGAGCAGCCGAAGCTCGTCGATCAGCCCTTCTGGCTCGCCGCCGCCGGCGTTGCCGGCGATCACCGTGACCGGGGCCGACGACCAGTTCAGCGCCGATGCCCAGGACGGCAGGCTCTCGTCGATCTCGCCGCGCACCAGCGAGTCCACGACCAGCGCCTCGAGCCTGGCATCCCACGCGCCGCGCGCCTCGGCCGACCGCGCGTAGATCTGGGCGGCGGCGAACGCGACTTCCCTGGTGTACCTGAGCACCGCCTCGCGCAGTTCGCTCTCCCCGCCGGGGGCGGCAAGCTCGTCGACCCGGCTCTCCACCACGTCGACGATGATCCTGACCATCTCGACCGCCTGTTGCAGGCTGACCGCCCTGGCCAACTCGCGCGGCGCGGTGCCGAACACCTCGCCGGCGACGGCCGGCCTGCCTCGCTCTGGGTGCTTCACCCAGTCGACGAACGCAGCCACGCCAGCCTGCGCG
>Ga0207646_10008537_pt1 | contig 10252 bp, 11 predicted proteins | sample KBSK5502metaG_FD_184343 | JGI IMG/M metagenome (GOLD analysis project Ga0207646, IMG submission 184343) | Corn, switchgrass and miscanthus rhizosphere microbial communities from Kellogg Biological Station, Michigan, USA - KBS K5-50-2 metaG... | ecosystem: Host-associated > Plants > Roots >...
GTTAACCCAATAGGGAATTCATCGTGCCTGCACTGGACCAAGATAGTGGTCGAACCATCCAATGATTTCGCTCACCAGCTCGGGGCGCGTTTCAGGATTGCGGTGACCGCCTTTAAAGAGGAGCAGCTTCTTGTCTCCCCCGGGTGTTCCCAGGGCATTGAATAGCAGTTTCTGGTTTGTTTCGTAGGGGAAGAAGAAATCCTGCTTGCCGTTCAGCATCAGCGTCGGGACCTGATATCGCGGAGCAAAACACCAGTGCCGCCGCTTTGAAGGGGCGCGATCTTGACGTTTGCGGGTTTCAGATCGCGGTGAACGATGCCGTGCGCGTGTGCCGCCGCGAGCGCGGCTGCAATCTGGCGCGCAATCTGCAGGACTTCGGCGACAGGGATCGGTCCACTCTCCAGCTTGCTGGCGACGGTGGGACCCTCGACGAATTCCATCACCAGGTAACCGGGAATCTCCGGCGTGGAGCCGATGTCGTGCAAAGTGCAGACATTTGGAATGATTCAGCGCCGCTACCATTCGGGCTTCGCGATGGAAGCGGTCGGAGAACTGGGCCAGGCCGATTTTGATCGCGACCTCCCGCTCCAGCCGCATATCGAGCGCACGATAGACGACGCCCATGCCCCCGGCATCGAGGCGTTCTTTGATGCGATAGAGCCCGATCATCGCGCCTTGCCGTCAGGGGGGCCGGCGCAGCGCCGGGGACTATCCCGGATTCGAGCTTAGACAGGGCCGCACCGTGGATCAGGAGACTTTCAATCTGAAGCCGCAGATCCTCGTCGTCTCCGCACGCTTCGGCGACATACGCCACGCGCTCGGCGGAATCCCGCGTACGGGCAGCGTGATAGATCTCTTCCAGCCGCTTCCAACGATCGGGAGTCATGAATTGCTCCGGATGCTAACACAGCCTGGAGGTAGAAGGGGCAATCCCGGGCTCCCGAGATCATGGTATTTGACGAGGGTCATACGCCTTAACCGGCTTATCGAAGGGCGGAACCTGCTCCCGGTCATCGCGCTCTCCCTGCGAGGCTGAAACCGCCCTCATTCTATAAGGCGCCGTCGGCGGTCAAAAGTGCTAACTGGGAGACCTGCACATAAAATCGATTCTGTCGCCGCTGCGCGGCTGGTCATCAGGACGTTTTGAGGCCCACGGCTTACGCCGCGGACTATGTTATAACGCTCGCTTCGCGAGCTAATTCAGCCGCCAGAGCCTCTGAAGGCTTTTAACCTGAAACGCTGGATCGATGAGCATCGCGACTTGTTGAAGCCTCCGATTGGAGCGGAGATGATCTGGAAGGACTCGCAGTTGATCGTCATGATCATCGGGGGCCCGAACGCCAGAAGAGACTTTCACATTGATCCAAGCGACGAGTTCTTCTATCAGCTTGAAGGCGATATCGTGCTGGAGTACATCAGCAGCGAGGGCAAGAGGCAGCGGGAAACCATCCGTTGGGATCTCGCCAACTTTCAGGCGTTGATTGCGGGCGAGCATTGGGCGAGAATGTCGCGGAAAACGATCAATATCACTTCAAGTGGGGAGATATCCATGAAGATTGTGAACTATTTCGTCGCATGCGTCGTGGCGTTGAGCACGGCAATTTGCTTTTTCGGACAAGGCAACTCGGGGGTCATCCCGGGCAACACGCCGGGAGCCATTCGTAAGGCACTGGATCAGGGACTTGCCGACCCGTCCGCTGCCATCTCCATAAACGTTTGGCTGAAGCTGCACAATGAACAGCAACTGGACATGCTGGTGGAGCAGCAGAGGCACAAGGGATCGCCCAATTACAGGCAGTGGATCACGCAGGCACAATTCGATACCAATTACGGGCCGACACAACAGGAGGTCAAAGCGGTTTCCAACTTCCTGTCAGCGCGCAATCTCACCGTCGTTTCGGTGGCGGAAAACAACTTATATGTCAAGGCACAAGGCACAATCGCTGACGTTCAGAAGGCGTTCCTTGTGGAGCTTCACAACTTTCAACTGAACGGCCAGAGTTTTCGTTCCAACACGACAGATCCGCAGATCGGTGGCATCGGCGGAGGCAACATTGCTGCGATTACCGGAATGGACGATTACGGATTTCAACCGCAGATCGTCCGGCCGACGGACTCCGAAGGCGCAGAAGCTCAATTCAGCCCCCTGGCGATCAGCCCGGACGGCCGCTTCTTCGAGAGGCTTTGTTTCCGGCCCCCGGAGACCCACACCTTCACAGGTGGTGGAACGACGGCCACGTATACCGGTAACCGCTTCGGTGCCGACATCCAGAACACCACAGTGGGCCACTTGCCGCCATGTGGATACCAGCCTTCGGAAGTACAGCGGGCCTACGATCTGAAGCCGCTCTACGACGCCGGTTTCAACGGCACAGGCGAAACGATCGTGATAACGGACGCGTTCGGGTCCGCTACCCTCCAGCAGGATGTGACGGTTTTCTCCCAAATTTACAAACTACCGCCGGTGGATCTCGAGATCATCAAGGCCCCGGGGTTGAGCAACAATCCCTTCGGAGTCGCAAGGGGCTGGGATGGAGAAACGACGCTGGATGTGGAGTGGGCACATGCCATCGCTCCTGGCGCGAAAATCGTGCTTGTCCAGGCGACGGATCGAGCTTCGCTGGACGAGGCGATCAACTATGCAGTAGTCCACCACTTGGGTAACACGATTTCGAACAGTTGGTCGAGCCTGGAGGGTCTCGGCAATCCGGCACAGTTTATCCGCGTCAACCGCATATTAGAGATGGCTGCCGCACAGGGCATCGACGTGAATTTTGCGAGCGGCGACTTCGGAGATGAGACGGCCGTTGTCGGATTCCAGACAGTGAATTTCCCCGCGAGTTCGCCGTTTGCAACCGGCGTGGGAGGCACCAGTCTGGCCCTGAATCCAGACAACACGATTGCATTCCAGACCGGTTGGGGTACGAATCTGACCAGGATTGCGGAAACCAATGCCCTGAAAAATGCTCCCGTTAATCCGCCCTTGCACCTTGGCTTTCAGTTTGGAGCCGGAGGCGGGGCAAGTCTGACTTTCGCTCGTCCCTCCTTCCAAAATGGACTCAGCGTTCCGGGCAAATCCCGCCTGGTCCCTGACATCGGCATGCTGGCCGATCCGTTTACGGGAGTAGAGATCATCCAGACGGTCGGCGGGCAACTGAGCGTCGGAGTCATTGGCGGCACAAGTCTGGCGACTCCATTGTTCTCAGCGGTGATGGCCATTGCTGCCCAAAAGGCCAACCATCCCCTGGGGCAGGCTGCGGCACTGGTCTATGACTTGCCGGCCGGGGCGATCTCCGACATCACCGCGGTCTCTTCTCCGTTTAATGTGACGGGTACGATCAATGGCACTCCGGTCTCAGCAAACCAACTGGCCGCACCGCTGGGAAACACCACGTCGTACGTCTCGGCCCTATACAACAGTCCTTTCTCGACGCGCTGGTTCGTCATCACATTCGGGACGGATACGTCCTTAGTCACTGGTCCGGGATGGGACAATGTGACGGGCGTGGGAACGCCGGACGGCTTTAATTTCGTGAACGCGATCGCGCCGTAAATTGAATTCGAAAGCACAAAATTCATCAAGGCGAGATTCGGTGTGGGAAATTGGCAGGCTAACGACGAATTCCTGGCCACGGATTACACGGATTTAGCGGATTTCAATCCGTTTAATCCGCGCAATCCGCGGCCAAAAAAATTCATAGTGGCACGACTTCGTCGATCTCCCCGAGAAGCAGGCGGAGCCGGCGGATTTTTCCATCAGGGCCATATTGGATGAAGACCGATCCGGGCGCGGTAAACCTCCGGCGATCTTCGCGCAGAGACCAGACGCCGATGGTCTGAAATGCAATACCGGTCCCTCCCCACGGCAGCCTGGTGGAGTAGACCAGCCGCCATCCTTCATAGTCACCCGTCGGTCCATCGGTCTGACGCTTCATGAGGTAATTCAAACGAACTTGTGTTCTCGCAATCCTGTCCACCCACTTCCGGACATTATCCTTTCCCCGAAGTATGACCGATCCGATCTGATCTTTATCGTGTGGCGGTACTTCGGCGAGAACGTCGGGATCGTACAGTTCCATCATGCTCTCGATCCGTTGGTCGATTCCCACTTCCTTTCCATCGACCGATAAATACCAGTCGGAGAGTGCGTTCAGTCGCGTCAGGAATTGTTCGGCGAGCTTTTGCTCGGGTGAGTCTGCCGCAGCCTGCGCGTGCAGATTGATTGCTGCAGACACGATGATCAAGGTCGAAATAATTAGTCGGTGCATAGAAGTTTACTTTGCGCAGCGGAAACCGATCGTGGTCATGCGAGTATCGGGATCACTGAAGTTGCGGTAGTCGACCAGCTTTTCGATACCGTTGCCGCCCTGATCCGCGTAGCCCGCTCCCCGAACGCTCTTGTATCGACCGGTCTCAGGCCCTTTGGGATTCCGTTTCGGCATGAAGGGATAATAACTGTTGTCGTACCAATCATTGGTCCACTCCATCACGTTTCCGATGATGTCGTAGAGACCGTAACCGTTGGGTGCAAATGATCCCACGGGGTTGGCGCGAGGACGGCCAAGCGTCGCCGGCACCGGCGTAGCGGTATTGCGCAAACTGATCTGTGGCGCGAGAAGCCCTTCTTCAGTGCTCTTATCGATGGTGTCGTCACCCCAGGCGTAGTGCGCCCGGTCGAGTCCACCTCGCGCGGCTTTTTCGAACTCCGCCTCAGTTGGGAGACGTTTACCTGCCCATTTGCAGTAATCGGTCGCTTCGTACCAGTTGACGTTGGCGACGGGGAACTTCTCTTCCTCGCTCGGGATCTTGCCTTGAGGCCAGTGCCACGGCGCCCTGGCGCCCGTTGCCTGAACAAATTTGGCGTAGTCCGAGTTCGTCACTTCGTACTTGTCGATGTAGAAGGCGTCCAGGTAGATGTTGTTGGCCGGCCGATTGTCGATCTTGTCGCGGGCCCAAAGGTCGCCGGAATCGAGAAAGATGGAGAAGGTGCGCCCGATCCAGAATTTGCCGGCCGGGATCAACACCATCTCTTGAGGCTGCGCGCTATCGCGCTTGCGCTCCGCGGTTATCGGCGTTGCGGTTTGCGCCGCGATCGGGAGGGCGGCGCAAACGCAGCAGAAAATGGTGAAGAGGATCTTCTTCTTCATGCTCTACGCGAACACTTCCTCAATAGGAGTCTGTGGAATAAACGCCGGACCTCCCAGAGGAGCTGTTTGCTGGTACTCGTATGCTCGTCCCGATGGTGTGTCGACAATCTTCTTCGACCAGTCGATGCCCAGGGCGCTGTAGATCGTCGAAACAACGTGATCCATCATCGGTTGTTGTTTGAATTGCCAACCTATGTCGGTCACTTTGTAGCCGTCGGTCTTGCCGATGACCAGTCCGGGCTTGATGCCTCCACCCATGAACAGGTTCGCGAAACACGCGCCCCAGTGATCGCGGCCGAAATTGGAGTTCATCTCCGGATTGCGTCCGAATTCATGGATCATGCAAATCATAGTTTCATCGAGCATCGTTTTCCCGGGCTGTTTGCCGGGCATCTTCGAGAGATCTTCAACCAGGTTGCCGAACGCCGAATCGAGACGCGGGCCGCTCTCGTAGATCGACAATATTGCGCCCTTGGGAGCCAGCGCACCACGGCCATACAGGCGATCATGGTTGTCCGCCGGACCGTTTCCACCGTTATAGGTATTGGCAACCCACAAAAACCGTGCGCCCGCATCCGCTGCGAGTATGTTGCGCGCCAGCAGCATCGCCAGACCGATCTTCGCCGCACCTTTGTCCTTCGGTACACCGTAGCGGATCTTGTCCTGCTCGCTGATGTTGAGGACTTTCTTGAATCGCGCGTCCGTAAGGATCTTGAATGCGTATTCGTAATGGGCCTTGTACTCATTGGCCTTGCCGCCGATCCCTCCCGATGGAGAAACCTCAGACATTCTGTTCAGCACTTCCCAGCGCTCGGCCAGGACGGAATTTTTCGCCGTAGCATCGCTTTCACTGCTGCCGAATGCGTCGAACACGCTGCCGGTGTTGATATCGAGTCCTGCGAACTTGGGATTCAGCATTCCGGATCCGATCTGCGGACACCTCGCGTTCCACAGGTCGAAGCTCATAAAAGTCGGGAACGTGTCCGACGATCGGCGTTCGGGTTCCAGCTCGGAAGCGATGATGCTGCCGAACGCCGGAATTTCTCTGAGGATTGCCGCGTTCAACGCACGTCCAGCCTGCGTGTGGTACTGAGCGGAGAAGTGAACGAGCGAATTTTCATAAAACGATCGGACCAGCGTCGCCTTCGGCGCCCACTTTTCGTAGTTCGGGAAAATGGTTCTGGAAATGACGAAGTCTGAATTGACCTGTTGAATGTCCAGATCCTTCGCCGTGTCCTTCGTTTCATGGAAGTCCAGACACTCCGGCGGACTCATGGCGCCGCAGTTCTGGATGAAAATCACATTGCGAACACTCTTTCGCGGCGTGACCTTCCGGTTTTGTGCCTGAATTTTCTGCGGAAACGCAGCTTCACCGGCGAGACTGCTGCCCACAGTGATACCGAATAATTTCAGTAGTTCGCGGCGGCTCAGATTCCCGATTCCTTCTCGCATCGATGTTCTCCTTAGTGATTGACTAAGAATTCCGTGGAGTTCAGCAGTGCCCACTCAATGTTCTCGACGCCGCTTTGCCTGTTCTTCGCGATAACACGCTTCGCGACTTCGACCTCATCGGCGGTAGGCCGGCGCGACAAACTCGCCAGGAAGAGTTCCTCGACGATCTCGTCGTCCGATTTGCCCGTCTTCAACAAATTCGCCACTCGTGTTTTTCCTTCACCGGCCACGCGCTTCGTAACGACCGGCGAGGTCATCATCATCATGGCCTGGACCGGGCTGGCGATGTTCTTGTCGACCGGTGGCATTGCACGCTCGGCCTGGTAGTAGGACTGCATGAATGCAAAGATCAGCGACTTCTCGGGAGAATTGCCGGCGTTCAGAGCGCCACCGCCGCCGCCCGCCTCTCCTTTGAGGCTTAACGGACTGGTCAACTCTTTCACGTACTGGCGATCGGCTCCATACAGCTTGAGATCGAACGGAGTTGCCGTCGCCTGCGTGACGATGTCCATGGCCTCCGGACCCGTCAATACTCGAGCAAAACGCCGCGCGTGATACGGAACGTAGGCGTCCTTCCATTCGCCCGGGAAACTCGCGGAGAGTTGATAGGCGTTGGACTTCATGATGTTCTTGATCACCCGATGAATGCTGTAGTTGTGCGAGCGGAAATCCTCGGCGAGCGCTTCGAGCAACTCGGGATTCGAAGGTTGAATGGTCCACGGTTTGGGCGGTGGATTCTTGGGATCCAACCGCATGAGATCGAAACCGTCGTAGGGCTCGACCAACCCGACGACCATCAACTTCTGCCACAGGATGTTGACCGTCGCCCGGGCGAACTGAATGTGATTCGGCACCATCCGTGCCAACGCCTTACGTGGATCTTCGCCCGGCCTGGGTTTCTCTCCAGTGAGCAGGAATGCGGGCTCGTAGGTTTTCCCATCGCGCGGGAAACGGCCTTCGGCCGGCGTGTAGAAGAGGCCGTCGTTGCCGGTGTTGTATCCGGGCGCCAGGTCATCGAACAGACTGCTGCCTCCATAGAAATTGCGCGCGCTCCCATCGCTGTATCCGATGTTGCGCATCTTTCCGAAAAACGCCGACTGCTGCCAGAAGTCGGTTCTCTTCCGGCTGCCAAGGAATAAATTGAAACTATCGGCGTGACCCGCGCCGTTATGGCAGGAGAAGCAATCCATGCTGAGGCCGAGAAACACGCGGCCGACATCCGAGGTGATCTCATCAATCCAGTCCAGACGATTCAGGCCTTTGTAATCGTCGGCGTCCGTCCACAACCCGCAGCGAGTCGCGATGTAGCCGATCGGATCATAAAAGGCGAGAGCCGTGGGGAAACCCTTCGCATTCTTCGTGGTCGGCGTGACGATATCTGCGAACACATCGTTGTATGGCCGGTCCACCTTCAGCCACTGTTTTGTCCAGAGATGAAATTGCGCTTCTCGCGTTCGGAGCAGCTCACCGAAGTGATACGCCCACTGGTCTGTGAATTCTTCGCTGCCGATCAAAGAATCGATCAACTTATCGCGCTTGTCGGGATCGGTGTTGTTCAGGAAGGCGCGAACCTGATCGACTGTCGGCAAAAGACCTGTCGCGTCCAGGGACGCCCTCCGCAGAAACTCCTCATCACCGGAGAGAGGGGCATGCGGAATCTTGTCGCGCTCCATCCGCCCAAAGATGTGTTCATCGATGAAATTCTTTCGCGGTATCGGCGCAGTCGAAGCTGCTGTGTTCGGCAACGCCTGGGCCACGGCTTCGGTCAGCCGGCTGGCTTCTTTGGCCTTGTCCTCACCCGACAGCAATTTGCCATGCGCTGCTTCAATCCGATCCTGATCGACTTGCGGCTGGGCCGGCTGGGCCGGCTGGGCCGGTGGAGGCGACTGGGGCAGTTGTGCGACGACAACGAGCGACAGGCAAAAAACCATCGCAGCCATCAGAACCAAATTCCGGCGTCTCATCCTCTTTCCTCCTCAATTCTTGGGAGTTACTCGGGCCCTAAACGCGACTTTTATAACAATTGTCGTTGCAGCGGATTATACGACAGGTGCCCTATTTATTCGACTGCTTCGCGGCGTCGATCAGCCGCTTGTTGTAATCATCCGATTCAGACGGTACGCAGAAGTATTCCCACAGCTCGGCATTCGGCCGCACCTCGACCTTGCCTTTGGTTGTCCAGGGCCGTGTGAAAACTTTGGGATCTGTAATGGTGATCTCGGCCTCGAGTGTCCCGTAGCTCGTTCGCCTATAACGCTCGACAGTGCGCATCTGGTCGGTGTGCGGAAAGCCGCGGATCCGATTCCTTCGATCCTCGGAGATCCAGGACCGGTCGTCATAGCCGGATCCTTCTACCACGAGCGTATCTCCTTCCCATCGTCCAACGGCGTATCCCAACCAGCGCGGCTGCGGAGGATCGGCAGGGAGTTTCCGGCCATCCGTCCAGATGTCGCGCCACGTATGACCCCACTCATAGAACTGGAGCACTCTGTCGGGCAACATCACGAACTGGAATCCGTAGTTGTATGCGAACAGGCGCGGGAAGCCCAAAGGGTCGCATATCAACATTCCGTCTTTCGAATTTGTCGTGGGAATTTCCGAACGCGTCGCTTCGAACATCTGCTCGCCAAGCGGAGTGAACGCCGGAACATTCTTCACATCGAGTTCGATGCCGTTATTGCCCCAAACTCCCGACAGGTCGTGCGGATCGAATGCGTGACCTTCCACGTTGTAAGCTTTGTTCGCTGAAGCCAATTGCTTGTTGTTCGTGCATCGGGGGCAGGTCTTCCAGCCTGGACCGGGCGTCACGTCTTTGTCCGGCTGAGTCGATGTCGATGCTTGGCCAAAGCCTCTGTTTTGCGCGATAGTTGCCGGTAACAAGGCAAGAGAGATTAAAGCAAAGATCGAAACAATGATTCGGTATCGCATTGATTTGACTCCCGAGAATGAATCTACGGTGCCCGGAGATTGGGTACTCGCGAATTGTCTATAACGACTGTTCCATCGGCTTTCGTTATTTTCTTGATGAGGGCTTCGGCCGAACCGGGATTCTTGGATGGAAATGCGACCACAGTAATTTCATCGCCCATCTTCAGTGAATCCTTAGTCATGCCATCGGCAATCATCGATGTTAAGGAAGCCATTTCACCAATCCACTGCGTGGTTTTGCCGCTCTGATCCTTCACCGCCCAGACGATGAACACATGCGGGTTTCTCCACTTGTATTCAAGAACGACTCCCTTCGTCGTCGACTCTTCGTTTCCGTAATGCGCCCGGCTGTGGTGCGCAAGAACAACCCCGCTCAAGGGAGGGAATACGGTCACGAGAGTCAACACGGCTAAAAGGAATGCCCGCCGCAATGTCATTTGCACCTCCAAGGTACGACGATTTTCTTACATGTATCTATTGGGCGACATATTACGGTAAGAGTGTTGATGGTCGCAACCATTCGGTAGCGGGTCTTTTGAATTTTCGAAAGACGTTTCTGTCGCCGCTGCGCGGCTGCTTGAGCCGACTTTTTGAACCCAGGGCTGAGAACGTGTGAATGAATTGGAATCAGGCATTATTCCCCTCCTTGAAAAGGAGGGGTGGATGCGCGATCAAGAAAATGTCGCGAAGCAACCTTAGTTCGCCAGACGGGGTGGCGCGAAGCG